>Ga0105046_10014917_pt1 | contig 11960 bp, 10 predicted proteins | sample MAT03_FD_78385 | JGI IMG/M metagenome (GOLD analysis project Ga0105046, IMG submission 78385) | Freshwater microbial communities from Lake Fryxell liftoff mats and glacier meltwater in Antarctica - MAT-03 (megahit assembly) | ecosystem: Environmental > Aquatic > Freshwater > Ice > Liftoff...
AGCTGCCCATCGCGCCACGCGGCGGTAAAGTTATCGAGCGTAAAACCAGAAAACGGATTCGACATGGAACCGCCCGGAGGCTGCACGGCGATTGCTGCGAGCCAGATAGCCGGGCCCACCGCCGCGACGGCCAGCAGCAGAGCGAATACGAGGAGGGATGCGCTCAGCCAGAAAGGCTTACGTTCGATCATGCTACGCCGCCCCCGCTTGCGCACGGGTCGTAAGCTTTAAGTTTACTAAACTAAAGGCCAGAATGAACACAAAGATGGTCATACCCAGCGCGCTCGCCAGGCCATAATCCCCATCCTCGAAAGCGATACGGTAGAGGAGCGGAACCGCCGTTTGCTGGGTGATCGGCGCGCCCTTGGCGACGACGTAAAGCTCGTCAAACACCTTGAGCGCGGAGATGGAAGACACAATGAAGACGAGCACCAGCGTTGGCGCGATCGCTGGTAACGTAACATGGCGGAAGACGGCTAGCCGCCCAGCGCCGTCGAGAGACGCTGCCTCGCGGAGCTCCTTCGGCACCGCCAGCAGACCGGCCAGGAAAACCATCATGTAAAATCCAAAGCCCTTCCACACTGTAACCAAAGCCGCGCTCACCAGCGTCCAAGGGTGTTCACTGAGCCACGCGACCTTACTCAAACCAATCCAACTCAACGCGGTGTTGAAAAGCCCGTCTTCTTCGCCCAGAAGCAATCGCCACGCTACTGCGGCGACCACTGTGGGTGTCACCACCGGCAGAAAGAGCGCGAGTCGTAACCACTTCCCCGAAGATGCCAGGGACTCAACCACCATGGCCGCCCCCAGGCTTAGCGCCATGAGCACCGGCGTCACGAGCAAGTAAAGTACGGAGTTGCCCATGCACACCCAGAAACGATCAGAAGCGAACAGCCGTCGATAGTTATCCAAGCCGATGAAGTCAGGGCCGCTGAAAGCCGTATATCGTGTGAACGAAAAGTAAGCGACCTGTGCCGCGGCGGCAATGAAGAAAACACCCAATACCGCAGCAGCGGGGGCCAGGAAGAGATATGGGGTTGCAAGCGAATGACGGCGCAAACTGGGACTTTACATGAGTTTCGAGATGCTTTGAGGTTTACAGTGGGCTGGGAGCGTAGCCCGCACGATGGGGAAGGCGCGGACGCCGCGGACCTCCGCTTCTATGCAGTCGTAGATTCCCCGCGGTGACGCCGATAGTAATCGTAATCAATTGGCACTGGCGTGCTTGCTCGGGGGGAATAGACCGGGGGTGGCACGGCGGTCGGTCGAGGCACGCGCTCCATCGTGCTCATTTCACTCTCGTCAAGCAGTTCATTCCACCGCCGCTCAATGACTGGAAGCACCGTGGCCAGCGGCACATCATCGAGCAGTGCCCGCTTCATTTCATCCTCGAACGCCCGGCGGAGGCTGGGCCAACAGTCTAAACTGGCCGTAAATGAAGTCGCTTGACCCAACGTACTCGCGGCGACGCGGCGGCCGAGCAAGAGCGTCGCGTCCTCGTTGCTCATCGCATCGCCCCTGACGAAAAAGGGATCATCGAGCGACGCCACGCTGCTGGGCATGATCGGTGCCTGCTTACATAATTCCGTTTGCGCGCTCGCTGATGTAAGATGCCACGCGAGAGCAGCGGCGGGCTGGATATGGCGCGACTTGCGACTTACTGCCAAAACCATCACGGGCATGTGAACGCGTCCGAGTGCGCCCACAGCGCCGGGTGCAACAGTTGTCGATGCATACGCGGCTGGGGCCACATCCTTGATGCGTTTGAGAAAGTTGGGCCCGGTTGAGATGATAGCTACGCGCTGGTTCTGATATAACTCCAGCAAATGGGCGTGGCCGGTCGTTGCGGCCTCTCGCGGCAGCGCTCCAACCCGATACAGATTTACCCATCGCGAAAGGTATTCAGCAATCTGGGGTTGATCAATGCAAGCCTTGACGCCACGAGGTCCGCCTTCGCACAGCGGCACAAGGCTTCCCCCCTCGGCTAGCATCATGATGGGCAACTGCGATTCTTCGCCAAGAGGCTGCGAGAAGAGATATTTTCCGCTTCGCTTGTGGAAGCTTTCGGCCAGATTTACCAAGCCTCGCCAGTCAGGCGGGATATCTGCGGGATCAAGGCCTCCGGACTTGAGCACCGCTACATTAATTATTTTTGTTTGTGGGTTTACATACCACGGAAGCCCTTGTAACCTTCCACCCACGCGGCACAGATCCAGCGCGCCCGGCAAGTAGGTGGCCTGCGGATCGCCCGGCACAGCCGCGCTCAGGTCCGCGAACGCCCCCAGCGCGGCGAACCGAGCGAAGTTAAGATCGGCCATGTTGACTACATCCGGGGCCTGGCCCGCTGCGGCAGAAGCAATTAACTTACGCTCCAAGGCGTCGTACGCTACGTCAACCCATTCTACCCGCACCCCCCGATGCGAAGCTTCAAACGCAGCGATCTGCGCTTGCATGTAGCTATTAAAAAAGGGCTTCAGCGCCAGAGTCCATAGCGTAAGTGTGGTGGTACCGGCCGCTTCTCGCCGGGCGCACGCCGATGAAGCAACGGCTGACAACGCGGCCGCCGCAGCGAGCGACCCACACGCGCGAAGAACACCCCGCCGCGAAAGCCCATCGCTGAGCGAGTAAGAATGCGCGAACCTCGTGGTCAAGTTATCGCTGGCCATTTCTCCATCAGAGGCCTTCATCAAAGCCCTCCAGCAGAGCGTGGCACGATCGCTTTGCCGGGCGGCGTTGCTCAGGGGCGGTCGATTTCATAATCTTTCGCCGACCAGATGACATCGAAGGTGCTCAGGCCAGTGACCGGTGAGAAGAGTTGATTGGTGTTCTTGAGTGCAACATGGGTATCGACGAACGCGAGCATTGCGTTGCCCTTGGGCAAACAAAACCCGTTCTTTTTCCTGGGATGGCGGCCATACGGAATGTAACTTACGGGGAACTCCGTAAAACTAGAACCGTATTCAGGCGGGCGTTCAAATCCTGGAAGGATCGAACTCTCCCCGCTCAGCCCAGCACCACCCCCGAATCGCTGTCCGGGAGTTCCGAAAACTCCCATGGAAGAGGTGGTTAACCAGAATGTTTGACCATCCTTTACAATCGGCTGCTGGGCCCACATCTCACCAACCAACAACGTCTTGGAGCCATTGTCTACGGCCGAGTCAAACCCGGTGCCCAAAGCCCCAGAGGGTTTGCGCCAGGTCGAACGATTAATTACACTTCCCACCGCCGAACTTGCCCAATGATTAATGGTGTACGAGCGAGCACCGTTGGGATGGTTCGGACACGCCATTACGCCGCCCGCAATAGTTTCGTATCCGGTGGTCGGACGGTCCACATCGACGATTTGCGGAAGATAAGGTCCCAGACGAACGACATCAAACCACAACTCCTGTCGCACCGCCGAGTTCCCGTCTGTGAGTTGTTGCGGGTAGAGGCCCTTGAAATCATTCGCGTACTGAGAAAGGCTGATGGAAAGTTGCCGCAGATTGCTCTGACACTTCACGGTACGCGCAGTTTCTCTCGCCTTGCCGATTGCGGGAAGTAATATACCGATCAACAAGGCGATGATCGCGATTACCACGAGCAGCTCGATGAGGGTGAACGCACGACGCTTTATCTCGCGGCTTGCGCTTCGGGAGGTCGGGTTGGGTTGCGATAGAATATCCATCATGTGAGCTGTCCTTGAATCCGCCCACAAAGGCGGACTCGGTTGAAAGACCGATTGATGTACAGGGCTTACACCTACACAGCACCCTTAATAACCCGCCACCACTACCTTAAACTGAGTGAAATCAGCTCTGACGGCGTGGGACCACTTCCACCCCTAACTACCGATCACCATGAGCACCCCACGGGCGAATGTCATAACGTGGCTTCCGGTGGCGCCAGACTCACCGGTTGAGCATGCACGGTAGCCGCGTGAGGCAAACCGCCACTGGCTTCCCGGCCGCTTACCCGATGTGTAGATGCTTGACTCCTGCCGTTCCCGTCGGTCGTCGGAGCCATAGCGCATGAAAGCCGTTCAACAAACTCCGCGGGAAACGATTGGGTGTAGGACTTAGGCACCGCGCTCGCAGGATTTTCTCGCCCCATACTCAACTGAACTTGCAGGAAGAGCTGCTTGACGGCCGCCCGGCCCATCTCGAGCATCTGCTGCCGGAAGGTGGTAAGTGGCGGTGTGAGAAAACTTGCACTGGGCGGATCATCGACGCCTATCACCGATAGATCCTGCGGAATTCTTAACCCCACATTCAACGCTGCCGCGTAGGTATCCAAAGCGAAGTGGTAGCCAGCGGCAAAGACGGCGGTGGGTCTCCCCGGAGACGTCAGTTGCGCTTCCAACAGTAACCGTTGCTCTTCCCCCATCCGCCAGCCCGGATTGCGAAAGATTCGCTCGTTGCCCAACCGCAGCCCCGCGTTCTGGCAGCCAGCGATAAAACCGGCGTAGCGATCGCGGTCATTACTTACTTTACCACTCCCGCCGACAAACGCGACTTGCTGGTGCCCGAGTTCGGCAAGATAGTTAGCTGCGACCGTGGCGATACCCAGATTGTCAGTATCCAAACAAGCGCTGCCGGGGAGGGCAAAAGTTGCACCTACAACCATAATCGGCGCCGCCGCACCCTCGCCTCCCGGCCCACGTTTGCTGTTGCGCGAAGGGTGGACGAGTAGATCCTCAAAGGGATTGACGTAGAGATAGGCGCTGCATTCGTTCCGCCAGTCCTCGCCGTAGCGGAGCAGAATCATGTCGATCCCAAGCTCATTAGCCTCACGCCGCACGCCCTCGAATAGCTGGCCGTTATAAGCATCTGCGAGTGAGCTATCGGCGTGAAACACAATTCCAAATCGCATGCCCAGCCCACGCCGGGTCGCTCGCCCATAGTCTTCGTGAACATAAGTTCCCTTGCCCTGACCCCTGCGGAGTACGCCGCTGGTCACCAGCTCCTGCAAAGCACGATGGGCTGTAACCAGCGAAACACTCATCTTTCCGCTGAAAACCTTGGTGCTCGGAAGGCGGTCCCCGGCCTGAAATCTCCCGGCGTCGATAGCGGCGCGAATCGCGTCCTTCACCACCGCATAGAGCGGACGGCCGGGCTGAGGAGTGATGTTTTTGAGTTCGATCACGGTATTAAAATACCACTTCGAGTTGTACTATCAATAAACGGTGACTTCAACCGAACGGTACTCGCCCCCCAGTGGCAGAATGCCCCAGGGTCGCCTTAATCTCCCACGGCGACTCTCGTCGGCGACACGCGGGTGAAATATTTCTTTGTTGGGCAAGGCGTTAGCCCAGCCGCCGCTCTCCGTTTATTGACCGATAGACAACGGGAGGGACCCACCACCATAACCCAAACTAGGCCCGACGACGCCGCGTCGCCAGCAATCCGCCAAGAGCCAAGACGCCCGCGGCACCCGGAGTCGGCACGCCGAAGAGATAAACGACGCGATTGGCAAAGTCGCTCACCGCGAGTGTGTTCGTCGGTGCGTTGTACGAGAAGTCATAAGCGCCGTTACCGGTGGCCGGTGTAAATGCGTTCAGGAAGTTAAGGGCTTGTACCGCGCCACTTAAATCGGTGATTTTGATAACGCCGCCAAAGGTTTGACCTGAACTTCCAGCCGAGCGGTCGTTGAAGATCAAGAAAGTGCCCTGGTTGGGTGAGTTGACAAATGCAAGATTCTGATTGTCAACGCCCGAAGCCACCGTCGTGCTGTACAGCACAACCGACTGACCACCAGAGACGGTCGAATACGAGTTGTCGCCATTGCGCACAGCCTTGCCAACGCGGTTTGATTCGCGTGTGTAAAGGTCGCCCGTGGCGGGGTCAAACGCGTGGTCGCGCCAAGTAGTCTGAGCCGGGCTAAAGTTGATAATCGCGCCAGCGTTTTGGCCGTTGACATACGCCCCGGTGGTTTCGTTGAGTAAATGACGCCGACCGCTACCCGGAGCGAGATACGTCACACCCTGATTTGGGCCAGCGCCGTTGAAGCCGGGGTCGAAGGCAACGCCACCCGAGGCACGCCGGGTGCTATCAGCCCCAGCGGTGCCAACTCGCCAAGTCAACGCATTAGAGGTCGCGTCAAACAGACGAGCGCTGTCGCCGCTGCCCGCGCCAGTATCCAATCCCGCCGCTAAGCTGTTTCCGCGAACTGCCAGCCCCGTCATGCCGCGGCTATTCGGGGTTGAAATCCCTCCGAATGAAGTCGCACCCAAGGAGTGTGCATTGCCCAGGTTGCTCACGCGGTTCATAGCAGTTAGAGCAGGGGTTCCGCTGCTGTTGTAGCCACCCACGAACAGATCAGTACCGTTCCACGCGATGGCGGAAGGATTAGAACCGATCCAGTTTGGTGCCGCTGCACTGGTGTTAAACGCGCTGATATCAACCGTTTTAAGGTGGGTAAGGTCGATCCCGCTCGCGGCGGCCGAAAGGCCCGCCAGAGCCACGAATGTAATTGTCGTCTTCATCTCTTTGCTCTCCTAAAGCAATCTACTTAACACTCTCGCAAAAACACTGGAAGTAAGTAAAATGTACGGCATCTTGAGACGGGCAGAACGCGCCGGGAAACCTCAAGATTCAATATTCTATAACTTCTCTGTGCATAAGTTACCGCTTCACACGAGCGAAAGCAAGCACAATCTTCACAAAATTTTCCGAACAAACAGCGAATTCAGGAGATCTGAGGTATATCTACCCATTCGCCATGCCGCTTTATCGACTCGTTCCCCTTTTCCATGACGGCAATATTCTCAACGATATCGCGCAATTCCACCGGAGCCGCCCCGCCCTCGAAGAACGTGATCATGCCTTCCACTAATCGCCCGTAAACCGGCGCAAAGTCCACGACGAACTGCTGCACACTTTTGGTGCCGTGCACGGTCGCGCCGAAGGCCCAAGCACCATTGCGATCCATACGTAGGCGGGCGATGCGACCGTCGTGATATTGCATATCAAGCAAGTGGTAACCGCTGGTGGCATTGCCAGTGGCAACGGCACTAACGCGTGAAACGCCGGCGCCCTGACCGCTCGATTTGAAGATTGCATCCACCATCTCGATGGTGTGGCAACCGTAATGCCAGAGGTCGGGCATCATATCCAAGACTTCGCCATTACCGAAGGCGTCAATTGCCACAATCTTGCCGAGCTTTTCGTGGTCGAGCTTGGGAATCTCGCCGACAAACCGCAGGGAAGATGCGGAATAACAACGCGCCTTGTACTGGCGAGTCATGTTTAATAAACTCCGCGCCTGATCCAGCGAGCACGTAGCGGGCTTATCAATATAAGTTGGCATACCCCGAGCAATCGGCCCGATCGCGAGCTCAAGGTGCCGGTGACCGTTGATGTTCAACACCATCACCCCATCGACATTGTTCAGGAGCTCGTCTAACGAACCTACTTGCCTCGCCCCAAGCTCTCCCGCGGTCTTCCGCCAAGTCTCAACATCCTGCGCTGATCTCGCCGCGCCCTCTGGGTGCTGCCACTCATGTTGACCCGGGTCCCAAAAGTGCGTAACTTGGCATTTAGTCTTCCCCTCGGCGTGCATTCCTTTCATTCGCTTGGTGAACTCGGGGAGGTGGGATGAGTCGATGCCGATGGCGCCGATACGCATGGTCGAGGGTTCCTTTACAAGGCTTGGATCAGAATAACAGATTATATAATACCCTTCGTGGCCCCGATTTTCCCGGTGACCGCCTCGGGCTATCGGACTGGCCCACCCCCTCGCTTCCGCTACGCTGTTCAGGACCGATGCCCGCCGAAATCACCCTCATTCTCGGGATCGTCCCCTCGCCGGCCGTGCACGAGGCGTTGGCTCTCCACCTTCAAGAACTAACGACGGCATCGAAAGAACTAGTAGCGTCCGAACGCCTCTTGCTCACAGTCCTTCACGTCGGACGCAGATCAACTAAGGATTTCGATTCGATTATCGAAACTTTCCAACGGGCTGCTGCGGGCACGGCTCCGTTCAGCGTCAACCTACACAGTATCGAGACGATGCCTCGCGCCGGTCCGATCAGATCAATCGCGGCAATGCTGTCTCCTTCCACGGCACTCCTTCATCTTCGTGCTCGCATGGCGGCGCGGCTGACGGTCCGCCGTGAACGCACTGACGACTTTGAACCTCACATCACACTGGCCCGCTTCAAAGTGCCACAACCAGGCTTCAGGCTGAAGCGCTCCATGCCGCCCGTAGTCTGGCAGGCCGAGCAGATGTTCCTCTTCCAATCTAGCCAGGGCCAGTACGGAAGCAACCACCAGGTGCTCGCTGAGGTTACATTTCGAGTCTAGATAATCTGAGCGGCGTCGGATGGAAGCAAAAGCTAAATCATGCCGCGGCGAGGCTCGCCTCGCCATCCTGCCTCCAGCCAATTACCTCGCCTGCCCAATCTAACCCGACTGCCTTCCCGCGACGCAATTGCCGGACGCTAACCTACTTCGTTCTCGTACCCGGCTCCCACGCTTTGTTCCTTCCCCGCAGTTTTGCACCTCTTTACGCAACCCTTTTGGCAGCCCGGAGTCATACTCTCGCCCAGACGGAGCCCTCCCCGTCGTTGGCTCATTCCCACCGCCACTCACCCGTTAACAGAGTTTCACCTATGTCACGCTCCATCGCCTTGCTCCTGCCTGTTATCGCCATCACGATCCTCGCAACTTCCGCCGCGACCGCCGCCTCGCAGCCCGCGTTGACTCCCGCCCCGCCGGCGAAGATTCGCACCCTGCTTATCACTGGTGTTAATAATCACAACTGGCAGTTCACCAGCCGCGTCCACGAAGACACGCTCGAAGCAACGGGCCTCTTTGACGTCGACGTAACTGAGGACCCCGCCGCTTCGCTCGCCGATGCAACCTCGCTCGCAGCCTATCAGCTCTTCGTAATAGACTACAACGATTACGATGCACCCAAGCGATGGCCGCCGCAGGCCGAAGAAAACTTTACGACCGCCGTGCAAACACGCGGCGTGGGCGTCGTCGCTATCCACAGCGCTAATAACTCATTCAAAGGTTGGGGCGAATACGAATCAATGCTCGGGCTGCTCTGGCGCGAAGGCGCCGGCCACGGCGAGTTTCATACCTTTGATGTAACATTCGCCGATGCCGATCACCCTATCACCAAAGGCCTCCCCACCTCGTTCTCGCAGCCTGATGAGTTATATCACGGCCTCACCAAGGCCAAGGATGCCCCTTATAAACTCCTCGCTCAGGCGATGTCCTCACGCGCCTCCAAGGGCACAGGAAAAGACGAGCCGATGGCCTTCACACTTCAGGCCGGCAAAGGCCGCATCTTCGCTACCCCGCTGGGCCATGTTTGGACAGGACAAGCCCCACCAAGCAGTCGGTCATCTCCCCGGGCTTCCGCACCCTTCTCGCCCGCGGTGCTGAATGGGCCGCCACAGGTAACGTAACCCTCCCCTCCACATGGTCAGACGTTCGCGTTCACAATAAACTCAGCGAGAAAGAAGTCGCCGACGGCTGGACGCTCCTCTTTGATGGCGTCCGCCCGCTCGGTCTTCGCGCTTTCCGCGGCACCGCGATGCCCAGCGAAGGCTGGGTCATCGCCGATGGAATGCTCACCCACGAGGCTGGCCGCGGCGGGGGCGACATCGCAACCGCCGAGCAATACGCAGACTTTGAGTTCTCCTGCGATTGGCGGGCCGCGCCCGGCGCCAACAGCGGTGTAATATATCGATGCGCTGAAGATCAGGATTTTCCTTGGCGCACCGGGGCCGAGATGCAGATTCTTGATGATGTTGGACATAAGGATGGAAAGCAAGCTAACAGGAGCGCGGGCGCACTCTACGATCTCATCGGCCCCAGCGCGGATGTCGTTCGCCCAGCCAATGAGTGGAACACCGCGAGCATGCTGATCGTCGGCAGCCGCACGCAATACTTCCTCAACGGCGTTAAGGTTGTAGATGTGGACACCAAGGGCGACGTCTACAAGGCCGCTTACGTCAAGAGCAAGTGGCCCACCATGCCCACCTACGGCACCACGACCACCGGGCATATCTGCCTGCAGGATCACGGCGACCTCGTCTCGTTCCGCAACCTCAAAGTCCGCAGAATCAAGTAAGCGTTTCCGCAAACTCGCCCGGGCTTCGTTCTAGATCCCAACCAAACCGAAGAGCACCGCAGCCTATGTTCGCTCCCCCCCGGCACACCGCACCCGCATTGCTGCGGTGCCCAACTTACATTTTCACTCCCATCCTACCTAAACCCAGCCACGCCACGCCAAAATTCAAAAAACCAAAATAAAAAGCCCCGCCATCGCGGGGCTTTGTTCATAGTAACTTACAAGACTTCCACCCGCCACCCCCCGCGCTACCGAATCGACAACATCGCCCGATACGTCGGCAGCGGCCACAAATCAGCAGCTACCGACATCTCAACAGCGTCAGCCGCATCCCGCAGGGCATTCATCGCCGGGCGAATGTCATCGCGAACATGCTCGGCATGGCTGTGAATCTCGCCCTCGTGCTCATCCGCAGTGGTCGCTTCCTCAAGCGTCTTGATCGCGTTACGCAGATTATTTACCAGGCCGATAAAGTCATCCAGCGCGGTGCGAGCTTCACTCTCATCGGCATCTGCAGCCCGCGTCACCGCGACTACCTCAGCAAGCTCGATCTGCTGCCGCAGGGCCGCAGGCAGAATCTGCGTGCGACCCATCACCAGCGCGGTCTCCGCTTCAATTAACACCTGCTTAACATACTTCTCCAGGAAGATATGCTCGCGGCTCTCAACCTCTTGCTTGGTAAGCACATTGAACCGCTTGAACAAGTCAACGTTCTTCTTGACCTTAAGCACCGAGAGTGCCGCGACCGATTCAGTCAAGTTCGGAAGGCCCCGCTTGGCCGCTTCAGCGTGCCAGTCCTTCGTGTAACCATCTCCATCAAACAGCACCCGCTTGTGCTTCTTGACCAGCTCCTGAAGCATGCCGCGAACCGCCGACTGTAACTTGGCTTCAGTAAACTTCTCGCCCAGCTCCTTCTCAAGCCGCGTCGCGCAGTAATCAAGGCTGTCCGAAACGATAGTGTTCAGCACCGTCGCGGGCCACCCCACGCTCTGCGATGAACCCACCGCGCGGAACTCAAACTTATTGCCCGTAAACGCAAACGGGCTCGTTCGATTACGATCACCAGTGTGCCGGGGAATCTGCGGCAACGTGCTCGCGCCAAGGTCCAGCTTGCCACCCTTGATCGTTGATTTCGCCCCGCCCTTTTCGAGCTGTTCGACAATATTCGTAAGCATATCGCCAAGATAAATGGAGATGATTGCTGGCGGTGCTTCGTTGGCCCCAAGCCGATGATCGTTCGCCGCGGAAGCGACGCTCGCCCTGAGCAGATCGGCGTGCATGTCAACCGCGCGGATCACCGCGCATAGGAAGACCAGAAACTGCATATTGCTATGCGTGTCATCTCGCGGGTCAAGCAAGTTAACCCCAGTATTGGTGCTCATAGACCAGTTCAGATGCTTACCACTCCCGTTAATCCCCTTAAAGGGCTTTTCGTGCAGAATGCAGGCCAGGTTGTGCCGCGCTGCAACCCGGCGGAGTGTCTCCATCACCAGCATCTGGTGATCGCTCGCCACGTTGGCCGTTTCAAAGATAGGGGCGAACTCAAACTGCCCCGGTGCCACTTCATTGTGCCGTGTCTTCAGCGGCACGCCCAACCGATATAACTCACGCTCTGATTCGCCCATGAACGCAATAACCCGCGTCGGAATCGAACCAAAGTAATGATCTTCAAGCTGCTGGCCTTTGGGCGGCTTCGCGCCGAAGAGCGTCCGATCGCAAGAAAGCAGATCCTCACGCGCAAAGTAATGCGCACGATCGATTAAAAAGTACTCCTGCTCACACCCGGCCGTCGCCATCACCCGAGTGACCCCTGTAGCGGTCCCAAAGATCCGCAGAACTCGCATCGCCTGATCTGACACAGCCTCCATCGAACGTAATAACGGCACTTTAGTATC
>Ga0105046_10014918_pt1 | contig 11959 bp, 12 predicted proteins | sample MAT03_FD_78385 | JGI IMG/M metagenome (GOLD analysis project Ga0105046, IMG submission 78385) | Freshwater microbial communities from Lake Fryxell liftoff mats and glacier meltwater in Antarctica - MAT-03 (megahit assembly) | ecosystem: Environmental > Aquatic > Freshwater > Ice > Liftoff...
GTTGCCCACCCCCGGAACCGAGTCCGCGCCGACAAACCACTGATGGGCAAGGTATTATCATCCCCGGCCCCGCCGGGCCGGTGGGTCACGCTCCGTGAGCATACCCGGGTCATTTCTCGCGAGTGCCGAAGCCAGGGCGCGAATGTGGCGCTGACAGGGGGAAATATCGTGGTCCATTACAACATCGTTCGTTCGGTGGACCCCTGAATTTCGCCGGCCCAAGAAAGGGCTGGAGCCACCCGGAGAACCAGCCGCTGCAACTCCCAGATGCCGTCGCAACAATCCGTTGGGTGGAGTTATGCGGCAGCCTCGGGCCATTCTTTCCGAAACAAAAGTGGACCCGCGAACAGAACTGCTGCCGCTACTCGCACCGGATCCGTTGACCAAGCCTGGCAGCGCCGTCAACACCAGCCAGGGCCAGTAGATCGCCAACGTATTATCGACTCGGCGTCCCCACCATTCGCTCTCCCGGAGAAATTTGAACTGTACGCCGACCACGAACCAGTGCATCTGATACGCGCACCAATTCACCAGTACCGGAAGCAAAATCCACCAAACAAGGCCGCCCGCCCATGGTCCGAGTACCCGCACCACCAGTTCGCGCACCGGCAGGCCACTGCGCGCGGAAACGTAATAGACGCCAAACATGAGCAGAAGTCCCCAGTCGAGTGCGCCAGCCAGCATCGTGGCGACATCCAAGCTCCAGGCCCCGCGGAAGAGAGGAGTAGTTCCAAAAATCCGGCATTCAAAGTCAGTCCCGCGTAGAGCCACGCCACTGGCATCCTCGATAGTACTAAATCCGGCAGTTGAAGCGGCCGGATCTGGTCAAAGTTTCTGAAAACACGGCGTTTAGGGTTTGCCGCGTTCGCACCCGCCAGTTTCTGCGGAGCAGCTATGTTTAGGAAATGGAATCAATAGTTTGCGACGGCCGGGACCACTGAACTGCCGGATTTAAGATAATACACCTCGAAGGCCCGATCGGGCTTGCAATTGTGTTACCATTCCTGTAGGAGATCTCTTACATGGCCAAACCTGCTTTTGCGGAAGGCGCCCAAGTAGAACATGGCAAGTTCGGACTCGGAAGCGTACTTAAATGTACCGACGAACACGTTGTGATTAACTTCGACGAACTTGGCGAGAAGAAGTTTGTTCTCTCCATCGTCCTCGCGAATTTGAAGAAGAGCGATCGTCAACCCCCGGCCGGTAAGAAAAAGACAACTCGTAAGAAAGCCGCTGCCCCGGCTGCCGCCGTTGCTGTCTAACCTACTTTTCTTTCTGCCTTCGTACCTTTTGAAGTAATCGCCGCGCCTCTTCCAGGGAAGGGGCCGCTTCTAATTCTCTTGCCGCCTCCTCAAATCGGTTCAATTGATAGTAGGCCCGGCCCAAATCAAAGCGAATTGGCTCGTAGCGCGGAAATAGCCGCGCGCCGGGCGCCAAAACCGTCGCCGCCTCCGCCGCGCGGGCTTCCCGTATCAAAAATCGCCCCAGGTGATATCGGGGCTCAGGGGTTCGGTCGCGGTTGCCTGCCATCGCTTCCCGGAAATGCTGCTCGGCTTTGGCCGGATTCCGTAAGGCCTCTTCAACGGATCCCAGCGCGTCTTGGACGCGCCATGGATCACGGTCCGAGGTCGCCAATGGAGACAGCACTTTCAGCGCGGCCTCGTATTGATCCAGCGAAAACAGCGTCCGCCCCAGCAAATAGCAGCCGTTCGCTTCCCGCGCCGCGCAGGCTTTTTCCAGAAAAGGACGCGCATCCGCAAATCGACCCTGCTCCAAATGGGGCATCGCCGCCGCCACCTGCAGTGTTATCAATATCGAAATCACTCGACCGCTTCTAGAAGTCCCGCCTCGCGCAACCGGTTTAAAAAATGTCCGCGAACGTTTCGCGGGTAGCCAAAGTCCCACCACGGATTCTCACCGCCGCTCTCCCAGACACGAACATCCCGCTGCTCCAGCAACGCTTCCAAACGAGCATCCGCGTCCGCCACACGCGCGTCGAGCTGCAACTGGGCAATCGCGCCGCGCAAATCCAAATCGTGCCGGTACTCGACCAGCCCGTACGGATAGCCTCGTTCCACCTCTCCAATGAACTCCACCCACCGCTCGATCAGGCCTTCGCTGCCGGCCTCGACGATGTGCGGCGGAAAACCGCTGTCTTCCAAATAGATGATAATTTCTTCTTCCGTCACGATAAGGAGATCCTGGGCTCTGGCTCGTACTCTATCAGAGCTTCCCGCCCGTTGTTAAGTATCGATAGGCGGCCAGCCTCAACGACGAGCTCGTTGTAACGACTGTTGCCTGGTGTCGCTAGAATTCCCTGAGCGTCGATCTCGCCGAGGAGTGTCTGCCTGGAGGAAACATCTCCAGCCGAATCAACACGATAGATCGTCCTGACGAGGTGCTCAACGCTCCGCACGCCATACCCAACCGGCTCCAACCCCGGCCCGCCAAGATCGTTGTACTGGAAATAATCCGGACTCGGCTCGCTGTAGAAAGTCGCTCCCGGCGAATCGGCTTTTTTCGAAAACGTATAGCTTAGGCCGCGGTACTGGTCGCTGTGATCGAGCATCGCGCCGGTCCCGCCACCGCAATAAAGTGTCATCCCCTGGGTGTTTGGGCCCGGGCCTTCGTTCGGATAACAAAGCGTGGTTTGCACGTTCAGGACGGCCCCGTTATCCCACTTGACGCGTGTATCGCACCACAGGTAGCCCTGTTTTCCGTTCGGATATGTATCAATAATGCCGTAATTTGATACCGAAACAGGCCTTAAAGCAGTGATAAAGTGCACTAAATCGACGTAATGACAGCCTATGTACGTGAAGCAATCGGTGTTTTCGACGGTGCACCAGTTCTGAAAGTTCGATTCCCGGTAGTACCACTTCTCCATCAAACGCGCCGTTCCGAGCTTAAATTCACCCAGACGCCCATCCCGGTACAACTGCCGCGCCCGATGTGCCCGGTCGTCGAATCGTTTATGGTATTCGACGCCCACAAACAGTCCACGCGCGCGCGCTTCCCGTTCGATTTCGAGCGATTCTCGTGCCGTTAACACCAGTGGTTTCACACAGATAACGTGTTGGTTATGGCGGAGCGCCTCCATCGTGGCCGGAAAGTGCAACTGGTCCGGCAGGGCGATAATCACCACCGAACGTTCCGGCATTTCGGCAATCACCGCTTTATAAAGATCCGGCTGCGGACCACCGGCAAACTCCTCCGGAAACGCCGTAAACGATTGATTCGGAAAGGCTTTTAGAATTGCTGGCGCGGCCGCGAGCGCCTGGACGGTTTTCGCATGCTGGGCGCAGACGGTAATCTCGCCGACTTCGCCGGCGCGCTGCATTTTGTACAACGCCGGCAGAATCTGATCGTGCGTGATCATCCCGCCGCCAACCACGAGTACCGGTTTCATTCCGCCAGCGCCTCAACAAATGCTTCTTCAAACGCGGCCAGGCTTTCGTCGACCGCTTCGGCGGTGATATTGAGCGGCGGGCAAACCTTGATCGTTCCGCCGCCGAAACCGACCGGCGAGAACATCAAGACGCCCTTCTCGATCGATCCGCGGATGGCGTTCCAGGCAAGATCAGCGTCTGGCTCGGTCGTCCCCGGTTTTACGCAGGCGATTCCGACGACGAGTCCTTTGCCGTCCACCCAGCCGATCCGCGGATACTTGGATTGCATGGCTCGGAAATAGTCCAGCATCCGGTCGCCCTGGACCCGCGCGTTCTCGGCCAGGTTTTCTTTTAGGATCAGTTCGAGCGAGGCCGCGGCGGCCGCCACGCAGACCGGGTTGCCGGAATGGGTCGAAGTCATTGACCCCGATGGATGTAAATCCATGATTTCGGGTCTGCCGATTACGGCGGCGATTGGCAGCGAGCTCGAGATTCCCTTGCCCCATGTGGTTAGATCGGGCACGATTCCGTAGTGTTCAAAGCCCCACAGTTTGCCCGTACGGCCGAAGCCTGCCTGCACTTCATCGCAAGTGAGCAGCGCCAGATGTTTGCGGCACCAAGACTGCAGCTGCTGCATGTATTCCGGCGGCGCGAAGGAGGCACTGCCGCCCTGATAGGTTTCCAGGATCACGCCGGCGACATTTGCGGGGTTGACGCCTTTGTCGGCCAACTGCTTCTCAAAGTAAGCAAACGAAGTATCGGGCGTCCGGAAGCCATCGGGGAATTCGAGTTGCACGAACCCGGCGTCGAGATTGACGATCCACTCCTTCAACGAAGGAATGCCGCCCGCTTGCTGCGAACCCAGGGTGCGTCCGTGGAATGCTTTTTCAAAACTGACGATGACGACCTTCTCACGGCCGCCCACCTTGACGCCATGCGTTCGCATCAGCTTGATGGCGCACTCAACAGTTTCCGAACCCGTCGTAAGCAGGAACACCTTTTTGAGCGGCTCCGGCATCAGGTCGGCCAGGCGCTTCACGAAGTTGGCGCGAATTTCGTTAGGGAAGCAGTAATTGGTCAGCAGTCCATGCGCGGCCTGCTTCTGAATCGCTTCGATGATCTCTTTTCGTCCATGTCCGGCGTTGGTAATCAAGACACCGCTCGACCAGTCAATCCAGCGATTCCCCCAACGGTCCCAGACCGAGAAGTTCTCTGCGCGATCCCAGACAACGGGCGGCTGGCCTTGCATGGCAATGGGTTCATAGTCGTGCAGTTGTTGGAGGATCGGCAGGGATTCGGGGACGGGAAAGGATGTGACGATTTGCCGTAATGCGGTTTCCACCCGCGGGACGGAGCGAGGGACGAGTTCGTAGTTTCTGACCATGGGAACTACCATTGTCCGGTAACACACGTGAAACCCGCAAATATTCGACAGCGTCCATTGTTACGTGACCATTGCAAACACCGTTCGGATTCAAGAGAGCATGCTGGCCGGCATGGAGAAAAGAGCTCTCATTTGGATGGCGGGCCGCTTACCTGCGGCCGTGAACTCGGACCATCTGACAGTGCTGGGCCTGAGTTCGATGATCGGTGCATCGCTGGCGTATTGGAACGCCGCGGAAAACCCGATTGCGCTATGGATTGTGAATATTTGCCTGGTGCTCAACTGGTTTGGCGACTCGCTGGACGGCACGCTCGCGCGCGTCCGCAACCGGCAGCGCCCCCGATACGGCTATTACGTCGATCACGTTGTGGATGTGATTGCGATCTCGATTTTGATGGCCGGTATGGTACTCGGCGGGCAGATTCGCCCCGGCATTGCTTCTGTCTTTCTTGTCGGCTATTTGCTGCTCAGCAGCGAAGTCTTTCTCGCGACGCACGCGCTCAACAAATTCCAGATCAGCTTCTTCAAATTCGGTCCCACGGAACTGCGCCTTCTTTTGATCATCGGCAATCTTTTCGTCTACTACATGAGGCCGCAAATTGCGTTGCTTGGAGACATCTGGCAACTCTTCGATGTTGGCTTCGCGGTCGGCGCGCTTGGCGTCCTGCTGGTCTTCGCGACTACCGCCATTCGACATACGGTTCAGTTGTATAACGAGGAGCGCCTGGATTGATAAAGCGGTGGCTGCGCTTCAATGCAGTCGGGTTGGCCGGCGTACTGGTGCAATTGGGTGCGCTCGCGGCGTTGAAGCAGTTCACCGAATTGCCGACACTGGCGGCCACGGCGATTGCTGTAGAGTTGGCGGTGTTGCACAACTTCTACTGGCATGAGCGCTGGACGTGGGGCACGCGCGGCACACCGGGACTGGCGTCGCGTCTGCTGCGATTCCATATGGCGAATGGGCTGGTTTCCCTGGGCTCCAATTTGCTCTGGATGCGCTTGCTGACCGGCCCGGCGGGAATGCACTATTTGCCGGCGAATGCGATTAGCATCGGGGTCACCGCTTTGCTGAACTTCGGACTCAGCGAACGATTCGTTTTCCGTCCGGCAAGATAGGCCCAGCGCCTATTCGACCCATTCGACGCCGGACGCTTCGAGGATCGCGGTATCTATACCCCGGACCGCAACAACCCAGCGCCTATTTCGACCCATTCGACGCCGGACGCTTCGAGGATCGCGGTATCTATACCCCGGACCGCAACAACCCAGCGCCTATTCGACCCATTCGACGCCGGACGATTCGAGGATCCCGCCCAAAACGTCCGCCGCGTCCTGCTCCACGGCCTGTAGAACCTTCTCGGCGAACGTGCGGTCGTTGGAAATCGTCACGGCGCTCACGAGCGCGCGGTTCAGAATGTCGGAAGGCCCGATCTCCGCCACCGCCACATTATGGCGGCTGCGAAGCCGGGCCTTTAAACTGCGAATGACGTTCCTGCGATCCTTTAGCGATTCGGCATGTTCGATACGCAGTTCGAGATGGAGGACGCCGATGATCGGCATAGGATTCGAATGTTAGGACAGATCGCGGGCGACCTGTTCGGTGGCGAATCCTTCGAGGATGTCGCCTTTTTCCAAATCGTTGAAGCCGTTGATGGAGATACCGCACTCAAAGCCGCTCTTCACTTCGCTGACATCGTCCTTGAATCGCTTCAAGGCGCTGAACCTGCCTGTAAAGATGACTTTGCCGTCACGGTTCACGCGTACTTCCGCGCTACGCGGCAGCGTGCCATCGAGCACATAGCAACCGGCGACAGTCCCGACTTTAGAGATACGGAAGATCTCGCGGACTTCGGCCTTGCCTTTGTAGACCTCTTTGAAGACTGGAGCCAACAGGCCCAGCATGGCTTTTTTGATCTCGTCGGTAACTTCGTAGATGATCGAGTGCGGGCGAATGTCGATTTTTTCGCGCTCCGCCGCCGCCGCCGCGTTGCGATCCGGCTTCACGTTGAAGCCAATCACGATTGCGTTGGACGCGGTCGCGAGCATCACGTCGGTTTCGGTAATGGCGCCGACACCGGTCAGTAGCACGCGGACGCGCACCTGCTCCGTGGACATCTTCTGCAACGTATCCGACAGCACTTCCGCGCTGCCGCCGACGTCGGCTTTGATGATGAGGTTGAGGTCTTTACTGGCGCCATCCTTCATGTGCGTGTGCAGCGCCTCAAGCGTCATGCGCTTGTTCTTGGCCATCTGCACGTCGCGGGAATGGGCTTCGCGGAACATAACGATCTGCTTCGCCTTGGCGGTATCCGTCACCATCTGGAACGAATCGCCCACTTCGGGAAGCATGTCCAAACCGAGGACTTCGACCGGCGTTGCCGGGCCGGCTTCGCGTATCGGCGCGCCCTGATCATCGAACATCGCCCGAACCTTGCCGAAAACAGAACCGCAGAGGAAGAACGCGCCGACCCGGAGCGTACCATTGCGCACCAACACGGTGGCCACCGGACCACGACCTTTGTCCAACTTCGCCTCGAGCACATTGCCGATCGCGGGACGCGTCGGATTTGCTTTCAGAGCCTTGATGTCGGCCACGAGCAGGATCATTTCCAGCAGGAGGTCCAGGTTCAGTTTGGCCTTTGCCGAGACAGGCACCATGACGGTGTCGCCGCCCCAGTCTTCGGCCAACAAACCACGATCGGACAGTTGCTGTTTGATACGATCGATCTGCGCGTCAACCTTGTCGATCTTGTTGATCGCGACGATGATCGGAACGCCGGCCGCTTTAGCGTGATTGATCGCTTCAACCGTTTGCGGCATGACGCCATCGTCGGCAGCGACGACGAGAACAACGACGTCGGTCACCTTGGCTCCGCGAGCACGCATGCGGGTGAACGCTTCGTGACCAGGGGTATCGATGAAGACAATCTTCTTACCGTGAATTTCGACCTGATAGGCGCCGATGTGCTGTGTGATTCCGCCCGCTTCCCGCTCCGCTACACGGGCCAAACGGATGGCGTCGAGCAACGAGGTTTTGCCGTGATCGACGTGGCCCATGATGGTAACCACTGGAGCCCGCACGACGAGATCCTTGGGATCCTCGGCCAGTTCCACTTCCCAGGTCTGCTCGTCTTCGTAGCTAACCTGTGAGGCGATGGCTCCGAAGTCTTTGGAAATGTCTTCGGCGAGTTTCACGTCAATCGTCTGATTGATGGTGGCGAAGAACTTGCGGTCAACGAGCTTTTTGATGACCAGCGTCGTCTTAATTCCGAGCTTTTCGGCCAGTTCCTTGACGGTAATGCCTTCGGAGACGGTGATCTCCTTGCCCTTAGCTAAAAGGAGGTCAGTGTTCTCCTTCTTGGCGTAAATGGGACGGAGTTTGCCTTCCTCGGCTTCCTTGACACGGCCCTGATTGGGGCGTTTCCGCGTGTCGACGCGACGGCTCGGGTCCACCGGCATCGGCATGGCCGACGGCTGGAGCATATTGGCCGAAGTAGGATGCATCGGACGGCCGCGACCGGGACCGCCAGGACCACCGCCGCCCGGGCGCGGGCCGTAGGCGGGCTGGCCGGGACCCGTGGGCCGGCCGGGAGATGGCATGCCGGGACGTCCAGTTGCGCTCTGACCACCAGCGTAACCGCCGGTGTTGTGCCCACCGCCCTGATAAATGGGCCGTCCAGGAGCGGGAGCTCCGGGTCTCGGGCCAGGAGTTCCGGGCCGAGGGCCCGGGGGCGTTTGCAACTGTTTCAGCCGGTCCACCATGTCGGGGCGGGGAGGCACGATCGGTCGCGCCATCGGCTGGCCAGCCATGGGGCGACCGGGCCCCCCCTGCGGCGGATATTGTTGTGGGGGGCGGGGCGCCGGAGCGCCTGGACCGGAGGGACGCGGCTGCATGGGCGGACGCGGAGGCGAGGGCCGAGGCGCCGGAGCGCCGGGCTGCGCGCCAGCCTGCGGCGAGCTACTTCCGGAAGTGGTTGCAGACGAGGGAGATCCGACAAAGACAGCGGGAGGCGCCAACGGGCGCGTCATCGCCGGGCGCGCCATCGCCGGGCGGGGCTGAGCCGGCGGCTGCGGCCGCGGAGCGCCAGGCATTCCCGTTCCCGGAGATACCAGGGGCTGCCGGGGGCCGGAGAGGATCTGACCGGGCCGGGGCGGCGAAACGGGCTGCGCCGGACGCGCGGGAGCAATTGGCAATGCGGGGACCTTCGGTGCGACGGGCTCGGGCTGTCTGGGCGGAGTGGCCGAAATTGGAGGAGAAAGCGGACCGCCTGAAGCTAACGGCGGGCGAAGCGGAGCCATTGCTTTAGCGGGCGCCGCTGGTGTCTCCGTTGTTTCGGCGGCTGACTCCGCCGGCTTGACCGGAACGGCTACCGGTTGGGGAGGCCGAATCGGCTGCGCAGGCGGTACCGGAACAGAAGGCGGCGCCGGAATAACAGGAGCGGCGGCGATAGGCGGCACCACGACCGGCGGCCGAATTGCCACTGTCGGCCTCGGGATCGCAGACGGAGCCGGAGGCGCCACCGTGGGCGGCGGCGGCGCGGGGGCTTCCACCGCTGGTTCGTCCTCGCCATCTCCACCACTCAAATCGGCATGAGGGTCGTCTTCTATCCGGTACCGGGCGACGCTCGGGTCGTCCTTTAAATGTGTACGGATCAAGAGAGCAAGATCGTCGTCGATCGAACTGGAGTGGGTCTTCTTATCTTGGACGCCCAGGTTTGGGAGGGCATCGATGATCGCGCTAGGCTTGACCTCGAGCTCCCTTGCCAGTTCGTTAATTCGGATCTTACTCATAGATGGAGAAAAAAATAGATACGCGGCGTTGGCGTCCCGACCATGACGGCACATTGACGGTGACGCGAGCCGTTACTGCCCCTTCTGTCATGGTAACAGATTCACTTCCAAACGAATGAAGTGAGGGCTCGCGCACCCTATACTAACGATATTTAGGCTTCTTTTTCCGGATCGGAAACAGGCTCGGCTTCAGGGGACGGCTCCGCTTCCGCTATCGGCTCCGCTTCCGCTATCGGCTCGGGCTCGGGCTCGGCGGCAACCGGTTCCAACACGGCGGCCGGTTCGACTGGAGCTTCGGGCGCTCCGTCAACCACGGCATCCGGAACGGCGGGCGCTTCCGCTGGTACTTCGTCTTCATAAGGACCATAGTAGGCGTTTACCGCGTACTGGATACTATCCAGCGCCTTTGCCGTAATGCCGGGAATGGCTTGAATTTCTTCGGGCGTCATTGCGCCGAGCCGCTCAACGGTCCCGATACCGGCTTCGAACAGCCGTTCGACAACATTTTCCGGCAAACCGAAATCGATCAGCACCGAGAGCGGTGCGCCGGAAACCTGCAATTGCGCCATCTGTATTTCTACTTCGCGACGCTTTTCTTCTTCGCTCTTGATGTCGATTTTCCAGCCGATCAGTTTGGCGGCAAGCCGCACATTCTGGCCTTTTTTACCGATCGCCAGAGAAAGTTGGTTGTCATCGACGATGACTTCCATGTGGCGGTCGGCCGAATTGAGAACCGACACGCGGCTGATTTTTGCCGGGCTGAGAGCGTGAGTCGCAAAGAGGATCGGGTCCTCGGAGTATTCAATGATGTCGATCTTCTCGCCCCGCAGTTCGCGAATGATCGATTGTACGCGCATGCCCTTCATCCCGACGCAGGCGCCGACGGAATCGACATCCCGGTCGCGGCTGGCGACGGCGATTTTCGTGCGCTCACCGGCCTCCCGGGCGCAGGCCTTAATGACGACGGTGTTGTCGTAGATTTCCGGGACTTCCTGTTCGAAGAGGCGCTTAACAAACTCACAATCAGCCCTGGAAAGTACGACTCCGGAGTTTTTTCCGCTACGTTCCACGCTTTTGATGACGCAACGAACGCGGTCGCCGATCTGAAAGCTCTCCAGCCGGGACTGTTCGCGCTTGCCGAGGCGGGCTTCGGTCTTGCTGCTGAGGTCGCAGACCAGATCGCCCATTTCCATACGCTTGACGGTGCAGTTGACCAGTTCACCGACGCGATTGTGGAACTCATTGAAAATAGTGTCGCGTTCGGCTTCACGCACTTTCTGCATGATGACCTGTTTGGCGGTCTGCGCGGAGATTCGGCCGAGGGATTCCGTCTTCTTAGGGAATCGGATCAGTCCGCCGAGTTGCGCGGTCTTGTCGTATTCCAGGGCGTCGGAAAGCGATATTTCGCGGACCGCGTCCTGCACCTGTTCCACGATCACCTTGACCGCGGCAATCTGGATCGCGCCCGTTTTTTCGTCGAAATCGGCGACCAGTTCTTCATTTCCCTTGAACTGCTTCCGGGCCGCCGCGAGCATCGCGTCCTTCACCGCGTCGATGACGACCTGCGGGTTGATTCCCTTTTCCTTACTCAACAATTCGATGGACTGATAAATTGTTCCCACGCGAGACTCCTGTCTTCACACCGGCATGCCGGCGCTGCTACCACTCAAATTTCAAATTCGCCTTTTTCACACTGTCCAGCGGGATTTGCGCCGTTTTACCATCGGCCGTCTCCACCGTCAGAACGTTCGCCGCAAAAGCCTGCAAGACCCCGATCCAAGTGGTGGAATTGGACATCGGTTCCCGCAAAACAACCTTCACTTTTTTGCCAATTGCTTTATCGAAATCACGCGGCCGGCTCAGTCTTCGTTCCACGCCTGGGGAACTGACTTCCAGGGTGTACTCGCCGCCGGGTATCAGATCGGTCGTATCCACGATTTCGGAAATGCCGCTGGAAATCGCTTCGCAATCGGAATGGGTAACGCCGCCATCCTTATCTATGAACACCCGCAATACCCGGTGTTTGCCGCCACCGAGGAATTCGATGTCGACGACTTCCAGGCCGGCGGTGCGCGCCACTTGGTCAGCGATCTCCCAAATTTTGTCCGTTAACTCTTGCCGCATATCACTTCAACCCAGGCAAATAAAAAAGTGGGCTTTCGCCCACTTGTCATTTACCGTCGTCGTTTCTTATTGTACAACTCTGGCGTCGTTCCGCAAGGGGGCTAATTGTTCTCCGGCAGTAACGGGCGCCGAATGCGCCGGGAGCACGCCGGCAATCAAGGCCGCCACGAATAGCGCCGCAGGTCCGGCCAACCAAACCGAAAGATCCGGCGAATAGTCCGGCGGTGCGAAGGAAACGAAAAGCCGGGCCAACAAAATCGATGCCGCCAGA
>Ga0105046_10014922_pt1 | contig 11957 bp, 7 predicted proteins | sample MAT03_FD_78385 | JGI IMG/M metagenome (GOLD analysis project Ga0105046, IMG submission 78385) | Freshwater microbial communities from Lake Fryxell liftoff mats and glacier meltwater in Antarctica - MAT-03 (megahit assembly) | ecosystem: Environmental > Aquatic > Freshwater > Ice > Liftoff...
AGGCGCGTTGTTTCAAGGGTCGCTGACGGCGGAACTTGCGGTGCGTGACAACGTGGGGCACGGAAAAGTGGCGATCACGGGAATGCATCCGCCGGGACTGGTGACGAGCGGGATCGATGCTGAGGGGCCGTTCACGGTCGGGATCAACGACTTCAGCGGTTCGTTGACCGCGCGGGCGGTGAGTGTGGATTATCCGATTCGCACGGGCACGACGCTGCATCCGGTTCACGGCGACGGAATCACGGCGGAGATGGAGTATCGAAAGCGGATGTTTCCGAACACAAAGAACTTCTACGGCGCGCTTGCGGCGCGGGCTTCGATGAAAACGGGGGCGCTCACGTGGCGGCAGTTTGCCGGCGATTCGGGCGAGGCCCGTGTGAGCTTGGAGGGTAATCATCTGCGGTTTGACTCGTTGCGTGTGGCGCGGAGTGGTGGCCGACTGATGCTGACGGGCAGTCTGGATATTCCAACCGAGCGCGGGGTGCGCGTGTCGGATGCTTTTTCCTATGACATGCAACTCGATTCGCCGGCTCTGGCTTCGCTGTGGGCTGAGCCGGATCTCACACTCCCGAACGGGCGGGTGCGTGCGATGCTCTCTATTTACAAAAGCGGAACGGGCGCGGCGGGCATCTGGGATGTGACGGGCGAGGACATGTCATGGCAGGGTGTGGAGGATGGCCGGGTGCGGCTGCAGGCGGCGTGGGACGGTCCGAAAATGTCGGTGGAAGAGGCGACGATCAGTTTGCATGGGACGAATATTTTCGAAGCCCGCGGACGGTTGACGACGCCGGATCTGACGACGTTCGAGGGCAATGCGAGGGTGCAGGTGGCGAATCTGGAGGTGTTCACGCCGTTGCTTGAAGCGATGGGTAAGACGGAGGAACTCGGCGGGGCGCTGCGCGTAAATTGGGTGGGCGGCAAGGAGTCGGCGAAGTTCGATTTGCAGGCGGATGGCTTTAAATATGGCGGGCTGAAGCTGGAGGTGACGCGCGTGGGGCTGGATGTGTGGAAGGATTGGGTGCAATCGCGTGAAGTGCGCGTGGAGAGCGGCGCGACGAAGGTCCAGGCGGATGTGGTATGGCAACCAGGCACGTTGAGTGCATCGAAACTTGAGGTGTTTCAGCGGGGAGAGAAGGTGGTGGAGGGGACTTTTGCTCTGCCTCTGAAGCTAAACAAGGAGCATCCCATTCCCGAAGACGCGCCGCTGCAGGCGCATCTTACGGTCAAAGAATTTGATCTTGCGAAGATGGGAACGCTGATGGGGAGGGACATGAAACTGCTCGGCAAACTGACCGCGAATCTTGCGGTGTCCGGCAGCATGGCGGATCCGGTGGCGGATATCGTGGTCGCGGGGAAGGGGATTCAATCGACGCGCGCACTCGGTATCAAGCCGGCGACGCTGGATCTTTCTGTAAAGCTGGATCGCACCGGTGCGCAGGGCGTTTTTACTTTCAAAAGCGTGGAGTTGCAGCCGCTGAAAGTGAGCGGCAGCGCAGGGTTCGATGTCCGCAAAGCGATTCGCAAAAGACAAATCGATCCGACCACGCCAATCATGGTTAACGCGGTGCTGCCCACGACTTCGCTCGACTTGTTGACGCCCATTTTTCCGCCGCTGCGTTTTTTGGAAGGGACCGCAGGCATTGACATGATGGCGGCTGGAACATTTGGCGAGCCGCAGTTTTCCGGGCGTGCGGCGCTGGATGTTCCGGGGATCCGGTTCAAGGATCCGTCGGCACCGTCGATCAACGCGTTGCAGGGCCGATTGGTGCTGGAAGGTAACCGGATCCTCGTGGAGCGGTTTGGTGGCGAGGTGGCGGGCGGACGTTTTGACGTCACGGGGCACGTGGATTTTCCGACGATCACGGACCCGCAACTGGATTTAAAATTGAAGGCGAAAGACACGCTGATCATCCGCAACGATACGCTGAACGTGCGGGCCAGTGCGGAGCTTGCGGCGGTGGGTCCGCTGAACAGTGCGAAAGCGACAGGTGACGTGTGGATCACCAAGGGTCGGTTTTTCCGCGAGATCGAGATTTTACCGATTCAGCTTCCAGGCAAACCTGCCCCCAAGCCGTACCGGGATCGTCTGGATGTTTCGTTCGAGAATCCGCCGTTGCGCGACTGGACTTTTGACATTCGTGTCCGCAGCAAGGAACCGTTCCGTGTGGAGGGAAATCTGGCGCGCGGTTCCGTGGATATTGACGTGCGGCTCTTGGGCACTGGCCTGCATCCCACGCTCGATGGTCAGGGACGGCTCAACGATTTTGCAGCGACGCTGCCTTTTAGCACGCTGAACATCGAGACGGGCAAGGTGTATTTTCGCGAGGATACACCGTTTGCGCCGATCCTGGATATTCAAGGGACGAGCGTGCTGAGGAATTATCAGATCGGGGTGTATCTCAGCGGGAATGGATTCTCGCCGGTGACGGTGTTTACGAGCGAACCGCCGCTGCCGCAGGAGGAAATCCTCTCGCTGCTCGCTACGGGAACCACGCTGGACGATCTCACGGCAAACTCCGATGCGCTGGCAGGGCGCGCCGCAGTGCTGGCGTTTCAAGCGTTTTATCGCAGGATTTTTCCGAACCGCCCGGCCCCGGATCGGGCGAGCTTTTTTGAGCGATTCGATCTGGATATCGGCGGGGTGGATCCTCGCACGGGTAACCAGGAATTAACGGCGCGGTATCGTCTGGCCGATCAGTTTTACATGATCGGCAATCTCGATGTGCAGGGCAACGTGCGCGGGCAGGTGAAGTACCTGCTGCGATTTAAGTGACGGTTTTCAGCCGAGCAATTGATTGAGGTTGCGGGCGCAAATCGCGGACCACGTTTCGAGGGAATCGATGCGCGCAACCAACTCCTCGCGAGTCAGGAAGGACGTCTCGGTGATGTCGGTTTCGCGCGGGCGCACGGCGTCGGTTTCGCAATCGAAGATGTGGATGATGCCGAGATGGACCTGCCCGACCTCGGTGGAATCATCGTTCAGCAGGCCTGCGACGCGTTGTTTGTAGGGCGTGTCGAGAATGAGTTCTTCATCGATCTCACGGGCGAGTGCGGTTTCGTAGGCTGCGCGGTCAAAATGCAAGGCGGCCATGTCGCCATCGTTCATGTGGCCACCGATGCCGATGCTGCCCTTGGCGTGGAGCCGGGTTTCGCCACCTTTTTTGCCGCGCACATAATGGAAAATCCGGCCTGCGTGCGTCAGCACCACGTAGGGGATGATTTGTTTGTGGGAAGGATCGGTCTCCGCGCTGGAGCGGGGCAGGAAAAGGTTATTCGCGGGAGTCCAGAAGGCTTCAAGGTAGGGTTCAATATCGAAGCAGAGGCCATCGAACATGCCGATGGATTCGATGAGGCTGCGAGGGACAACAAGCACGTTTTCGTCGTTCATAAAAGCGCGTGAGGTTGAAGGGTGACGCGGCGCTTGGAAAGTCTGATGTGCGGGCGGAAAAGCGCCGCACAATGCGCGGATTTTTCTAAGTCAGAAGGCGGCGCAAGCGCCCGCGAAATTCCTCCATGCGGAAGGGCTTGGCGAGGAAATCGGTATTTTCATCGAGCTGCGCTTGATCGATGGCATTGGCGTAACCGCTGATAAAAAGAACGGGAACCGTCGGATTTTGCTGACGGATTTGCTGAAACGCATCACGTCCGCTCATACGGGGCATGGTGACATCGAGCACCACGAAGCGGATGCGGTTCGAATGGGCGGCATAAACTTCCACAGCTTCGAGACCATCGGCGGCAGTGAGCACTTCGCAGCCAAACGACTCGAGCAGGCGTTCGCCGAGCATACGCACGCTTTCCTCATCATCAACAAACAACCCCGGGCCTGCGTAACTCCAGTCGTTGTCTGGGAGAGGCTCTGCGACGGGGGGCGCTGTCTGGATGGGTGCAATGGGAAAGTCGACGCGGAAAGTGGCGCCCTCCTCGGCGTTGTTTTGTACGTCAATACAGCCGCCGTGGCTCCGGACGATGCCTGAGACCGCCGCCAGGCCGATTCCGCGTCCGGTAAATTTGGTGGTAAAAAAAGGATCGAAAATGTGGTTGCGAACCGCTTCGGACATTCCGCACCCGTTGTCGCTCACGGTGAGTTGAACGTAGGTTCCGGCCCGCAGTTCCGCACCGTGCAGAGAAAGATCCAAGTCGCGACGGGAACACGTGGAGACAGAAGTCCGGAGACTTATTACGCCGTCCTTTTCTCCAATTGCCTCAGAGGCATTAATTACGAGGTTCATTACAATTTGCCGAATTTGTGCCGGATCGGCACTAATGAGCGGCAGTGTCGCATCAAGATCGAGTTGAAGCAAAATATTCTTTGCCACCGAGAGATTCAGCATTGCACGCATCTGTTGGATGAGCAGATTTATATCGATGGACTGGCGTTGAAACGATCCGCGTCCTGCGTAGTCGAGCAGTTGCTTGCAGAGATCCGCAGCTTGAAGCGCGGTTTCTTCAATGGCCTCAAGTTGCTCGCGCTGAGGTAAATCCCCTCCGAGTTCCAGTTTGATCAGCGAAGCGTTGCCAAGAATCGTGGTGAGCAGATTGTTGAAGTCGTGTGCGACTCCGCCGGCAAGCACACCGAGGCTTTCAAGCTTCTGAGCCTCCAGCAATTTGCCCTCGAGCAGGGTGCGGGATCTCTCAATTTCCCGTTGGTCCGTCAGATCGACCCCCGTGGCAATAATCATTTCGCCGTAGTGCGAGTCGGTGATCTTGGTGTGCCTCCATGCAATAGTGCGCACGGCACCGTCGCGCGTGACGAGAGGTGACTCCCATTCGGAGGGTTGCCCTTCTTTTACGAATTGATGGAAACGGCGCGAAGCATCCGCCGCGAGGTGTGGCGGGACAAATTTTTCGAACAACAAGCGCCCGACCACCTGGGGCGAGGCGTAGCCAGTGAGTTGTTCAGCGAAGCGGTTGAAGAGGCGAATGACGCCGGAAGCGTCGAGACCGATGAGCAGCGTGGGCGTGTTTTGAATGAGGCTTTCCGCAAAGTCCCGGGCATCGCGCAGTGAATCAAAGGAGCGCTTGCGTTCGGACATGTCGCGCACATGCAAAAGAATCGCCGGACGCCCGGAAAAATCGATGCGGCAACCCCGGATCTCGACGGGGATGTTGCGCCCATCGAGTGTGTGGCTCCAACCATCGAACGCCGTCAACTCGCCCGAAGCCCAGGAGAGGAAGGAGGCGAGCACGGGTTCGCGTTCGGATTCGGGAACCAGGGCCGCCACGGAACTGCCGATGAGATCCTCGCGCTTGCAACGGTGCAGCGCACAGGCTGCGGGGTTAACATCGAGGACTTCGCCATCGAGTGTCTCGACAAAGATGGGATCGGGCGATTGTTCGAAGAGTTTGTAGAAAAGAGTGTCGTTCTCAGCACAAACCCCTTCGCTGGAAGCGGTGGGAAATTGACCTGGAGACATACTCATTCCTACTAACCTTAAAGGAGCATTGCCTGCGTCCGCAAGTAGTCGGACGAAAAGTTATGGAAGCGTTCCGCAGGATATTTTCCAGGCGGGATCGATGTCGAGATCCAGCGGGGTGTTTTCGCCTCGTCGGAATTGATGGGATGCCGCGAAGGCGATCATCGCCGCGTTGTCCGTGCATAGGGCAGGGGATGCGAGTCGAAGGTCCAGGCCGGTTTTGGCGCAGGCAGCGGACATTTTTTCGCGTAAGCGCGAATTGCAACTGACCCCGCCGCTGACTCCCACAATGGACCGCCCTGTGGATCGCGCTGCGGCCATGGTTTTTTCCACCAGAATATCAACGATGGCCTCCTGAACCGAGGCGCAGATATCGTCGAGATCGCCCGGTGCCAGCTTTGGAATGAGATAACGAACGGAGGTTTTCAGGCCGCTGAAACTGAACTGGAAATCGCCGCTGTGCCGCATGCTGCGAGGGAAATCAAAGCGGGCGGGATCGCCGTTCCGGGCGTGAAGATCGATCATGGGCCCGCCGGGATAGGGCAACCCGAGCAGTTTGGCCACTTTGTCGAAAGCTTCACCCGCCGCGTCGTCGCACGTCTGGCCAAGGAGTTGGTACGAGCCGTCGCGGGTGACATCCAGAAGCATGGTATGTCCGCCGCTGACTATGAGTCCGACGCTGGGTTGGACGCCGTTAAGGTTGCCGAAAAACGGCGAGAGCAGGTGGCCCTCCATGTGATTGACGGCAAGGAAAGGTTTGCGAAAGCCGATAGCAAGGCCTTTTGCGCAGGATGTGCCGACCATAAGCGAGGAAGCGAGGCCGGGGCCTGCCGCAGCGGCAAACGCATCGACGTCGGCCAGATCGATCCCGGTTTTGCCGATGGCGGTATGTAATAATGGGGGCAGGGCAACAAGATGGTTCCGCGAAGCCACTTCGGGCACCACGCCGCCGAACTGCGCATGTATTTGCGCCTGCGAAGCGATTTCGCTGGCTAGAAGTCTGTTTCCGGCAAGAACCGCCACCGCCGATTCATCGCAGGACGTTTCAATCGCAAGGATGATCGGCCCGTCTGCATCGGGTGAAGAAATCACGGTTTCTTTGCGGGAGCAGCTTTTTTAGTATCCGAGGCTCGTGCCGTCGCGATCAGCATGCCTTTAAGGGCATCGGTAGCGCGCTCAAGTTGGGTATCGCGGAAGTTGGCAAGTTCAGCCTTCTCTTTTTCAGTCAGCGCCTCCTCCCGGCGTTGGAATTGTAAAAGGCGCTCCTGATCCGGGGTGAGCGTGGCCCGGATCGTCGGGGTAACGCCTTTTTCATGAATGACTTGCTTGCTGGGCGTAAAATACCGGGCCGTCGTGAGACGCATGGCTGAACCGTCGGGGAGCTGAATAACACTTTGCACGGAGCCTTTGCCGAAGGTGGTTTCTCCCACCACCACAGCGCGCTGAAGGTCCTTGAGTGCGCCCGCCACAATTTCCGCACCGCTGGCGCTTCCTCCGTTGGCGAGGATGGCGAGGGGATACTTCCGTCTGGAGCGTCCCTGATCCAACGTGCGGTAGGATTTATCCTGCGACGGAGTCCTGCCCTTGGTATAGACCACGAGTTCATTGACCGGGAGAAAGAGACCGCAAACATCGCGGGCGCTGTCGAGTAATCCGCCGGGATTGTAACGCACATCCAAAATCAGAGCCTGAATGCCTTCTTTTTCTAATTTCGACAGAGCCTGATCCAGTTCATCCGCAGTGGGTTTATTAAACTGAGTGATTCTCACGTAACCAATGGGAAACCCTTCGGCCGCCGGGCCTTCCAGAACGTGGGCATCCGTGACGCTTGGGACCTTGATGATTTCACGCGTGAGCATGTAATCTTTGATTTCTCGCGTGGACGGACGGACGATGGTCAAGTTCAGTTTGGTGCCGGGTTCGCCGCGCAGTTGTTTGATGGCTTGCACCAAATCCAGTTTTTCCGTGCTCTCACCATTGATTTTCAAAATCTGATCACCGGGAAGAATTCCCGCCCGTGAGCCCGGAGTGTCTTCCATGGGCGTGACAATGGTCAGTGTACCGTCGCGTGTGGAGACGACGAGACCGAGCCCGCCAAAGGCTGAGTTTGTGTCGTCCTGCATTTCTTCAAAATCGCTGGGGGCCATGAATTGACTGTGCGGGTCCAGATCCTGAAGCATGCCGCGAAGGGCGCTGTAGGCGAGCTCTTTGAAATTGGTTTTCTTTTCGTCGTAGTAATCCTGGCGAATGAGCTGGATCGCCCTGGTCAAGACGGCGAGTTCGTCGTAGGGCGTATCTTCGCCATTGGATTCGTCCTCGGTGTCTGGAGCGGTTTGCGCAAACGGGAAAAGGGAACACGCGAGGATAAAGCACCCGGCGAAGAAGAAACGAAGCTTCATGAATGACAGGGGATGCTAGCACCGAAGTTCGCGCGGTCAACGCTGGCAACGCACCATCTCCAGAGTATTCTATTTTGTATTACATACATTGTATCGTGTTATAGAAGAATGCTGTTGAAGCCTGTTTTTGCGGGCTTGTGAATAACTTGGGCAAAACTCACCGCTTTTGAGGCTTCCTAAGCCGGGGCTTCGAAGATATTCGATTTTTCTCTGAGGATTCGCAGGTTGAAGCTTGACCGCGCGCTGCACTTTCCGCATTTCAATGACCGCAAAGCTGCATCGATTGAGGGCTGTCAGGGAATCCATGGAATTCGAAATCACACACACAACGCGTTACGCTTACGGCCACGCTGCCGCCGAGGCTTACGGCGAGGCGCGATTGACTCCGCCCAACCTCCCATCCCAACAGATCCTACAGCATTCGATCACGCTCGATCCTGAAACTCGGGCTTCCCGATACATCGATCACTACGGCAATGCGGTCGATTTCTTTTCGATTCCATACCGTCATCAGCGCCTGACGATCACGAATCGGCTCCTCGTTCGCACTGCTCCTCCGGAAAAACCCAAGCAAGCCCTTGAGCAAACTGTCCAAGAGGCCCGACAGATTTTCGGCTCCGTGCTTACCCAGGTATTTGATTACCTGCAACCCACAGAAACCGTGGACCAAGTGGGCGAATCGATCTCTTGGGCCAAGAAATACCTGCGCGCGAGCACCCCGCTTGGCGTTGGTTTGACCGTATTAAACGAAGCTATTTACGCGCAATTTCAGTATCAGAAAGGTGCTACAGACCATTCCACTGCGCTTGCGACGGTCTGGAAGCAGCGCGCCGGGGTTTGCCAGGATTTTGCTCATGTTGCCCTGAGCGTTCTTCGTTCTGCGGGACTTCCCTCGCGCTACGTTTGTGGGTATATCGAAACAGACGCCCCAAAGTCCCCTCTGTCGCCGCGCTTGATTGGGGCCGTGGCCACCCACGCTTGGGTTGAGGTGCTGGTTCCTGGAATGGCATGGGTCGCCTTGGATCCCACCAATCGCCAATGGGTTAATGAGCGCTACGTCGCGGTTTCTTATGGACGAGACGCTCGCGACGCATCTCCGTTGCGCGGAACGTTTAAAGGCAGTGGCGGGCAAAAACTTAAGGTTTCCGTAATCATGAAGCGCCGCGCTAAAAGGGTTGTTCGTCATGCGCATTGATATTCACTATAATTGCTCCTATCGCTATGAGCAGATCGTGGGGTTCTCGCCGCATTATTTTCGGCTCTTCCCTCGAATGACGAGCGGCATCACGATCAATGAACGCAATTTCCAAACAAACGAAGGTGCGGTTGTGAACTTCCGCAGAGATTTATTCGATAACGAAGTGGCGCGTTGCTTTTATCCACAAAAAGCAGAAGAGTTAGCCGCTCGACTTTGTTTAAAACTCCAGATCGAGGAGCGAAATGCCTACGATTTCTTATTAGAACCAAGAGCGTTTAAATATCCGTTTTTACTAGAAAAACGAGAGCAAGTTGCTCTATCTAAGTACATTGAAACTGAATTTAATGTTTTATCTGTGGGGTTTTGGAAGCCTTCTTACGATGAGACGATGGATCTGGTTGTTTCCTTAAATCAAGCGTTGCATGCCCACATCGCATATGAGCGACGTGATGAGGGTGAGGCTTGGGCGCCAGAGGAAACCTTGCGCCAGGGCAAGGGTTCATGCCGGGATGTTGCAGTTTTGTGCGCAGAAATTTTGCGCTCCTGCGGAATCGCTTCCAGATTGGTTTCCGGCTACATTATTGAGGATGATGTGAAGGCCAAGGATCGTCGAGCTGCCGGCGCAATGCATGCCTGGGTCGAGGCGTATCTGCCTGGAGCGGGCTGGCTTGGCATGGATCCGACCAACGGTTATCTTTGCAATCATCTCCATATCCCTACGGCCGTGGGCATCACCCCGGAAGATGTAACTCCGGTTTCCGGGCGTATCGCCGCCGATCAATTGCCCCCCGGCTCGCTGGTCATGGAGCTGGATATTGAAGTTTCCTAATGAAAAAGAAGTCTTCCAGATCCCTCGGCAAACCAGATCCCCTCGCCTCACTGTTGCCTGTCGCGCGTGCGGTGGAGTCAAAACTTAAAAAGCATAAGATCACTCTCACCATGGGCGGAGAACCTAGCTACATCCCGGAAGACTGTTCAGCTCCAGAGTGGAACTATGCAGCTCTTGGTGGTGAAAAAATGGCTTACGGCAGAGCTTTTGCCGAGGCCCTAACTACATCAACGCCAGGAGCGGCGATCATTGAGTCGTCCGGCAAGTTTTACCCTGGCGAAGTGAATGCCCGATGGGCTTTGCATCTGATCTGGAATCGTTCGGGACGTCCGTTTGGGCCGACAAAGCGGGCGCAGCAATCCGTGCCAACAGAAGCTCAGGTCAGTGCGATCGCGCTGAGCATATCGAAGGCGCTTAAGCTTCAGAACTGCTGGATGCGTGCCGAATCCTCCGTTTGGATTTTACCTTTGGATCATGAGGGTGAGCGCTGGAAAACTCAAAAATGGCCACTAGCCAGAAATGGCAAGCTTAGACTCACCAAAGCAGAGGGATCCGCAGGTTTGCGACTTCCTCTGGCTGATTTGCCAGGGAAAGCAATCAGGCGAGCGCTAGTCTTGGAATTAAGGCCCAATGCGCTGGAAATATTCCTTCCTCCAATATCACAATCTTCTTGGAATGAGTTACTAAAAGTTATTTTTACGTATATTTCGGATTTTATATTTCGGCTATCAGGATATATTCCTTCGGATGACGATGACCTTTGGACCAAGCTATCTGTCACTCCAGATCCCGGAGTGATTGAGATCAATCTACCGCCTTGTTCCCAGTGGACTGATTACGCGCTATGGATACAACGTCTAGAAAATTCAGCTCATAAGGTTGGCCTAAAATCTTCTCGCACTTCGCCTGACGGATGCACTTTGGGGACCGGCGGCGGCAATCATTTGTTGTTCGGCGGTGCATCATTTGAAAAGCATCCTTTTTTCCCACGTCCCGGTTGGGTGGCATCCTTCCTCCGCTACTGGCAACGCCACCCTTCCTTGGCATACCTTTTTACTGGGCAGTATGTAGGCCCTTCTTCTCAGGCTCCGCGGCCCGATGAATCCGCGCGCGATCTTTATGATCTGGAAATGGCTTATCGTTTCATGGAAACCCTTCCAGCAGGAGGAGATCATCGACTTATCTTAAGCGAAACATTGCGCCACCTGCACACCGACACCAGTGGCAACGCGCATCGCTGCGAAAGTAGTTTTGATAAGTTCTGGAACCCGGGTTTTGAAGGTGGGTGCCGTGGGTTGGTGGAATTTCGTGCGCTGGAATCACTCCCCCACTCCGAATGGATGTCGGCGGTTGCGCTGCTCTGGCGGGCAATTATTGTCGCTCAACTCGAGCATCCGACGCGAACGACCTTGATCGAATGGGGAACGCAACTTCATGACCGGTTTTTTATGCCTTCTCATTTGTGGTCGGATCTATCCAGTGTGCTTGATGATCTTTCCGCATGGGGTTTCAAACTTCCGAGAGAGGTGTTCCGCTCGATCTGGGATTGGCGTTTTCCGAAAATCCTGAACGTTGAGGAAAGCGGGGAGCTTTTGGAAATTCGTAAGTCCTGCGAGGGTTGGCCCCTGCTTTGCGAAACTCCGCTGCTCGGAGGCTCCACCAGCCGCTTCGTGGACACGTCGATGGAGCGACTTGAAGTTTCCGCGAGTCCGCGCTTCGCAAAACGTTATGGAGTTTTTATCCAAAACCGGAAGCTCCCGCTCACAGCCGATTTTCCAGAAGGCAAAAAAGGAGCCGGACTGCGCTACCGTCGAACCGCGCTTTACCCGTCGCTGCACCCCGGACTGCCGCCTCACCAACCGCTGGTTCTCTCGTTCACCGAGAAAGGCCGGGTGGTCCGGAGCTTCCAACTCGAGCATGCACACCGCGATTTTATCGAAGTAGATAAAGTTCCCCTGCTCCACGGTCGGGCCCCCATCCGGACGCTCAAACCTGGTTTACTGACTTATGACTTGCGTTTGGACGGTGGACGGGCACAGGGATCCACGCTGGGATAGGTCAGGTGATTGGTTTCCGTATCTTCAAACCCATCCGACTGGTGGACGGCGACCACG
>Ga0105046_10014924_pt1 | contig 11957 bp, 9 predicted proteins | sample MAT03_FD_78385 | JGI IMG/M metagenome (GOLD analysis project Ga0105046, IMG submission 78385) | Freshwater microbial communities from Lake Fryxell liftoff mats and glacier meltwater in Antarctica - MAT-03 (megahit assembly) | ecosystem: Environmental > Aquatic > Freshwater > Ice > Liftoff...
ATAGACGCCCGCACCCGTCTGGCTCAGGCTCTCGCCGAAGATGCCCACACCATCGCCCGTCGCCGCCAGCGAGCGGCCCTGAATGCCGACGCCATCAATCGTTTCCGCGCTGGTGACGGAGCTGATGCCCACAAGCTGCGTACTGACCACCGTCACAAGCTCAAGTGAGCCAGCAACACTGGTACCGATGCTCACCTTGCCCGCAGTGTAAAAGAGATCCGAGCCGCTCTTGCCCCATTGGACAGGACCCGCGGGCCCCATTGGCCCGGTCGCGCCAGCGGGGCCGGTCGGACCTGTCGCGCCCGTGGGCCCAGTCGCGCCGGCAGGCCCGGTTGGGCCCGTGGCACCTGGCGCACCTGTGGCACCCGTGGCACCCGTGGCACCCGCGCTTCCATTCACACCGTTGGTGCCGGCGAGGCCGGTTGGTCCCGCGGGGCCTGGCGGCCCTTGCACGCCTCCATTGAGGGCGTAGAGCGCGTAGGGCGTGGCTCGGGTCTCCTGCCGCGGCAGCATCGCGACGAATGGACCCGCGCCAGCGGGCTCGCGCACCGAAATCTCGAGGTAACGCCGCTGGCCACCAAACGCCGCGGCACCAAAGTCAAGCTGCGCGTTCACCAGACCATCGGTGATCGCGTAGGCGGGAAGCTCGAGCGTCGGCCCGATCTGCGTTCCCGCCGAACCCTCGTCAAAGAGGCGGAACTCAAGATCAACGACGCCGCTGAGCAGCACGCCGCCGGATTTGAGCTGGCCCTGGTAGGTAAATGAGGTGGTCACAGGTGCGGGCTGGGCCATGGCTGAATTCGCCAGACCCATCGCAAAAACCATCGCCAGCGATAGTACACAAACGCGGCCCGCACCAAGCAGCGCCTTTGGCAGACGTCGAGAACTCATTCGCCGCCGAACCTGATCCTGTAACTGCACGCTCGCTCCCCTTCTGTATCGACACGACGGACACGCTGGTCTGCCGGCGCGGGCTTCCGAACGGGCGTTCTCGGAAGCTCCACTCAATCCCCCTCGCGGCACGGGTGAGACACACCCCCGGAGCCATGGCCCCGCCTCGCCCCGCCTCCACGGACTGCTTGTAAACAACATACAGCGCCACCACGCAGATACGAGCGCAGACAATCACTTTCACGCAAAAATCATGCGTGAAGGGGCAGAATCTCGGACCAGAGCGTCTTGGACGTCCCTATTGGTGGACCCACCCTGAGGAGTATCGGAACACCCGGGACGGCCCGGCGCTCTCGCGAGCGGCCCGCGGGGCGGAGCGGCCGCGGAACAGGGCTAGGGCAGTTCTTTGAAGTTTGTCGGGTTTGTCGAGACAAACGACGCGAACTCGGCAAGGCTCTCGGGGGTAGCGAGCGAGCCGCCGGCGAAACGGCTTCCGGACGGGACGAAGAAGTCGACGCGTCGATAGCTCGTGTCCATGTCCATCGTGCGGACCGAGCCATCGAAGAACGCCGCGTTCATCTTCTTGGTGTGCCGATACGACAACATCGTGTTGAAGGGTGTTCCGGGACCATTGCGTCCGTGGGATGTTGAGATCGTCAGGAGTGGACCCGGGTCGGCGAAGGATCCATAGCGATTGGTATTGGGAGTGATATCGAAGTCAAGCACGCGGGTGCCGTCGAGGTAGCGGGTTCCATCCATGTGCATGACCTTCAGGGATGGGTTGCGCTGCCACTTGTCGTCAAGGCTCGGCTCATAGCTCGCTGGGATTGCCACAGGGTCGCGGAAGCCGTAGATCATGCGGGCACGCGGCGTGGTCTGGCCGCGAGGGGTGTAGCGAGTCATCGATGGCAGCGGAGTGTTGCTCAGCACATGGGTCAAGGCCGGCGCGAGGTAGCTCACCTGTCGGTACTTCAGGATCGATTGGGCTTGATCAAAGTCGGCCCGGTCGGGGGCGCCGCCGCTCGCTGGAAAGAGCGTCTGGTTCGTTGCTCGGGCCGAAGGACACGCGTAGTTGTTGAAGATCTCCAGGGTCCGGCGGGCGCGATTGGGAGAAAAACTCGCCGCGTCTCCCATGGTGGGGCTGATCCAATCCCAAGCTGTCGTCGGAGTCGTCGAAGACTTGTCTCCGATCACGTAGCTGATGTCGTAGAAGGCGTCTGCGCCGGAGGTCGCTGCCGAAGCGATGAACCCGCGATTTCCGAGCGAGTAGGAGATCTGACCCTTTGCGAGCTGTGACTGCAAGCTCTGGCACACGATAGACCGCCCCGCCTCGCGGGCCTGACCAAGCGCGGGCAGAAGGATTCCGATGAGCAGCGCGATGATCGCGATCACCACAAGGAGCTCGATCAGCGTGAACGCACGTTTGGAAGTGATCAAACAAGTCATATGTCTTCGCTCCGGCGCGGCGTGACTCGGTCCCCTCACATCCACCTGCCCTTGACGAATCAAATCGGGAGACCGTGTTCGGACTACTGAACCCACTGAACTAGAAGACGTCGGCTCGAACGGGCCCGACCGCGTTCTTCACCTCGAATGTCGCAGCGTCCGAAGCGGCCGCCACGCCAGCCGAACTGGCAATGCCCTTCACAAACTCTCGGTAGCGAGAACCGACAAACCACTTGCCGTCGAGCTGGCTCGCGGGAAGCAGTGTTTCCTTTCCAGTCTTCGGGTTCTTGGCTGGGAAGCCCACCGTCCTGCCACGGGGCAATGGCGCCTCAAAGATCTCTCCAGTCGTCACATCCACCAGCAGGATCGAATCCGCCAACCTCACCTCATCGGAGGCGAAACCCTGCCACGCAATCAGCCCGCCCCCCACGAGGAGGCCGATCACGATCACCGCGAGTTGCCAGGGTTTCACGCCCTGCATGCGTTGGACTCCGTGTATCGCCGCGGCCTACGAACAGCCCGCGGCGCAATGACCTGCCGAAAACGCACCCGCCGGACGCTCAACCCGACCAAGGGCCTTCAACCGACTTCCCCAAGCTGGGACAGAGCGTCCCGCCAGCGAGCTGGATGGTATCTCCCTCGCGCGCCCCTCGCCGCGGCGCTCCTCTCCAAACCGACACCTCTGACCTTTACACAATCTGAACACCGCTGTCGGCTGCGCGCGACCGGGACCACTCGTCGAAGGCTTCGAGGTAGGTGCCAGCGCCGCACGCGGCGCGGACGCCGCGGTGCTCAGTTCGTTGGGTTCGCTCTGTCGGGCAAGGATTGGGGGACATGGTTTGTGGGGCGTGCCTCGAGGGGCGTCTTCGCGGGGCAAGCTTTCTTGGGCATTCTTCGTGGGCATTCTTCGTGGGCATTCTTCGTGGGCATTCTTCGCGGGCAATCTTCGCGGGCAATCTTCGTGGGGCGTGCTTCTTTGGGAGTGGTTTGTTGCGCTTGGGTCTTGCGACTCTAAACGTGGTGTCTGCTTCGTCGGCGTGCTTCGTGTGCGTGAGCTTTCGCAAAGAACGTGCCGCGAATCCCGTACTCTCTCACGTTCGATCTCGAGGCCGAAGGCCTCTACGCCCGTAGCCGGGGTGTGGAGGAGCGAAGCGACGACACCCCCGGACACGATGCGACGGTGCCCTTTTATCCCCGTCTTCCCCGCAGCCCGACGGGCTGCTCGTCGGTATCTTCCGCTATGGCGTCCACCCTCACCAAGGTCCTCGTCCATGTGACCTTCTCGACCAAGCTCCGCACTCCGGTGATCGCCGCGCCGATCGAGGCCGACTTATACTCGTTCGTCGGCGGCATCTGCCGCCGCATGGAATCGCCTCTCCACGCGATGAATGGAACGGCGGACCACGTCCACATGGTGGTGAGCCTCGGAAAGACCGTGGCGCTCTCCGACCTGCTGCTCAACATCAAGCGCGACTCCTCGAAGTGGATCAAGGCCGCGGACGCCGCCATGACGGAGTTCGCCTGGCAGGAGGGGTACTTCGCCTTTTCGATCGGTCAGTCCGGGGAGCCTTCGCTACGGGCGTACATCGCGAACCAGAAGGAGCATCACGTGAAGGTGAGTTTCCAGAACGAGATGCGTGCCTTTCTCCGGAAGTATCACGTCGCGTGGGATGAGCGATACGTGTGGGAGTGAGCGGGCGTGACGAGCAGTCCTTGCGGACTGCTGATGAGAAGAAGCCGGGAGGAGATGGGCGACGGCTTTCCGGGGGTGTCGTCGCTTCGCTCCTCCACCGCCCGGCTACGGGCGATGAGGCCTTCGGCCTCTTTGAGCAGCAGAACAGCAGAGCAGCAGCGCGGCCGCACAGGTGCCATTGCGGCGGCGGTTCGTGCACTGGGCGGGGGCGAAGGCACTTCGAGCCATTTCATCTGCTTCAGCCATGGCATTGTGTTCGGGGGTGTCGTTGCTTCGCTCCTCCATGGCCCGGCTAAGGGCGATAAGGCCGAAGGCCTCTTTGAGCATCGTTGCAAGGCGGCGGACAACCTCGATCCCCGCGATCGAGATCAACCCAAGCCCGGATACGCTCTTAGCCGCAGGTTCCGCTCGAACGGCGTTCTTTCATCGCACCATCCATGCCGAGCCACCCATGACGACCATGAGCACAGCCAACTCCACTTCTTTCCCCGCCCCATCCTCCACCCCTGCCTCCACCCCTGCCTCCGCGTCGGACGCCAAGGCTGCGGCCCAGCGTGCCATCGCTTGGCTTGAAGCCAATGAGGAAGCGTCCATCGAGCGCTGGATTGATTGGCTCCGGATTCCCTCGATCTCGACGGACCCGGCCTTCAAGGGCCAGTGCCGCCGCGCGGCGGAGTGGGCCTCGGAGCAGCTCCGCGAGCTGGGCTTCGCATCCGAACTCTGCGAGACCGGCAAGGTCGCCGAGAACGGCACCGGCAGCGGCCACCCGATCGTGCTCGCGACCATCGAAGGTTCCAAGGACTACAAGGGTCCGCACGTGCTCTTCTACGGGCACTATGACGTGCAGCCCTGCGACCCCATGGAGCTCTGGGAGAGCCCACCCTTCGAGCCTGTCGTGCGCGAGGCGCGGAAGGGTGAAGAGGGCGGCAAGCGCATCATCGCGCGCGGCGCCGTGGACGACAAGGGCCAGGTGATGATGTTCCTCGAAGCGCTTCGCGCCTGGAAGGAGACCAGCGGCCACGCGACCAACGGCGCGCGCATCACGGTGCTGCTCGAAGGGGAAGAAGAGTCTGGCTCGGCCAACCTTGAGCCCTTCGTGATGTCACGCAAGAAGCAGCTCGAGGCCACCGACGTCTGCCTGATCTCCGACACCGGCATGCTGGGGCGCAAGAGCCCCGCCATCACGTATGGAGTGCGGGGCCTGGCATACACGGAGATCACGCTGCACGCCGCGAATCAGGACCTGCACTCTGGGCTCTGGGGCGGACGCTGCCCCAACCCGCTGACGGAGCTCGCGCGCGTGCTCGCGCAGCTCCACGACAAGAACCGCAAGGTCACGATCCAAAAGTTCTACGACGACGTGCTGCCACTCTCGAAGAAGGAGCGCGACAACTGGAAGCGGCTGAAGTTCAACGCCGCATCGGCGCTCAAGAAGATCGGCTTGAAGAAGGACGCCGACATCGGCGAGAAGGGCTTCACGGCGCTCGAGCGCGAGTGGGGCCGCCCGACGGCGGAGATCAACGGCATGTGGGGCGGCTACACCGGCGCGGGCGCCAAGACCGTGATCCCGGCGAAGGCCTCGGCCAAGGTGAGCTTCCGCCTGGTCGCGAACCAGGACCCCGCGAAGATCACCAAGATGTTCTTCAAGTGGCTGAAGGATCGCACGCCGCCGGGCTGCCGCTGGGAGCTTGCCGACCATCACGGTGGGCACGGCGTCACGGTGCCCATCGACTGCGAACACCTCGCGGCGGCGTCCCGTGCCGTCAAGCGCGCCACCGGCAGGACGCCCGACCTCATCAAGAGCGGCGGCTCCATCCCAGTCGCGGGAATGCTCAAAGCGCGCCTGGGACTCGACACCATCTTCATGGGCTTCGGTCTTGATGACGACCGAGTCCACTCCCCCAACGAGAAATTCGAGCTTGAGTGCTTCAGGATGGGCGCGCGAAGCCACGCGTGGCTGCTCGCGGAGCTTGGCGAGGAGTGAGCTGGGCGTGAGCGGTGAAGAGAGGGCATCGAGTGCGTACAGACAAGAGTTCGCTCGAGAAACTTAAGGATGGCGACGGCCCCGCTGAGGAAGACGTGCCATCTTTGTTTGTCTCACATTGTCCAGACTGCGCGTACGACCTCTCAACCCTACCCGATGGCCGATGTCCCGAGTGCGGGCTTGCTTTCACACATGCGCGGCTGCTGCGTGCTTGGATCGCACGACAAGCCAAGGTCAAGAGCCGACGCTCGGCGATGCGCACCGCATCGCTGGTCCCGTTTTCCGTGGCCGCGATCATTACACTTTTCTGGCTCGTCACGGCGACGGCTTCGACCTACTTCGGCTTCGGGATCAGCATCACGCTGCTGGCGGCACTCGTCGGACTCTTCGTCTACGTTCGTGGTGACAGACTCCTCACACACTCTCACGAGCTGCTTTGTTTCGTTGTCCCTCTCTTCATGCTCTTCTTCGCCATCGCTGGCAATCCCGAACCCTATCCGGGCATGGCGGTGGCGGCCGCGGCGGCGGTAGTGATCTGCTACTTCGCGCTGCGTGATTCGCCGCTGATCTCGGGAGTACTTATCCTGGGTCTGGGTGCCCTGCCGCTGACGGTCTACGGCCTCAGCATGCTCTTGCATGGTCAGCTGCGTGTGAACGGCGGACATTACTGGAGCGACTTCGACTGGCCTTCCTTTCCCCGGCCCCGCGCGCTCAAGGCACCTGAGGCCGTCGTCGGCGGGCTCTGGATGCTCGCTCTCTCTGGCGTTCTCGCGGGCGTGACGATCTTCTTCATCCGCCGCGCACTCGTGAGAATTCGCCGGGCAGGCCGCCGACCCGCCGACACTCCCCGGGAGATACTGAAACAAGCTCGCGCGTTTCTGAACCGTCGTTACGACGCTTGAATCCAAATCCGCGCCTACGCCGCCTTGCTGTGGTGCTCGCCGCCGGACTTGTCGGAGTCGGTCTTCACTATTTTAACACGGCTCTCGGCGATCTCTTTCATACGCTCAAGCCGCTGGGCTCGCAGTTCCGCCACGCGCCGTCGCAGTTCGTGCAGCTGGGTCTCGCTGCCGATCCAACTGGCCATCACGTGCAGGATCCCCAGCATCGTCGCAAGGGAGACAACCACGAGGATGGTCCAGAGTTGGGCGGACATGGTCGTGTCAGGTCGTCTCAGGTCATCTCAAGACGTGTCAGGTCATCTCAGGACAATTCCGGCGCTCTACGCCCCCCACCACTAAACATCGACTCCCGAAACCTTGCGGTTGATCTGCCTGTAGAATCATCCGGTGTACACAACGTCCGACAACTCGGCAGGAGGCAGCGCTATCGCTGCGTGCGGCATGGACGACACTCGTTTCGCCCCCGGACGCCACGCCTCCGGGTACCACGCCACTTCGTGGCGTGTTGCCTCTCTCCTCCTCAGCCTCGCCCTCTTGCTCTCCATCCCCTCCTGCGGCGATGGCACCAGCGTCAACACCAACGCCGCCGCATTCGTCCAGCAAGATGAAGTCGCGATCACCGTCCAGCGCCTCGGCGTTGGCGATGTCATCCGGCGCGGCGAGTGGGCGGGCATCCGACTCGGCCTCACCGACAGCGGCAGCCGCGCCCGCGATGTGCTCGTCCGCCTGTCGGGCTTCGACCCAGACGGCGACACGCCCCTCTTCGAACGCCGCATCACGCTCACGCCCGGTCAGGCCGGTGGCCAGCCCGTCTGGATGTACGTTCGCGTCCCATTCAACTACGAGCCCGGCGACTCCAAGACGCTGGTCGCGACCGTCAGCGAAGCCGTCGAGAACGGCGCGGACTTTCGTTCCGGTCGCCTACTGGGACGCGTCTCTCTCAACCCCGTCGGCGGCAAGGTGCTGGGCAAGACCGTCGGCATGATCGGCGTGCTCGGGCGCGCGCTCGGCCTTCAAGCGTTCTCTCTGGCCGAAACGGGCAACACTCGCAACGAGTGGCACGAAGTTTCGCACGAGCGCGTCGACATCGCCACCGGCATCACGCCCGGCGATCTTCCTGATCGCTGGGTCGGGCTCATGGGCCTCGACACGCTTGTCTGGGCCGATGGTGACATCGCCACACTCCGCGGCGAGAGCGCTCGCGCCCTTGAGGAGTGGGTCGGCCGCGGCGGGCACCTGGTCATCGTCCTCCCCCCCACCGCCCAGACCTGGATGAACCCGGCGAGCAACGAACTGCACGGAATGATGCCGGCCGTCGCCGTCACGCGCAACGAAGCGGCAGATCTCGTCCCCCTCATGCCGCTGCTCACCAACAAGGTGAACCCGACCTTCCCAAAGACCGGCATCGTGCATTCCTTCCGACCACAGACTGATGCGCAGCCCAACGAGGCGATCCCGATCCTGAGCACGGCCGATGGGCAGTGCGTCGTGGTGCGGCGGCTGGTCGGCGCGGGCATGGTCACCATGATCGGCATCGATCTCAACCAGACCGCCCTCTCTCAGGGCGACAACATCAAGGCCGAGGTGCTGTGGAATCGCGTGCTCGGCCGCCGCGGTACGCAGACCCCGCCGCGACTCACCAGCAACCGACCCGGCACGATCCCCACGGGCATCCTCAGTCGCCAGGGTTGGCTCCTGGACAGTGACATCCCCGCGCTCATCCGCAAGTCGGGCCAGGCCGCCGTTGGTCTGCTCGCTGGCTTTGCCGTTTTCGCAGCGTACTGGCTCATCGCTGGCCCGATCGGCTTTGCGATCCTGAAGCGCAAGGGACTCTCGCAGCACGCGTGGGTCGCCTTCGTCGCGGTCGGCGCGATCTTCACCGCCCTCGCGTGGGGTGGCGCTTCCATCCTGCGACCGCACACGGTTTCGGCCTCGCACGTCTCGTTCATCGACCACATCTTCGGCCAGCCCACGCAGCGCGCCCGGACGTGGCAGAGCATCCTGATCCCCTCGTACGGCGAGGCAACGCTCGAAGTCGCGGGGACAGATGGCCTCGTCATCCCCGGCGAGCGATCGCTCAACACGCTCGCGCCCTGGGACTCGCTCGATGGCTCCGGCAGCGGCACAACCTTTCCCGACGCGCGTGGCTACACGATCGACGCCGGCCGCCCCGACAAAATGCGCTTCCCGGTTCGCGCCACCGTCAAGCAGATCCAGGCCGACTGGGCCGGCGGACCCATCTGGGAAATGCCGATCCCAGCCGAGGGCGGCCTGAAGCTCGCATCAACCTCCGGTGTCGCGGGCCAGCCCCTCCTCTCCGGAGTCCTCACGCACAAGCTGCCCGGCACACTGAAGGATGTCGTCATCATCGTCGTCCGCGGCCAGCGCCCGCTCACTCCCGCGCGCAGCACCGTCGGCTTCGAGGGCTCTCTCCTCGCCAACGCCCTGGCATATCAGGTCAGCGAGTGGCGCCCAGGTGAGACGCTCGACCTCGCCGTCGCGACGCTCCCGCGCGCCCAGCAAGCCTCGCAGGAACTCGCCGAGACCTTCCTTCGCCGCCTCATTCCCGTCACGCAGACTTGGGAAGCGCTCGGAGCCGAGCCGCAAATCAGCGACGGCCGCACGGCCGAGCGCATGCTCGCGCTCGCCATGTTCACGCAGCTCGAGCCACCAAGCCCCGATGCCAGCAACTCCACCAACCAGTACGCCGCGCAGCGCTCCGCGACCCACACCTGGGACCTTGGCCGCTGGTTCACGCAGCCCTGCGTCATTATCGTGGGCCAGATGAGCGAGGCTCCATCGCCCATCCCGCTGCTGCTCAATGGCTCTCCATTCGCATCCAGCGGCACCGTTGTGGTGAGGTGGGTGTACCCTCTTGGTTCCAACCCGCCAACACACCCATCGGCGCCGTTCATCATCCCCCCGACCCGGACCGACGAACAGCAAGACGCCCCGGCGACTCCTTCTCCATCCGACCCATCCGATCCCAGCGGCGGCTAAAACCCCGCCCACACGATGACCTTCTGGAGGGCCCCAACCCGTGCCCATGATCGAAACGATCAATCTCACCAAGCGATACGGCGATCTCGTCGCGCTCAACAACCTCAACCTCACCATCAACGAGGGTGACTGCTTCGGCTTCATCGGCCCCAACGGCGCCGGCAAGACCACCACCATCAAGATCCTCGCCACGCTCCTCAAGCCCAGCAGCGGCCAGGCCAACGTCGCCGGCCTCACCGTCGGTTACCAGAATCGCCAGATCCGGCCCATGATCGGCTACGTCGCCGATGAGCTCGGCCAGTACGAGGACATGGTCGTCACCGAATACCTCGAGTTCTTCGCCGCGGCGTACAACATCCACGGCGCCCAGCGAAAGAAGGTCGTCCACGACGTCCTCGAGCTCACCGACCTCGGCTACAAGGCCACGGCCGAAGTGAACAGCCTCTCCCGCGGCATGCGCCAGCGCCTCGCCGTCGCGCGCGTCCTCCTCCACGACCCCAAGGTCCTGCTCATGGACGAGCCCGCGTCGGGCCTTGACCCGCGCGCCCGCATCGAGATGCGCGAGCTCCTCAAAGAGCTCCGCCGCATGGGCAAGACCATCCTCATCTCAAGCCACATCCTCCCCGAGCTCGCCGAGCTCTGCAACGTCGTCGGCATCATCGAGCGCGGTCAGCTCCTCTTCAGCGGTACCGTCGACGAGATCGTCCGCCGCGCCAAGATGGGCTTCGTCCTCCATGTCGGCGTCGCGGATCGCTGGGACGAAGCAGGCCGCATCCTCCAGAAGCTCCCCGGCGTCAAAAAGGTCGCGCTCGCGCCAGAAGACATGGCCGACGGCCGCACAGGACGCGTACTCCACGTCAGCTACGAAGAAGGCCAGGGCGCCAGCGCCAGCGACATCCCAAATGTCCTCATCAACGGCGGCTATCGCCTCACCAAGTTCGCCGAAGAACCCATCAACCTCGAAACCGCATTCATGCGCCTGACCAAGGGTCTGGTGCAATAGGAAAGCACAAGTTCCACGATCATCCTGCTTTGCGGATGATCGTGGAAACCAAGCCCGAAGCAGCGTGCGGCGTGGATACGCGCAACCACCGTAAGTCGCACAACTTCTCCTATAGGCATGGTCGGAGGAGGGCTGCCCAGTTCACTTGCTGCGTCAAGCGCCGTCGTGGAGTTGTTACCTCATACTATGAAGTTGATGAGTTTTCGATGTTCACTCTTGACATTGCGAATCGCTTTAACTAGTTTGATGCTGCCAGTCCCGGGCGCGAGTCCCGGGAAGTGGACTCGTCAGGAGCATCATCATGAGCATCAAGTGTCGGTGGTGGCGGGCGGTCGCTTGTGCAGCCGTGGCTCTCTCGGCGTCCGCCGTGAGTTCCTTCGCGCAATCTGTTTCGAGGCCAGCTGGAGTGCGGGTGACTCAGAAAGACTGGGTGTTCGTGCCGGTGGTCGTGCAGGGCAGTGGCACACTGGAAATCCCCGGTGTTCTGGCACTTCGGGATGAGTCGCTGATCGTGGGCCAGAACATCGTCTCGGTTTGGTACTCGAATCCCGGTGTTCCGGGAGCCGAGTGGCCGGCGATTGCGTGGGAGTCGCAGGATCAGTGGGAAGCGATCAAGTGGACAAAGGAAGCATTCGGGATCTCCGACGCATATGACTTCCTCTGGCCGACGAGCGATGCACCTTCCGCTGGCGGCTCGAGCGAAGCGCCGCAGAGCTACTTCAAGGGGCTGCTCACTAGCGATCCGTTCGCTGCCCTGGTCGCCCAGCCGGATGGGGAGCAGATCGTGATTCTGCTCGCTTCGATGGGGTACAAAGCGGCAAGCATCGCGGTTGATCAGAACGGCCCCTGCAGCACCCGGGTCATCCTATCCGCGCTTGCGGACACGACGGCGTTCGCAGTGCTTGCACAGCCACCGTTGCAACAAGTACAGGCTCGGTACTCTTCACTTGTACCGACGACGTGCGCGCAGGTTGTACCACCACCACCGCCGCCGCCGCCAGTGATTCCCGTGATCCCCGGAACAACCACACCTCAGCC
>Ga0105046_10014926_pt1 | contig 11955 bp, 10 predicted proteins | sample MAT03_FD_78385 | JGI IMG/M metagenome (GOLD analysis project Ga0105046, IMG submission 78385) | Freshwater microbial communities from Lake Fryxell liftoff mats and glacier meltwater in Antarctica - MAT-03 (megahit assembly) | ecosystem: Environmental > Aquatic > Freshwater > Ice > Liftoff...
GCACCTGGGGGTGGCGCGCGATTGTGGGCAACCGGGCCGGGTACCGTTGCCGCGTTGGAGCGTCACGGTGTGGCGCGGCAGCGCATCGATGCGCCCGATGCCGACGCAGGGCAATTCGATTCGGAAGCGCTATGGCAAAAAGTCGGCGCCACGGTGCGATCGGGCGAGCGGGTCTTGATCGTGCGCGGGTCCGACCACGATCCGGTGCCGTTGCCTGGCGCCGGCGAGCCGATCGGGGCCGGTGAGTCCGCGCATCCAGCCGGGCTGGGCCGCGACTGGCTGGCCCAGCAGCTTGCGCTCGCTGGTGCGCAGGTGGGCTTCGTGGTCGCTTATTGGCGCGCCGCACCCACGCCGGATGCACAGTGGCTGGAGCGGGCCAGGGCGGCCGCCCAGGACGCGACGATCTGGCTCTTCACCAGTGGTGAGGCGATCGCCAACCTGCTCGCGCTGTTGCCGGGGCAAGATTGGTCGCACGCGCGCGCTCTGGCGACCCACCCCCGGATAGCACAGGCAGCGCGAAATGCGGGCTTCGGTGTTGTTTGGACGTCACGCCCCGCGCTGCTCGATGTGGTGGCATCGATAAAATCGGTCGGATGAATGACGACTCTTCCGAACGGCGCACCCCCCCGGACGCTGCCGTAGCTGCGTCGGCATCGCGCGACGCGGCGCAAGTGCCGCCGCCGGCGCCCGTCGCTGGCCAGGAAACACGTCAGGAGGCGCGCGCCCAGCCCGGGGCAGCGACTCCGGCGCTGGTACTGCCACGCTTGTCCTCATTGGCGCTGCTGGCCTTGCTCGTGGCCGGTATTTCTCTGGCGGTCGCCATCGCGCTGTGGCAACGTCTGTCCAACATCCAGGAGCAGTTGGCGCGCCAAAGTGGTGATTCGATGATGCATGCCGCCGAAGCCCGTGCCAGCGCCAAGGCGGCCCAGGAGTTGGCGCGCGAGACTGCGGCACGGCTGGCGGTGACCGAGGTCCGGGTCAGCGAGGTGGCCTTGCAACGCACCCAGCTGGAGGACCTGATCCAGAGCCTGTCGCGATCGCGGGACGAAAACCTGGTCGTCGACATCGACTCCGCTCTGCGGCTGGCGCAACAACAGGCGCAACTGACCGGCAGTGTGGAACCGTTGGTGGCTGCGCTCAAGAGTGCGGAGAGGCGCGTCATGCGGGCCGCCCAGCCCGGCCTGGCCCAGTTGCAGCGCGCCTTGGCGCGCGACATCACACGGATAACGGCAGCCAACGTGTCCGACACGCCCGGTCTGCTGGCACGCATCGACGAGTTGCTGCGCATGGCCGACGATCTGCCACTGGCCAATGCGGTTGCGGCCGTCAGCGCCAGTGGTTCGCTCAAGCGCCAGGTGAGCGAGGCGGTACCCGAGTGGTGGCAACGCGTTCTGCGGGTGGTCGGCGAGGAGGCGAGCAAACTGCTGCGTGTGAGCCGGATCGAGCAACCGGAGGCCGCCCTTTTGTCACCGGAGCAGTCGTTTTTCGTGCGCGAGAACCTGAAACTCAAATTGCTCAACGCGCGGCTGGGCCTGCTGGCGCGCCAGTTGGAAGCAGCGCGGGCTGACCTGGCTGCCGCGTCGACGTCACTGTTCCGGTATTTCGATCCCGGGTCACGCAAGACGCAGTTGGCCGCCGGACTATTGCAGCAAGTGCAGGCCCAAATGAAGACGATGGAGTTGCCACGGATCGACGAGACGCTGGCTGCCCTCACCACGGCGGCTGCGGGCCGCTGACCGGCATGCGGATTTCACTCTGGTTGCTGGTTTTGTTCGGAGCGGCTGTGGCGGCGGCCCTGTTCGCCGGCAATAACCCAGGCTCCTTGACGCTGTTCTGGCCGCCGTACCGGATCGACCTCTCGCTCAATTTGTTCCTGGTGCTGATTCTGGCCTCGTTTCTGACGCTGCATCTCGCGCTGCGTGCCTTGTCTGCCTTGTTCGCGATCCCGTCCGCTGCCCGCAGCTGGCGCCAGCGCCAGCGCGAACGGTGGATGCAGCTGTCCCTGCTCGATGCCTATTCCCAGTTGGTCGCCGGGCGCTTCGTGCGTGCCAAGAAGTCTTCCGAGGCGGTGCTATCGCAGGTCCGGAGGTTGCTGGCCAGTGGTGAGGAGTTGGCGTATTCGAACCAGTTGCTGTCGGTTGCGCATCTTTTGGCTGCAGAAGCTGCGCACTCCTTGCAAGATCGCGGTGCGCGTGCAATCCATCACCGGTCCGCCCTCGAGTTCGCCGCCAAGGGGGGGTCGCCAGAAGCAGGTGAAGGTGCGCGGCTGCGCGCGGCACGTTGGGCGCTCGATGATCGGGACGCAGTGCTGGCGCTGCAACTGCTTGACGACGTGGGGCAGGGTGCCGCGCGCCGTATCGTGGCGCTGCGGATGCGGCTCAAGGCGGCACGGATGGCTGGACGCATCGTGATGGCGCTCGAAGCAGCGCGGCTGCTGGCCAAACACCACGCCCTGTCGCAGACCGCCGCGCACGGCGTCTTGAGCGGACTGGCGATCGAATTGCTGGGTACTGCGCACGATCCGGCGCAATTGCTGCAGGCCTGGGTCTTGCTGGAGCCAGCCGAACAGACGATGCCCGATGTGGCTATCGTTGCTGCGCAGCGGCTGCTGGAGCTCGGCGGCAGTGCCGCGGTCGGTCGCCAATGGTTGCTGCCGGTATGGGACAAGATGCTCGATCAACCGTCCGGGCTGGGACAACACCAATGTGTCAATCTGGTGCGCGCCCTGGAATCTGGTTTTGCCAGTGGCGCAGCGGCTCCGGTCGACAACGACTGGCTGACCCGTATCGAGTCGGCCCAACTGTCGCACCCGGGCGATGCCGTGTTGCAATACCTCGCCGGTGTCACCTGCATGCGACTGCAGTTATGGGGCAAGGCACGGCAACTGTTGCAGCAGTCCTTGCTGCGTTTGCAGGACACCGGCTTGCGCCGCGAGGCCTGGCGCCAACTGGCCGAACTGGCGCTGGTCCACGACGATGCGCAGGGTGCCTCAGATGCCTGGCGCAAAGCCGCCGAAATCTGATTCATTTTTCCGGCCCGTGCACCGGACACCTTGAGACGAGAATGCCGGCGCGCTGACTTGCAACGCGCCGGCAAACACACCGTCAGGGCATCAGCGCGCCGATTGCTCGAACGGCAGTTGCATCGCGCGCAGGTCGCGCTTGGTTTCGACCAGCACCAACGGGCCTGCGTCCATCACGACCACTTCCGGCCGTTCACGGGGCACGCGAATCGGCACCGGTTGCGATGCGATGGCAGCCTGCGCCGCACTGATCTTGTCAGCATCCGAGTTGATCCATTGCAGGCCGGACTGCTCAGCTACCTCTGCCAGTGTGTCGATGGGCAGCACGAATTTCGGAATCTTCGGCAGGCCCTCGGTTGCAACCGCCTGGGCCACGGCAGCTGCTGGCGGCGACACCTCGGCCGCTGCTGCGACCAGGGGTACGGACCGGCTGACAACTGCTTCGCCGGCTGCCGTTGGGGCAAAACCTTCGAGTGCCGGTTGCAGGTCGCGATCGACTGGCGGCTGAGCGTCAGCGCCGTCGCGGTTCGGGCGATCACTGCGTTGACCGCGCTCCCGACCATAACGGTCGCGGGAGCGTTTTTCACGTGGTTCAGAATCACCGCTCGTGGGTGCCTGCACCTGCGCACGGTCGCCTGCGCTGCCGCTGTTGTCGTTGTTCGCCGGCCGGTGCTCGCCATCAGCGGCCATCGGCCGCGCAGTGGCCACTTCGTGGTGCTGGCCCGGCTCCTGGTTGTGGTTGGCATCGTCGCCACCTGTTTGTGGGCGTTCCTGGCGTGGACGGCGTTCGCGTTGGCGCTCGCTGCGGCCCTCACGGCCCTCGCGGCTCTGACCCGCTTGCGCCGCACGGTCGCCGTCGCGAGCCGGTTGGCTCTGGACGTTCTGATCGTCGTGGGCGGCATCTGCCACAGCACGGTCGCCGCCCTGGTTGCGATCGGCATCATGGCCGCGCTCACCACGTTCAACGCGGTTGCCACGCCCACCACGATCACCGCGTTCGCCACGTTCGCTGTTGCGTGGGGGACGATCGCCGCGTTGCTCGTTGTTGCGAGCCGACTCTTCGCCGCCAGGGGAAGCCAACTGCGCGGCCGCATCAAATGGCATCGCAACACCATTGGCATCGAACTGTTCGCGTTGTCCCTGGCCGGCGCGGTCACCGCGCTCGCCACGGCCGCCACGACCACCGCGGCCGCCGCGCGCGCGGCCCTCGACGCGTCCACCGTCGGAGCGTTCTGCGCGGCCTTCGCCACGCGCGCCATCGCGTCCTTCGGTGCGACGACCTTCGCGCGGCGGGCGTCCGTCGGCGCGGGGTGCCTTCTTGCCGTCATCGGTCCTGGGCTGTGCCACTGGTGCCGGGGAAGGCACGGGCTGCGGCGCGGCAAACAGGCTCTTGATCCACCCGAAGAAGCCATTTTCCGCCTGCACCGGCGCAGCCACCGGGGCTGCGACAGGCGCGTGCTGCGCAGCCGGCGCAGCAGCTGCGTGCGCAACCTGCGGCTTGGGTGTTGCGACCGGTGCCGGCGCGTCCGGCAATACACCCTTGATCACCGGTGTCTGCCGGTTCGTGGGTTCCTGTGCGCGGCGCGTGACCGCGGTCGGGTCTTCGGCTTCGTCGGCCAGCTTGTAGGTGGCTTCGATGTTGTCCAGGCGCGGATCGTCGTGCTTGAGGCGCGTGAGTTTGTAGTTGGGTGTCTCCAGCGTCTTGTTGGGCACCATCAGCACATTGATGCGCTGCTTGAGTTCGATCTTGGTGATCTCGGTGCGCTTCTCGTTGAGCAGGAAGGAGGCGACGTCGACGGGCACCTGGCACAGCACGGATGCCGTGTTGTCCTTGAGCGACTCTTCCTGGATGATGCGCAGGATCTGCATGGCCGAGCTTTCGGTATCGCGGATATGGCCGGAGCCGCCACAGCGCGGGCACGGGATGGAGGCGCCTTCGCTCAGCGCCGGGCGCAGGCGCTGGCGGCTCATTTCCATCAGGCCGAATTTGCTGATTGAGCCGAACTGCACGCGTGCACGGTCCTGGCGCAAGGCATCGCGCAGTCGGTTTTCGACGTCGCGCCGATTGCGACTCTCTTCCATGTCGATGAAGTCGATGACGATCAGGCCCCCGAGGTCGCGCAGACGCATCTGGCGTGCCACTTCATCGGCTGCTTCCAGATTGGTGCGGGTGGCGGTTTCCTCGATGTCGCCGCCCCGGATGGCGCGCGCCGAGTTCACGTCGACCGAGACCAGGGCCTCGGTGTGGTCGATGACGATCGCGCCGCCGCTGGGCAACTGCACCATGCGGGCATAGGCCGACTCGATCTGGTGCTCGATCTGGAAACGCGAGAACAGGGGAGCGTCGTCACGGTAGCGCTTGACGCGCGCCGCGTGTTCAGGCATCACGTGGGCCATGAACTGCTGCGCCTGGTCGTACACGTCGTCGGTATCGATCAGGATGTCACCGATGTCGTGGTTGAAGTAGTCGCGGATCGCACGGATCACCAATGAGGATTCCTGGTAGATCAGGAACGCGCCCTTACCGCCTTTGGATGCGCCGTCTACAGCGTTCCAGAGTTTGAGCAGGTAGTTCAGGTCCCACTGCAGTTCCGGCGCACTGCGACCGATGCCTGCAGTGCGCGCAATGATGCTCATGCCATTCGGGTATTCGAGTTGGTCAAGCGCCTCTTTGAGGTCGGCCCGATCCTCGCCCTCGATGCGCCGTGACACGCCGCCACCGCGCGGGTTGTTGGGCATCAGCACGACATACCGGCCGGCCAGCGAGATGAAGGTGGTCAGCGCCGCGCCTTTGTTGCCGCGCTCCTCTTTTTCGACCTGTACGACCAATTCCTGGCCTTCACGGATCGCGTCCTGGATGCGGGCCTGGTTGGCTTGCACCCCTTGCGCGAAATACTGGCGCGAGATTTCCTTGAACGGCAGGAATCCGTGGCGGTCTTCGCCGTAGTCGACAAAACAGGCTTCCAGTGAGGGTTCGACCCGGGTCACGACGGCCTTGTAGATATTGCCCTTGCGTTGTTCGCGTCCTTCGATTTCGATTTCGTAGTCGAGCAGTTTTTGCCCGTCGACAATGGCCAGCCGGCGTTCTTCAGCCTGTGTGGCGTTGATCAGCATCCGTTTCATGGGTAGCGTTCCTGTTTCCTGCATCGAATCCGCGCTGCGCAGCATGGATCTGCCGCGCTTCGGATTCCTCTTGGTCTCGTGACCTATTACATGCTCATGACGAGCAAACGATGCCTGACGAACGACTTGAAACGATGGGAATTGCCACGGGCCAGGACTCAGTTCGTGGGTCCTGGCGTTGGCACGGGGATGGGGGCGAGGGGACTTGCTTGAGCACGTGGCACCGGGGCGGCCAGGGCGGCTATCGCCAGGCGACCAGGCATCAAGGGCCGATCCATGCCCCATACCGGCGCCGTCTGGCGCCGCAGGCAGGTCAGGATCAGGCCCATCAACACAATCATTTCGCTTAGATCCGACTGCCAGAGGGAGTCTGGCAGAGCTGGGTATTCCATATCGGTGATTCAAGGCGTCGGCGTACCCTGTGGCTGTACGGACCACCACGGACTCGGGTCCGTGATTTGTCGTGCGGGCAACCTGGTGGCATCGACCTGCCAGCGAGGCTGTGGGTGGGGTGTGGACTAAACTCCAGACAAATCAACCACTTGCAGCACGTCGCTAGTGAAACACATTATAGGGGGCAATCCGCCGCCAGTGCCTGCCGAAGTCCGTCTGGTTCTCGTTGACGACGAAGATGCCGGTCAGCGGCTCGACAACTTCCTGTTCCGCCAACTCAAGGGCGTACCAAAGACCCATATCTACCGGATCATCCGCAGTGGCGAGGTGCGGGTCAATCGAGGCCGGGCCAGCGCCGAACGGCGGATCGAGGCCGGCGACCAGATCCGGCTGCCGCCGGTGCGCACATCCGATCGGGCGGATGACAAGGCCAGGATGATGTCCGCCAGCGCCACGACCCTTGCGCTGGCGCGGGAGTTTCCGATTTTGTATGAGGATGACAGCCTGCTCGCGATCGACAAGCCGGCGGGCGTCGCGGTACATGGCGGCTCGGGCGTCAGTTTTGGCGTCATCGAGCAACTGCGGATGGCGCGTCCTCAGGCGCGGCTGCTCGAATTGGTACACCGCCTCGACCGCGAAACCAGCGGCATCTTGCTGGTCGCCAAAAAGCGCAGCGCCCTGAAGAACCTGCAGGATCAGTTTCGGGCGCGTGAGACCGACAAGACCTATCTGGCGCTGGTGTCGGGGCAGTGGCCGGCAGGGCGCAAGGTGCTGGACAAGTCGCTGCACAAGTACCTTCTGCCAGACGGCGAGCGGCGTGTCAGGGTGGTCGCCAAGGACCACCCGGATGCCATGCCGTCGTTGACACTGGTCAAGGTCGCGCGCGCGAGTTCTTCCTGCAGTTTGCTGGAAGTCACGATCAAGACCGGTCGCACGCACCAGATTCGGGTCCATCTGGCGGCCGAGGGCATGCCCATCATCGGGGACGACAAATACGGAGATTTCGAGCTGAATAAAGCCTTGCAACGTCCTTTAGTACCGGTACCCCTGCGGCGCATGTTTCTGCATGCCTGGCGGTTACAGTGCAGGCATCCGGCGAGCGGCCAGAGCCTGCAGTTGCAGGCTGAACTGCCGTCGGAGCTCGCGCTATACCTTGACCATGTCCTCCCCATCCCAAGCTGACGCAGCCGCGCAACCCGGCAGCGGCCACACCGGTGCACGTGTGTTCGACCTGATCGCATTCGATTGGGATGGAACCCTTTTCGATTCGACCGCCATCATCACGCGCAGCATTCAGGCCGCAGTGCGCGATGTCGGGGGCACGGTTCCGACGGACCAGGTCGCCTCATACGTCATCGGCATGGGTTTGATGCAGGCCCTGGCCCATGCCGCACCGGATGTTCCCAAGGAGAAGTACCCCGAACTCGGGGCGCGATACCGCCACCATTACACGGCGCGGCAGGACGAGATCAGCCTGTTCGAGGGGGTGTTGCCGATGTTGGCTGAGCTCAAGCAGCGCAGTCACCATCTGGCTGTGGCTACCGGAAAGAGCCGTGCCGGTCTGGACGCAGCCCTGCGTGACGTCAGTCTGCAAGGTGTTTTCGATTCCACGCGTACCGCCGATGAAACTGCCGGCAAGCCGCATCCGCGCATGTTGTTTGAACTCGCCCAGGAATTCGGCGTCGACCCGGCGCGGGTTCTGATGGTTGGCGATACCACCCATGATCTGCAGATGGCGCTCAACGCGGGCTGTCCAAGCGTTGGTGTGGGGTATGGCGCCCACGCAACGGAAGGTTTCGCCGCCTTGCAGCCCTTGTACGTGGCGCGATCAGTGGCCGATTTGCGCGCCTGGCTGTTGTCCAACGGCTGACAGTGCCATGGCCGACCGCATTGGGCTGTGCATTTCTTCCGACCTGGTCGACAGCGGCTTGGCGGTGTCATTCGACGTCGCGTATCAGGGCTTGACCTGCCGGGCGTTCGCCGTCCGCTACCAGGGGCAGGTGCATGGGTATCTGAACCGGTGCAGCCATGTTGCGATGGAAATGGATTACCAGCCGGACCGTTTTTTCGACCTGACCGGCCACCGGTTGATCTGCGCCACCCACGGCGCAATGTACCAGCCGGATACCGGGGCTTGTGTGGGCGGGCCTTGCCGTGGTGGCTTGATCAAAATCACCCTCGACGAGAACGAGGGGGTCGTGCACTGGCATACTGCCCACAATCTGAAATCCGTTGAGTTTTGAAATGCAAGAACCGAATGATCCTGTAGAACCGACTTTGCCGCCGAGCGACGCAGCGTCCCGGTCACCGGCGCGCGAGGCGACGGTCGGCAAGCCGGGCTGGGAGCGCGCGTTGCTGGAGAAGCTAGCGTTCTCGGCATTGGCTGAGCAACGAACAGCGCGGCGCTGGCGTACGTTTGTCCGTCTGTCCTGGCTGGTATTCCTGGCTTTCCTGGTGTGGGTTGCCGTGCTGCGAGGTGCGCCGATCCCCGAGGTGTCCACGCCGCACACGGCGCTGGTGGAAATCAAGGGCGAGATCGCCTCCGGCGGCGAGGCCAGTGCCGAGGTGGTGATCAATGCTGCACGCGCCGCGTTCGAGGACGAAGGCGCGCGCGCGGTCGTGCTGCTGATCAACTCGCCGGGTGGCAGTCCGGTGCAGGCTGGCATCATCAATGACGAATTGCGGCGTCTCAAAGCCAAGCACAACAAACCCATGTATGCCGTCGTTGAGGAAACCTGCGCGTCGGCCGCCTACTATGTAGCTGTGTCGGCCGACCGGATCTTTGTGGACAAGGCCAGTATCGTCGGAAGCATTGGTGTGCTGATGGATGGTTTCGGATTCACCGGCTTGATGGACAAGCTGGGCATCGAACGCCGGCTGATGACGGCCGGCGAAAACAAGGGATTTCTCGACCCGTTCAGTCCTCAGTCCGAACGCCAGAAGGCCTTCACACAGGCCATGCTGGACAAGATCCACCAGCAGTTCATCGACGCAGTCAAGAAAGGCCGGGGCGACCGGCTCAAGGAAACACCAGACACGTTCAGCGGCTTGTTCTGGATCGGTGAGCAGGCGATCGAACTGGGCCTGGCTGACCAGTTGGGCAGCTTGGACTTCGTGGCCCGCGAAGTCGTCAAGTCTGAGGACATCGTGGACTACACCCGGCGCGAGAACCTGGCCGAACGCTTGGCCAAACGATTCGGCGCATCGGTCGGCGATGGTGCAGTGCGCGCCGCGCGTGCAGTACCGGGTCTGCGCTAACGCGTGCGGCTCACTGGCCGATCGCGAATACGGTCGGCGTCTTATTGTCGGGCCGCAACGCGACACCGCGCCACAGGAGTGCCGAGGTGCAGCGTATCCGCGATGAGGACAGGGTCAAGCCACTGGCCATTGCAAGTCGGGTCTCCGGCGCCAGTGTGTGCAGCAAGGCCTGCACCATGGCCGCGTTGCGGTAAGGCGTTTCAATGAACAACTGCGTCTGGCCGGTGGTCAGCGCCAGGTTCTCCAGTTCCCGAATACGCTTGGAGCGGGCGGTCGGGTCCTGCGGCAGGTAACCCACGAAGGCAAAGTTCTGGCCGTTGAGACCGCTGGCGGCCAGCGTCAGCAGCAGCGAGACCGGGCCGACCAGGGGCACGACGGTGATGTCCAGCGCATGCGCCGCCCGCACGACGGATGATCCCGGATCGGCGATGGCCGGCATGCCGGCTTCGCTGACCAGGCCGATGTCATGGCCAGCCAGCGCCGGCGCCAGCAGTGGTCGCGCATCAAAGCCTTCCTGGTGGTCACCTTTCTTGTGCACTTCCCGCGGCAACTCCAGTAGTTGCAGCTCCTGCAGCGGATGCTGCAAACGGGTGATCGCATCGATCCGTTTGAGGTAGGCGCGGGTCGACTTGGCGTTCTCGCACACCCAATGGCGCAATCCGGCGGCGATATGCAGGGTCGACTCGGGCATCACATCGCGTAGCGGCGCTTGCTGCACGCAACCAAAGTCCAGCGGCGCCGGTACCAGGAACAGGCGTCCGCGACTCTCGTCGCCTGATGCGGGCGGTGCGTTTCGGGGCTGGCTCGCAGGCACGCCCGGCGTTTCCTGGTGAGGTGCGGGCGGCTTCATGGCGCGGGCAGCACTCTGGCGCCGGCAGCACGCAACATGCGACAGGTTCGGATCAGCGGCAGGCCGACCAGAGCCGTCGGGTCGTCGTTGTCGATGGTCTCCAGCAGGCTGATACCGAGCCCCTCGCTCTTGGCGCTGCCGGCACAGTCGTAAGGCTGCTCGGCTTGCAGATAGGCCTCGATCTCGGCATCGCCAAGATCGCGAAAACGCACCCGCACCTGGGCCAGGTCTATTTGTGCGAAGCGGTCCTGGTCGCAGACCACGGCGACTGCAGTCTGGAACACGACCAGCTGACCGCGCATGCGCTGGAGCTGGGCTACGGCGACGGCGTGGACCAGCGGTTTGCCGAGCGCCTCGCCATCCAGGTCGGCTACCTGATCGGAGCCGATCACGATTGCCAGCGGAAATCGGTGTGCGACTGCGCGCGCTTTGGCCATCGCAAGCCTGCAAGCCAGTTGCTGCGGTCGTTCGCCGGGCAGTTGCGTTTCGTCGACCTCGGGGGCGACGACCTCGAACGGGATGCGCAAGCGCTCCAGCAATTGCTTTCGGTAGGCCGATGTCGATGCCAGGATGATGGGGCGGTCTGGGGCGAAAGTCATGGGCCGATTCTCTTACACTGCCGGTATGGACAAGTTGACTCCGACGACACATCTGGACGTTCGGGCCTTCGCTCGCACGGTTGGCATGCTGGCCGGGGGCGCGCCCTTGTCTATATTCGAGCGGGTCGCGCACGATTGCCACGGGAACATCGCCGCTGTCGAGGTCTCGTGGTCTGCGCGCGGTCAATTGCGGCGGGATGAGGCTGGGCAGGCGCAGGTCTGGCTGCACCTGCAAGCCAATACCGAGGTGCCCCTGACCTGCCAGCGATGCCTTGATATCGTCCACATTGCGCTGGTCGTGGACCAGCAGTTTCGGTTTGTCGCAGACGAAGAGACGGCGGCCAAGCAAGACGATGAAGCGGCCGAAGATCTGCTGGTTCTGGGTGCCGATTTGAATCTGCATGAGCTGGTCGAGGACGAACTGGTGCTTGCAATGCCCTTGATCGCGCACCATGAGGTCTGTCCGACGCCCCCTGCGCTGTCGGTGCAGGATGCGCAGTTCGACGCACCGGCTGACAAGCCCAACCCGTTTGCGGCTCTGGCCGCGATCAGGAAAGGCAGGGGAAAAGGGTCCCCATAGTTGGGCTATACTTGCGGGCTTCGCGCTGGTAATTGCGCGACTACCGTAATCCCGCATGGCGTTAGACGCCACGCAAACGCCAAGGAGCCGATCATGGCCGTCCAGCAAAACAAAAAGTCACCTTCCAAGC
>Ga0105046_10014927_pt1 | contig 11955 bp, 8 predicted proteins | sample MAT03_FD_78385 | JGI IMG/M metagenome (GOLD analysis project Ga0105046, IMG submission 78385) | Freshwater microbial communities from Lake Fryxell liftoff mats and glacier meltwater in Antarctica - MAT-03 (megahit assembly) | ecosystem: Environmental > Aquatic > Freshwater > Ice > Liftoff...
TCACTTAGTGGTGCTTGAGAATCCAAACTTGATTACCAGGACAGTTTTGTCGCGTGGATTGGACTCGCAAACAGCCTTCACGATCGTATCCATCGACATCGCGTTTATCGAAGTTGGCCAGAACATCGGCGCTCGACTTCAAGTCGACCAGGCAGAAGCCGACACTCGGATGGCTCGCGCAGAGGCCGAGCAACGTCGCAGCGAAGCAATCGCGACTGAACAGGTCATGAAGGCAAAAGTTGCCGAGAATAAAGCCAATCTCGTCCTAGCCGAAGCAGATGTGCCGCACGCCATGGCAGAAGCTTTTGCCCGAGGAAACCTCAACGGCAGCAGCGTTGGACCCGCAGCCTAGTGCCGCGACTAAGTCGATTTTGTTGGTTGCGAAACTCGTCAAGAGTTTCGGATTTCTTGATAATAGTCGAAAGTTTTGACGACTTTCGCTACATAATCAATCGTAACTCGTAACCGAATGGGTGATAATACTTACAAGACTATTACTCGTCAGTACCTAGAGTCACTGGAACGGAGATCTTCTGGCTATCACGGATGATGATCAGTTGCACGACGTCGCCCGGACGCTTGCTTTCTATCACACTCAACAGATCATCTGCCGTTTTGACGGGTGCGTTATCGACCCCGATGATTCGGTCTGCAGATCGAGTGTCGATCGAGTCCTGCTGGAACACCAATGGGCCGCGTCGAATCATCCTTTGGGTAACGCGGATCCCTCGAAGTCCTGCTTTCTCAGCCGGTCCGCCAGGCGTAATGCGACGAATCGCAAGTCCATCTTCCGATTCAAGTGCCTCTACAATGCCAATCGTTGGACGGGACACTCGTCCATGCTCGATCAATTGCTGAACAACTCGCAAGATCGTATTGGATGGAATGGCAAACCCGATGCCTGCGTTGTCGCCTGTACTGGAGGCAATCGCCGTGTTCATACCGATCAGCTGCCCTCGAGAGTTCAACAATGGACCACCGGAGTTACCCTGGTTTAGGGCTGCATCGATCTGAATAATCGACTTCATCGAGCGACGGTTCTTTGCCGAAATTCTTCGGTTAAGACTCGATATGATTCCCGTGCTCATCGTACGCTCCAACCCAAAGGGGTTGCCGATAGCGATAATGTGTTGTCCAACTTTAAGCGACGAAGATTCGCCTAAAGGGATCGGATAAAAACTTTCCTCGGGAGCCGAGATTCGCAACACAGCAATATCATTATCGGGATCCTGGCCGACGAGGATGGCAGGATAGGAATCGCCTGTGTAGAGCGTTACGTTGATGTCCCGGGCCCCGTCGACGACATGATAGTTAGTGAGAACGTGCCCAAGCTTATCGATAACTGAACCACTGCCGCTCCCTTCGATGGCCGCCTCGTTAAAAAACGACGTCGGCCGAATTAATTTGGTTGAAATATTAACAACACCACGATTGCATGCTTCGTATACATGAACATTAATGATTTCTTCCGTCGATTGCTCGGGCCAAATGGTTGGGGCTTGTGCAATAACTTCGGTTCTAGCACGATAGAAAGTACCGAGTGAACCAACCGCGATTCCAAGAGCTAGGGTGACCAAGTAACCATACGTTCGGGGAGACATGCGTGCCCTCGGGGGTGCTCGGGGATGGCTGGGCGGAAAAGAGTTTTAACAATAGAGTTTGTACCAACCTTCCACGACTACGAAAATGCAGGAATCATCGATTGGAAAATGATATTTGTTTTGAACCGCTTTGGAGCGACTTTGCAACGCGGCTCCAAGGGGGGATTTTGGTAGTTGGGCATGGGACAAGAAATGCTTCGGGAGCTAGCGAACTCCTGGAACTTGTTCAATCGATGAAGGCTAGGCTCCCGGACTGCTTACCAATCGAGGCGAGTTTTTTAGAGCTAGCAAATCCTACGATCGATGAAGCTGTAGAAAAACTGAACAGCAAAAACTGCCAGAATCTTCTCGTAATTCCAATTCTTCTGTTTACCGCAGCCCATGCTCGCGAAGACATTCCAGACGCAGTCATCGAAGCCCTCAAATCCAGAGGGATGAAAACCCTAGCGCAGTCTACTTCGCTAGGAACCGATGAATCCGCCTTGAAGCTTTCCGAAGAACGATTTCTTTCTTCGTTTCGATGTCAAAACGCAGCCGGATGTTTGAAAGCTGGCGCGTGTGATGTTGCGGACTCCTGTATCGCCAATCCAGGGAATCTCAAGCAGTTGTCGTCCAGTTATCTGAAGATCCCATCCCAAGTTCGAATCGGGTTGGCGATGGTCGGTCGAGGCACAAGCGACGATGAAGCGCGGGGACACATGATTCGATTATCGAAAATGCGAGTCGACTCCAGCCCTGTCAACATTCATTGGTCTCAAACAGGTTTTTTTGCTGGTGGTACTCCTAATGTTTCGCAACTTCTAGAAGCAGCAGAGGAAAGCGATTGCGATTGGATCGTAGTTCAACCCCATCTACTATTCGAAGGGCACCTTTCAGTACAACTGCGATCGATGGTCGATAAACTTCGCAAAGCGGGCTCGAAGAAGCGATGGCTAGTCGCCCCAACTCTTGGCGCTGATCCAAAGCTTGCGGATACCTTCCTCGAACTGGGGCGTAAAGCCATGCTCAGCGCAACAAAAGCCAGTTCGATAGACAACAGGCCCATAGTCTTCTTTCGCTCCGTGAATGAACGCCACTTTCGTGGAGTGAAAGGCGACACTGATTGTCCAATCGATCCAAAGACTGATAGTTAATATACGATTGATTATGGTAAAGAAATCGCATTGCACCAACGAAAAAACCCGAGACACATTGGTGGCTCGGGTTTTTATTTAACTTAAGCCAGAGCTACCGTCGTGATCAATCACAACTGCCTTACTCTGGCGTGTTGACAATGATTTCAGCTGCTTCACGTGTCACTAGACGAGCGAATTCAAGGATCGTAATATTATCTGAAAGAAATCTTACGGATCCGTCGCCGAATGCGAAGTTTGCCCCGCCGGAGTGGAATGAATAGGCTTCACCGGACCCCAGTGTGCCGCCAGTCCCAACCGATGCGTCGGCGTTTGGAGTTGATAGGGTATTGAGTCCAACTAGCGGAACAAGTCCAGTTCCTGTGAGATCCACGGAGCCTATACCATGGTCCTGACCATTCGTAGCATTAATCGCAATCAAGGTACCTATCACCGCTGCTGCTTGGCCAAAAGTAGCCGCTTGAGTCGCTGGATTTACAAACGAACCATCGACCCAAAAATCAGAGGCTGGACGGGACCAACCACCGCCGTTCACGCGATTAGCGGGCTGTGTGCCAAACTTTTTGTTTTTGCGATAAACATCTGGTCGACCAGCGGACTCGGCATAAAGAATAGTGTTAGACAATCCATCTTTCACGTCAGAGAGCCGAGGCTGCAATGTAGGATCGGTATTCGACAAGGCTCCGATACCACCCGCGTCAATTGGCGTAATGTAGTTGGTCGAATTGGTAATTGTTGGCTTGAGCCATCCGCTAACGCCTAATGTTGGCGAGTAATCGGTAACTGCAACGAAAGCAAGATCTGCTCGCGCTCCGGGACCGGTTGTCTGTGGGTCATAATCCCGTCGATTGGGGCTTGTCGATGATGGGCAGAGATAAACCGAAATGCTAGTTCCAGTGAGTTGTGCATTCGTTGGATTGGCCTGATTCAACGGGATTGTGCCGGAAAACACAGTTGCCGCGAAAGGGCTTGGGTTTGTATACGCGGCTCCTCCTGCCATAACCGATTTCACTGTTCGGTCTGTGTTGTCGCCCCAGTTTTTATCCAGTTGATACGCTGTGTAGATGGTACCTTGCTCGATGTATGGGAGAATTTGGGTTAGCCCGCCAAGACGTGGATTGGTTGTTGGTCCAGGTGCCCGAACACTAGACGGCAATTTTTTGTAGGTGTCGGCAAAGCTCTGTGCGGCTAGTCCAAGTTGCCGAACGTTACTCGAGCAAGACATCCGGCGAGCGGCTTCCCGTGCCGCCTGGATTGCAGGGAGCAGTAATCCCGCAAGCACGCCAATAATCGCAATAACAACTAGAAGTTCCACCAGCGTGAATCCGTACCTGCGACTGTAAATAGAACGCTTCATTTCTCGGTCTCCAAATATTGTGTGATTGCCTCGGGATTACACCACTCAGCAAACACAGAAGAATTAAATTATTGTTCCCACGTTCTGGCTATAATCGCAACAGCCGTGCCAAATAGAAATATCCAGAAATCCCTAGGCAATTGACGATCTTTTGGGATTGCCGTAATAATCCCATCAAATATGATCGAAAAGTTCCGTTGTATTTGACGGAATGGCGTCGGATTTCAAGGGAGGATTATCGTTGGAAACTTTCAATCACACCTTAATTCAGATTTGGCAAGAAGCCTGCCGCCACATTGAAATCCGTGAGTCCGTCCAGACAATCGAACAATTACTTACGAACCATCTTCCGATAGCCGGGATGCTGGTACGCCGAGTCGACATCGAAAACAAAACAACCGAAACGGTCGCCTATTATCCAGCTGATTCCAAGCAACTTGAATTTCCAAAGCGTACCGCTTATTCGATTCCAACCTGGAAACAGTTTTTCCGGTGGACTAAAACCGCACGAGCAAGTTTCCTGGTTGCATCCCACAATCGCCGTCTGGGCAGCGTCGATCCGCTTGAGGCGTTTGAGATATCGATGGAACCTTCACCCATCATAGTTGGACCATTGATATTTGAAGAAAAAACTTTCGGCTTGGCGGTCTTGGTCGCTTTGCCAGGGAAGGCATTTCATGAAAGCGATCTCCAACTAGTTCAGCTGCTTCTCAAGCCGATCGCCGTCGCACTCGAGAACGACAATCGGCTTAGCGAACTCAATGCTCTTCGCGAGGCAGCAGGAGCAGATAGACGATCGCTCTTGGCTCGCTTAGGGCGTCAAGATATTAACGAAGCAGTTGTCGGCTCAGAGACCGGACTGCGACTGGTTATGGAGCGTGTGGAGCTGGTATCGCAGTCCGACGTCCCTGTCTTGATCTTAGGCGAAACCGGCACTGGAAAAGAAGTTGTGGCGCGTGCGATCCACACACGTTCAAAAAGAAATGCAGGCCCATTCATCAAGGTAAACTGCGGAGCGATTCCAACCGAGTTGATTGACTCGCAACTATTTGGCCACGAAAAAGGGAGCTTCACAGGCGCATCGGATCAGCGTAAAGGATGGTTCGAGCGAGCCGAAGGAGGAACGCTGTTCTTGGACGAAATTGGTGAACTGCCGCTTCAAGCACAGGTGCGCCTACTGAGAGTGCTTCAAGACCACCACATCGAACGAGTGGGTGGAGAGCAATCGATTCATGTCGACGTTCGCATGATCGCGGCCACTCACAGAGATCTCGCAAGCATGGCCAAACAGGCTCAGTTTCGTGAAGACCTTTGGTATCGGATCAACGTTTTCCCAATTTTACTTCCGCGACTAAAAGAACGACTCGAAGACATCCCCGCCCTGGTTCGTCACCTCTCAAAGCGTGCCGCCGACCGATTCCAGCTTTGCCCGGTATCGCCGACACCGGCTGACCTCGCCATGCTTATGAACTATTCGTGGCCAGGAAATATTCGAGAGCTTGGCGCGGTCGTCGATCGCGCGGTCATCCTTGGAAACGGTAAGTCACTCGAAGTAGCGATCGCACTGGGCCTCAGTAAACCGGTTCCGCCGCGCGTACCCGATAACGAACCGACCTTCTATGAAGTCATCCCGGATGATTTGCCTCTTTCCAGTCAACGCGCTCCCAGCGAAGTTCCGATCCTGTCGCTCGACGCGGCCATGACACAACACATTGAACGCGCTCTAGCAGCAACACGCGGTAAAATTGAAGGCAAAAACGGCGCGGCCGAGTTGCTCGGAATCAACCCGCATACGCTCCGAGCCCGGATGCGAAAACACAAACTTAACTGGACAAAGTTTCGGTGAGTTTGAGGTGCTATCGCTTTGTTAAATCTTACTTTGACGGTAGCGAAACTCGTCAAGAGTTTCGGATCCCTTGGCAATTGCCAAAAGTCTTTACGACTTTCGCTACTTGATCAACCGGAATTCTTAGCACCTTAGTATGAAACCATTGTCCCGTCCGTCTCGCTCAACCAATCGGTAGATTTCTGCAAAGCTGTATGCCCCGTGACTAAACACGGGAATCCGTTAAATACGACAGATTTGTTCTATTGCATTTGCTGACTAGATGTATGCCATTCGTAAGAGTCGATGATTCTCTGGCTTTTTTCCCTTTCGAGTTGTCTGGCATAGAAGGTGCGTTAATGGAACGTCCGTGGAGCAAGTACTCCTGCAGTATCCCTAAGCATGCACCCGGAAAAAGGCTTTTGCAATGTCTACCGAAACAAGTGATCTCAATTTGACAGCGATGACTTTTTCTATACGCAACTTGGTTGTGTTGATCGTTCCGTTGCTGTTTATTGGCTGTTCACCATCAAATAACTCGGCATTAACGGCTCAATCCAATTCGACAACCGATGGACTTGCATCGACCAGTATTGCAGGCACATCAGCCTCGGATGTAAAGCTGCTCAACGTCTCCTATGATCCGACTCGAGAGTTTTATCAGGAGTTCAATACTTCGTTCGCCTCCTCTTGGAAGAAAAAAACGGGTAGCAATGTTACGGTCGATCAGTCGCATGGCGGCTCAGGAAAACAAGCTCGTGCAGTTATCGATGGTTTACAAGCGGATGTGGTTACGCTTGCTCTGTCACTCGATATCGAAGCCATCGCTGAAAAAGCAAAACTACTTGACAGCGATTGGCAATCGAAGCTTCCAAACAATAGCGCACCATATACATCAACCATCGTCTTTGTTGTTCGCAAAGGTAACCCGAAGAATATCCGTGACTGGGGCGACTTGGTGAAAGGAGACGTAGAGGTCATCACAGCAAATCCGAAAACTGGTGGCGGCGCACGATGGAATTACCTTGCTGCTTGGGGGTATGCATTACAACGAGAGTTAGGTGATCTGAGCATACTTAAGGATGACGCTTCCTCAGAAAAGGTACAACAAGCACAAGCGGCAGCCAAACAGTTCGTTGCAGATCTCTACAGGCGTGTCCCGGTTCTTGATTCAGCAGCTCGGGGCTCGACAAATACCTTTGTTCAGCGTGAGATTGGTGACGTACTCCTTACTTGGGAGAACGAAGCTATTCTTTCAATCTCGGAAGGTGGTCGGGAAAAGTTTGAAGTAATCGTCCCGTCAATCAGTATTCTGGCAGAACCTCCGGTTGCAGTAGTCGACAAGGTCGCTACCAAGCACGGTGTGGCAGAGGTTGCGAAGGCATACTTAGAGTATCTCTATACGCCTGCCGGGCAAGCACTCGCAGCCAAGCATCACTATCGTCCTGCTCTACCTGAATTCGTGGATGCCAAACTGCTCGACGCTTTTCCTAAAGTCAACACGTTTAAGATTGACGATGTCTTCGGCGGATGGGCCAAAGCACAAAAAGAGCACTTCGTCGATGGTGGCGTTTTCGACCAGATCTACGAATCAAAATAGATGGAAGCTTCAACGCAAGGATCTGCTGCATGAAAACGAAAATACGTCTCAAACAACATAGTGTCCTTCCCGGTTTTGGACTGACACTCGGCTACACCTTTTTGTACCTCAGGTTGATAGTACTCATACCACTATCAGCGTTGTTTGCTCAAACGCTCAACCTGTCATTCTCAGAGTTCTGGAAGCATGTGACATCGCCACGAGTTCTCGCTTCGTATCGACTGACCTTCGGAGCTTCGTTGATCGGTGCCGCAATCAATGCTGTTTTCGGTTTTCTGGTTGCATGGTGTCTCGTCCGCTATCGGTTTCCCGGTCGGCGATTGATGGATGCACTGGTCGATCTTCCGTTTGCGTTGCCGACCGCCGTGTCCGGGATTGCATTGACAACTGTCTATTCAAAGAATGGATGGATCGGACAGTATCTAGAACCACTTGGGATTAAAGCGGCTTACTCTTCCTTGGGAGTTGTGATCGCGTTGACCTTTATCGGCTTACCTTTTGTGGTTCGAACGCTTCAGCCAGCCATTGAAGAATTAGAGAAAGAAGCCGAGGAGGCTGCAGCATCGCTGGGTGCGAGTCGATTCCAAACGTTTGCTCGAGTCATCTTTCCAACAATTCTCCCAGCTCTACTCACTGGCTTTGCACTCGCATTCGCACGTGCACTTGGTGAGTACGGATCGGTTGTGTTTATATCCGGTAACATGCCAGGCCGAACAGAAATTACTTCGCTCCTTATCATTACGAAACTCGAACAATACGACTATGCCGGGGCAACAGCGATTGCCGTAGTCATGTTGGTTGCTTCGTTTTTAATCTTGTTAAGTATCAATCTACTACAGTGGTGGTTCAGTGTTGGTCGAAAGCGGATTGCATAGAAATGATATCCACAAGTAGAACAATGAACCAAGACAATAACGCGACTAGCTCAACAATAAAGACTCAGCTATCAAGTTTTGCCTCGGCAATTATCCCAGGACTATTGATTGCGATCGCAGTTAGTTTCATTCTGCTGTTCTTAATCGTTCCCTTGGCGATAATTTTCGTCGAAGCATTCAAGCTTGGCATTGGGGAATACCTGAAGTCATTTCAGGATAGATCTGCTTGGCATGCGATTCAATTGACATTGATAGCCACGTGTATTTCGCTTCCGTTGAACCTTGTCTTTGGAATTGCTGCTGCTTGGGCTATCGCAAAATTCGAGTTCGTCGGAAAAAGCGTGTTGATCACTTTGATTGACTTGCCATTCGCAGTATCGCCGATCGTCTCAGGATTGATTTTCGTTTTAATGTTCGGGCTTCAAGGTTGGTTCGGTGAATGGCTGGCGGCTTATGACCTGCAAATCATTTTCGCGGTGCCTGGGATCGTCTTAGCAACGGTCTTCGTGACCTTTCCATTTGTTGCTCGAGAGTTAATTCCGCTAATGCAAGAGCAAGGTTCCGACGAGGAACAAGCTGCGATTTCTTTAGGTGCAACGGGATGGCAAGCGTTCTATCGGATCACGCTTCCCAACATCAAATGGGCTGTTCTGTACGGAGTCATTCTTTGCAACGCACGGGCCATGGGTGAGTTTGGAGCCGTCTCGGTTGTATCGGGTCACATTCGCGGCAAGACCAATACGGTGCCATTACATATTGAGATTCTTTACAACGAATACAACGTCGTCGCAGCCTTTGCCATGGCATCGTTACTAGCGTTCATGGGATTAGTAACACTGGTTTTAAAGTCTTTCCTTGAATATAAGGTCCGTCAAGATTTGATCGTAACACTTGAGCCAGCATTGGCAGAGGTTCATTGAAATGGGAATTGAAGTACAACATGTCAGCAAGACTTTTGGCACTTTCCAGGCACTCAAGGATGTCAGCTTAAAAGTCAACGACGGCGAACTCGTGACGTTGCTCGGACCGTCAGGTTCAGGGAAGACGACTTTGCTGCGAATCATCGCGGGACTTGAGTTGCCTGACGACGACGGATTTGGTTCAGTGTTATTCTCGGGCGAAAACGTCGCCAAAAAACACGTTCGTGATAGGCAAGTTGGATTCGTTTTTCAACACTATGCTCTGTTTAAGCATATGAGCGTTTTTGAAAACATCGCATTTGGTCTCAGAGTGCGTCCCAAAAACGAACGTCCGAGTAAGAGAGCGATCGCGGATAAGGTTACGTCTTTGCTAAAATTGATACAACTTGAACAATTCGCGAATCGATTCCCGTCACAACTCTCCGGTGGGCAACGGCAGCGAGTCGCATTGGCCCGCGCTTTAGCGATTGAGCCGCGAGTATTGCTACTTGACGAGCCCTTTGGAGCGTTGGATGCGAAGGTTCGTCAAGGCCTTCGAACATGGCTTCGACGTCTTCACGACAAAGTTCATGTGACGACGATCCTGGTTACACATGATCAAGAGGAAGCGCTGGAAGTCGCCGACCGTGTAGTCGTGATGAATCAATCCAAAATCGAACAGGTCGGCACACCGGAAGAAGTCTTTCATCAGCCGGCTTCAGAATTCGTTATTGATTTTCTTGGGCAAGTTAACGTTTTTAAGGGACGCCTGGATTCAGGGCGAGCCTTGTTCGACAATATTGCAATGGAAGTTCCTGAGCTTTCCCATGCTCAAAAGGGCAATGCAAACGTTTACGTCCGCCCGCATGACCTGGATATCAATCGTCATCGAAATGGAAGTCAATCACTACCGGCGAATATCGAACGCATCAATCCTGCAGGAGCACATGCCAAACTAACCCTTTTGGGTATCGATGGAAATCAAATTCAAGTCGATTTACCTTTTGAACGATTTTCATCTTTAAACTTGAAAAAAGGGGAGTTGGTCTACGTTTCGCCGCGAAAGGTCCACGTCTTTGCACCCGATTACATGATCTAAATTGTTTAACTTATAGATTCCATAGTCATATTAGTTATTTTGGGGAGAATTTCGTTATGAACAACGTTGAATAAAGATCTCAATCATCGCGATTTAAAACAAGCGATCCGGGCACGCAAGAAACGTCGGTTCAATTGATTCGTGAAGCTTTACGCGGACTTAGATACGGATCCATCAACATAATTGTCCAAGACGGTTTGGTGATTCAAATAGATCGGCTAGAAAAGTTAAAAGTACGCAACTCACGTGCCCAGCCGATCGAGCTTGATGAGTCCGTTTAGACATGGCAAGACTTAGGCGTACCTGAGTCGTGAGCGCTTGCTCCAAGTTCCCCCCGTTGAGCATTCAATCAGGATAATCGCCGCGCGTCACCCGTGGTTAGCGCCAACGGCTCAATTGTTTTTAGGCGACATTTCGGGCGGGACACTACTCTCGCGAGGTCGAATCGATTCAAAGTACTTTCGAATGGTCTGTCGTTGCCCTAATGGAATCGACTCCGAAGATAACACGGATTCGCTCATCGCCTCGTATTCTTGCGATTTTTGGCGATACTCGCGAACTACTTGCTGCTCTTGTTCTGGGCTTTCGGAGGTCTCAATATCGACGTCGCCCTTGCCAGAGTCTTGCCCTTTGAGGTTCATTTGAGGACCGGTCTTAAGCTGAGCGGTCTTATCGCCGGCTTCGTTCCCGCTCGCACCGCGACCTGCCTTGCTACCACCCTTCTTATTCGAATCAGCCGCGCTCTTGCATTCTCCTTCGCATTCGGACTTGCATTCGCTCAAACATTTGCACTGTTTTCGAAGCAAGTCCGATAGCTTCTTGCGTTGACCTTGCTTTTTGCATTCTCCAGCCAATCCGTCAACGCCATCTTTGAATCGGCTACGATCACCCTTCGACAGTCCCTGGCTGATCTGGGTTACAGCATCCTTCAATGACTTTTGCGAGGGAGTGGCCCCTCCATCGTTCTTTTGTAGCTCATTCAATTTATCGGTGATGGCTTTCTCTGTTTGACGATCCAGATTAGGTAACCCGAGCTTGGCCAACTGTTCTACTGCTTTCTCCATCTGCCCTTTCGACATCGCTTCTCCGGCTGCGGCCATTGCTTCGGACAGCGAAAGAGATTCTCCAATCTCCTGTAATGCCACTTCAATGCTTGGATCGGCTACCTTCTTTTGCATCTGCTCTAAAGCTGTTTCCATCTCGGAAAGTCTCGCAAGAGCCTCTTTAGGATCCATCCCAACAGTCTTTAGCTCTTCAATATGCTTGGCCATCTCTTGTAGAAGTAGTTCCAATTCTGGATCTTGATTCTCTTTCTGGATAGCTCGCAATTCTTCTAAGCCAAGTTCTGATTGCGTTGCCGAATGTATTACAGCAGAACTTGGAGTAAGATCGGCAACGACAGTGGAAGCTGGATTGGAAAACATCAGCGTTGCCAATGCAGTAAGACTTGTCGCGATCGCTGCTGGAAACCACTTTGACTGACGGATTGGAACGATCAATTTGGGTTGTAGAGAACGCAAGTGGTTCGATGCATCTTCGATTTGTAACTGTCGAACCGACTGCCCA
>Ga0105046_10014928_pt1 | contig 11955 bp, 10 predicted proteins | sample MAT03_FD_78385 | JGI IMG/M metagenome (GOLD analysis project Ga0105046, IMG submission 78385) | Freshwater microbial communities from Lake Fryxell liftoff mats and glacier meltwater in Antarctica - MAT-03 (megahit assembly) | ecosystem: Environmental > Aquatic > Freshwater > Ice > Liftoff...
CGCGAAAAAGGGCCTGAAGTTTTTCAAAAATACTTGCAAAAAAGCCAAGATTATCTGACTTTCCTTATCTCTCATTTTTCGAAGAAAATGAATGTAAACACACCTGCTGGCAAAAATGAACTTGTACAAACCATCAGTACGCAAATTCAGCAGTGGCACCACCCTTTAATGGTCCATGAAAGTTTGCGGCAGCTGGCGCGCCTTTTGCAGATTCCTGAAACAATGATCTCAGCCGGAACCTTAATTTCTCCTTCGGTGACATACTTAAAAAAAATAGCATATGTCGGAACTCAAGCCGCTATTGATCCTAATCGCATTTTAGAATGTGATTTATTGCGCTGGATGCTATTGATGGGAGAGACGCATCCCCATTTTATTGAAATGGTTCGTTTAAACCTCACAGAGGCAGATTTTCAAGCCCCGATATGTCGAAATCTGTATCTGGCCTATTTGGAGCAATGTGTTCATGGAAAAAGTCCTGATCTGCTTTCCTTAGTGATTGCGATTGATCATGAAGAAGGACAAACGTTCATCTCGGAACTTCTCCAAAAAAAGGTGAATAAAGAAAAAGCTGAGACCCATTTTATTGAAACAATTCAACGTCTTCTCGATAGAAAATGGATGGCTTTACGCGAAGAAATTAAAATGAAAATTCAAAGCGGTCAGCTCTCAGATGATGAGGCTTTGGAACTTGTTAAACAATTTGATGAGCTCAAGCGCAATCCACCAAAAGTTAAAGAAAAGCAACAGCAAGAAAAAATTTAAACGGGTTTGAGGAGATACTATGCATTTGGTTTTTTATGACGGGGAATGCGGGCTGTGTGATCATGTCGTGCAGTGGCTGCTTAAAGTAGATCAAAGTCATCAATTTCTATTTGCTCCTTTAAATGGCGAGACTGCTGCAAAGAAATTGCAGAATGTTCCTGAACGTGTTAAAACAGCAGATAGCATCATTTTAATTGAAAATTATCAACAAACTGATGAAGTGACTTATATCTACGGGAAAGCTGCTTTACGGATCTGCTGGCTCCTTGGTGGAGGGTGGGCAATCCTTGGTATCCTCTCTTTTATTCCCTCATTTTTTTATGACTGGGTGTATTGGATAGTTGCAAAAATTCGGTATCAGGTATTTGGTAAAAAAACCGTCTGTTCTTTACCTGAAACGCCCATAGATAAAAGTCGTTTTCTCCCATAACTGACTTTTGATTCAGGAGAGCTATGCAGCCAAATAAAAAAGAACCCCATGCCCATGAAAAGGCAATCAATTTTTATCTGGAGGAGTTTCAGAAGACTTGCAATGCGTATAATGATTATGAATTTCCCAAAGTTTCTATTGTCATCCCGACCTTTAATTGCGTGCATACCATTGCCTTGACTTTAGATAGCATTTTGAGTCAAGTTTATACCAGTTTCGAAATACTAGTGGTGGATGCGGGATCTACCGATCGGACGCTTGAAGTCATTAAAAATTACCGGGAAGATCGCATCCAGATTTTTTCAGTTGCGGCCTTTCAAAGGTATGAAATGCTGAATAAAGGAATTTCACAAGCTTCTGGAGAGTACGTCAATTTTCTTTTTCCAGGAGATTTTTATTTAGGCCGCGAAGTTTTAAAGCAAATGATGGCAATGGCACTTTCCCATCAAAAACCAGACTTGGTTTTTTGCGGTACATTTCTTAGAGATGGAAAATCCGAACCTAAAATTTTATTTAGGCACTTAACTTTAAAGCTTTTGAGGCTTGGTCATCAACCCACCAGCTTGCAATCGTGCTGGTTTAAAATCGATACCTTAAAAAAATTAGGTAAATTTGATATGTCCTATAACCAACGCGGTGGCTATGAACTGATGTGTCGTTTTGCTCTGCATCACAATCTTAAAACAGTCTCCACCAATCGGGTATTTACGGACTATGATTTGCGATCGGTGACACGCCGAATGGTGACAACACACTTTTTTGAAACAATGAAAACCCTATTTCATTATTTTGGGATTGGGGCAGTTTTCCGATGGCTTTTTCACCAAAAAGATACGTCTCGGTTTCTCAAACTGTGGCTACGCAATGCGCGGTTAGCGTTTTTGGGGCGCTAACTGCTCAAAAAATATTACAAAAATATATGCAAAGCATGTTTAAGTACTCACGTCAGCTTATAAAAAGTATTCAAGGTCTCGGATAGTGTTAACTTTTTCTAGAAATTAAATGAGGGCGTATGCCTTCACGTTCTTTTTAAATAAGTTATTGGTTATCTGTTTTTTAAAGATCCCTGGTTTTATATTTCCGCGTCATAAATTCTATGTGATCTATTCGGCTTACTTTTTTGAAAAAGTAATCAACTCTTTCGGAGACTTTACCTAATGTTGAAATGTTCATAGCCGTCCATCCGTCTTTATTGTTTAAAAATAAAATCGCGCCTGAATTTACACACAAATAAGGTTTAGCCTGGTTAAGTTTATTAATAAGGCAGTTATACCAAAAATATATTCTGCCACACATGACTAGATAAGATTTGGTTTCTCATTTTCGCTATCTTCATTGAAACCCATAAAATTGGACTTACCGTCACTAGCCGTATATTTCGGCTCAGGTTTTGAGGCAGGCTTTTTATCTTGGCAGGAGCATTTTGCGTAATTGCTTTCTTCTTCATCTTCTTCATCATCTTCATCATCTTCATGGGCAGGACATAGACAGGAAAGATTATTCTCGTCTTCTTCGTGGTGATTAAGAGCTTTAACTTGGTAATATAGGCCATCTTCTCTGGCCTCGTCTGGGAAGGGATCAATCGGTAAGGGATCAATTGCATAAACGGCGGTTGTTAAACATGAGAGTAAGGCAAGCAAAAATTTTTTTTTGAGCATAAGAATTTTCCTTCTAAGATTTATTCGGTTTGCGAATGTTTTAGCGATGCCAATAAATAACTTTAGAATTGCCGATAGATTATGTCAACTCAAAGACTAAAATTCTTACCAACACTTTTGTTTATCTGAAGAGTATATACACAGATTAAATTTTAAAGAATCTTTGAAGGACAAAGGGGTTGAAGTTTAACTACTCATATGATAATATTTTATTCATTTTTATAATTTACCGAAGAAGAGTAATATGTTTGATTTTTTTGAAATGACCGAAGATGAGCTTAAACAGCAATTGATTTCTTTAAATCAAAAATCGTTTCATGCTAAGCAAGTATTCGAATGGGTTTATCAAAAGGGAGTCATGGATTGGAATTCGATGACTAACTTGAGTGCTGAGCTGCGTCAGCTTTTACAATCTCAAATTCACCTCTCTTCTTTGCAATTGGTTAGTGTTAAGCCTTCGACTGATTTAGAAACCTATAAGTTTCTGTGGCGCTTGAAGGATAATCGATTGGTTGAATCTGTCCTTATTTGTTCTAAGCAGCGTCGCACAGTTTGTGTGTCTTCACAAGTCGGCTGCCCTGCTAAATGCGCTTTTTGTGCTTCTGGAAAACAAGGATTTATGCGCAATTTACGCCCTAGCGAAATTGTCGAACAGGTTGTCTTAATTGATAAATGGCTGAAAGAAAAAGGGGAGAGAGTTTCTCATGTTGTTTACATGGGGATGGGCGAACCTTTAAAAAATTACGATCCTGTTGTTAAATCGATTCGTACCATTAGCCATCCCGACCTGCTAAATATTTCACAAAGACGAATTACAGTTTCTACTGTTGGGATTGTCGAAGGAATCAAAAGATTATCTGAGGAAGGTCTGCGCGTAAGTTTAGTGCTTTCATTGCACGCACCTAACCAACATATCCGACAAAAAATTATTCCATACGCTAGAAAATATCCTCTTGATACAATTATGGATGCAATGGATGGGTATGCGCGTTCAACTAAACGAGATATTACTTTTGAATATACGCTAATCGCTGGCATCAATGACCATCCTGATCATGCATTTGAATTGGCTCATCTTCTGAAAGGCCATCAGCAGTTTGCGGTGAATTTGATTCCTTATAATCCCATTCCAGGCATTACACTGCGTCGACCTGATAAGAAAGCGATTAAAGAATTTAGAACTGTGCTTTTTGGTGCCAAAATTGTGAACACCTGCCGCTACACTAAAGGTGATGATATTGCCGCCGCTTGCGGGCAGTTGGCATTGCAAGAAATCGAAAAAGAAAAAATTGCTTAAAGCGATTTAAGTTTTTTAGCTAAAAATTGATTAAAAAGTTCAGCTATTAAAATTATTTCTTTTTGATTATAATAGGCTTAGTAGATATGCCTATTTTTTCAAGAAAGGAGATCTCCAGTGAGCGAATTAAATTCTACTACAAGTGGAGATGCATTTAGACAGCAGCATTTCCATAATCATACCTTTCATCAAGAAAAGCATTTGCCCCAACAATCGCCTGAAATTGATCAGAGGGTGCCGGAAAATACTGAAAATCCCTCTGTCGTTGAAAATGCTTTCACTGCCACGCAAGCAGCTTTTACTAAATATGTAAAGGCAGATGCTGCAAAAGAGGAAAAACTAACTGAAGCTATCCGTGAAGAAAAACGCAATCGCGCCCATTCTGCTGCAAAAAAAAAAGCCTGGAAAGTGAATAAAGAGCAGCGAACAAAATTGATGGATAAAACTTCCAAAGTTTGTACAAATCATATTTTCATTCATCCAGCATAACCACAATTATGCCCTTTAATTCTGCAACTCTAACTTTATATCCTACCCATCCAGGGGTTTATCTCATGAAAAATGGCCAAGGGGTCGTTTTGTACGTAGGTAAAGCCAAAAATCTTCGCTTAAGATTAAAGCAGTATTTTGTGCGGGGTGGAGACGGAAGGGAAATGATCCCTTTTTTAATTCCACAGATTGAGCAAATTGAAACAATCAGCGTGACCTCTGAAAAAGAGGCTCTCATTCTAGAAAGTAATCTAATCAAAACGCATAAGCCTAAGTACAATGCGTTATTAAAAGATGACAAGAGCTATGTCGCTTTAAAAATTAATATTAAACATGAGTGGCCGCTATTAAGTTTGGAACGCTATCGGGATAAACCGAAAGTAAATGGGCTCTTTTTTGGTCCCTATGCACATGCTGGAGCTGCGCGAAAAACTCTCGATCTGCTCCACCGTCTTTTCCCGCTAAGGCAATGTTCTGATGCGGAGTTTTCGCGGCGCACTCGCCCTTGCATTCTCTATGACATGAAACGCTGCATCGCTCCCTGTGTACGCAAATGCACGAAGGAAGAATATCAAACGCAGGTGGAACGCACGATTAAATTTTTAAGGGGTCAGAATAAGGAAGTTTTACAAGAGCTCTATAAAGAAATGGAAGAATATGCCTCCGAGCTAGAGTTTGAAAAAGCTTCACTGATTTTAGGGACTATTAAGCAAATTGAAAAAACGATGGAACCTCAGTATGTCGATTCAGTATCTGGCAAGGATGCCGATGCCTTAGCCATTTATCGACAAGGGGAAGAGGTCATGCTGTGCCAGCTTATTTTCCGCGAAGGTAGGCTCACTTCCTCCCAATGTTTCAATTTTACTAAAATCGCTGAAGATGATCAGGAGTTGTTAAGTTCCTTCTTGCTGCAGAATTACCAGCATCAAGACTTTATTCCTCATGAAATTCTCCTTCCCATTTCCATCGAAGATGCACAGCCTTTAATGGACCTTTTATCTGAAAATCGCCCGAGAAAAGTGCAAATTTATGCGCCTAAGCGTGGTGGTAAAAATGTCTTAGTAGAAATGGCCCAATCGAATGCAGAAGCTTCCTTTAAGAAGGAAAAAGATGAACAAACCCTTCGCGAAAACACTCTTCTAGCAATGCAAGAACGTTTTCATTTAACAAATTATCCTCGGCGTATTGAATGCATAGACAATTCCCACATCTCGGGAGCCGAACCAGTGTCTTCCGTCATTGTATTCACTGATGGAAAAAAAGATCGGCAATACTACCGAAAATATAAAATTAAGTTAGCTGGAGCTTCGGATGATTATGGATCGATGCACGAGGTCCTTTCGCGGCGATATGCCAAAGCCAAAAGTGAAAATACTTTGCCCGATTTACTGATTGTGGATGGGGGAAAAGGTCATTTAAATGTCGCACTGAAAGTACTGGTGGATTTAGATATTATTACGGTCAATGTCATTGCCGTTGCTAAGGAGCAGGGTCGTCATGATAAAGGACTTACAGTGGAACAGATTTTCTTGCCGAATTTAAAAGACCCTATTATCTTAAAAGCTACATCTCCCGTACTTTTTCTGCTTCAGCAGATGCGCGATGAAGCTCATCGTGTGGCAATCACTTTTCAGCGCAAAAGAATGCATAAAAGCACCATCACAAGTTCCCTGGATCAAGTGCATGGCATTGGACCTGTCAAACGTAAAGCACTGCTTTTACATTTCGGCAGTGTTAAAAAAATTAAAGAAGCTTCTGAGGAAGATCTCAAGAAAGTCAAAGGGATTACCTTAAAGGATATTGAACAGCTGCGAGCTCTCAAATAATTCTAAGGGCTGCTATGTTTTTCTGCAAAATAATCAATTTCATGTAAAGCAGCATTAAAATGATGCTGGCGTACTTCATCGATCTCCATTTTCCACTGGCTTACTTCTTTTAAGTTTTTAAAAGCGGGAGGAGATTCTGCATTCAATTTTTTAAGATTGTCCAAATGAGGCTTAATGGCTTGGTGAAGCTCTTCTTTAAAAATGGCCTGTTTTTCCGGCATGTTTTCGAAAGGACTCATCGCTTGAGCTTCATATTCAGCCAAAATGAAGAGATCTCGTTCAATCACTTGGTTTGAAACGCTCACAATATGATCAATGACAGCTCTTAGGACTTCTGTTTTATCTTGTGCATTGGCGTACAAGCGTACCCATATTTTAGCTTGATCAATCCACTTTGTATAGCGTTGAACCGTTTGCTCTTGCAAACCTGGTAAATCTTTTGTTGATTTAGAGTGATTTGTGAGTTGCTGAATATTTCTAAGCATCGGATTTATGACTTCCATGACTAAAGGCTGTAAATCCAACTCGGCTTCTTTTTTAATTTTTTCTAAATCTTGTCGAACATCCACACTATCTAAATGCAGTTCTTGAATTCTTCCTAGTAAGGGGGAAACCTCTGCGCTTTTGAAGATTTTTTGTTTTATTTTAGAAAATAGTTGGGAAACAAAAGATTTATTCTGAGTTTTACGGGGAGGTGGTGGGTGGAAGTGGGTATTAAAAAAATTATCAGAAGGAATTTTAGTCATCGGAACCCTCTAATAGTAATAAAATTCAGTTAATTTTATTATACACTAAAAAATGATTTATTGCAATCACTAAGTAAATTATTATTTATAAGCAATAACTTTGATTTTATCTTATGTGTTGTTATAATAAATATAAATACTAAAAATAATAGGTGGAATTATGGTTAAACCAGTGGTTGATTTCAAAGTAAATGATACTAATCATATTGTTCAACTTGACAAATTAAATATCAGTCAGCTTGAAAAAGCTTTTAAATTGAAAACAAACAGTATTGGAAAATATGTAACACATATTAATGAATCCACTAAAGAGAAATTTCAGAAAATTGTAGCCAGATTTGCCCATTTATTTAAACTTCAGTGGTTAAATGATAATAAATGTAAAGTTGTAGTCAAAAATAAGTTTCAAACATTAGAAAGTAACTTACGCACTTATTATTCCGGTCAAATTACAACTGCAGAGGGTGCTAAAACTCATCTAGATTCTCTTCAAAAAGGGCATCAAAAACTTGAAGCCATTGCAAATCTTTTTCAAAAAACTGTTATTTATGATGAAATTAAAAAAGAATTGCACATCAAAGAATGGGAAAACTTGATTGAAGAAGCTAAACAAAAAATTTCCCTACCACCACCTCCACCTGCTAAAGCTCCACCAAAGCCCATTGACAAAAAACCAGCAGAAGATGTTTTAGACACACTTTCTACACCCCCTCCTTCAGGTACAGATGCACCGCCACCGCCTCCCCCAAAAGTCAATAAACCTCCAGTAACCACCCTCATTAAACTGCCTCCACTTGAACCAGTCGTACCGCTCAATAAGGAATTAATTAACAAGGTTAAAGCCGAATTGGATGAAAAAGTCCCCGAGGAAGATAAAGACTGGGATACTGATGTATCTTTTATCTGTGAAAACGATGGAACTGAGGGATGTTCTGTAGAATTCAAATCTGATGATGAAAAAAGTACTCTTACCATCAAGCACCCCGATGGGCGTAAATTTATTGAAGAAAAAAACCTTACGGGACATGTCACGGCCAGGAATTTTGCTAAGGATGGCTTTGATGAAAAAGGACGTACCTATGCGGGATTTGATCAAAAAGGATTCAATGAGAATGGATTTGATGCTAGAGGATATGATGAAGAGGGGTATGATGCACAAGGTTTAGATAAAGATAGATATAACAGAGCCGGAGTCAATCCATCAGGATATAATAAACATACGGGACTGTATGAAACGCCCAAAACACCCGGTGTTGGCACTGCCACTGTGGATAAAGCTGCCGAAATCGTTCTTATCAATAAGGTTTGGGAGATATTAAATACAGATGAAGCTAAAGCCTTAGTTACAGTTAAAAAATTGCTTCTCGAGAATACAACACCTGAACAACTTTATGATGTAATACGCAGCAGATACGAACCATTTTTAATTAAACAAAATGCTCCTGACGGTTTATTCGGAAAAGCTGGAGTTAAAGTGCCTCTTCTTTTCGAGGAATAGGCATAATCATTTCAATGATCTAATCCAGCTAGGCTATTTGGCTAGCTGGATTTTTCTTTTTTGTAGGGATTTAGCCAAAAAAGGAGAAAAATCCCCAGTGATAAGAATGCTGCTCCAGGATAAGTCAGAATATATTTAGCAGGATCATAATTTACCACAATTTGTACGTGTTTCGCCGTCGTGGTAGTTGCCGGTGTCATATTTGCTAGGTAAAATCGGTAGCCATCCCATGTTTCATAAACATGGTTCATACTCAAAGTCGTTTCTTTTTCTGTTTCATTTTTTCGATCCAAAACAATTATATCGCTTTCAAAACTATAGGCTTGCGTAGAGTGTGCGTAGGAAATTTGCCGTGCGTTTCTTAAACGCAAATGGTAGGGGATTTCTTCAGTTTTGGGTTGTAAACGCATTCGATAGTCGCCTGCCAAAGCAGGGTGTTTTAAACCAGCAGAATGTGGCTGAAAACGCAAAGTTTTGGTTTCTTCACGTGTACTATCTCCCACTTTTAATTTGATAAAAGGAACATTTTCTTCAAGTTTCGTAGAAGGAGGAAGGGGGTGGTGGGCAAAAACGATCGGCGTTTCAAGGGTGATTGGAGGAAGAGACGCTAAATCAGCTAAAATTTTCTCTGTATGGTACTGTTGAGGCATTAGCGGCAGTGGCAACACCAATGAAATCATTTCAATCAGTTGGGTTTTACTTAAGGGTTCAGTTTGATTTTTGAATAAAAAGTTTGTAAGAGGCTGGCTGCTTTTTTGAAGATCAATCAGAGTTTTTGAGTTTTCAGGCAATTGCGTGATTAAGTCTATGTATTCTTGAACGGAAAGGTTTGATAAAGGTGAAAAAGCTTGATCCAGTTGATTTGCCAAGAGATGAGAGGCAAAATAAAGAAGCGAGGGATTATTTTCAGCTTCAAAATTATTTTGGAGGGACCCTAAATGGATGGCATACATTCGAAAATAGGTGGAAAGTAGAGCCGCGGGGGAGGATGGTCTTTGTAAATGAATGGGGTTAACCTCAGGTAGTTCATGAATGAGTGTAAAGACACTTTGGGTGAGTTCTTCCATGAACCGCGGCGTATTTTTTTCTTCTGAAAGACTGGTGAGCCCTTTTTCTTTTAAAAAAGTAGATAAATCCACACTGGATTCAATTTCATCATACAATGTATTTAGCCAGTAGCAGGCTTTGAAATCGGGGCAGGAACTCCAATCAACTGCTTGTAAGACAGGCAGGAGTTCAGGGGCGACATCTCCTTGGGCTAAGACCCAATTGCCGGTTTTATGCCATTCATACAAAAAGTGAAGCAGGCTGGCGGTAAAATCGACCTTGGCCTGGGTGCAGGCCTCGAAAAAAAGCTTTAAGGGAGGAGGAAGCACTCCTTTTTTGCGTAAGGTTTGTCTGAGCTGGAGAGCTAATTGCTGCAAATGAGCGGCTTCTCGCTCTTTACGCATATTAGGCAAATGGGAAAAAGAAATTGTGGCTCCTGCAAAATAGCCTCCAAAGCCTTGATCATAAACAATCATTTTTTCTAGACCACTAATTTGAAACTTTTGAGAATAAACTTCTCCATTAGAATCAAATGCAAAAAGATGTACATTGCCTTTTTCATCTTCTATAAAAGCTAAACTCGGTGAACACACCAAGTCTATAGCAACTTTTCCCTTACCTAATTGAGGGTTCAGTCTGTTTTGATTGAGCAGCGCATTTTTTCCATCCAAATCGGTTTGAATTTTAAAAGGGGTGTTCTTTTGAAGACCTGTGGTGATTAATACGGGAGATTTAAAAATTAAATCTGGATTTAAATTGAACTCTAAGAGAGTTGTGGCGGATCCCTCATTCCATTGAACAGGCTGGGACAGCGCTTCTTTAAGCGAGCAATGATGCAGAAGCTGATCATTGGCTGAGTCGCTGAAGGCAATTTCCATGGAATGCACATAAATGGCTTGGGCTAATTTCTCTACTTGCGGGGTTCGATAGGCGTAGATACGCCAAGGAGTCGACTTAGGATGATGCAATCTAACTTGGGTGCTGAAAGGCAGCTCTTCAGTGGCTGTGTCCCAATCATGTACTAAAAATGGTTTGAGGCCGGCAATTATCCCTTGATGATCTAAAATCCACGTGCGAATTTTTTCACCTGAATGGGGGGTGTAACCCAACAACTCGATGTGAAATTCAGGAATTTTAGGTTCTTCAGGAGCTTTTAAAGCGATTTTTCCATACGGATTTAGCTGAATTTCGTAAGATTGGCTAAGGCCCGCTTTGTTTTCAATATGCACCACAGGAATTTCTGGAAAAATAAGCTGATGGCTGCCGCTGCCTTCGATGAGTTCGATTGAACCCTGCACTCCATAACTATTTTTAACAAAAATACCTGCAATTATCATCAGCAGGCCCAAATGAGTAATTAAAAAAGGAATATGGCGCAAACGATAAGGAAAGCGGTTTAATGCTGAAACTAAAATATTGATGAAAAAACAGATCAAAAGAAGCTTGAAAACAGGGTTTTGGTAAATCAGATTGGCAGCAGATCGATGGGAATGGGTTGAAGCTTCAATCCAGGTACCAGCCACAATGAAAAGAGCGGCAAGTGCGATCAATGTGACAGCAAAATGAATACTGCCTAGAAATTGATAAATTTTTTTCATGTTCTTTGGGGGATTTCACGTATTAATTCAAAACTATGAGTAAATTCTTCAATCTGAGATTGATATTTCTCGACTAACTCTTTAGGTCCTAAAGCCTTAATAGTATAATCTGCCAAGGCTTGATTGAAATAAAGATCTTGTTTCCCTTCCAGGGTTAAAAAATGTTCTGTGGCTAGTTGCAAGCTCCACCCTAACATTTTTGTTTCCTGTCCGTTTAACGTTCCCGAACCCTCAAAATGCAGCCCCACAAATCCACCCCAAGACTCTGCTTGGATATGATGGTTAAGTGGGTCTAAAGCTTGAAATTGTTTTTTCCATCTAGCGATTTGGGAAAGGGGTGGAATTCGGTTTTCCAGACTTTGGTTGGGGAAATTATGGATCGTGATTCTAACCGAATCTTCGATGAAAAATTCGCATAGAGGCAACATGGTATCGTTGAGAGATTGAGCCGGCGATGGATCTTTACGCTGCCAATTGCTTGGAACTTTAGCTTGATAAAGCGGAATCCTGGGCTCTCGGCCGCAAATTTTTTCCAATTTAACTTCCGTGAATGGAGTGGAAGTCTCACATCCTATAAAAAGGAAGAGGCTCAAAAAAAGTA
>Ga0105046_10014930_pt1 | contig 11953 bp, 8 predicted proteins | sample MAT03_FD_78385 | JGI IMG/M metagenome (GOLD analysis project Ga0105046, IMG submission 78385) | Freshwater microbial communities from Lake Fryxell liftoff mats and glacier meltwater in Antarctica - MAT-03 (megahit assembly) | ecosystem: Environmental > Aquatic > Freshwater > Ice > Liftoff...
ATTTTGCTATTTATGCCTTCATGCCTGATGTATACCCCTTATACGCGAACTTATGTGGCTCCTCCAGAGCATTGGCGCATTACGACCAATGAATTTTCTACCTTGGCAAATTTACGTTGGTGGGAGCAGCTAGGAGATCCTGTTCTCACAAAACTTATTGAAGAAGCCATTCAAAATAATCAGGATTTGAAAGTGGCTGTCTACCGAGTGTTCGAATATGCTGCTCAATTAGGGATTGTACGTGCTGACCTATTCCCACAGCTTGGCGGAAATGTTAATGCAGAGCGGCAAGAAATCTCTTTGCAGGGGAATCCATTCACAGTAGGTATAGATCGCTTTTTTACCACATTTACTCTTTTGCTTAATTTAACCTATGAATGGGATGTTTGGGGCCGGATTCAAAGTGCTTCAGATGCAGCCCTTGCCGATCTACTTGGACAAATCGATGCCCGTAGAACGGTGGTTCTCACAGTGATCAGCGCCGTGGCAACCGCGTATTTACAGTTGCGGCAATATGACATGCAACTCGAAATTGCGCAAAAGACTTTGAAATCACGTCGAGAATCCTTTGCCTTCTCAACCTTAAGGTTTGAAGGAGGCTTAGTTTCAGAGCTCGAAGTCAAGCAGAGCGAATCAGAGATGGAAAATGCCATTGTAGAAGTCAAGGAATTGGAGATTAGCATTGGGCAGGCTGAAAACTTGCTAAGCATTCTTGTAGGTCGTGCGCCCGACTATATAGAAAGAGGATCGGCTATCGATAAATTGAATAATCCACCTTGCATCCCTGAAGGTACCCCTGCAGATATCATTGAACAAAGGCCAGATGTCCTTAAAGCTGAAAAAGCCATTATAGCCGCCAACGCTAGCATAGGAGTCGCAAGAGCACAATTTTTCCCTCAAATTTCACTAGCCACTTTTTTAGGCACACAAAGCTCTTCACTCAATACATTGTTTAAAAATGCTTCTGAAACGTGGTTTTACGGTGGGGCGCTATCACAACCAATCTTTACAGGAGGTCGCTTAACCTACCAAGAGGAAAAAGCCGAAGCCCTAAAATGGGAAGCCTTTCATGCCTATCAGCAGACTATTTTGACAGCGTTTAAAGAGGTCAATGATGTATTGATAGGGCATAGTAAAGGAATTGAACTATTGGAAGTGCAAAAAAGAAGAGTTAAGGTGTTAACAGATTATCTTTACTTGGCAACGCTTCGTTATAAAGAAGGGGAAACGGATTATTTAAACGTGTTGGATGCCGAGCGTCAGCTTTTCTCGGCACAACTCGATTGGGCTGCGGCGCAAAGCTATATCTTTTTGACTTTGGTAGACATTTATAAAGCGCTTGGCGGCGGCTGGGTGATTGATGCGGATTGTGAGTTGATGGATCAGAATTTTTGCCACGATTAATTTTTTATACGATTTGCATAAGCCTAAAAAAATAAAAATTATTTTACGATGAATCAGGATATGTTGAATAAAAAATATTGTATCGAAAGCTTAGAAACTTCTCACCTGGTTTTAAGAAAATTGACTATAAATGATGCTGAAGCCTTGTTCAAAACTGTTGGCGATCCCGAAGTCATGCAATTTTGGGCTCCTGGACCAGATCAAACGTTTTTCCACACCTTAGAACGCATTAATGCCATAAATACCCATTGGGATAAGCATGGATTTGGAGATTGGGCGATCATTGAAAAGCAACAAAAACAATTAATTGGATTTTGCGGACTTCATTATCTGGAAGGGATGTCTGAAGTCAATGTGGGCTATGCATTAGAAAAAGCTAAATGGAAATTGGGTTTTGGAACAGAACTCTTAAATGCGCTGCTTAATTTTGGATTTGATATTCTTGGTTTAAAAGAAATTGTGGCGGTCATCGATCCGCAAAATACAGCGTCACTAAAATTGATTCAAAAATGTGGTCTAAGCTACTGGAAAGAAAGTGCTTATATGGAAAGACCAAGGGTTGTTTATCGTAGATTGGTTAAATACCCAATAAATTAATAACCTCTAAGATGTTTACCTTTACTCTTTGCTCCTATTAAAGAGGCTAAAAACTGAGGCCCTCTATCGATAATTTCAAGCAAACGAAGAGTTGCATGATTTGGGTTGCGAGAACCTTGTTCCCACGCTTGGATTGTATTTAAACTAACATTGAGATAAGCTGCCAATAAGCTTTGGGAACAATTAAGTTTCTTTCGCAAACGTTTGATATCTTCCGCCTGATATTCTTTCGGTTGATCTGGAATTTCTCCAGTGTCAATTCTTACTTTTTTAACCCTAACGTTTTTAGAAAGTCCTTTTTCATATAAAACTGCCTCGTCCAAGCCTTCCTTAAGAAGATCAAACATTTTACTCATAGCTAGCTCTCCTCCTTTATTTGCCTTACTAAATCTATTATCAATTTCTTCTCCTTAGGTGATAAAGCTTCCTTAAGATTTTTTGGGTATTATACAATAAAGTATAGCCTCTTCTTTTCCGGAATATCTAAATAATCTACCCTAAATCCACCACTTTTACCTGTATGCATTGCCTTTAAACGAGCTTTTCTCAAACCTAATAAACCAGGAATAACATCGCCTTTCTGAGGATCTTTAATTAATTCCCATTCAAAATCTTCAAAATCAGATTTTGATAATTTTCCCTTGGCGATCAACTCATCAAGGTATCGAGAAAAAGGTGGTAGTTGAATAATTGTTCTTTCCATACTATAAACACACCACACAGTGGTCTATTTTTCAAAGTTCTCCTTTTGCATAGCAGATGCCTTACATTCAGCATATTCCTAGATTACTACGAATTTCATAAACATAGCTATTTGATGTTTTTGATCTAACACTAGCAGATAAGACTAAGGATGAGGCTCCCAATGACATTGCGACGCGTATAAAATGGCTCTAGAAGAATGTATCTATTGAAAATTAATTTATTTCAAAAAAAGCATTATGTTTGCTAAAGTGCCACTTTACCCGCTTACATGCTTCTGTGGTTTTTCTTTTTGACAAGGATGAGTGGCTGTGTTCGAAGAAGATATATTAGATGCTTACCAAGAAATCTATGATGTTGTTGTTCCAGATCTAGATTATTACATCCGTCAGATCGATTGTCGCGACGGGTGCCCTGTCAATACAGATCCGCGCGGATATATGATGGCTTTGCATGCCGGAAATCTTTTAGAGGGTTACAAAATTGCGCGTGGTCCCAATCCGTTTGCTTCAGTTTGCGGTGTGATTTGCGGAGCCCCCTGCGAGAGCACTTGCCGCCGAGATCGAGTGGACAAAACTCTCACAATTCGCGCTCAAAAGCGCTATTTAGATGAATGGTTTGGCTTAGGTAAGGAAGCGCATATTAAATCCCTTGAGATGAGCTATGCGCGTGGATCTACTACGCCCAAGCCAAATGGTCTAAAAGTAGCTTGTGTAGGCGCTGGGGTTGCGTCGTTAACGTGTGCGCACGATTTACTTAGGCTGGGTTATGCGGTCGATGTGTATGAAATGATGCGCATGGCCGGTGGGATGTTGACATACGGGGTACCGAGTTATCGCTTGAAAAATGAAGTGGCTTTAAATGAGTGCTTTGCGATCGAATATCTCGGAGCAAAAATCCATTACAATATGAAAGTTGGGCGCGATATCACCTTAACGGAACTCCAATCTAAATACGACGCTGTTTTTATTGGGAATGGTCTTTGGAAATCGCGTGAGTTGCCTATACCAGGCGCTGATCAACCGGACGTGATTCGCGGAATCGAATATCTGCGGGTACGTTGTGCCGGAGAAGAATGGAAAATTGGCGAAAAAATGATTGTGGTAGGCGGCGGAAACGTAGCCTTTGATGTTGCGCGAACTTCGCGCCGAAATGGAGCCAAGCACGTCACGATGGTGTGTTTGGAATCTCGCGATGAACAAACAGCGGATGAATTTGAAATCGAAGATGGGATGGAAGAGGGGATTCAAATTCGCAATCGACTGGCTCCCATTGCTGTTGAACGCGACGCTGAACAGCGCATTACCGGACTAAGGGTTCAGCCCATTTATTATCTTTTTGATCATACTGGAAAATTTTCACCGAAAATGGTCCCTGATTCTCAGTTTGTGATTGAATGCGATACGTTAGCCCTAGCGATTGGACAGGGAATGGACATGAGCTTGTTTAATGGCTGGGACAAGAAGGATCAGCTCAAAATGGATCGCGGTACGATTGTTTCAGAAAGAGGCAGCGGTCGTACTTCTGTCAAAGGAGTTTATGCCGGGGGTGATGGAGCCTTTGGCGCAGCTCTCTTCATCACAGCGATTCGGCATGGACAGGATTCTGCTCGGGCCATCGATGAAGATTTGCAGGGCGCCCGTCCTTATCAAGAGTTTGTTGGAGAGTTTACGGAGCTTTCTCCAATGCGAGATAAAACCTATCTTCGCACAAAATGGGCTTTACCAACGATGCAGCCGCCTTCAGTGCGTGTGCATAACGAAAACATGGTCGAAAATAATTATACGGACGAAGAGGCTCACGAGCAAGCTAATCGATGCTTACAGTGTCACGTCAGTCCTGTTTTTGACGGAAATTTGTGCATCAAATGCAACGGCTGTGTTGATGTCTGCCCTTGTAACTGCTTAAAACAAGTTCCTATTAGTAAACTGAATCTGGATGTAGGCGAAGGCAATTTGCGCAAAGCCGTCGATAATTTTTATGGGGTAGATTCAGCGAGTATGAGTCCTCCAAGCTTAGCTGTTATGGGTACTGCGATGCTGAAGGATGAAGATCTGTGCATTCGTTGCGGTCTTTGTGCTGAGAAATGCCCAACCCAAGCGGTGACTATGGATGCCATGAATTATTCTTTTAGATGGGTTGGTTAAATGGTTTGGGAGTTAAGTTCTTCACTTGTGTTGGCTTTAGCTGGGATAGGAATTTATCTTTATTATTTAAAGAAAGGACAATTTGAAGATCCAGAAGATGTTAAATACCAAATGTTTCGTGACGAGGAGTAGGGACAATGCCTAAATACCGCAATTCTCTTAATGTTGACCCCGATGAAAAGGATCCCTTGATTTCACGTCGTGCATTTTTAGCTTTAATGGGAGTTGGAGCCTGTTTGATTGGGGCTGGCCAAATGGTCGGTGTGTCCTTTTTAGGATTTCTTTACCCCAACGCGATGAAGGTGCCTCCTAGTGTGTTTTCGTTGGGCCGTCCAGAGGAAGTGCTTTCAAGGGATGCTAAGAATTTCGATCCTAAGCAAAAAGTCTTTGTTGAAACTCAATCAGGAAAAGTCCGCGTGCAAACGGCTGTTTGCACTCACCTTGGATGTACAGTGAATTTAGTTGAGACGGGATACTCCTGTCCATGTCATGGATCGACCTATGATCGCTATGGACGCAATACCGGCGGCCCGGCGCCATTGCCTTTAGTCTATTTTACGGTATCTACAGGTGCATCCGGGGAGTTAATGGTGGATAAATCCAAAACTACGCTCGATTGGGCAAAAGCTTGGTATTCGCCTCCTATTGTTTGAAAATATCACTATTAATAATGAATTTTGGAGCTATGTAGCATGGAAGTTTTTCAGGGAAGACCCCGTGAATCGTGGGGTGAGTATCTTCTTAATCTCCCTTCTCTTTTTATACGTTCGATTTTTCGACACAATTATCCTAATAACGATGTCGATCGTTCTGAAATTGTTTTTAAGAACTTTTTTCTCCATTTTCACCCCGTTAAATGCCATAAGCACTCTCTTGACCCTTTCTATACCCTGGGTTTAGGGGTCATCACGACTAGCCTTTTCCTTTTGCTGTCCTTTACTGGAGTGGTTTTAATGTTTTATTACATTCCGGCTGAGGATCGTGCCTACGATATTATGAAAGATTGGCAAGATACCACTCCTTTTGCCATGATGTACCGAAATATGCACCGCTGGGCGGCGCATCTGATGGTGCTTTTTGTGTTTCTACACATGTCAAGAGTGTTTTATACGGGTTCCTATAAAGGGACAAGGCGTTTCAATTGGGTGGTGGGTGTTATTTTAATGGTATTGACCCTTCTACTCTCTTTTACAGGCTATTTGCTTCCTTGGGATCAATTAGCTTTCTGGGCGATCACAGTCGGAAGTAACATCGCGGGATATGTACCTAATCTTCCTGGCTTTGAACATAACATCAATCGTGTCATGTTGTTGGCTTCCACAGCTGTCGGTCAAGATGCCCTCATCCGCTTTTATGTATTGCATGTAGCCTTTCTTCCGCTAATTACAGGGACTTTAATTGGTGTGCACTTTTGGAGAATTCGTAAAGATGGCGGTTTGTCACGGCCGCCAGATCATATTATGCCCGATCCATTACGCGTCGTGCAGCGCTCAGATACGAAAGAATCTTTTGCTCCAGGGGTGAAACGCACGTATGGTCTCATGGAATTAGTCAGAGGTACATGTCCCACAGTTGACAAAGGGCCCTATCAGTTCGTATTCACTTGGCCGCATTTGTTGCGAGCTGAAGTGGTGGCTTTTTTATTTACCACTGCTTTAGTGCTGCTCCTTTCTTTTATCGACGCACCATTGGAAGAGCCAGCTAATCCTACTAAGCCTCCAAACCCTTCTAAAGCACCTTGGTATTTTTTAGGTTTACAAGAAATGGTGGCATATGATGCTTTTTGGGGTGGTGTAGGAGCGCCTGGTTTGATTGTTTTAGGTCTGATGGCTATTCCCTACTTGGATCGCAATCCCCAGGGACAAGGTGTTTGGTTTCATCGCAGCCGCTATTTAGCTATTTTTCTTTATACGGCATTTATGACTTTTCAAGGGCTTTTGATTATTGTGGGAACCTATTTCCGGGGGGCCAACTGGGGATGGGTGTGGCCGTGGACCGAAAATTTTGCAAGACATTGACCTAAGGAGAAACTAAGGCATGCGCTCTGACCTTTACCAATACGCTCTTATTTTTCTTGGCATCATTGTGACCATGCTTTTTGGGGTTTTTTTGTATCGGGAAGTATTTCCTGAATATAAAATCTATCAAAATGATTACATTGCCTTGGAGGAATTTCGCGCCTCTTATAGCAATACCCCTCCACCTGCTTTTAGCACTGGCATCCAGCAACTTGTCATGGAAAGAGCGGACAAGGGCCCTCCACGAATTGACCGATGCATTTCGTGCCATGTTGCGATGAAGTTTAACCACTTTTCTCCAACAAAAATTGCCAAAGATCTCAATGGCAATATTTTAGTAGATGAGCAAGGGTTTCCTATAAAGGTGGCTAATGAAGAATATGTGTGGGGTAAATTAGAGCAAAAAATTGCCGCGCTTACAGATCCAAAAATCCTGCAGCAATTGACTGAGCAAGGTCATACAAGCGAAATTCGCCAACGTCAAGCTGAAGCTGCTACCTTAAAAGATTTGAAAACAGCCCAAGTTGGCGAGCATGTGTACGATGTCACTAAAGTGTTGTCTATGCACCCCTTAATTGGAAGAGAAACGCGTCCTTTTGAGTACCATCCCATGGAACAATATGGGTGTACTTCATGCCACGGAGGCAATGGACGGGGGTTGACCACAGATAATGCGCACGGTCCTGTCTTTGACGGAGACTACGAGGTGGAGTTTGTGGGGAAGAAACCTACTTTTATTGAAGCCGATCCGGCAAACGATCCAGAATTTTCGCGAATCTTTAATTCCAAGCCTGGACATCGGCTGCTGTTTCAAACAGACCCCATACTGCCTGGGGCTTTGATGCAATCCAAATGCATGCAATGCCATCAATCCAGCGATGTGTCTCTCCAAGCTTCTGTAAGCAATGCAGATCGCGTTTTAGACAAATATCAAGAACGGATCTCATTGATCAAAACGGCTTACGAAAATGAAAAAGAAGCTTTGTTATCGATGCTTCTCCTGCGCAAAGATTTTGAAGAAAAAGGGGTTCCAAAAGTCTACGAAGATTTGAAAAAAGAATCGAATGATTATGCAATAGCCGCCCCTGAGAGAGAGAAAATTGCACAGCAAATGAAGTATATCGTGCAGTTGGCTGGTGGAGAGGGAGCCTTAAATACTCCGGCGGTTAAAACAAAGTTGTTAGATCACTTTCAAAAGCAAATTGAACAAACTTTAGGTTCCAAAGAGCTTTCTCAGAAAATTGAATCCCAGTTAGCCAAAAGCGATGAGTCTATTATCATCTTAGATAAATTTTTGGCTGAAGAAGAGGGGAAATCCCATGCGGCTGGGTCCATTTTTGATAAGCTGGCGACAGTAAACTTAGAAAATGCCATAGAAAAACATGTGGATCATCAAGAAGTACTGTTCGCCGCTGGCAAGGATAATGGGTTGGCTGTTGTCACGGATGTGGATTTGCTAACGCGCAATTTTCACCGAGGGGAGCAGCTGTTTATCTCCCAAGCTTGCTATGCCTGTCACCGAATTTCTGGCCTTTCCAGAGGTGGTGTTGGACCTGAATTGACTCGCGAAGGAGAAAGCTACCCTTGGTTTGTCAAAGAATCTATCGTCTGGCCTCAAGCGGATTTAAAAACTTCCACAATGCCGAATTATCGGATGGATCACGAAGAAGTTGAAGATTTAATGACCTTTTTAATGGCTCAGCGTGATAGCAGTCCAGTTCGGAATGAACCTTCCTATCAACGCTGGGTGCAGGAATGGGAAGCTGGAAAAAGAACACCATGGGAAAAACCGATTGATCCGGCTAATATTCATGATCTGAGATTTGGCATGACGGTATTTGCTACGCAAGGATGTGCGGCGTGCCATCGTCTCAAAGGATTCGAGTCAAATGTGGGTTTTAGAGTTGAAAAGGAAACGGATAAAAATAGTGCTTCAGCAAAGTTGGAAGAGGCAAGTCAATGGTTCAGAGGACTTGTACCAGAAACCATCACAGGCACTCAATTGATTGCCGTGCTCGAAAAAAATCAAGAAGAAATTGATCAAAGAATTGTCGACAATGTGCGTGAGAATGCCATTTTGGAAGAAATCGAAAAGCAATACCCGCAAGCCATCGAAGCTCTTTATACCAATTTTAAATTAGCTTCGCGATCGCAGAATCAAAAATATGCGCAATTAATTGCTCAAGCCAAAACTCCGGAAGAGAAGCATGCTGCTGAAATAGCCTTAGAGCAGTGGCAACGGCAGGTCAATCGAGTTTTGATGATGTATGTGCAAGAATATGGTTTGGGAAGACTGATCGGTCCAAGGCCTAATTGGTCAGGTATATATCGTTCGGACGAATGGCTGATGGATCACTTTCATCAACCTAGCGCCTATGTGGCGCGCTCGATCATGCCTGTATTTCCATTTGACAACAGCAAATTCTATGCGTTAACCCATATGCTAGACGTGTTAGGGATTCGCAATCGTGATTCTGCAAGGAAAGAGTGGTCTTTAAATGGGTTTAATCCTCGGATAGCTTATGAAACGCTTTGTCTGCAATGCCATGGGGACTACTTGCAAGGTAACGGCCCTGTTGCTGAATGGATTTATCCAATTCCAAAAAATTTAAGAAATGCTGATTTCTTAAGAAATTATTCTAAGGAAAATGTGATCGCTGCGCTTACTCACGGGGTGAAAGGCACTCCGATGCCTCCATGGGGTGAAATTGCCCCTGGTAAAACATCGGATGGCATTCCAGTGTTAACCAAAAATGAAATTATCCAATTAACCGATTGGCTTTTCTCATCTCTTCCTGGCAGCCAAGTCATTCGTGGCGCCGAGGATGTTCCAAAATGGCACTACGAGCCTGAAGACGTTCTTCAGGAATTAAAAAGAGAGGGTTCAGAATTAAAATTCAAAGAAGAGCAAATTCGTGATCAAACCCATAGCTTCCTCAAGGCTAACCTCCCAGAGGGTGATAATCTTTATGCGGCGCTTGAACCAAAGCTCACTCTTTCCAAATCGAGTTTAACTGTCTCAGATGTTTTTGTGCAGATGCCAAATACAAAGGGAAGCCCGGAAAAGAATGAATACTATATTCAGAAGAAATTCTACACCCCATTGAACTTAGCTGAAGGGCAAGCTTTCTTTGAACTCAATTGTGCCGTTTGCCATGGAAAAGATGCCGATGGATCAGGCCTGCGGGCAGGAGCGATGATTGATGCCAAACCGCGGATGCTCACAAATCTAAATTGGATTGACAGTCGCGACGATTTACGCCTTTTGCGTTCGATAAAATATGGCGTGGCCGGCACATCCATGACGGCTTGGGGAGATCAAACAACCTCTTTACAGCGTTTACAATTAGTCATGTTTATCCGCTCCCTGACAGCCGAACAGGAATTGAGAAATGCACTAAAAAATCAACTCTTTGAATCTTTTACCAAGCAAGAGGAAATGATTGCGCAAGCACGTATTTTGCCTTCAGAAAAACTGCTTGCTCTCAAGCAATCCCTAGCATCAGTGCGAAAAGCTAGAAGAGAACATACCGACGATGCTCAGGCGCTTGAATTATATAAAAAGCAATTAGAGCTTGATAAACAAATGACTCAACTTCTGACTGTTGACAAGCTCTATACGCAAATGTTGCAAGAAATTCAAAGCCAAGAACAGCAATTTCAGAACCTTGGATCCACTTTAATTTTAAAGAAAACCAGTGAAAGTCTCTATAATCAATTTTTGCAACTCATCCCATTGCTAAAACCGTCTTACAACTTTTCCAAGAAGCAACTGAATTTTGTGCGTTCAGACAAAAATGTAGTCGAAGCCAAACAGCTGCGTGATGCGATGCTAAAAGAAATTGATCAGCATATCTTAGAAATTGAAAAGAAAGAAACGGTGATTGAAGGGAAAATAGCCTCGCAAGAACGTTCTGAAGAATTAAAAACACTTAATAATGAAATTAATGGCTATCATGCCATCAAAAATAGTCTCATCTCTACTTTTGAAGAATCCTTAAGGTCTTTAAATAAGCAGCAGAAACTATTTGATGAGATTCAAGAAAAAATAGCGCCTATAAAAAGTGAAAAAGAGTCAACATGAATGAAACGATAGCTGCTCAAGTTGAATATGACGATACCCCAGCCCGATGGTTGATCTACCCAGCGATCTTTTTTTTGATGATGGGCATGTTTTTCGGCGTGTTTATTGCCTTTAATGGATTTATATTTCCAGACTACTTTTCAGGCGAGTATGTCCATTTTGGTAAAGTGCGTCCTGTGCACGTCGGACATGTTACTTTATTGTGGCTGCTTTCCGCTAATGCAGGCCTATTCTACTACTTTGTGCCACGGCTTTGCGGGGTTCCCTTATGGAGCCAAAGGTTAGCCTATGTGACTGTCGGTCTATGGTGGTCTTCACTGATTTTAGGGGTTTACTCTTACCCATGGGGTACAAATTTTGGATGGGAGTATGCTGAATTGCCGACGTATTTGCTTTCATGGATTCCGATTAAATTCATGTTTACAGTCGCTTGGGTATTATTTAGCGTGAATTTGTTCATGACGATTTTTACACGCAAATATGAAAAAATGTATGTGTCGCTATGGTATGTCATGGGGAATTTGATCTGGACAGCTTTCACGTTTATTGCGGGCAGTTTTGCCATCAATTGGGTGCCTGGAGGCATTTCTAAAGTGAATGTCAGTTGGTTTTATGTTCACAATTTGGTGGGGCTAATTTTTACTCCAATGGGATTAGCTACGGCTTACTATGCGCTTCCAAAACTTGCACACGTCCCCATCTACAGCCATCGCATGTCGATGATTGGTTTTTGGTCTTTAGCTTTTGTGTATTCCTGGGTCGGGGCTCATCATATGATCCATGGACCCATTTCTCAATGGCTGCAAACTACAGCAATTATTTTTTCTATTTGGCTCTTCATTCCGGTTTGGACTGTGGTGACAAATATTTATGCGACTCTCAGTGAAACATGGGATAAGTACTTAGAAAGCGCTGCGATTCGGTTTCTTATGATGGGGAATATCTTTTACCTCATTACATGCATTCAGGGCCCATTGATGGCTTTACGCAATATCAATGAG
>Ga0105046_10014936_pt1 | contig 11952 bp, 11 predicted proteins | sample MAT03_FD_78385 | JGI IMG/M metagenome (GOLD analysis project Ga0105046, IMG submission 78385) | Freshwater microbial communities from Lake Fryxell liftoff mats and glacier meltwater in Antarctica - MAT-03 (megahit assembly) | ecosystem: Environmental > Aquatic > Freshwater > Ice > Liftoff...
ATCGCTGCACACGATCGAGCAGTGCCGTTATGAGGATATCCTTGTCCATAGCCGGGACAAGATCCGAAGCCGAAGCTTGGGATCCAAATTTCTGGACACTTATTCTTCACACTGAATAGTTACAGAAAATCAATCAGTGTAGTTATGGTTTCACATCCTACCAAAACTGGTGGAGTAGGATTATGTATAGCCCTTGCTCCCGCTAACTTCTTAATGTCTCCTTTGGGATGATGAGCCACAGCCAGCGGGTTCAGTTCGTTGCATGAGCCACCTGGACTGGTCAAAAATCCTTCGGGGAAAAAGGCGCTGGATCGCCACCCAGCAAAGTAAAAATTGAAATGCGGCGGTAAAGGTGTCACCATTCGTAAAAGTGCATAGTCCCCGAAATATGCTTCGTCAACCAACTCAACCTTGCTTAAATGATAGTACTCAGCACCAACATCACCTAGCCAGGTACTCTGATGGCTCTGGCCTCTATTCGAAATTGGTGTGCCGTCTGAATTATTCCCAGGGCTTTCGTAGTGGAATATGAACACATGATCAACATCAAAATCAATATCCGGTGCACCCGGGTCTATGTTTGATGTATGTATGCAATGTCTTGCGGTCGAAAAGTAGAATCCTAATTCATCTTGATCTACATCTCGATTCATTAATGTACCTGAACAACCAAAATACGCTCCATTAGGCCCTAAAGATGTTTTTGAAAAATGAATCTGAAATGAAGCATTAATGACATTTTCCCTTCCAGCTAATGTCGGAAGGTTTGCTCTGGAATTGTCGTGACATCCCGCTGAAAGCCCAAATTGAGCGGCAAGAATGGTTATCTGAATGTACAAAGTAAACGATAGACATAGTCTTAACATTTTGAAACGGGACTTCATCACAAGTTGGTGTTGCTGAGTGAGAATGTATCATTCGGTGTAATGAATTGGACTAATCCATAGTCTGGTGCAAACACGACGGTTTGGGTAATATATTCAGAATTAGCGATCAACCCATTATCAATTCTTAGTAGATCTGAGTATTCAATGCCGTTAATAGTTTGAGTTGGAATGAACGAGATGGAACCACTTGAATTATAACTTTCACTAGTGTTGAAATGTACCCAAACACCGCCGCCTTGAGCACTCAGGCGAAACGTGGTGAATGTTCTTAATGCACTATATGAAATTTCTATTTCTCCAGATAAAGACATCCGTTCGGTTATTAAATTCATTCGCTGAAGTGGTTGCGATAGGCAAGGTTTGATGTTGATGGCTCCCGGAGTGTAGTAACTATAATCTGTCACATAGACACTATCAACTAGACCTGCGGTATTGGTGTACAACCACCAGTTTCCGGATTTGTAGACATCGAAATATTTCTCCATATTAGCTTCGTAGGTTACTTGAATAAATTCATCTGGTTTACAATTCTTTCCACATGATTGCATAAGGACCAATGTCAGGATAATTATTGCCGATAGTCTAATGAATTCATGACCCTTCAACTTGCCTTGTTTCTCACATGCAACAAAACTGAAGGTCGCAGAGCCCAAGAACGCGAGTATGGATCCGGCCTTCACCATGTGGTAATGTTCAATGATGAATTCATGCCTGCCGCATAACTCTGAATTTCCGAGCTGCGGGTTGATGGCCCAAGTACCAAGAACGACATGAACCTTTTGTGATCATAGACCAACCGCAATCGACTTATCGTCGCGTTGCCATCTAGGTCCAATGGCGTACTGGTTACCATATCCAAAACAGCAACAGCCCCAAGAAGCGTATCCGATATGGCCACCAATTCTGCACCTGATGTCAACAGCATCAATTGGGCCATTGCCCGTAGAGTGTCCCCCTCCACATCAAAGGCAGCCATGAAAGGGCCATCAGCGGTGGTGTCAGGGGCCATATCCAGGACGAAATGTACCGTAATGCCAACGGCCGTATCCAATTCCAATGAATACATACGCACTCCGAGCGAATCTAGGTAAGACGGTGCGCTAGGCATTTGCCACGCACACCCTGCTTGCGGGTATGACAAGGTGGTCCATGTGTTATTCTGCCCACATAATAGTTGCGGCAGCAACAAGACGCAGCCGAAAAGACAGCGCGCGATCATTGCTTCGCAGCCTTGGTCGCGAGTACCTCAACCTTGCCTCGCAATAATGTATTCTCCTTCTCTAGTTCGAGTATTCGTTCCTCGAATGCGATCAAGTGCATGGTGAGTTCTTCTACCTTTTTCATTAGCAATGCATCCATTTTGGCAACATCCAAACCCGTGCAGACCAGTTCGTTGGCAGAAGGCACCTCAGGGAGGTGGCGCTCCTTCATCACATAGCGCTTTACATCGCTTAAGGTCATCAATTCGTAAGCCGGGTCGAAAACATGGTCATTCCAATCGCCGGATGTGTGTATGGCCACCTTAAGTCGATCCGTAATGATCCCTTCTTCAACCGCTAGCTTATAGCCCGGCGCGCCTGCCGGTGTCGTTACATTGCCTATGGCCACTCGGCCTTCTTCATCAATGTAGATCCGGTTCGCATTGGCAACCTTGTCACGAATGTAAAAGTTTTGGCCTCCTGTACCAGTTAGATCTGTCGCAAGTTCCCAGCTAGGAGTTCCATTCGATCTTCTATAATAGAGCGAACCAGAAGCGCTATTGACATCAGAGGTTTGCAAACTAATACTTGGCCTTGCCGCACCTGAAACAGTCAGTTGATCATTCGGTAGGTCTGTACCGATCCCTACCTTACCCAACGTGGTTATCCGCATACGCTCCACATTATTTGTAATGATCTTTAGCGGGTCATTGCTTTTGGTTCCCAGTAGCGGTTGCACTCCATTACAAAGTGCGGGAAACCAATTGCCTTGGGTTAACCAGATCGGGTAGGGAAAAGGAGCGTTTGAACACGGACCGACAGTAACGGGATCCACAGGTTCAGTAAGGCCCCGCAATGTTCCGTCGGCACCGCGATACAACACACCTTCTTCTGTAAGTGATCCCAATAACCCGATATCCCCATTAGCCTTAAGTCGTAACACTTCAGAACCATTGCTTTTGAACACCACATCGTTGTTATCGCTACTACCGATGTAGTGTGTACCTGGTATCGTGTTCGCATTCCCGACCATGCCCCACGTTGCCTTCTCCGGCTGCTCCATGGTGATATTGCCCGTTTTGGTACAGCCGTTGGCATCCTCCACCCGAACATCGTAGGCCATGGCACCGAGTCCAGAGCGGTCTTGGGTCGTGATATCATCATTCCATGTATAGCTGTATGGTTGAACTCCGCCCTGAACTTCGAGGTCCACACTCCCATTGAAGCATTCGTAGCAACTGATGTTCTTACCACTTGGATACTTGAATGGGATCAGTTCCACTTTCATTTGGTCCGGTCCCATTAGGGTGATCTCCTTGATCACGACTGCGCCGACCGCATCTGAAACCTTCACCTTCAAGTAGCCTGTTGCAAGTTCGGTCACTGTTGCCGTGTTGCCCCCGGTCGACCAATCGTACGTATACGGGGTCGTTCCCCCAGTCGCCGTTACAGTGACCTGCCCATCCTTTACCCCAAAGCAGGAGACGTGATAACCGTTGTGGTCCACTGCACTAAGGGTCGCGGCAAGTTCTTGCCCGTGCATTGCGGCGACCGTTCCGAACGTACCGAGAATGAAGAGAAGGCGATGGTAGAACATGTTGGTTGTTGTTAAGAGTAACAAATATTATATTAGAAAAGCCGGATCGGTACTATACCCCCCCCCCGTATTTATAAACAATTTATGAACAAGGCGGTAGGTACCGGGTATTGGGTACCGAGTACTGGCCGTACGGTACCCGGTACCCGGCACCACCTACCGCAATACCATTTCCGCCCATCTCCATCACCCGATGATCCACCATCAGGATCGCACACATGGTTACACTTTTCATTGTAAAGAACTGTGGCCGCATCTGGACAACCATCGGGAACGAAAAGGTAAACTCTGAGCCTCGTAGCGGTACTTGTACACCTCCTTTAGGCATTGTCCCTCACCTTCCTTGACCAGTCCTTGATGCAATGCGGCGTCCCTTTGGGCACAGCCACTTTTATGCAAGAGCTAAGGGTATAGGCCAGAAACAACATGGTCGCACAACTCCAAATCAACTATGTGCGCCTGTGGGGTGAGGATAGCATTCTAGGCTCAGACATCCGGTTGGTATTTCTAGGCAACGAAGCTAGAGAATGTATGTACTTGACGCAAACCAGGTCCTTCGTGCTCCAGAAGGGATGTAAATCCACAAACGAACCCTTTAGAACCAATGATAGTTCAAGGAGAAGCAACGGAGTGGATCAAGATAAATTCTTGACCCACCCTGGTCTTGGGTGCCATCGTCGATGATCACGAACCAGTAACCCCCAAACCAGGACCCAAATAAAAGGTGGTCCCGCCAATGTTGATCTTTAGGAATTCGCGCACCTGATCAGGGGGAGCTTACAGGGTCAACTAACGAGAAAAGGAGCAAAGCAACGATATATGCAATGGAGGCCGAATAGCACGAAGGATGCACAGCGTATATGAGACATTCTTAAAAGGTTGAGAGGTTCAGTTCGGTCTGCCAATATCTGGGAACTTTAGTACCTCGTCGCGGATAACCACCACGCCGGGTGGAAGCTGATCCACTGGCGCGCCATCCTGCACCACATATACCGTGTAACCCTGCGCGAGCAATCGTTCTGCATCTGCAGCAGCAGGTAACTGGTCGGTAGCTTCTATCCCAGTTGCAAACATGAACTGGATGTGATGAAGTGCTGGCACATGGTAAACGACGCTTTTCGTTGGGTCTGAAATCATGGACTCAAGTTGGTTCAGCACTGGAATAGCCTCAAGTTGTTGTTGACGCCACTGTTGGTGAATCTTCGGAGGCGAAGCCAAAGTGTGACGATGTTGAAGAACCTCAATATTCAGGAAGTACCCTGCAAGTACAATGGGCACAACTAGGAGTGCCCAACTCCGGAATCGATCGACTATAAGCGTTTCGGTCATCGACACTAATGCGAAGGCCAAAGCCACAACATAAAGTGGGAATAATGCCATCGTGAAACTTGGCATCTTGGTATCAGCCCAGGCGAAGAGTCCATGGGTCAGAAGGAGCAGTACAAGCAGGAACAAGCGATGCTCCATTCTTTTTACTCGCCATACGAGAAAACCGTAGGCTGGAAGCACCAACCACCAAGTGAATGGGGCCATCAACTGATCGATAGCGAGAAAGTGGAAGGAGGCATCCCCGGCATGGCCTTCAACTACTTCACCCAAATGACCCGTATCAAAAGCAAGTTGAGCGAACAACTCTTGCGGAAAACGGAGCGCTATGCTACCGAACCAAATTGCGCTGATACCAAATGCGATCCCTGCACCGATCAGAAATTGCCACCAAGATCGTTTTTCGTTCCTTAAGGTTGCTGCGATAACCCACGGGGCGAAGACCATTGCACCAACGTACATCTTCGTCAGAACGGCAAATGCCGCGAACAAGCCGGCAACTGCAGCCCAACCCCGTCCTCCAAACTCCCATAATTCCAGAAGGGCCCACCAACTGAAAGCGACCGTGGCGATGAACATGGCATCGTTGTGGTCGGTAGTGACAGCGCCCGCAGTTAGCTCCATCAAGTAATACGAGCAAGCTGTGAACAAGGCTGCTATCCAACCTGCTTGTTTGCCAACGAGGATATCGCCCATCCGAAAGGTCACTGGCACGAGTGCTGTGAGCAAAAGTGCGCTGGGTAACCGAACCGCCCATGGCTCCAAACCGAAGATCGCTAGTGATGCCGATATTAACCACAAAAAGAATGGCGGCTTGTGCAACCAGATGCCGGCTTGTGTCCATCCACCAGTGGTTGGCAACACACCCTCAACAAACAAACGTGGCGTACACGGATCTGCGACCATATGCTTTGCCACAAGTGCATGGAAGCATTCGTCCCATTGGTTCAGGAAGGGATCAAGCGTTGCTGAGAAAAGCCGAAGTATCAATGCGCCAACCGTGAGCAACACCAACGCCCAGCGCTGATCCTGACGCCACCAAAGCCAACAAGCAAACAGGATAGAACCTACCCCTGCACCCAAAACGAATTGATGAGCCGTTGTGAAGTAGGAGCCAAACATTCTTTTCAAGCGAAGACCTGTTTGGCGACAAACCTACATCTCAATCTGTCAGGATCATCCTCTTAGTCTCCACCTCAAAACCATCCACTACAAGAGTGTACAAATACATGCCCGCTACTAGGCTTCTACCCTGGACGATAACAGAACCCGGACCCGATTCTAAACCTCCGCCGGGTCTCCGTCTTCGGGACCCTGCGGCCTATTTCAAGACCATAAACCTACAACGGAAGCTCCAAATAACGACGCCTGATCAACAAGGACGTTGGGAACACAGGAGACACGGCTTTCTCCGCGCCAAACCCATCAGAGATCCCGTTCCCCTTATGAACAATAGGTCGGAACAATACCATTTCCGCCCATCACCTACCTTCGCCCGGCATGGCTGTTAAACAAGATCAAGCACCAATGAATCTAACCCAGATCCAGGACCTGATAAAGTTCGTGGCGAAAAGCGGCGTGAGCGAAGTGGAGATCGAGCAGAAGGACTTCAAGATCACGATCAAGACACCCTCCTCGAAGAAGGAAGTCCAAGTGTTCACCGCTCCTGCACCAGCAGCCCTTCCGGCCCCTGTTGCTGCACCGGCCGCTGCGCAAGCTGCGGCACCACCCGCTCCGGCAGCAGCTCCGGCCGCCGATGCGAAGTACATCACCATCAAGGCCCCGATGATCGGCACCTTCTACCGTGCTGCGGGTCCGGGCAAGCCCATCTTCGTGAACGTGGGCGATGAGGTGAAGCCGGGAAAGACCATCTGCATCATTGAGGCCATGAAGCTCTTCAACGAGATCGAGAGCGAGGTAACGGGCAAGATCGTAAAGGTGCTGGTGGACGATGCCAAACCGGTGGAGTACGATCAGCCCTTGTTCTTGGTGGATCCTTCTTAGTCTTTAATCACAGTGGCCCGTAGGAGTTGGTGAACTGGTGAATGGTGAATGGACTTCTGCTGAAACAGAGCCATACCCCGGGACTAACGACTAACGACTAACGACTAACGACTTAAAGACGAAAGACTCCCTACCAAAATACTCATGTCAACATAACTTTCAGTGCTTCTTTGACTCTCTGCATTGACCCTCCTTATCCTTCTCCATGTTCAAGAAGATCCTCATAGCCAACCGGGGCGAGATCGCATTGCGCGTGATCCGTACATGCCGCGAAATGGGCATCAAGACCGTGGCCGTTTACAGTACCGCGGACAAGGAAAGCCTGCACGTCCGTTTTGCCGATGAGGCGGTCTGTATTGGTCCGCCGCCGAGCAAGGATAGCTATTTGAACATGTCGCGGATCATCGCCGCTGCGGAGATCACCAACGCGGATGCGATCCATCCGGGCTATGGTTTCCTGAGTGAGAACGCCAAGTTCAGCAAGCTTTGTCAGCAGCACAACATCAAGTTCATCGGTGCCCTGCCCGAACAGATCGAGGCCATGGGCGACAAGGCCACGGCCAAGGCGACGATGATCGCTGCGGGTGTCCCAGTGGTACCGGGCACCGAGGGTCTGGTAACCGATATCGCCTTATCGAAGAAAGAAGCGAAGAGGATCGGCTATCCTGTGATCTTGAAAGCAACTGCCGGTGGTGGCGGCAAGGGCATGCGCTTGGTGTGGAAAGAAGAAGAGTTCCAAGAAGCATTCGATAAGGCGAGCCAGGAAGCCGGTGCGGCCTTCGGCAATGCAGGCATGTACATGGAGAAGTACATTTTGGAACCTCGGCACATCGAGATCCAGATCGCAGGCGACCAATACGGGACGTTCTGCCACATGAGCGAGCGCGATTGCAGCATCCAACGCAGGCACCAGAAGTTGGTGGAGGAAACGCCTTCTCCCTTCATGACCAAGGCGTTGCGCAAGAAGATGGGCGAGGCCGCGATCAAGGCGGCGGCCAGCGTGAACTACGAAGGCGTTGGCACGGTGGAATTCCTGGTGGACAAGGACCGGCACTTCTACTTTATGGAGATGAACACGCGGATCCAGGTGGAGCATACGATCACTGAGGAAGTGATCGACTACGACCTGATCCGCGAACAGATCAAGATCGCGGCGGGCATCCCGATCAGTGGCTTGAACTACGAACCTACGCGCCACAGCATCCAATGTAGGATCAACGCGGAGGACCCCTTCAATGACTTCCGCCCATCGCCCGGCAAGATCACCAGCTACCACAGCCCCGGCGGCCATGGCGTTCGCGTGGATACGCACGTATACGCGGGCTACACGATCCCACCGAACTACGACAGCATGATCGGCAAGCTGATCGTGAGTGCGCAAACGCGTGAGGAGGCCATCACCAAGATGGAGCGTGCCTTGAGCGAATACGTGATCGAAGGCGTAAACACCACGATCCCGTTCCACCTGCAACTGATGCAGAACGAGCAGTTCCGCAAGGGCAACTTCACCACCAAGTTCCTGGAGGATTTCGAGATCGTGAAGCCGAAGGCATAGTGTTGCCTTTGTCCGCGTCTATCTTGTTGCCATGAATGCTCGGACCTCGCGCCTTGTCCTTTGGGCCGCCTGCCTGCTGATCATCGCAGTGCGCTGGACCGTTCCGCAACGCGAGGTGATCACGTGGGATGTCTTCGGCTACTACCTGTACCTGCCGGCCACCATCATTCACGATGATATAGGCCTACATGATCGGGTCTGGCTGGATGATGTGCTAACGACCTACGGGCCGTCATCGACCTTGTACCAAGTGGTGGATGGGCCGGAGGGTGGTCGTGTGATCAAGTACAGCGCGGGTATGGCATTGGCCTATTCGCCTTTCTTCGTGATCGCACATGCGTTTGCGAAGCCGCTTGGTTTTCCTGCGGATGGATTTTCGGCACCGTACCAGATCAGCATTACGATCGGTTGTTTGGCATTTGCATTGTTCGGCTTGTTCTTGTTACGTCGCATCCTGCTCACCTACTTCGATGATCGCTGGACGGCGGTGCTGCTCGTGCTCGTTGCGTTGGGCACCAACTATTTCCAGCTCACCGCATGGGATGGAACACTGCTCACCCATTCGTTCCTTTTCACCCTGTACGCTGCACTTATCCTTGCAACGATCCGTTGGCATGCGGCACCTACCATTGCCTGTGCATTGTGGATCGGGGGTTTGATCGGATCCATCACCTTGGTACGCCCTTCCGAAATGGTCTGCGCCTTGATCCCGTTGTTGTGGGGCCTCGGCAGTGCGACCACCCGTGCAACGAAGTGGGAAGGGATCAAACGGCATCCGGGGCACATCTTCTTTGCAGCGCTCGCGTTCATTATTGCGGTACTGCCACAACTCGTCTATTGGAAAAGCGTTACCGGCCAATGGCTCTTTTACTCGTACGTGAATCCGGGTGAAGGATTCGACTTTGCGGAACCACATACCTGGCCCTACCTTGTTAGTTTCCGCAAGGGCTGGTTCATTTACACGCCGCTTATGTTCCTTGCAGTTTGTGGGATCCCACTGCTTTGGAAACGCATACCGGAAGCCGTGTGGGCCATTGCCATCTTTCTCATCGTCGACCTTTGGGTAGTGTCCAGTTGGAGTTGCTGGTGGTACGCCGGAGGCAGTTTCAGCGCACGCAGCATGGTGCCTACGTACGCTTTGCTGGCCCTTCCGTTGGGTGCGTTCCTCCAATTCCTTTGGTCGTGGAAGATCCTTCGGGTTCCCGTGGCGCTTGGCCTGAGTTTCGGACTCCTGCTAAACATTTTCCAAACCTGGCAATGGACACAAGGCATCCTCAGCAAGGAGCGCATGACAAGACCCTACTACGAAGCGGTGTTCGGGAAAACCAAGGTCACAGATGCAACGGAACGCCTGTTGCTAGTGGAACGCCCACTTTCCAGCGAGGAACATTTCACCGATGAAGCGAATTACACTGCTCGGGACCTCTTCATCTCAACCTTCGAAGATCGACCGGACAGCGTTTTCCACCTAACGCCGGAGGACCCATACAGCCCCGGACCGGACGTGCCATACGAAACGATCACACAGAAGGACCATGCATGGATCCGCACTTCCGCACGACTTTGGGTCGGCGAAAGCGGGCAAGATCCGCCGACCATGATCATGACCTTCCATCACAACGGGGAAGTGTACAAGTACGCTTCGTCAACATGGACCATTCCAGCGGGAACGCGCAATACATGGGTGAATACCACGATGGACTACATAACCCCGGAAGTGCGTTCGATAAAGGACAATTTGAAAGTCTACATCTGGAACGAACACGGCGGTGACCACTTGGTCGATGACCTGCGCGTGCAGGTCTACGAAAGAAAATAGCGCTTACCGTTGGATGCGCTCAGCAGTGATCACATCTCCTTCCCGTTGAAAGACCACACCCTCTTGCAACCCGCGTTCGCCTAAGAATTCTTCAGCTTGCTGGACCGTACCCACCCGTATGATGTTCCGGTGTGCATACCAAGCGACCTGTGGTTCTGCTGAAAGGTCGATCGCGAAAACAACATCGTCGGGTCGCGTTTCCGTGCCGATCTTCAACCCCAATTCCATTTCCTGTGCGTACCGTTCTTCGGCCTTTTCACCGATGGGATTGATCTTGTAGAAATACAGCACACCGGCCAAGCACGTTGCCCCGACCGCGGCCATGGCCCAGCGCGTGGGGAACACGGAAATGCCGATGCCTACAAGTCCACAGAGCAGCGGTCCGGCCTTGAGGGCGGAAAAATCATGATCGGCGTATTGCAACAGGAAGGCATGGTCCAAGAACACGGGGATACCGGTAAGCGCAACGAAAAGCGGAAGCCGGGGCGTGTTCAACGCGTTGAACAAATGAGCACGGCGCACGCGCAGAAAGAGCAATACGCCCAAGGCGATCAGCACCGGCAGGTAGCTCATGCGGTAGTTGATCACCAATTGCTTCAAATGCGGTAACGGTCCATCGGACAAGGCCAATGAACCCCGCACTGCAAAGCGATCGGTGAAGTGCTTGATCAGTACCGACGTATCTATCACTTGGAGGTACCGATAAGCGGTAAGCCCAACGGCAAGAACCACGGCAGCCCCGGAAACGCCCACGAGTTGAAGGGACCGGCCACCGTTTGATCCACGGAATTGCCACAGCGCGATACCCACAGCCGTTGCGGCCGCGAAAACACCCAACCAACTTGTGTACACGGTAAGGAACAGCGTAAGGCCGAACAAGAGGAGGAGAACGGGCGAGGGGGCTTCCTTCCGTTGCAGGACCCGCATAGCGAAGACCAGATGGAGCACCCACATGTTCTGTACGAAGAGGTCGCTCATGTATGCGTTGCCGTGGAACCACAACGGTGCCGGCATGAAGAGGTAGAGCAGTGCTACGAACAACGGTGCATGTGTTAAGGAGCCTTCCGGGAAAACCGAACGCACCGCGAAGAACAAGGCGATCGTCGTGATCAAGTGGAAGAACAGGTTGAACAACTGGAGTCCGATCACATTCGGTGCTATGCCGAAAACGGAGAAAACCAGATACGGAAGATCGTATGCCAACGGCGGATGCGAGAAATAGTAGGACCCGATCGCCCGTTCGTTCCGGGAGAATTTTTCAGGTGGAAAAAGCTGCTCGGCTTGCCGTACAAAGCCACCGGACGGTACCCCATGGTGTGTGGCAAAACCATCTTCGTACCAATTGGTGAGAGCGATCAACGTGAACGCCGTACAATACTCGTGGTGTGCCGAAAGCGGCCGGTCCAACTGCGGCACACGCACGGATACGCTCACGAGGAACGCAGCGAGAATGATCAGCAGGGACCGGTATGCCATGGCACGAACTTACGGTCGAAGCGCACCATCTAGCTTTGGCGGACCATGGCTACCGGGCTTATGGGTCAAGAAGGAACCGTGAATGAACG
>Ga0105046_10014937_pt1 | contig 11951 bp, 9 predicted proteins | sample MAT03_FD_78385 | JGI IMG/M metagenome (GOLD analysis project Ga0105046, IMG submission 78385) | Freshwater microbial communities from Lake Fryxell liftoff mats and glacier meltwater in Antarctica - MAT-03 (megahit assembly) | ecosystem: Environmental > Aquatic > Freshwater > Ice > Liftoff...
TGCTGATTCAAAACCTCAGCACCTCCCAACAACTCAATCATCATATTTGTCGCCGTATTGTCGCTGACAACAATCATCTTTCTGGCAACTTCCAAAGCCGAATATTTCTTACCCGGTGCGTCGTCTTGCATTTCCCCAGAACCGCCGACAATGTGTTCTGACTTCAACGTTAGCATCTGATCTAACTGCACTTTGCCTTCATCTACTGCTTGGAAAAAAGCTACTAAAATTGGCACTTTAATTGTGCTAGCTGAAGCGAAAGGAGCATCGCCGTTAAAATTTAGGTAGCTTCCAGTATCCAAATCAACTAGAAATATGCCGGCTGTCAAAGTGGGATTTTCTGTTGCTAAAATCTGAACTTGCGTTTTCAAAGCGCCTAATTCTTGATTTAGTTGCAATGCTTCTGGTGTCACTGGTGCAGCAGATGCGATATCGGCTGGGTTTTTTTCCCCAGCGGTGGTTTGTTCTTTTGTCGCTATAGTCGATCGACTCACAGCATTTACCACCGACAGCAACGTACCGCAAATCACCGCTATCCCAACTCCCAAAATCAGCAAGCGAGTCGCGTACACCAACGGCGTCACGCTCCTAGTTGCAGACCGTTTCCTCTGAGCGCTTCCTTGCGGACGCGGTTTGGGGACAGGGGTTTTTTTGACCTCGGCGACAGTTTCAGTGTCTTTACTGCGAACTGGAGGTGACTGGAAGCGATTTACTGGACGGGATGGGGGAGTTGAGGTTCGGATCTGCGTGTTGGGATTGCTGGCGGAACTCACATTTTCCAAATCCGCCCCAGGATCGAACAAATCGACAGCAGCTAAGCCTTTTTTGCGCGGTTGGCGAGTCTTTGACTGCGTAATTTTGGTGGTTTTGGATTTTTTAGGGTTAATTGCGGATCTGGGATCGGACAAAAACTCTTGTGTATTCAACTCTTCTGGGGAGCGTGCGGGAGAATTGGCTCTGCTGCGGCTTGGTTGTGGTGGCAAAGTAGAGGGTTCTGGCGATCGAATTTCCGGGTTGCCGTTTGGCGGTTGGGGAGGGCGGCGGCTTTGGTTGCCAGACTGACTTGCTTTGCTGGACTTCGGCGGCTTTGAGCCGGAGTTGGAAGAGGATATCGAGGATATCACCGATAATATCGATCTTTTGGGAAACCGCTCTGCCACGTCTTACTCCTTCAACACTGTAAATTTCAAGTTTAAGATTTTTCCGCTTGCGGGCCAATCCATTTTAGATTTGGGATTTGAGATTTTGGATTGATCCCAAACGCACCCGTGGTATCAGAAACGGGTTTCTTGCTGGGAAATTACCTTAAAGCGTAGGTTTTTAGTCAATAAACCCGGTTTCTTTGGTGACAAGTGGGTAGGTCAAGTTGTCACCAAAAATTGTTAATCTCACATCCCAAATTATCACCATTTGCCCTAAGTATCCGTTGGATTTTCTGGCAACGCCCCATCCAGAGTATCAGAAATTGGCGATCGCGCGTAATTTTTGATTCCCCATTCTGTTTGGCGGAGCACACCCCGCAGCATGGCGACTTCATCCACTGTCGGATAAGCCCTGTTGTACAAACGCCGAAATTTTTCCATCCGACTTGCTGCTGTGTGTGGCTGCAAATAGCCAATTTTTAGTAACAGGCTTTCTAGTTGCAGGTAATATCCCTCTAAATTTTCCAACGGAGCACAGTTGAGGGGAATTGAGGGATTTTCTGTCTGGCTGGTGGCAAGTTGTTCTGGGTTATTTGTGGATAAATCATCTGTTGCATCGGATATTGAAGACGCAAATTCTGGGAAGGAGGCAACTTCTTGCTTCTGGCAATTGACAACTGACTTGGATATTTCGTAGCAACAAATAGCAACTGCTTGGGCGAGATTTAAGGAAGTGTAGGCATCGCTGCTGGGAATCCTAATCAGGCGCTGAGCGCGGTTTAATTCAGCATTGGTCAATCCACAGTCTTCTCGACCAAAAATTAGAGCGCTGGGGGCTTCTAGTAGCCAAGGTAAGGCATCTGCGGGTGCTTCTAGCTGCATTGGGTGCGATCGACAATCGTCTCCTGTAGTCGCGATCGCTCTGACACACCCAACCAAAGCCTGTGGTAAACTCTCGACTACTTTCGCCATTTCCAATATGTCGGCGGCGCGCACAGCCATCAATCGGGCCTCTTCCCCTACATAATCGCACTGGGGATTGACCAAAATTAATTGGTGCAAACCCATATTTTTCATCACGCGGGCCACTGAGCCCACATTCAAGGGCCCTGCGGGTTCGACTAAGACTATTCGGATGTTGGCTAATGCCGTTGCGACCATTTTTACTGCGAGATGTTTTGCTGAAATTAGGCTTATTGCATAAATCCTTGATTTATAGAGAAACCGCAGATTTAATGCAGATTAACGCAGATTAACGCAGATAATTTAAGATGACGTACTGTCAAAATTAGCATGGCCAAGCAACGAGCGAAATCCGATTTACCAACAAAAATGTGCCCGGTGTGCGATCGACCTTTTACTTGGCGCAAAAAATGGGCTGACTGCTGGGATGAGGTCAAATACTGCTCGGATCGCTGTCGTCGCCGCCGTAATAGCACCGAAAATTAAGAATCTCTTGCCATTTGCCAAACCGAGGCTAAGATTGCAAAGGAAAAATTTTAGGTTATAAAAATATGGCATCGCAACAGATACAACCAAAGTTAGTTATTCACGGCGGTGCCGGTAGTTGTCTACAAAGCAAAGGCGGCATTGAAATAGTACGCAAATCGCTTTACAAGGTTTTAGAGGAAGTTTATCCGCTGCTGAAAGACGGTGCGAGTGCCGTAGATGCAGTGGTGCGGGGCTGCCAATTACTTGAAGATGACCCGCGATTCAATGCGGGTACAGGTTCTGTCGTGCAGTCTGACGGTCAAATTCGGATGAGTGCTTCGCTGATGGACGGTTTTGTGCAGCGTTTCAGTGGCGCGATTAATGTTTCTCGTGTTCAAAATCCGATCGAACTTGCTAAATTTTTGCAGACTTCGGACGATCGGGTACTCTCAGATTATGGCTCAGCGGAATTGCTGCGAGAACTTCAGTTGCCGATTTACGATCCGATGACGGATTTGCGATTGCACGAATGGATGGAGGAACGAAAAGGCAATTTTAACAAAGCAATGGCTGGGGTAGTCGCTGAACCGGCTGGGGTTGGGACTATCGGAGTCGTAGCTTTGGATGCCCAGGGACGTTTGGCGGCGGGTACTTCGACTGGCGGCAAGGGTTTTGAGCGGATTGGGCGGGTGAGCGACTCGGCGATGCCGGCAGGGAATTACGCGACTGCAAATGCGGCGGTAAGTTGCACAGGAATTGGCGAACACATTATGGATGAGTGTTTGGCTGCGAAAATTGTGATTCGGGTGACGGATGGTTTGAGTTTAAAGGCTGCTTTGGAGCGTTCTTTTGCTGAAGCTGAGGCTCGCCAACGCGATTTTGGGGCAATTAGCATTGATGCTAGTGGTGCGATCGGCTGTGGTAAAACTAGCGATGTGCTTCTGGGTGCTTTTCACAATGGTATCCAAATGGGCGATACTTTGGAAATGAGTAAGGGAACGCTGATTTTTATAGCTTAAAAGAGCCTTGAATCGTTAACAGTTGACAGTTGACAGTTGACAGTTGAGTGCGAAGTTTTTAGGCTGGGGATTTAAGCCTCAGCCTAAAAACAATCCACCTAAAGGTGGGGGCTTAAATCCCCTGTGCTTTGGTGATTGAAAACCCCAAATTCCCATCCGGTTTTGGGGTAGGGAAACGGCATTGCCGTGTCCTCCATCGCCCACAGGGGCGATGGTTAAATCGAATTGGGCGATCGAGCTATTTCTGACTTGGCGCAATCTTCTCAATATTAATCAGCGCCTCCATCACCGACTCCACAATCGGCGCCGCTACCGTTCCCCCCGAACCACCTTTCGGCTCATCAATCACCGCCAGCACCACATACCGAGGAGCCTCCACAGGCATGATCCCCACAAAGCTAGTAATAATCGCCTTCTTAGAATAACCCCCACCAGCACTAGCCTTTTGAGCCGTCCCCGTTTTCCCAGCAATCCGATAGCCAGGGATTTGTGCAGCTTTCCCCGTACCACCATCCACCACAGTTTCCATCATTTCTATAACCTGCTTAGTAGTTTCTGGCGAAAAAACTTGCTTCCGAACAGCCCTCGGAAGCTTCCAAAAAGCTTGACCATCCCGATCGAAAAGTCCCCGCACCACATGAGGAGTTACCAACTTGCCGCCGTTAGCCAAAGCTCCATTAAGCTGCACCAACTGCATCGGAGTAATCGAAAAACCCTGCCCAAAAGCCGTAGTAGCAACTTCCACCGGAGAGTTAATAAATTGCTCTCGATTTTTAAGCTGACTGGTTACTTCAAAAGGCAAATCAGTTCCTGCACTTTGTCCCATTCCCAGTTTTTCTAAAGCTTGATAGTAAAGAGAAGATTTCATCTTTCTCATTACGTGTACCATCCCCACATTACTAGAATGTTTCAAAATCTCGGTTACAGTAGAAGGGCCGCGCGCGCCTGCTTTTTGGTAATCTGAATTTTGGATAGTCCAGCCATCGATATAAATCCGACCTTCATCGTTAAATATAGTGTTAGGTTTGACCACACCTGCTTCCAGAGCGATCGCCACATTAATCGCTTTAAAAGTCGAACCAGGCTCATAAACATCCGTCACAGCCCAATTTTTATAGCGCGACAAATCAAAATTAAAATATTTATTTGGGTCATAAGAAGGTTCTGCCACCACCGACAATAATTCTCCGTTACGGGCATCCATCACAATCACCGTGCCCCGTTTCGCATCGTGTTGCTTCATTTTGTCCTTCAGAGCAATCCGGGCCGCCCGCTGCAAGCGACTGTCGATCGTCAGTTGCAATTTCAAGTCATCAAGCTGCACAAAACCCGCTGTCAGTCGATCGGGAAGCCAATTCCCATCGATCGATCGGCTAAATTGAATCGACGGCATCGATCGTTCCAGCAAATTCTGCTGGCTGTATTCCACCCCAGCCTGTCCCTTCCGTTCCCCATCCACATAACCGAGGATATCCGCCGCCAACTCCTGCTGCGGGTAAAAACGCTGCTGCTGGCGCACCAACTCCAGCCCATCCACCGGACTATTTTTAATTTGCATCCGCCCGACGCGATCCGCTACCTCTTGAGCCAAAGAATCCGCAATTGTAATACCACTTTCAGCCAGATTAAACCTTCGCAGCAATTCAGTTTCCGCCGTATTACCCGGGCTTAGTTCGATCGACAGCATCGGAGCCAACAAAGCCGCAATATCCCCCTTCGAGTGCTTGAACAACTTGGGGTGAGCGTACAGCGTGTACACCTGTCGGTCGATCGCCAAAACATTACCCGATCGGTCAACAATCGGGCGTCTCGGCACAAACGGCTTAGACTTGAGAGTTTGCTGCTGCTGGGCCTGTTTTCGTAGAGCCGGAGCCCGCGTCACCTGCAAATAAAACAAATTCACCGCCAGCCCCAGCCCCCCCACCATCAACACCGCCCACACAGCCCACAATCGCAACTTGCTGCGTTTTAAGCGCTCCAACGGTGGTCGAGGTTGCAGGCGGCTAGCTGTAGCGGAAACTCTGGGTTTCGTTTGTCTGCCCCACCAGGTACCATCTAGCGACGATTTTGAGCGTTTAACATTCGGCGATCTGTAGCGGTCAAAGCGGGGATCATAGCTCATAAAATTAAAAATTAGAAAGCAAGTTATTTGGTAATTGCTCAACTACCCTCAAATTTTCGGGGCCTCGGGGACTTTTCCCCTTGGGCCCTCTCCTCGCTGACACCTCAATAGCCCAACGGCGTTTCCACACCAGATCGATGTTTGAGAGCTGGTTCTTCTGAGTTTGGTACCACCACGGGCGATCGGTTTTCTGGAACTGGCGACAAGAAAATCGTATCCGCAGGCTTCTGTGGAGCCAAACCAGTTTCGGGATTTTGGGCTTCTGTAGCAAGTTGGTTTTTCAAGACTTCGCTAGCAGCACTCAACTGCTGTTCCTGGAGGCGCAGAGTTTCCAGCTTTTGATACTCTTGACTCCACCGCTGCTCGCTGTACACGGTCAAACCGTAGAGAGTCAGCGCCCCGCCCAAAAGCAGCACCACAGCCGCTGAGGAGGCACGCTCCACCCGCAGGATCGATCGCAGCCACAGCGGCTGCCACTGTCGATCGGGCATCACTTTCAGCACGGATGCTGCCACGCGAGGCCCAGGCTGTTCGTCGGTGGCCTCGTAGTTGGGCAATACCGGCCCAATTTTCGCCCGCCTAGCTCGGGCAATAGAAGTAACTTTACTGTGGGCTGGGGCCTCCGCAGGCTTGCGGGTCGATCGGGAGCGCCCAGAATCCGGGGATCTGATAGCAGCAGTCATAGAGTTCACCAATAAGTATAGTGGGGCAGCTTCAGCTTGATTGAGATTAGGAGTTTTTTAGGAGTGGCGATCGCCTATGGCGGAAGTCACCCGGTCGATCGATTATCCTTACCAAACATACCTCACAAACCAACCAACCCATCCTACCACTGGTCACTTTGACTTCAGGATTCGCAAAAAAAAATCAAATCTTTGCCGGTTCGCCAGAATCAATGTGAAATTTATTGATAAATGCAGTATTGTAATCAACGAGCGAATCGTTGATCTATTCGTGCCAGCATTGTTTCTCAAGTACACTATTCCCTTCCTTGCGATGGGTTTTTAATGTTAAGGAGTGTTTATGAACAAGGGATTAATTCGTTTGACTTTGGTAATGGGCTTAGCAGCAGCCCTCGGTGCCTGCGGCGGTGATGCCGGCAGTGGCGGTGGCGCTAGCCCGTCTCCCGACGGTGCAGGTGGCAGCACTACTACTCCTCCTGTTTCTTCTCCAGCACCGACGGCATCTCCAAAGACCTCTCCTGGGGCTGGGGCTTCCCCCTCTCCTGCTGCGGGTGGAGCTGCTTCCCCCTCTCCTAAAAAGCCCTAACTAGAGCTGCTATCCCGGAGTCTGTCCCCCAACGAGCCTAGCCTGCGGGTAAAAAATGATTCGCCCATTTTTTCATCTCATCGGGCTAGGCTTCAAATTGGGTGTTAGTTGTTTTCTGAAGCTTTGACCAAAGTTCAGTACGTCCCCTGACTGCTGCTGGCGTCGGCGAGCGGCTTGGTAGCAACGGCATCCACTTTTAAGTTGAAAATTTTACTCCGGGGCTGCACGTTTTGAAACTCAAGCCTCTGACGATGGCTTTGAGAACATTGCCACTACTTCTGCCTCAACTAGAAGGTCAACCTCGGTGCGATCGCAGACTCGACGCCAATTTTCCACTCGATCAAGTCTCAATCGCTTTGTCGCGATTGTCGGCAGACTAGATTTTGTAAGCTGAGTCTTGGACGATCGATCGAAAGATTGGTCAGATCAAAGCATCGACATCGCCACTAGATTGGTTTAGCTTGACAGACGGGAATCCCCACAGCATACGGTACTCGGTTCGCTATCGGGATGAAAGGCGAGCTCGCCTTTCCGATTGCACCGCCGACTTTTCCGACAAGCTCCGCTCTCGGCAAAAGAGGCGGTGCATGAGTGAGCGAACAAATCTTCGCCCTTATCTGGTTTTTGCATCTGTGCGATCATGGTTATAGTAAGTATGATAAAAACATCGTGTTAAAAGCAGTCCAAGTCAGAATCTATCGAGCGTGAGGAACAACAGAGCCATCTAGCGCCAGCTTTTGGTTGTGTTCGTTGGGTATGGAATCAGTCATTGGCTACTATGTCCCAAACCTATAAAGAGACTGGGAAAGGTATCTCTGCTTTGACGATGAAAAAACAGATCCCAATCTGGAAGACTGAGTTTGAATGGCTCAAAGAGTGTTACTCTCAATGCCTTCAGTCCTCGGTGCTGAATTTGTCTCAAGCATTTATCAACTTTTTTGATGGTCGAACTGGATATCCAACTTTTAAGAAACGCCACAGCAAACAATCGATTCAATTTCCACAAAACGTTAAAGTTCTGGGTGCTGATGAGATTAAATTCCCTGGTAATCTTGGAGTAGTTAAGGCTAAAATTCATCGTGAATTGGTGGGTAGTGTGAGAACTGTTACGGTGTCTAAGATGCCTGATAGTCGCTATTACGCATCATTATTGATGGATGATGGGGCTGACAAACCAGCCACAAACGAGGACGGTAAAGCTATCGGGATTGACCTGGGATTGCTTGATTTTGTGGTCACGCCTGAAGGCTCTAAATACCAGAATCCTCGACATCTCAAAAATCATGCACGCAACAGTCAAGCGTAAACAAAAGAAGCTATCTCGTCAACGGGATAAAACTACAAAATCGCGGCGCAAGGCTAAACTGGCTGTTGCCAAAGTCCACGCTAGAATCGCTCTTTGCCGTGAAGATTTTCGACATAAACTATCCCGTAAGATAGTCGATGAAAACCAAATCATTGTCGTAGAAAATCTGGCAGTCAAGAACATGGTGAAGAATCATTGCCTTGCTAAATCCATCAGTGATGCTGGATGGGGGATGTTCTGTACTATGCTCAAATACAAAGCAGAAGCATTCGGGAAGGTATACCTAGAAGTAGGTCGATTTTTTCCATCGTCGCACCTTTGTTCCGAAACTTTACTGTCGTTGCCAAAAATGGCTCTGTCTGTTCGTGAATTCAATTGTCCCCACTGCCGGAAACGGCACGACCGAGACATCAACGCAGCTATAAATATCAAAAATGAAGGCTTACGGCTATTGGCGTTGGGAACCAGCGTTATTGCCATTGGAGGCAGTGTAAGACCAAAACAGTATGGGCGTAAGTCTACTGCTGCCCTTGGCTGTTGTCTTTGAATTGGGAAGATCCTAGCATATCGGTACGCCGATTGCTGGTGGGTAGTTCACTTAAAAGATTGAGGTAAGTAGTTTTATGCCCGCGATCGTCCCCTTTGAACAGATTGACCGGATTGTTGGGAATCAGCACCACGATCCATTTGAAGTGCTAGGCCCCCACGCGGTCGAAGAAAATGGCAAAAAAGTCTGGGCCGTCCGAGTTTATCTGCCCAATGCGGATGCGGTATCGGTAGTTTTGCCCGAGGCGAGGGCCGAATACCCGATGAAATCAGGGCATCACCCTCACTTTTTTGAATGTACGATCGACACCCCAGAATTAGCAAACTATCAACTGCGGGTCAAAGAAGGCGAACACGACCGCTTTATCTACGACCCCTACGCCTTTCGATCGCCCAAACTCACAGAATTTGACCAACACCTATTCTCAGAAGGAAACCACCACCGGATTTACGAAAAACTAGGGGCCCACTTCACCGAAGTAGACGGCATCACAGGAGTATATTTTGCAGTTTGGGCTCCGAATGCCCGTAACGTCTCAGTTTTAGGCGATTTCAACTATTGGGACGGCCGCAAACATCAAATGCGGAAATCCCAAAACGGCATCTGGGAATTATTTATTCCGGGACTATCCTACGGAACTCACTACAAATACGAAGTGAAAAACCAAGACGGACATCCCTACGAAAAGTCCGACCCTTACGGTTTCCAGCAAGAGGTGCGGCCGAAAACAGCCTCAATTGTCACAGACTTAGATACCTACACTTGGAACGACAGCGCTTGGATAGACCAGCGGCGGAATACAGACCAACTGACGCAGCCAGTTTCGGTTTACGAATGCCACATCGGTTCTTGGCTGCACGCCGGTACTGACGAACCCGCTGTGCTACCAAATGGTGAAATAGAACCAGCAGTGCAGGTTTCGGAACTCAATCCGGGCGCGCGCTTTTTGACTTATCGAGAATTAGCCACAAGACTAATTCCCTACGTCAAAGACTTGGGATTCACCCACATCGAAATGTTGCCCATTGCCGAACATCCTTTCGACGGTTCCTGGGGCTATCAAGTAACAGGCTATTTCGCCCCAACATCCCGCTACGGCACACCCGAAGATTTCATGTATTTTGTTGACCAGTGCCACGCCAACGGCATTGGCGTACTGGTGGACTGGGTGCCAGGGCACTTCCCCAAAGACGGCCACGGTTTGGCTTTCTTTGACGGAACTCACTTGTACGAACACGCCGACCCCCGCAAGGGCGAGCACAAAGAGTGGGGAACCCTAGTCTTTAACTACGGCCGCAACGAAGTGCGGAATTTCCTAGTATCAAACGCTCTGTTCTGGTTTGACAAGTATCACATCGACGGGATTCGCGTAGATGCCGTAGCTTCAATGCTGTATTTGGATTACTGCCGCGAACCCGGAGAATGGCTGACCAATCAGTACGGCGGCCGCGAAAATATTGAGGCGGCCGATTTTCTGCGTCAGACGAATCACGTCATTTTTAGCTATTTCCCAGGGGCACTGTCGATCGCCGAAGAATCTACCTCTTGGCCGATGGTATCTTGGCCGACCTATGTAGGCGGTTTGGGCTTCAACCTCAAGTGGAACATGGGTTGGATGCACGATATGCTCGACTATTTCCACATGGACCCGTGGTTCCGCCAGTTCCACCAAAACAACATAACTTTCAGTATGTGGTACAACCACAGTGAGAATTTTATGCTGGCTTTGTCCCACGACGAAGTAGTCCACGGCAAAGCCCACATCATCGGCAAAATGCCAGGGGACGAATGGCAAAAGTTTGCAAACGTCAGGTGTTTGTTTACTTTTATGTTTGCTCATCCCGGCAAGAAAACCATGTTTATGGGGATGGAGTTCGGCCAGTGGCAAGAATGGAACGTTTGGGGAGATTTGCAGTGGGATTTGCTGCAATTTGAGCCTCACCAAAAGTTGAAGCTGTTTTTTAAGGATTTAAACCATTTGTACCGCAGCGAAACGGCACTTTACAGTCAAGATTTTGCTGAGGATGGGTTTGAGTGGATTGATTGCAGCGACAACCGGCACAGCGTGGTGGCTTTTGTGCGCCGTGAGAAGGATGGGGATGAGTTTGTGGTGACGGTGTGCAATTTTACGCCGCAGCCGCACTCTCACTATCGGGTAGGAGTGCCGGAACCGGGTTTCTATACGGAGTTGTTCAACAGCGACGCGCGGGAGTACGGCGGCAGCAATATGGGGAATTTGGGGGGCAAGTGGACTGAGGAGTGGTGGTTCCACAACAGTCCTTATTCGATCGACTTGTGTTTGCCACCTTTGGGCGTGTTGATTTTCAAGATCGATCGGGCGAAAACAGCATTGCGTAACTCTCAATAGTTTTGAGTTTTGAGTGCTGAGAGTTTTGGGTGAACAATCAAAACTTGATTCAATGTAAAATTTTGAGGGTATTCAGAAACCCGGTTTCTCCAAGAAACCGGGTTTTTTTCTCAGTTTTGGACGCAGAACCTGTATTTGTAGGATGATCCTCGGCGCTACAAACTCAACTTATATCATGTCCTCCGATAACTCCCACGATCAAACCGTTTATTACGCTAATTGACCGGACGTAATATCAAATCCGGTGACATCAGAATTATTCAACCACAGAAGAAGCAGAGAAAGAGGAGAGAAATTTATCATTCCGATGCTACCGGATGTGAGAGCGCAGAAAAACCCGGTGTTGCAGCTTTCAGCATTTGGTGACGGACTTGTTCTAGTCGAGCGGGATTAATCGGGAGCAATCGCCACACCCGGTTCATCCGATCGCGAGTTATCGGCCGTTCATCTTCGGGAAAAAAAACCTTGATAAATTTCGCTAGTTTTTTCGTGTACGAACGTACACAAGTACGCGACCGAAGAAAAACTATTCAGCTCAAATCCGGTGACATCTGAATTATTCAACCACAGAAGAAGCAGAGAAAGAGGAGAGAAATTTATCATTCCGATGCTAACGGATTTGATATAAGTAGGTAGGCGGGAAAAAACCTATTTATGTAACAAAACATTAAGTTACCTAATTGGAGTTAAACTTAAGACGTTGTGTAGTGTAGTTTCCCCTCTGTCCTCTAACTTCTACTCCATGAA
>Ga0105046_10014939_pt1 | contig 11951 bp, 12 predicted proteins | sample MAT03_FD_78385 | JGI IMG/M metagenome (GOLD analysis project Ga0105046, IMG submission 78385) | Freshwater microbial communities from Lake Fryxell liftoff mats and glacier meltwater in Antarctica - MAT-03 (megahit assembly) | ecosystem: Environmental > Aquatic > Freshwater > Ice > Liftoff...
CGCTTGCGAATCGTCGGGCATGACATCGGGTGGCCGGTGAGCATGCTCTGGAGGTAGCTCTCGGGACCGATCTCCGGACATCGCCTGAAGACGTAGTTGACGGCGAGAAGCCCGCTCGGTCGATGGCCGAGCACATGGCGAAGCACCATCTGCTCTGGATGTGCCAGGCGCCGCCGCTCGAGCCCACGTTCCACGAGTACGCGCAGGACCGCGCAGCCGGCAAAGATCACCTGCAGCTCGGGGTCGACCTTGAAATCGGCTTCGACAAAGGATGCGGAAGCCGGCAGTCCGGCGGGGCGTGGACCCTGCGCGTCCGACGTTTTTGAGGTGTCGTCCCCGGTCGGGTCGACGGGCTGGCGCATGCGCGACATCGCATCGAGCACCTCGTCGCGGCGATGTCGTCGGGCGTTGCGTAGGAGTGCCCATGGGTCAGCGGCAGGTCGTCCGTCGGCGTCGAGCAGCCATGCGCGTCGGCCGGTGCGGAGGTGGATGCCGAGCGGCAGCTTGATGAGGTTACCGATCTGCCCGGGTTCGAGCTTGGCCTGCTTGGGATACGACTCCAGCGAGAGCTCGGACGACTCGGGCATGAGCGCGCGGGCCAATGCGCGACTGAGATTCCTGAGGAGCCCGACCGGCATCGGCTCTGCGAGAAGCCCCCAGAGGTGGCGCCCCTTGTAGCCGCTGTCCTCGGCCACCAGGTCGAGCCCGAGGCTCCGGGCCACGGCCAGCATGCGCTGGGTCTCCTCTTGAAGGAGTCGGCGTAGTCGCCGCGTCGTCTCGGTGGACTGTCGCGCCGCTTCGAGCGCGGGGCGCGAGAGATCGATGTCGATGGCAAAGAAGCAGGCCGTCAGGTCGGCGCGCGTCGCGTAGACACCGAGCGTTTCGGTGCCAGCAAGGTGGCGCTGCAGGGCCTCACGCGTGAGCGGGCGCTGGACGGGCGCGTAGCCGATCCGGCCGTCGCTCGAAAGCCATTGGCGTGCGTGCACGTCCTCGCGGCCCTGGAACAGGTGCAGGAAGCGCGTGATATCCGAGCTCCCGGGCGGGATGATGCCGGGCGCCGGGTCGGGGCTTCGCGCGCCTCGCTCGGTCGTCGACGAGGGCGCTGACGTCGGTGGCGGCACCTCGGTCGAGGACGACGCAGAGAGCTCGGGTTCGGTGGCAGGTGCTTCTGCCGTACCGACGCCAAGCTTGACGAGCCGGGCGCGCGTCTTTGCTTCGGCGCCTGTTTGACCGAGCTCGCGTTGAAGCGTCGCGAGGGCGCTGCTCCAATGCGCTTCGTCGGAGGTGCCGCGGGCATCGCGGATCGCCAGGCGCAGCTCGCGTTCGGCAAGTCGCGCGAGACCCAGCGTTTGTGCCAGCTCGCCGGATTGACCATGGCCGCCGACCGCCTCGATGCGCGCGCCGGCAAAGGCTTCGAGCCCCGCCCGAGCGGCATCGAGGCGCCCTTCGGTGGCGAGTATTTCGAGCGCGCCGAGCGTTGCGAGAGTGCCCTCCAGGCCCGTCCCGGTCGCCGTGCGAGTCATGCCCGACCCACCAGGCCGAGACGCCCAAAGCCGAACGTCGCCTGCTTGCCGACATGCACGAAGGTCCCAGCCGCCAGGAGGCGCGCCAGTGGGGCGGGCAGCGGGCCGAGCTTCATCGCGCCGAGCACGCCCGACATCGGCACGGGCTCGTCCGCCCGGCGCGACTGCCGTTCGAAGCGGTGCATGTGCGTGTCCATGGCGAGGATCGGTACTTCGCTCGCGAGGCGAACGAGCGCCTGCCAATCCAGCGGCACGACCTGAGCGGGTGGCTCGGAGGACCATGCACGGCGCAGGCGTTCGATGCGCTCGGCGAGGCGCTGCACGATGATCGGCAAGCTGGGTACATCCATCCGTCGGTCATCCGCGGTGATGGCGAGCGGGGTCTCGAAGCGGAGCCAGGCAGGCTCGCCGAGACTCTCTGCGTGATGTTGCGCGAGCGACCACAGCGTCTGCGACGGTAGCGCCGACCAGGGCACCAGCCTGTCGTCGGCCCACACCGGGATCGCGCGACCACTGGGGTGATCGAGCCTGTCTTCGGGCCCGGCAACGACGATCTGTTCAAGCGCGAAAGGCGCACGCGCGGCACCAAGCCCATGCGCCAGCGCGTTGCGGATCGCCAGGACGACATAGGCGAGCCAGGGCTCGGTGCGCCCAAACAACGTCACCCGAAAGCGCAGCGGGTCACCACGCTTCAGGCGATCGGGCCGTTGCGCTGGCCGGTCCCAGGACAGCACGTAGGGCTTGGGCACGTCGGAGCCACGCGCGAGCTCGCCCAGGTCCCCCGCGCCGCCGCCCTCCCAGATGACGCCATACGCGCAGGCCGCAATGCGGGGGCAGCCCGCACACGTCGGTTGGCCCGTCGTGCAAGCGACCGCACGCAGCGCCTGGCCGAGCGCACCGCGCAGGGTCGTGCCGAGGTAGGGCGGTGTCGGCGAGTCCTTTACGGCGCGCGCCCTTACATGCAGGATCTGGAGGGGCAGGCGCGGGACCTCGAGGGTCAGGCGCGGCGCCGCGATGTCAGCAACCGCGGTCATTGTGCGGCCGTCCGAGCGTCGCTTAGCCACTGGATCCAAGGCTCACCGTAGTCGCGCCAGAGCGACGGCGTGATGCTCCGGAAGCCGTGGGCCAGCCATGAGTCGTTGCGGTTTTCAAGGAGGCTGCGGAGCCGATCGCGCTTCGCATCAAAGTGCTTGCCGAGTGGATGGGCGAGCGCAGTCAGGAGGGCGTAGCTTTCCATGAGGCCCGAATAGAGCTTGCCGTCCTTGCGCTCGGCAAGCTTGCGCGCGAAGTCTTCTGGGATGCGGGTGCGATCAAGATCGCCGGTGCGCAGGTCGAAGGCGAACCGGAGGACCACCTGAGCCAGTAGCTCGGTCGCGCGGTAGAGGCGCGAGAATGCATCGTCGTAGCGTCCGCGCTCGGCTGAGCGATGCGCGGTGTCGACGAGGAAGTCGACCAGGGACGTCGCGTCGCGGAGATGTTTGGGGCGCACCTCCGATGGACTGGACAGCCACGCGAGCGTTTGCGCGAATGCCCGCAGGCGCGGGCTCCACGTGGCGCCGTGGGTCTTGCCGAGCGTGCCGCCGCGAGCGCTGAGGAGGCCCGAGGCGGTCTCGAAGTCGTAGCTCTCCACGGCGTCTTCGAAGTGATGCACGGCGATGTCGGATTGGAGCTCGTCTTGTAGCTCGCGCGGCAAGGGATGAACCGCGAGCAATCCTTCGAGCAACATCGCTGCGCCGCGATGGTCGTGACGCTGAGCCAGGAATGCTGCTTGGCGGCGGACATCATGGGCGATGATGTCGCCGACCGCGACCTGGCGAGCGCGGTCACTGGCGGCGATCTTCACGAGATCGGTCCGGCGCGCGGACTGGACTTGCAGCGCCCAGCCCGCTCGCAGCGCATACGATACGAGGGCCGCGCTCATGCTTTTCGAGCCGCCGGTGTAGTTCGCGATGACATTCGTGGCGGCGGGAAGTCGTTGGGCGAGTAGTCGGCATGCCTCCCAGATCGCGGTCAGCTCATCGGGGCGGTCGGTCGTCTCGATGATGGGGGCGGGACCATTCCAGCCCGCAGCTTTCAAGATGCCCTCGATTTCGTCTTCGCTGCCGGTGTTGGTGCCGACACCTGCGCGCGAGGCGAGGAACGCGAGGTGGGTGGGGCGCGTCTGTTGGATCGCGTGAACAATGGGGGCGGGTTGGCCGCCGATGGTGGCGATGAGGACGGTCATCGGAGTCTCCGGGAGGTCAGTGGAGGGCGGGGGCGAGGCGGTCGATGATCCAACGCGGGCCATCTTTGTGAAGGAAGAGCCGCATCGCACTTTGGTCGGACCAGGCGTCGGCCTCGTGGGTCGAGCCTTGGAGGGCGCCGCCCTTGAGTGCTTTCAAGTCGAGTCGCTTCAAGGGCTGGGTCGTCTCGGCGTAGCGACAGAGGTCGTCGATGCGTTCGTTGACCTTCTGCCTGCGATCGGGTGACAGCGCTGCAGTCGACGCGAGAAACGTCGGGCCGAACGCGACGGCAGCGTGCCACGGCGGCCAGATCGCTTCGCCGTAGAGCGTCGCGCGAGGGGCCTTGAACAACGCGGCGACCCAGGGCGAGAGCTCGATCTCGTCGTCAACGACCAGGCAAAAGCCGTCCGGAACGTTGGGCGCCATGGCGCGAGGCAGCGCACCGAGTGTGTCGAGGCGGCGGTACTCGTCGAAGTGCGCTCGGACCGAGCTGCCGATGTCGAGTGCGAGCGGGAGCTTTGGGATCCTGATCAACTCGCGCGAGGTCTCGAAGACGAAGAAGACCTCGTCCGCCCAGAGTGCGCCGAGCATCTGGAGGAACGCGTTGACGCTCTTGAAGCCGCCCGAGAGGTTGAAGCTACAGGTGTGCTGAGCTTCGCGTTGGCTGCGGATGAGCTCGTCGAGCTGCTCCATGAGGGCGGTTGCGCCATCACGGAAGTCGGCCAGCGAGCTTGTGCGGATCCCCGGGACATCCAACGGCACGACGTTCTCGAAGCCCTGGTCGCGCAGCCAGCCCATCGCGAGGTCGCGAGTGAGGCGACCGACATAGGTGTCGCTCGCGACGAAGTAGTGCACGTCGCGGCGCTTGGCGTCCTGGCTGATTGGACTGTCGTAAAATGACATGAGCCCGTTGAGCTCCGCGCTCATGCGGGCAGCATTGTCGGCGTTGCCTTTGGCGAGCGAATCGCGGCGGGCGGACACGGCGCGGTCGAGGAGTGCCTTGTCCGCTTGTGCGACCTCCGAGTCGGTCGAGTTCGCGCAGCGCCTGATGACCTCGCGGGTCTCGTCGTCGGCGCCGTTGGTGAGAAGGCTCGTCCCGCAGGTCGTGAGGATGAAGTGGGGCTTTGTTCGGATCATTTCAGCGTATCCTTGATGAGGGTCTCGAAGGCGTCGACGGCGCGGCGCAGCTCTTCGCGGAGATCGGGGGCTTTGGCCGGACGATCGCGGCCGCCGTGCAGGATGTCGTTGCGGACCTTGCGGAAGCGGTTCCGGAATTGCGCGATCGGCAGGAGCTTGCTGCCCTTGGGGTCGTCCCAGGCGTTCTGGAGCTTGTCCTCGACGTGCTTGCGGGCCTCATCGGTCGAAGCGCGCAGGGACGGCTCGAGCGCGTCGGCGCGGCCGAGGACGACCGCGGCGAGGTCGACGAGACCCTCGCGGATGGCGACTGCGGCGCTCGCGAACTGGCCGATCTCGAACTGGTTCTTGGCAAGCGCAGCCTGGGCGCGGAGGCCGTCGCGGGAAACGACCGCGCTGCTGCGCAGGCGGCGGAGGAGCTGCGAGACGGTCTCGAGGGGGCTACTCAGGACCGGGAGGCGGGTGAGCCAGCCTTGGAGATCGGGATCGTCGATCGCCTTTCGCAGGGCGTCGGCGGTGTCCTGAAAGATGCTCGAGGTGCGGGCGAGGGCGGTGTCATCGGCGAAGCGGCGGGCGCTCTTGGCGAATGTCTCGAGCGCTTTGGCGGCCCGCGGCTCGTGGCGGTGGGCGCGTGCGGTATCGAGGCCAAGGCGGTGGACCTCATCGGCGCGGCCATAGCGGATGAAGGCGTCGAAGGCGGCGTTCCACTCGGCCGCGACCATCAGCTCGGTGAGGTCCCAGATCGGAGCCACGTTGGTGGTGACATCGCGCGCCTCGAAGGCGCCGTAGGTGACGCGCACGGGCGTCGGGCGAAAGCCGTCGCGCGCCTCGTCGGAGCGCACAAACGCGAGCGCCGCGAGGCCGAGCATCGGCTGGAGCCGGAAGCCATGGGTGACGTCGAAGACGATAGCGTCCGGCTCGTCGCCCTCGAGGTCGTCGATCGGATCAGCGCGAAGGGCGCGTGCGACCTTGTTGAAGACCTGCCAGCGCGCCTCCGAGGTGGCGCCGTCGGGCAGCGGGGTGAAGCCGAAGTCGCGTCCGAGAATCGTGCGCGCGAGGCCGCTGTCGATCCAACGCGCCTTCACCGCCGCGGTGCCGAGCAGGACGATTGAGCCGATGTCCGGATCGAGATCGAGCAGCGCCCGCTGCACGAGCGGGGTCACGGGGGCCGCGGGCGCGCCTTCGACCTGGTAGGCGACGGGCGTGTAGTGGGGCGGTTCCGCGGAAGGACCGAGACCGAGAATGGAAACGAGGCGGGTCGTCATGCGCGGGCCTTGCGGGGCAGTCGGATCGGGCGGTGATTGTCAGGCCTTCGCGGCGAGGAGTACCGGAACGGCGTAAGCCTCGAGCTCGGCGTCGGCTGTGATAAGCGTCATGCCTTCGGCGATCGCCTGGGCGACGATCATGCGGTCGAAGGGGTCACGGTGGTGGAACGGGAGTTGTTCGGCGATGGCGAGGTGATGGCGTTCGATCGGCAGGATTCCGATGTCTCGCGCGGCGGCCTGTTCGAGGAGGAACTTGGTCGTCGGGCGCGGCAACGGCAGACGACCTGAACCAGCCTTGATGGCGAGTTCCCAGATCGTCGCCAGGGATATCGAGAGCTGCGAACCCCCACTTCGAATCAAGCTCCGCACAGGGTCTCGCAGGCGCTCAGGTTCGTTCAGGTGCCAGACCCAGACCTGAGAATCGAGCAGGTAGACCGTGCTCATCACAGGTCGATCGGCCGATACCATTCTTCGAGCTCCTCGGTCATCGGCGCGAACGCATCGTCTGGGACTACAAATTGTCCGCGGAACTCACCTTCTAGCAGCGCGCGGTTGGCCCGCCTCCGGGCACGCTCTGCATCGTCGGGTTCGTCTTGCGAGCCGGGTGGGATTACGAGGATCTCGACCTTGCCGAGGGGCACCGAATCCGGGAGACGAACGATCCGATCGGGCGGTACCTCGATGGTCAGCTTCTTTGCGGCGGTCATGGCTCCTCCCTCTCAATACCCGTTCCTTGCGTCCACCGCCCGGTGAACTCGCCAGCGAGCAGCGTGCGGTTGGCCCGCCTTCGCGCACGCTCCTGGTCGTCGCATTCGTCCAGCCAGGTGGGGTGAGTGACCACGATTTCGACCTTGCCGAGGGGCACCGAGTCCGGGAGGCGAACGATCCGGTCAGGCGGCACGTCGATGGTCAGCTTCATTCCGGTGGTCATGATCATCTCCTTGTGGCTGCACAGCCTTCCTGACCAGTATCTGCGAGTGCATGCTTGGCGGTCGAGGTCGAGGCCGACAACCCTTCGGTCACGGTGTCGCAGCTTCGGCCATCGCTCGCAGCTTCTTGATGTACTCCTTTTCTGCCTTCGCCTTGACGAGGTCCTTGTGCTTCGCCAGCAGCTTCTGGGCGATCTCGCGCTGAACGGTGACTGGGAGCTTTTCGAGCGCCGGAACCAAGCCGGCGACGTCGCCGGGCTTCGAGATATCGACCTTTGCGAACCATTCGGCGCGCTGTTCGGCCGCGCTGGGTCCGACAGAGGCGGTGCCACCGGACTTGAGCTTCATCCGCCCGTAACCCGCATTGGTCTTGGCGCCGAGCCCATGCTGCTCGAGTCCGTGCGCGAGAAGCTGGAAGGCAGTGGAAAGCCAGGTCGGGTCGACGCCAGGTCGCGCCTCGAGCACGATCGAGAACTTCCCTGTCGCGGTGACGAAACTCACCGGATTTGGACTGTCCATGTCTGATGGCGGCGCATGCCCATCCTGGTAGTAGGCAGGATGATGAACCGTCATGACATCGAGCTCGAGCGGGCCAGCGCGGGACTCGGGGTCCCACCAGGCGTCGTGGAAGATGACAGCGCCGGAGTTCTCTGTCGTGCCAAAGAGAAACGCATTGTGGTCGCCAGCGGCTTGTTTGAGGTCCTTGCCTGGTCGATTCCAGCCCGATCCAGCTCCAGCATCGAGGTGAGCAGTGCGGGAGGCCAGGCCCTTCAATGCCGAGCCCGGAAGGATGGGAACGCCCCAGGTGTGATCGAGCCGTATGCCCATCTCGAGCACGCTCTTGTTGCCAAGGCCGATGACAAGTCGGCCTTGTGTCTCCGCCGTTTCGACCTGAGCAGTCTTGGCCGCGATGGCAAGGTCGAAGCTGCGGAACCAGCGTTCGAATGCTTGGCGATACCCGTCGGGCGCGCTCTTGCCCTCGACCGCTTGGCGCATCGTTTCAGCCTTGGCGCCGGCGGCCTCGTTCAACAGATACGCGTCCATCCAGAGGCCGGGATGGGTGTCTGGTCGCACGGTAATGCCTTGGAGGACAGCGCGACGCGGGCTCACTGGCTTACCCCTTTGAGCTCGGACTGCGCGAAGCGCCGGTACCAGGACGCGGCTGCGAGCACATCGGCGGCAAGGCGGACATACTGCGCCAAGCCCGTCGTGCGTGCCTCTTCGAGCAATCCTGGACGCTCGATGGTGGCTGCCAGATTCTTGATAAAGAGCTTGCCGGACTCGTCCCGCGAGTCGACGAAGGTGACGGCTTGCACAAGTCCGCTCTGGAGCAGGAGCGAAGGGAACTTCAGAGCGTGCGACCGGTACTTGTCTTGCTTTACGGCGTCGCGCTCGCCTTTTTTGACCGCCATCACGTCCTTGTAGGCTGACTCGGCCCACTTCTGCTGGCGGCTCATCGCCTGCCTCCAATGGCGATCCGGCAGCGCCCGCGACCGACGGTTGTCTTGCCGCCGATGTGCAGCGTCTCGCCGTTGAGCGCTTGCAAGGCTGCTTCGAGGCCGGCTTGGGGCAGCGTGCCATTGTTCGGGACGATGGCGGCGAAGGCGCAGAGTAGAGATTCCGTGGGCAGACTCTCTTCCGTCCAGAGCGCGCCATCGGCCACCGTCTTGGTGTCGTTCTCGAGGCGGTTGCGCGAGGTCACGTCGACGCCGTGCACGGACAGGTAGCGCATGATGTCGTCGTGCACGACGAGGAAGCGCTTTTGGAAGAACGTCCCCCACGACGCTTCGAGTGCATGCTTAGCAATCAACTCAGACCACGCTTTGGCCTGCGCATCTTCATTCGGCTTGAGGTCGAGATCTTCCAGTACCACCTTGAGTTCCTTGCCATCGAGCCAGGCGATCGTTTCCGCGTGGGCGAGCCGGGCCTTCTCTCGATCCTCCAGCTTGGGAATTGGTGGAATGTCACTCCTCACGACGCCGCTCTCGATCGCGTCGCGCGCGAATCGCTGGAGCAGATACGGGCTCGTCACCCACGCGAAGGTGCCGGCGATCGACCGGACCGGGAGCGCCAAGAGGTGCGCATCGCCGAAGTGAATGCCGCCTGCGTGGTCACTCGCGTTCGTCGTTTCGGGTCCGAAGACCTTGATGACTTCGCGCCCTGGTATGCTGCTGGTATGCGCGCGTAAAGCGCCTTTGAGACCGGAGCCGGGCACGATGGGAAAGCCCGATGCCTTGTCGCGAGCGATCGGGAGATCGATTGCGCCGGGAGAGTGGCCGATGCCGACGTGCAGCGGGGAGAGAGCGTGGATGAAAACGAGCATCGCGAACCTCAGACGATGGTGATTAATTTGCGGACAAGTAGTGTTCTGAGCTTTGTCGAGACATCGTTCCAGGGACCGGGTTCCAAGGGACCGTGGGGCGTGACGACCCTACCGTGCAGACGCGATGCCGTGACCAAAACGAGCCCGACGTAGCCTTCTTGCAGTCGGGTCACGGACATCCAAACAGGCGACGCATAACGTCCCTTGCCCTTGTCGTGGGCGCCGTTCAGCTCGGTCGGCTGCGGCGGGTCGGTATCGCGCATGTCGCCACGCACTTCGTGACTCTTGAATTTGTCATCCTTGAACTTGATGACGATCGGGAGACCCAGGTGTGCCCGCGGTGCTCGCCCACGGTTCTCGGACTTCGGTTGGTGCGCGACGCGGTCCCATTTGGCGTGCCTGCCTGTGAGAAGTCGCAATGCGTCGCCTTCTGGCCAATGACTTTGGCCCCAATCGTCTTTACCGTGCCAGTTCTTGGGGTGGGCGCGTTCCTGGCGGAACTCACGCCAGACTTCCATCAGCGCGCGATGGGCTTCCTCTGGAGTCTTGAAATGCTGTGTGCCGAAAACGCCTTCGACCTGATCTCTGGAGAACCAGGATTTGTCGCCGCTGCGACTTGCACCGAGCCCTTTCAGCAATCCATCGAGTTCATTCAGTGACCACGGCAGGCCGATCTTTCGTGCATCATCCGCGTTGCGCACGACAAGCGCGCCGGCCCCGCGCCGCGTTCGTGCGCCGCTTCCGCCGAATAGCAAGGCCAACGCCAAGGCGCGCGTCGCGGACTTCCAGGCTGCCTCGTTGGCGGCAGCATCGAATCCTGCATCGCGGCCGTCGCGACTTCGGGTCAGGCACACGACCGCGGTGGCGCCCTTCTGGAGAAGCATCGCGGCATCGTGCCCCATGGGAGCTGCCGCGAAGTACGCCACGTTCACCGCATCACCGAATTTGACCTCATAGGTTTTCAGAGATGTCGCAGGAGGCTCGGCACAGACCACGCTGATGCTGAACACCCCGGGCCGCGTCGTCTTGGCATCTCTCGCGGCCGCGCCGAAGACTGCTTTCTCAGCACTGTGCAGCGCCTCCGGCGTGGTGTGGTTCGCTTCAAACCGCCACCAGAACCGCATGGCCCCGCGCAGAGCAGCCGGGCGAAGCCAATGACGACGATCGACGATCCGCGCTTGGGCCCCTCCACCAAACTGAGGTGTTGCGAGTTCGACCTCGACCTCGATACGAGCGGGGCTCGCTAGATTGAGCACCGGCGCCTTCATGCCACCACTCCCACGGCCGCAAGGCCGAACCCATCACAGCGATCCTGCGCATCCGATGACAGTGACTCCAGCCAGCGCTCGTTCACCCAAGCAGCCGCATCGACGCCATCATCGAGTCGCACCCAATAAACCGAGCCAGCGGGCGCGCAGCGACGCGCTGCTTTGGGTGCGCCACGACCACCATTGACAGCCCAATCCCAACCCGAAACAACCAACGGACGGTCGACTGCCGCGGCGATGAGTGAGGCGCCCGGGATCGCAGACGGTCGAAAACCCTCGTCGAAGATCGCGGGCGTCAGGAGGACGAGGCGTGCTTGTCGCGACCTCTTGATGGACTCGGCCAGTGCATTGGGCGGCTTTGGCAGCGGGTCGCTTGTTGGCCGCATGAATGACAGGCGTCGCTCTCCACCCAGGCCGACGACTCGCGAGTCGAGCTCGGGACCTTCGAAGGTCGCGGCGAGGGCGATGCCACGATTGAGCCCACTTCGGTAATTGACGTGCTCAATCTCGAACAGGACGTGCTCCTTGACGGTGCGGGTCGTCGACGAGATCGACACATGATGACGCCGCTCGCGCTCGGGAGCGTTGCGTCCGAAGTCAGTCACCGCCTGGATTCGGTCCTGAGGTGCCACGAGCCATTGCTCGAACTCTCGCCAGCGCCAATAGCGAGGCGCTCGAGTCCAAGGCTTTCGGACCTCAGGTGCGCCATCCATCCCGATGAGTTGAAGCCCCGTCGGCAAGTTGGTTGCTCCTGCCGGGGACCCGAGCGGCACGAGCTGACGACGTACGACCGCGTCCGCATCGGAACCGAAGAAGACGGCGTCACGTGGCGCCGGCGCCAGCCAGCCGGCTGGCTCGCCACGGTCGTCGAGGTCGACCGCCAACGGTCCACGTACCTTCCAGCCTCGTGCCGCGGCCGCCTTGGATGTGTCGAAGACGCGGGTCTCCGGGTGACGTCCACCCTCCGTCCTCAAGAGGCCGGCTACGGAGCTCGGCCAGGGTAGCTCGAGCGAGCGTGTGGCCGTGCTCTGGCCGATTCCGCGCCCGTCTCCGAGCACGAGCGTGTCGCGCGGTTCTATCAGATAGGTGGTCATAGGGCCTTGGCCTCGTCATAGGCGTCGAGGAAGTGTCTTGCGATCTGGAGCTCGGCTGACAGGTCGCGCACTCGCTTGATCACGTTCAGATCGCGAACGTCGTCATCACCCTCGAGCGCGAGCAGCTTCTCGATGCTTGTTCGATGGTCTTCGTGGATCTCCTGCGCGCCTCGTCCCGCCTGACGGCGAGCAA
>Ga0105046_10014941_pt1 | contig 11950 bp, 9 predicted proteins | sample MAT03_FD_78385 | JGI IMG/M metagenome (GOLD analysis project Ga0105046, IMG submission 78385) | Freshwater microbial communities from Lake Fryxell liftoff mats and glacier meltwater in Antarctica - MAT-03 (megahit assembly) | ecosystem: Environmental > Aquatic > Freshwater > Ice > Liftoff...
GAAAACCGGCAGAGATGAGACAAAGGATCTCCAAAAGTTTCGTGACGCCTATGCGTTGTACGTGGCCTCAAGCGACAGCATGTATGACGTTCTGAAGCAAGCCTGGAATGCACCGACGAAGGGGGACATGGAAGCGCTCCGGGCCAAGGCCCGCACCATGACGATCCAAAATTCCGGGCCGAAAATGGAAGCGACCATTGCCGCGCTGAATGAGTTGATCACCACGGTCAAGGATGTCGCCAAGGACATGAATGCCGAAGGACGGGAGACAGCGGCGAATGCCCTGTTCACGCTGGCGGTCGGCACCGTGATGACAATCGTGATCGCGCTTCTTGTGGGCTGGCTGATCGCCCGCTTTCTGTCCCGTAACCTGGCCGATGTCCTCAAGGCAGCCCAGGCCCTCGGCGTCGGCGACCTGAAGGCGCGGTCCTCGGTCACGACTCGCGATGAGATTGGCGTACTGGCTCAGGCCTTCAATACGATGGGGGAGAATCTGCAGGCTGCGACCGTCAAGCAGCAGGAGCTGGCCACGGCCGCGCAGGAGCAGGCCGCCAAGTTTGCCGTGGAACGCGACGACTTCCAGGACGAGCTCAAGGCCCGCGCGGACATCATGAACTTGACCAGCATCGTCTCGGAAGCCGATCTCAAGGGTGACATCGTCACGGTCAATGACAAGTTCTTGGAAGTTTCCAAGTACGCGCGGAATGAATTGATCGGCCACGGGCACAACACCACCCGCCATCCGGATATGCCCAAGGAAACTTTCAAGACCTTGTGGGCCACAATCGGGCGGGGGCAGGTCTTCCGTGGCATCATCAAGAACCGCGCCAAGGACGGTACGCCCTACTATGTGGATGCGTGTATTGCGCCGATTCTGGGCAAGAACGGCAAGCCCCGCAAGTACCTGGGCGTGCGCTACGACATCACGCAGAGCGAGCTCGCGCGCCAGAATATGAAGGGGATGATCGATGCGATCGACAAGTCGTATGCCACCATCGAGTTCGATCTCAAAGGGAGCGTCCAAACGGCCAACAACGTGTTCCTGCAGGTGATGGGGTACACCTTGGACGAAATCAAGGGCAAGCACCACAGCATGTTCGTCGAGCCGTCGTACAGCGGCACCCCCGAGTATCGCTCCTTCTGGGAGAAGCTCGGGCGCGGCGAGTATGACGCCGGTCAGTACAAACGCATCGCCAAGGGTGGGCGGGAGGTCTGGATTCAGGCCAGCTACAGCCCGGTCATGGACGAGATGGGGAGACCGTTCAAGGTGATCAAGTTCGCCACGGACGTCACGGGACAGAAGCAAGCGCAGGTCGAAGTCGAAAAGCTGATTGCCGCGGCGGCGGTCGGCCAACTCACGGAGCGCATCAAGACCGATCGCTTCGAGGGAACGTCGAAGGCGCTCACCCAGAGCTTTAACCAGCTCCTCGATGCCGTGGCCACGCCATTGCATGAAGCCCAAGGTGTCCTCACGGGGCTGGCGGCCAATGACCTCACCAAGACCATGAGCGGGTCGTATCAAGGCGAGTTCGATCAGATGAAGACCAGCCTCAATGCGGCGATCACCAATCTGTCGGCGACTCTCACGACCGTGCGCGAAGCCGCGGAGAGCGTGAGCACCGGCGCGGAAGAAATCACCAAGGGCAATGAGGACCTCTCGCAGCGAACCAGCGAACAGGCCTCCTCGCTGGAAGAGACCTCTTCGGCGATGGAGGAGATGACCTCCACGGTGAAGCAGAACGCCGACAATGCCAAGCAGGCCAACCAGCTGGCCATTGCGGCCCGCGACGTGGCCAATAAGGGCGGCGCGGTCACCACCAAAGCTGTCGAGGCGATGGGCGAGATCAACAAGAGCAGCAAGAAGATTGCCGACATCATCACGGTGATCGACGAGATCGCCTTCCAGACGAATCTCTTAGCCTTGAACGCGGCCGTCGAAGCAGCGAGAGCCGGGGAGCATGGGCGGGGGTTTGCCGTGGTGGCCGCCGAGGTGCGGAACCTGGCGCAGCGGTCGGCGACTGCCGCCAAGGAGATCAAGGGCTTGATCAACGAGTCGATCCAGCGCGTGACCGATGGCAGCGAGCTGGTCGATCAGTCTGGCAAGACGCTGCAGGAGATTGTGGGCTCGGTGAAGCGGGTCACCGATATTATTGCCGAGATCACGGCGGCTTCGCAGGAGCAGGCCAGCGGGATCGAGCAGGTGAATAAGGCGATCATGCAGATGGACGAGACCACGCAGCAGAACGCGGCGCTTGTGGAAGAGGCGACGAGCGCGAGCCAGTCGATGAAGGAGCAGGCCCGGGCGCTGATGCAGCAGGTCGGGGCCTTCAAGATGACGGGGCGCGAGCAGGAGGGCTCTGCGCGGTCCAGCGCGGTCCCGGCCTCGCATAAACCCAGTCTCCATTCGACTGGGTCGGTGAAGAAACCGTTGTTCAAGAAACCGGCGGCGCTACATACGACTGCGCCGGAACCGGTCGGTGTCGCGTCAGGAAACGGCAAGGATCGCCGCCAGCAGGACAGCGAGTTCGAAGAATTTTAGGGAACCGGGCGCGGGCGGCGCGGGGAAAGGGGGACAGGCAAGACGGGCGAGACACTCGAAGTCAGTGATGGCGGGTCACGCTTGTGGCCCTAGGCATGCCCGCCGTGCGCGTGAAAGGTGCTTGTATGAGTAGTCTTGAGATCAAAGACATTATCGGCACCGTAGAGAAGCGGATCGAAGACCATAGGTTCGTGAACGATAGAATCACAAGTCAAATCAATATTCTCGCGCTCAACGCCACCATAGAAGCAGCGAGAGCCGGCGATGTCGGCAGAGGATTCGCGGTGGTGGCCGCCGAAGTAAAAATCTTGCTTCTCAGAATTACCTTGGTTCAAGAAGGCTTTGGCAAATACGAGTGGCGACCAGTTTGGGGTTGATGATAGTGCTCACGATTCGCTCCATGACGATAAATTGGTGGCGGTGTACGCCAGCGCCATTCGTAAGGAGGGGAAAGTAGATGGGAAGATAGTCGGTGTTCTGGGCGTCGTGTTCAATTGGGAAGCCCAAGCCACAACGATTGTTCGGACAGAGCCTTCATTATCCGAGGACTCATGGAAATACAGTCGCGTGATATTGTTGGATAACAGTATGCGCGTGATTGCCGCATCCGATAGTCACGGAATTCTCTCGCCGTTCCCGCTTGAACATCACGGGCAACAGAAGGGCCACTACTTCAATGCCGACCATGAGTTGGTCGCATTTGCCAAGACGCTGGGCTATCAGGAATACGATGGCCGCGGATGGTATGCGGCTATCGTGCAATAGCTTCACTAAATGTGTGCGGGGCACGCGTGAAACGCGGGGCCGGCAGAATCAGAGCTTGCGCGCAATTCCGGCGTATACAAGGGTGCAGCGTGGGGCAGAGGGAGGCAGACGATTTGTTTCTCTTTCGCAAGGGGGAGACCTGACAGGACGCAAGCGGGTGCGTCACGTGAAAGAGATGGTCAACGTCGCACGAAGCAACGACCGGGAAATACAAGCACTCACGCCCAGGCTGGTGAGACTGTCGGCCTGACGAACTAGAAAGGAGGCGGAATAGTTAAGGAAGGATCAGTATCAGTTTGTGACGTCTGTTTTTGGTGAAGGCTTTGCATATACCATCAGAGCGCTGTCCAATTCCTGAAGAGATTTCAGTATCGCTTGGCATTGAGATCGAGTTGGTTGGCCGCTTCCCTTGTATTTCTCGTACACTCGTACGAATTTCTCGGCGCCGAGCAGGGTGGCGCTTTCCGCCAGTTCCTTAAGCAGCCGTCCCAGGTTTTCGGAAACCTGCTCTCCAGAGTCCCCTTGCTCTAATACCACATTCGGCATAATGTCCGTTAGTTGAGTCGCAAATATACTAACCAGATCATCATATTCTGCCGGCTCCATATTCAATTTTTTCATCATGTAGTTTTTGTCCCGAAGGACGAGGGGGGAATCTTTTAGGAGGTGTGTGGCTCGCTCGATCAGTTCTTTCCTGTCGATGGGTTTGACCAGGAAGCCGTTGCATCCCAAGCTCTTCGCTTTGCTGACGATGTTCACGTCCGAACGCGCCGACGCGATAAGAATCGGAATATCTTTCAATGCCGGCAGTGCCCGGATCTTTCCAATCAGCTCCAAGCCATCCATCTCTGGCATCAAGTAATCGGTGATGATCAGGTCGATCGCGACGTGTTCAGCAAGCTTCGCCAAGGCTTCAGTCCCATTTCGAGCCGACACCGTCTGGTATCCGTGCTGTTCCAGTGTGAGCTGGAACAGCTTCGCGTTAACCGGATTGTCCTCAACGATCAGAATGGCCATCGCGCTTTCCCTTCGGTAGTTGCTTCAATGACGTGTCACCATATATGAGAGTCCGTGAAGTGGTTCTCTCGCGTATCACACCCTCTGGCTCTGTGATGCTCATACGGCTCTCGTGACAGCTGCGGTGTGCACAGGACTGTTCCCGGTTGCGCTAGGGTGAGATGCAGCCCCGCTGAGCCAGCGCGCGAGCACCTCTGCTAGGACTTTGGATTGCACAGGCTTACTCACGTAGTCATCCATACCGGCGGCGCGACAGTGGTCTCTGTCTTCCGGCATCGCATTTGCCGTCATGGCGATGATCGGAAGATGGCCGTTTGCCCCTTCCTTCCGGCGAATTTCGGCGGTGGCCTCAAACCCGTCCATCTCTGGCATCTGGCAATCCATGAGGACGGCGGCATAGCGGATGTCCGCCAAGGCGTTGAGCACTTCCAGGCCATTGGCTACGAGATCCACCCGATACCCCAACTTTTCCAGCATGCGCGCAGCGACTTTCTGGTTGATGAGGTTATCCTCAGCGACCAGAATCCGCGTGCTGACCCGTGCTTTCGCCTCGGCCAAACTGTGACGCGTGACCAGCTTGGAGGGGGGGATGCGATCCGTGGACCGTCCCGCCTCGGTGGGGGCCTGCGCCGGCGGTTGCACCACGGCCGTGAGGCACTCATATAGGTGTGCCTCGTGCACCGGCTTGGAGAGGTAGCCGGCATACCCGGCCGCCTGCGCCGCCGTGGCATCACCGCGCTGGCCTTGAGACGTGAGCAGCACAAGCCGGGTTGGCGCCAACGCCGGATCGGCTTTGATCGCTCTGGCCAGCGCGAGGCCATCCATCCCGGGCATGTGCATATCGATGATTGCGAGGTCGCTCGCGTCGTTGTGTGTGGCCATGGCATGCAACTGTGCGAGCGCGTGGGGTCCATTCTCCGCCAGGAGGCACCGGACTCCCCAGTTCTTGGCATAGAGTTCAAAAATGCGGCGGTTGGTCGGATGGTCATCCACCACGCACAGATGCAACCCTCTCAGGTCCTGGGAGATGATGTTCACGGCCGATGGTGTGCCAGGCGGCTGTGTGCCGAGGGGGACCGTGAACCAGAACGTACTGCCCTCTCCAGACTGACTTGTCACCCCGATCTGGCCCCCCATGAGTTCCGTGAGTTGTTTACAGATGGCCAGCCCCAATCCCGTGCCGCCATATTTGCGTGTCGTCGAGCCATCGGCCTGGCTGAACGAATGAAACAGGTGGGTTTGTGCTTCTCGGGACAGACCGATGCCGGTATCTTGCACCTCAAACCTGACCGTAGCCCCGTCATCCGCGTGGTGTACCACCGTGACGGTGACCACGACCTCACCGTGTTCCGTAAACTTGATGGCATTCCCGAGCAGGTTGAGGAGGATCTGGCGGAGCCGTCCGGGATCCCCCCGGACTGCGTTGGGCACATCCGCATGAAACAGACACGCGAGATTCACCCCTTTGTTGAACCCGCGCTCGGCCACGAGGTCCAGCGTTTCGTCCACCGCTGAGCGCAGGTCGAAATCGATGATCTCCAACTGCATTTTGCCGGCTTCGATCTTGGAGAAATCCAGGATGTCGTTGATGACGACGAGCAGATGATCGCCGCTGCTGCGGACCGTCTCGGCATACTCTCGCTGCTCGGGCGTGAGTTGGGTGTCGAGCAGGAGTCCGGTCATGCCGATTACGCCGTTCATGGGAGTCCGGATCTCATGGCTCATGGTCGCTAAGAAGGTCGATTTGGCTTGTGTCGCTTGGAGGGCCTTATCGTGCGCCACTTCCAGCGCCAGATTCTGCCCTTCCATTTCCTGTACGGTTTGTTCCAAATTTCTCTCGGCGGTTAGTCGTTCCATTTCCGCCAGCTTGCGTGCGGTGATGTTTTCATGGGCGACGACGATGCGGATCGGTCCATCACCGGCGAAGCGTGTGGCTCGTAGCATGAACCAGCGTGGCTCGTTCGGTGCATGGCAAGGGTATTCGAGCGTAAAGTATTTGCGATGTCCCGTACTCAGTTCTCGCAGCCCAGCGGCCACCACCCCTGCTTCGTCAGCGTGTAATCCTGTGGCACGATCACACACAGCCAGATAATTCGCGCCTTCGAGCATCGTGGCGGTCACCACCGCGTTACACGAAGCAAACGTATGCCAGGCGTGATTAACGGCTAGGATTGTGCCGGTCTCATCAAGGATGGCAATATGCGCTTCGAGGGCATCAACCGTCGCGTACGCGAATCGTTCCGAATCGCGTAGTGCGTCCTGTGTTCGCTTGCGCTCGATCCCGATGCACACGATGTGGACCATCCGTTCAATGAGTCGAAATTCGACGCGGCTCGGCTGCCGCGGTTCGCCGTAATACACTGCGAACGTGCCCAAGACGCTGCCGTCTGAGGATGTCACGGGCGTGGACCAGCAGGCCCGGAGGCCGTGGCGAAGAGCAAGGTCACAGAAATCAGCCCACAGAGGATCACGAGCGATATCCGACACAATAACCTGGTGTCGCGTGAAGGCCGCGGTTCCGCAGGAGCCGACGGTCGGGCCGATAGCCACGCCATCGATCGCATGGACATACGCCTCAGGGAGGCTGGGCGCAGCGCCATGGCGCAAGTGAAGGCCGTCACGATCGAGGAGCAGAATGGAACAGTGCGACCCGTTTGAGCACTCCTCGAATGCCCGACACGCCAGCGCCAGAACCTCTTGCAGGTGAGCATCTGTGGCGATCATCTCCAGCACGCGCTTCTCGACGGCCAAGAGCTGTTCATCGGCCTTACGCTCGGTGATGTCGTAGATGAAGGCCAAGAACGAACGCGCCGAGCCCTGCTCCACCATCTGCAAGTGCATTTCGACGGGATAGTATGTGGTGTTCGCACGCCGGTGTATGGTCTCGAACCTAAGCTGTGCCTGTTCATGGTTGAGCAGCGGTGCGATGAGGTAACGGAAGGTCGGCTCGTCGAATTCCGGTTGTAGGTCCAGGGGAGAAAGGCGTTGTATGGTCGCGAGATCATAGCCGATGTTCTGAAGAGCGCCCTGGTTTGCGTAGCTAAACTTCAGCGTGTCGGCGTCGAACACATAGATTTCATTGAGACTGGATTCCAACATTGTGAACAACTTGTCGCGCTCCTGGCTGTAAACACGATGCTCCAGGAGTTTGATCACTTGCCGGCCGAGTCTGTGAAGAGCTTCTTCTTGGGAGGGGGTCAGGTGGCGAGGTCTCCGGTCAATAACGCAGAGAGTCCCTATTGCATACCCCTTCACGGTGATAAGTGGCATGCCGGCATAGAAACGAATTCTTGGGTTCTCGATGACCAGCGGGTTGTCTGAGAACCGTTCGTCCTGGGTGGCGTCCGGTACGACTAAGAGTTTGGATTGAAGGATGGCATGAGCACAAAAAGCGATGTCGCGGGGTGTTACCGCCGCGTCGACTCCCACTTTTGCTTTAAACCATTGCCGGTCTGCATCGACAAGGCTCACCAGTGCGATGGGGACGTCGCAAATCTGAGCGGCGAGAGCGGTCAGGTCGTCAAAAGCTTCTTCAGAAGGAGTATCAAGGATATTGCAGCTCTTTAATTCGGCGAGGCGCGATGCTTCGTTCTCAGGCAGGGGCGGGACCTTCATCAAAATCTCCTTTTTCCCTTCGCCTGAAACCTTTCCCCGCCGGCTCAGTTGGTGCGGGAATCCATTGTGTCAGTGCGATGTGTTATCGGTTGGCGGCCCTTAGACCTTGAGTAGAACGTGCGTCGTCCTCGACTGGAAAAAGTCCTCAACCTGTTCTGGCGAATAGACCCCGGTTTTTACGTGCCTGCGGCCGTGGATCTGCCAGCGTCTCCTGTGCCTCGTAACGAAGGATTACTCGGACAGACTCCTGGCGGGTCCGAACCCTGATATTCCAGCGGTTAAGAATCGACAGCAACCAACCGATAGAGGAATACCCCTGTGTTCAGCACGGCAGGGCATCGGCGCACCGCCTGTCACTGGAGCCTCGTCCACTATGGAATACTCGATCACCGTAGAAGAGTTCCAACGGTTTCGTACCTTGATTTACGATGAGAGCGGTATCTCGCTGAGTGAGCAAAAAAAGTCGCTCTTGGCTTCCCGCCTCTCGAAGCGACTGCGCGACCTAGACCTGGAGACCTTCTCGGAATACTACGCGAAGGTGACGGAAGATCAGACGCGCGAAGAATTCACACGGTTGCTGGACCTGATCTCGACGAATAAGACGGATTTCTTTCGCGAGCCCAAGCATTTCGACTTTCTGCGCGACCAGATTCTTCCCGAACTGGAGAGCACCAAACGGATTCGTATCTGGTCGTCCGCCTGCTCAACCGGAGAAGAACCTTATACGATCGCCATGACGCTTTACGAAGCGGTGCAGAATCCCGCTCAGTGGGATTTTAAAATTCTGGCATCCGACCTCTCGACCCGCGTCCTTGCCAAGGCGGCGTCGGGCTTATACGACGAAGATCGTTTTCGCGACGTGCCGCCCGAATTCATCAAGCGTCATTTTCTTCGTGGGCTCGGCGAGCAAACCGGAGTCTTCAAAGTGAAACCGCACCTTGCCGACGCGATTACGTTTCGGCGCTTGAATTTGATGGACGATCGGTTCCCCATAAAGAACCCGCTCGATCTGATTTTCTGTCGGAATGTCATGATCTATTTCGATCGCCCGACTCAGGAAACGCTTGTGAATAAGTTTCATCACTATCTCAAACCCGGCGGATATCTGTTCATTGGACATTCGGAGAGCCTCCAATGGGTCAAGCATCCCTTCGAATCGCTGGCGCCGACGATATATCAGAAGGAGCGCTGAGTCTCATGCCACAGATCGATACAGATCAGTTCTCCCACATCCGGCGCATGAGGGATAACCGTTTTCCTCATGAGATCGCCTCAATTCTCCCTGGAGAATTCTTCGTCAGCCGAGAGCCCATGGTTGTCTACACGGTCTTGGGATCCTGCATTTCCGCTTGCATCCGCGATCCGATTGTCGGGGTCGGCGGCATGAATCATTTTATGTTGCCGGAGCCGAAAGAAGGCGGGAGTGATTCCTGGGGGGAATCGACTCGGTACGGCTCCTACGCGATGGAATCGTTAATCAACGAGATTCTCAAACGTGGCGGGCTGAAGAGTCGTCTTGAAATCAAGCTCTTCGGCGCCGGCAAGATCTACGAGGGCAACATCGATGTGGGCGCCAACAATGCCAAGTGGGTGATCGGGTACTTGAAGAGCGAAGGGCTCGCGACCGTCAAGACGGATCTGGGCGATGTGTTCCCACGCAAGGTCTATTACTTCACCGACTCAGGGCGTGTCTTGATGAAGAAGATCGAGCGCGTCAAGAATCGTACGGTCTTCGAACGGGAGAACCAGTATGCGGCGCAGATCAAGCAGCGAGAACAGCAGCCCGTGGAGGACGTCACATTGTTTTGATTGTGCGCTGTCGGCTCGCAACCCTCAGCTCAAGAACTGAAGGCTGTCTGCTGGCAGCTGAAGGCCTATGAAAGGAATCCTATGGCAAAGATTCGCGTGCTGACGGTGGATGATTCGGCCTTGATGCGGCAGGTGCTGGCCACGCTTCTATCCAAAGACCCGGGGATCGAGGTCATTGGGTCCGCTCCAGATCCCTTTATCGCCCGTGAGAAGATTAAGGCATTGAATCCGGACGTGATCACCCTCGACGTCGAGATGCCTAAAATGGATGGGCTGACCTTTCTTGAGAAGTTGATGCGGGGGCACCCGATGCCGGTGGTGATGGTGAGTTCACTGACGGAAGCCGGCTGCCAGACCACCTTGCGCGCGCTGGAGTTGGGCGCGGTGGACTTCATTGCTAAACCAAAAATTGATCTTCGAGAAGGAATGGAGGAGATAGCTCAGGATCTCATTGCCAAGGTGAAGGCTGCTGCGTGCGCGAAGGTGAGGGGGAAAGAGGTAGGGGCTAGAGGGGGGGGCGAATCCGTTGCCTCTCGTCCGGCACTCCTGGCTTCGGCAGCCATGATCAAGACGACGGATGCGATCATCGCGATTGGCTCGTCAACGGGAGGCACGGAAGCGGTGAAAGATGTGTTGATGGCGTTGCCGCCGAATACACCCCCAATTCTCATCACTCAACACATGCCGGAACGGTTTACAAAAACTTGGGCCGATCGGATGAACCAACTCTGCCGGATCTCGGTCAAGGAAGCCGAAGATGGCGACAGTGTTTTGCCCGGGCATGCCCTGGTCGCACCAGGCAGTTATCACATGACGCTCGTCAGGAGCGGCGCCCGGTACACGGTGCGCATCAACCAGGATCCTCCGGTGAATCGTCATCGCCCATCGGTGGATGTGCTGTTTGCTTCGGTTGCCCAGTACGCAGGCGCCAATGCCGTCGGCGTTATCCTGACCGGCATGGGGGGCGATGGCGCCAAGGAAATGTTGACCATGAAACAGGCTGGTGCGTTTACGATCGCGCAGGACGAAGCCAGCTGTGTGGTCTTCGGGATGCCGAAGGAGGCGATCAAACTCGGTGGGGTAGACAAGGTACTACCGTTGGCGGAGATTCCCGCTGCGATTGTGGCCTATGTTTCCAAGCTTTAAGACGTTGTGAGTTTCTCGTTCCATGTTTCTGGTTTCAAGTTTTTGGAGTATATTTTCTGAGAAGATGACACGAGAAACCAGCAACTCCGTTCGAGCCAGTGAGCCGGATTATTCATCAACGCAAGAAAGGATGACATCATGCAAATCAAAGAACGCATCGTCCCACAAGGAGTAATCTTGGACGTCGTGGGAGACTTGACCTATGCCCATCGGGCGGTCTTTAAGGCGGCGGTGGAAAAGGCGAGGCAGGCTGGTTGCCGAAACCTCATTGTGAATTTGGAGCAGGTGCGATTTGTAGACAGCGCAGGCCTCGGGCTCCTCGTACTTGTGTCGCAGAATCTTAAGCTACAGCAGGCCCAGATCAGTATGCTGAAACCGCAAAGCTACGTGCGAGAGATCATGAGCCTGGCGAATATTCCCAAGATGATCCCCATCTATGAACGCGAGGAAGACGCGCTCATGGCGCGTGCCGCATAGTTTTGACTTGAGAGTCACGGAGCGTCATGAGTTCACACGCAATGCCCCACATTGAGCAGGTTCCCGACCCACCTCCAGGGGTTGAGACCCTCGCCGCGACGATCCTCCTTATTGAGGATGAACCGGTCGCGCGGACCAGTATGGCTGCGCGGCTGACGCGGCTGGGGTACCGAGTTCTTGAGGCCGAGAATGGGCGCGTGGGTCTTGAGACCGCCAGGCGCGAACGCCCGGATCTTGTCATCGTCGATTGGATGATGCCGGAGATGGATGGGCTGACCTTCTGTGAAGCGATACGCCGTGACCCTCAGTTGAAATCCAGCCAGATTCTTCTGATGACCGCGCATGATGCACCGGCGCAGATTGCCGAAGGGTTGGTGCGAGGCGCGGACGATTTTCTGAGTAAATCGTCCAGTAAACAGGAAATTATCGCCCGTGTGCTGGCCGGTCTGCGCACCAGTCGGTTGGTGCGAAAGCTGGAAACGACCGGCGAAGAACTGAAATCGTCGATGCTGTTGCTTGAGAAAAAGCAGGCAGAAACGGAGGCCGATCTTCAAACAGCGGCCATGTTCGTCCAGTCGCTGC
>Ga0105046_10014942_pt1 | contig 11949 bp, 9 predicted proteins | sample MAT03_FD_78385 | JGI IMG/M metagenome (GOLD analysis project Ga0105046, IMG submission 78385) | Freshwater microbial communities from Lake Fryxell liftoff mats and glacier meltwater in Antarctica - MAT-03 (megahit assembly) | ecosystem: Environmental > Aquatic > Freshwater > Ice > Liftoff...
GTGCGATGGGTGAAAAATTCCCCATAGCCCGCCGCTTCAATGACATCGCGTGCCGCCTTATCGACATCGCCGCAGGCCACGCCCGGTTTAGAGATCAAGCGGGCGGCTTCGTTGGCTCCGCGCACAGCCTCATACACACGACGCATCTCATCGGTGGGCGTACCCAGACAGAACGTGCGCGTAATGTCGCTCGGATAATTTTGATAGCTGCCGCCGTAATCGATGAGCAGGAAATCATCTGCGCCCAGGACACGGCTGCCGCTGTGCCCATGCGGGAGGGCGGCATTGGCTCCGGCCAGCACAAGATTAAACCACATCGTCTCGATTCCGGCGGCGCTCATTTCGTCATTCAGGCGGGCCGCAATTTGCACCTCGGTCATGCCGGGCTGTACCCAATCCATCAAGCGGGTGAGGGCCGTTTCGCTCATGCAAATGGCGGTTTGCATGGCGGCGACTTCTTCGGGCGTCTTGATGGCGCGAATGCCGAGTAAATCCTGTCCCGCATCGATCACATTCGCCATGTCGAGTCCTGCTTTGCCAAGGGCGAGCGATTCAAACACGCGCATCGTCATGCCATCCACCGCCACACTTTGCCCCTTGAGCGAATTGGCAAGCGCCGCAAACGCGCCCTGATAGCCATCCGTATCGCTCCAGCTAAAGGCATTCGCTTCGAGATCAGACCGCTGTGTGAGCTTAATCATCTCCAACTGCGGCATGATGAACGAAAGTCCCTGCTGTGTCACAAAGGCGATGGTGGGGCGCTCAGACAGATGCACATTGAGGCCCGTGAAGTAAAACAGATTGGGGCCTGGCACTAAAGCGACGGCATCGGCCTTGACCGTATCGAGCAATTTTTGCAGACGTGCGCTGTAATCAATGGTGGGCAGATCAGACATAAAGGAGGCTCTCTTTCAGAGAAAATCAGTTGATAAGGATAGGATAGTGGTGCTCTGGCGTGATGAGTCGTCATGATCGTAAACCGATTCTGGACTCGGTTGTGATTCCATTCAGGCCATTTTGGGATTGCTATATGTTTGTACCTTCACTCGCTGACGTGTTTGTTTTGCTGTGCTGGAAGATCATCGTAAGCGGGACAGAGAATCCGACTAAGATTGACCCACCATCAAGAGTGTCATTCAGTCTTAAAACTTGAACAGGTTGTCCGGGTGCATGAACTTCTATTTCTTGCTCATCAGGAAGTACAACCCAAGCTGTTGTCCCTGCGGCACGGTAATGACTGACTTTGCGGCTGACATCTTTGTAGCTATCTGTCGGTGAAACGACTTCTACCGCGAGATCAGGTGCTACTGGATTATAGGCATCCTCGGATGGCTCAGGTTGGCGCGATTTTGACATATAAGCAGCATCAGGGATATAGCGTTCAGTGCCGATACTATAGCCACCCTGCGCATCCGTTACCCATCCGATGTTGTGTTGCATAACATGGGTATCAATTAAAGCAAGTAGACGAGCCGCAATACGTGATGACTTTTGATTGGATACCATCTTCTCAACAATCTCTCCGTTTATCAGCTCAAAATCACGTTCGATATTTTCAGGTCGCATGACCCACTCATCGAATTGGGCTGCTGTGAGAATTGGCGTTTGGTGAACCATAGGAGCAATCTCCGTAGACTTTTCTTGATTATATGTGCTTATTCCAGCAAATTCGCCCGAATCCGCGCCACCATCTGCGGGGTCACACCCGCGTGCATCGTCACATACTGCTCAACGGAGCCGTATTTCGTCTCGATGTAATCCAACGTGGTCTTGAGAGTCTGCGGATCAGCCAGAAACAGCGGGCGCACCTCGGCCTCACTCACGCGGAAGACGCCCAACTGCTTGATGATCTTCGCAGAAATATTGAGAAAATAATCAAAGTAAAGATTGCTCAGGCTGTAATCTTCCAGCACAATCTGCTCAGGCACACCGAGCAAACGCAGCAGAACCGCGATCACCACGCCCGTGCGATCTTTGCCCGCTGAACAGTGGACGAGCAGGGGGAGATTGTCTGCTTCTGCCACAAGCTGCAAAAAGTTGCCAATCACAGCGGGATTGTTATCGATCATGACACGGGTATACATCTGCCGCAGCGTATCAGCCAGCTTCTGACGTTGAAACAGCAGAATGCGAAGCTGCGTTAAACGATCTGAACTCTGCTTGAAGGGCAGAGTGACATAGCGCACGCTCTCATGCGGCATAATATCGGGGGCATCTGCGACTTCGGACGCCATGCGCAAGTCACACACAATTTTAAGGCCGCGTGTGGTCAAACCCTGAGCATCTTCATCAGTGAGGGCCACCAACGACGCGCCGCGATAGACGCGATTCCAGCGCACAGTTTTGCCGTCCACTGTGGGATACCCGCCCACATCGCGCAGATTGGCGATGCTTTTATGCGGCAGCATCCGGCCTTCGCGTTGGGCCTCGTCAGGATTGAGAATCAACTTGAGCGGATCGATCACTTCCGGTATCCCACGCATACGCGCCAGAGCCTGCCAGATACCCACCGCGCCCAACGCCACAACACCCATTTTAACCACATTCCGCATAATCGTTCGTCCCTCATGTGTATGCATGATATAACCCCGATTATGGCGGAGAGATGGGGCAGGGGATAGAGGGCGTATGCTTCAAGTCTCTATCCGTAAACCGACTTCGATTGTCAAAATTGCCGCATGGGAAAAGCACTTTTGAGGGCACAGCACGCTGCGCCCCTACGAATATCAGGTCGTTTACGGACCCATTTTGAATGAAAGACTGTAGGGGCCAGCGTGCTGCGCCCTTGATAGAGATTTACTGTCAGATAGGCATAACTGAGACGAATACGTTATGCCTCAATTTGATAAAAGCAAGGTCGATAGAAAAGCTGTTTCATCCCACGCTAGACGGTTTGTGCACCTTCTAACATGCCAATCTCCTCAGCCGACAGCGTTAAATCGCTGGCCTCGACATTGGCGGCAAATTCTTCCGGGGTGCGGCAGCCCACCAGCGCGAAGATATTGAGAGGCTGATTGAGCACATAGGCCATTGCGATTTGAGGGGCCGTGAGAGATTTTTGGGTGGCCAGGGCTTGCGTGCGTTCCAATCGCTGGAAATTCTCTTCATAGCAGTAGGCCTGCACGCACACTGTATCGGTCCAATGATCAAACGTCTCCAGATTGTCGCGATGGAAGCGCCCCGAAAAGAAGCCGCCCGCCAAACTCGACCAGGGAAAAAGCGCCATACCGTGCTGCGCATACCATTCGCGGGCCGCCTGACCCTGTGTCCCACTGATACTGATGCAGCCTGTCCAGGGTGGTTTGATCTGATCGGCCAGACTGAAGTTCGGACTGCTGACGACGAAAGGCGTCAGGCTGTTCTGCGCCGCATACTCATTGGCCTCTTGAATGCGTTGATGAGTCCAATTGGAACCGCCAAAGGCGTGAATACGGCCTGCCCGCATATGCTCATTCAAAACCTCGACAATGGGACCAACTGGAACCGTTGGATCATCACGGTGCAGCACATACAAATCGATGTAATCCGTCCCAAAGCGTGCCAGCGAATCATATAAGTCAGCCGTAATATCGAAGGGTGTGACACGCTGACGATCCTGATTGAGATGAGCACCCTTGCCAAGCAGCACGACTTTCTCGCGCAGGCCCCGTTCTCGTATCCAGCGGCCAACGGTTCGTTCCCCGTCGCCATTGCCATACACATGGGCGGTATCAAAGGTTGTACAGCCCAATTCAAACACGCCATCCAGCAGCGCGAAACTTTTTTCTAATTGGCTTGATTCGATCATGACTGTGCCTTGAACAAGGCGCGAGATGGGCTTGTTGATGCCCGGCAGTGTCCCGTAACGCATAGTTGTCTCCCATGAACTCTTCAGTAGACTGTCTGATCAATAAAGCGATTAGTCGGCGAGGCAAACACGCCTCAGGGCGATGCAGCATTAGATACAGCAGGCGATGAGTCGGATTTATAGTCACGCAAAAGTTGATCCGTGATCCACGTTGCGCGGGAGCCACTCACACCTGTGCTTGGGCATGTACCGATCCCGTTGAGTTCATCCACAATGCTCTGAATCAGCGGTTGGTGGACATGATCCGGGTTCTCGATGGTAATTGTTTTCGTTCCTGTGGTGGTCTTGAGTAGCAGCGGTTCACTGTCAAATGTTGAAAATTTAAGTTCGCCCCTTGTCCCGACAAGCGTGGTTTCATCCGTGGGCAAGGCCGCTGTCAAACACCAATCCCCAACCCCCGTCACGCCCGACTCAAAGACGAAACTGGCTACGACATGATCTTCCGCCGGATACAATCCCGCCTGATTCGAGGCGCTCCCCTGTACCGATTTGATCGGCCCTAACAGAGAATCTAGAAAATCCAGCGTGTGGACTCCCATATCCACAAACTGACCACCGCCATTGATGTGCGGTTCGAATCTCCAGGGAATGACACCGTCTTCAAGAGGGGGCGGAGGCTTGTACAGTTTGACGACCACCGAGCGCACGTCACCAATCTCGCCGCAGTCGATGATGTCTTTGATTTTGATGAAGCGTGGCAGCGCTCGGCGGTAGTAAGCGACCCACAGAGGCACCCCCGCTGACTGACAGGCGTCAATCATGTCACGGCATTCGGCAAACGAGAGCGCCATCGGCTTTTCGACGAAGACGGGTTTCCCTGCTTTGGCGCACAGCAGCGTATAGGGATGATGCACATGGGGCGGTGTAGCGATGTAAACGGCGTCTACGTCTGGATCATTGATGAGCGCTTCGGCGTCATCGTACCAGCACGGTACGCCATGCCGTTCCGCATAGTCTTTGGCGAGTTCTCCATTCCGGCGCATAACCGCAACCAGGCTCGAATTCGTGGCCTTCTGGAAACCAGGGCCGCTCTTGACTTCGGTGACGTCACCAACGCCGATAATTCCCCAACGTATTGTTTTCATCGCTCACCTATCCTACATTCATGCCAATTCTATCGGGCGTGTCCATTCGTGATTTGTCCCGCAATTAAACCGGTATTTGGGCGACCCAGCGGGTCGCCCCTACGCTTCCATCTTTTGAATTCGGCTTTATTTACCAATTAGCCAGTGGCCCTAAGTTGGCGAGCCCGCTGCAAATACCACAGCATTTTGTATTGGCTAAACCGCTCAATGGATGTATTGAAGGCTTGATTGGCCCCGTTTTTATCCTTATGAGCACTGCGATGTTTGCCAATTTCCATGTAAACAACCGCCACCTGAACCATGCGGCCTCCATGATTGTGGCTTTCAAGACTTTCTTCAAACGCTTTCTCAGCGCCTGCCGCATCTCCCAGATTGGAATAGATTTTGCCGAGCGTACACAAAGCCTCACCCGTCGCCAGCTCCTGGCGTGTTTGTCGTCCAAAGTCCAGGCTTTCCAGGGTGCGCTGGAGAGCAAACTCCGTTTTTCCCTCTAAGAAGTGAAGTTCAGCGCGGTACGCATGAAAGAGCGGCAAATGAAACACGGTTTTCCCCTGTTCAATCATGCCAATCGCCCGATCAAGATACTCGGCGGCTTTGGCGAGATTACCCGTTCGCATGTAAACATTGCCAAGAAATCCGCAGCTCCAATACAGGGGCAGAAAGTCGTTAATCTTGGTCGCCAGAGCTTCGCTTCGATTAAAGAATTGCAGCGCCTCGTCCCAATGACCGCCCCACATTCTTCCACAGCCATTAATGACGAGCGTTCCTGTCATGCGGCTGGGACCGACCTGTTCAGCGACTGCGAGACTGCGCTGGACAACGGGCTCGGCCTCATCCGGCAGACCTTGAACCATCAAACTCAGCGCATAAAACGCCAGTGAGCCTGACAGAAGTTCCAGGTCATTAAACTTCTCAGCCAGGCGAATGCCATCCCCAAGCTGTTTGCGCGACTGCCCGAAATTTCCGGCTAAAGCCACGCTTCGTCCGATAATGTTATAAGGGAGGAGGAGCAGTTCTTCTAAGTTGAGTTTTTCTGCAAGCAGCATGCTGCGCTGAAAAAACTGCATCGATGCGCCGAGCTGGCCGAGCATGAAATGATAGGCCCCGATACTGCCCAGAATACGTGCCAGCAGTGTCTCATCATTCAACTCTTCGGCAATAGCCACCGCGTCTTGCATCGCCCGCGTGAGACTCTCTTCGGGATGATACGCCGCGACTCGTGAGAGCTTGATACAGACTTCAATGTGCAGGCGCTGATGGGCTGCGTCCCTGGGGAGTTGGTTGAACAAGCCCAGCGCTGTTTCATAGTAGGTTTTGGCTTGAAGATTCGCGCCGTTGAGCATGGCTTGATCGCCGGACAATTCCGCATAGCGGACACTTTTCTCCAGATCCTGGGCGGCCTGCCAGTGATACAACAGCAGGGGAGCCCGCGCCGCATCATTGCTGTACAGTGCTTCCATTGTCTGAGCGACCTGACGATGCAGATGCTGGCGCTCATCGGCTGAGAGCGTATTGAGCAGCGTTTCTCGCAGTTTATCATGGACAAAGCGCCAGCGGTCGTCGTTCACCTCAAGAATGAGCGCATCGACGCACTGCTGTAAATGGCGCTCCAACGGTGTATCTGCCGATAAATGACGCATCAAGTCGAGGTCAAGCTGTCGTCCGGCAACGGCGGCCATGTGTAAGAATGGCAGTGCTTCGGGCGGGACCTGTGCCAATCGCCGCTCTAGAATCTGCGTGATACCCCCTGAAATGATGTAATGCGGTACGGTGCGGGCCCCGACCATGTCCAGACGTCCGGCGGATTCGGCCAATGCACGCATCACTTCGATGATGAACAGGGCATTGCCATCCGTCTCACGCTGAAGAAGATCGACAAGCGGTTCAGTCCCCCCACTTGAGCCCAGAATCGCATGGCTGAGATCGCCAATTTCTGAGCGCGTCAGGCGATGCAGTTTGAGCATGATCATATCGGCCAACTCCGTATGCAGTGTTGGAGCTTCGTCATCGCGATAGCTGGCAACGATCATGAGAGGCCGCAGCATCGTCAGCGGATTCAGCCGTTTCAGAATATTGAGACTCTCACTTGCCCAGTGAATATCTTCCAGAATGAGGAGGAGGGGCTGCGAGGACTCTGCAAACAAACGCTCAATGGTGGTCAGCAGGCGTTCCTGCGCGATTTTAGGATTCAGAGCGGGCGGCGCATCCGGAATAGATGTCCCCAGCAGCGCTTCGATGTCTGGAACGATGGGCTTCAGGATGCTGGCTTCTTCGGTGGTCGGTGGCTCCTGTAGGCACAGAAGGCGCAGCGGCTGTCGCCAGAGTTCGTAGACAGCGCCCCCTTCACTCATGCCCTGTCCATTCAAGACGAGAATGCCGCGTGTGATGGCTTGAATACGCAGTTCATTGAGCAGTCGTGATTTCCCGACCCCACTTTCGCCCGCCAACAGCCAACTGCTGCCCGTCATCAACTCACCCTTGATGAGCGTTTGGAAGGCTTGCTGTAATTGTCCAAACTCATCCTTGCGGCCAATGAAAGGCGCACTTTGCAGCACATTCTCACGAACTGCGATGCTTTCCGTGGGCTTTACAAAGTCATAGGCCTGCGCAAGGGCGGCGACAACCGATTCGGCATTATGATAACGGTCCTCCGGATTGCGGCTCAACAGCATGCCGATGATCGGTGCGATATTATCTTCAAGCGCATTTAAATCAGGGGATTTATAAAGAATGGCATTCAGCATCGCGGCAAGGTTGCCCGTTGAGCCAAGAGGATGCCGACCTGCAAAGATCTCATAGGCAATGACACCTGCGGCATAGAGGTCACTCAGGGTGGTGGCTGGTGCTTCAGCGAAGATTTCCGGTGCGATGTAAGCGATTGTTCCAGCAATCATGCTGCCATCAGCAGGCGACATCGTGCCTAAAAGCCCTCCTTGAGCCAGTCCAAAATCAAGGATTTTGACGGTATTATCTTCACTGATTAACACATTGTCCGGCTTTAAATCGCGATGAATAATGCCCCGCCGATGGAGATATGTCAGTCCTTCTAACAGTTGTAAGAGATAATTGACCTTTTCTTCAACAGAGGCGTTCTTGGTCGCTTCAAGAATCGTGCGCGGATTTTCGAGTAAATCCATCGTAAAAAAGGGTTCACCCAGCTTATCAAATCCATAATCCAACACGCTGATGACATGCGGATGGCGCAGTCCCGCCAGGGTTCTGAACTCACGCGACATCACCAACAGGCGATCTTCGACACTTTCTGTCTCAGGATCATCATGCTGAGGGACTGTGCGGAGCTGCTTCAGGGCAATGGCACGCTGTCCATTCAAGCGATCAACTGCGTAATAAACAATGCCCATTCCCCCTTCGCCTAATTTATGTTTTGTAATATAGCGATGATTGACAATCATAAGTAAACCTGTTTGCAAAATTCACTATGGAATGAGGAAAAAACATTATAACGAGTGTTTACAGGCAAGGACAGTCATCTGAAAAGGAACCGGAGTGCGGGTCAAGGTGACTGCATCAAAATAATTTAGGGTTCACAAAAAATCACAGAGGATGTCTAGGTAGGGGCACAGCTGAGTTCATTGGCACGCCATGCCCCTAAAAAAACCGTTGTAAACCCTTTAAATGATCGCATTATGATTTGATGCAATCACCCTGGAGGGAGATAAAATTTCTATCGCCCTCTGGAGAGATATAGAGTCAGGACTTTCGCTTGGAGTTCTCAAGATGGTTGTTAATGGTTCAAATTCTTAGGTTTTGATCTGTCACGACCCGTTCTGAGTTACCCAAGCGAAAGTCCTGAGAGTTTAAAGCGTCACTTAGCCCTTAACGCTGGCGGCGGTCAGACCTGCAATGTACTGCCGTTGAACAGAGATAAACACGATGATGACAGGGATCGTGATTAAGGTCGCCGCAGCCATTGCCGCGCCAATGGGGGCTTCGCTGCCCGCTGTGATACCCGCCAGCATACCCGACATACCGACAGGCAGTGTCATGGCCGTCTGGGAGCGCAGCACCGTGAGAGGCCACAGGAAGCTGTTCCACGAACCGAGAAAGGTCAATACTGCCTGTGCCGCCAATGCTGGACGGGCCAGAGGCAGCATGACGCGCCAATAGATGCCAAACTCAGTCGCGCCATCAATGCGTGCCGCTTCCAACAACTCCGACGGAATCGATAGAATGAACTGACGCATCAGGAAAATGCCCACCGCCGGGGCCATAAAGGGAACGATTAGCGACAAATAGGAGTTCGTCCAACCGAAATTGCTCATCACGATGTACAGCGGGATCAGAATGAGCTGGAATGGGATCATGGTGGAGCCGAGCAGAATAATAAACAGAATATTCTTGCCCCAGAAGCGGTACTTGGCGAACGCAAACCCGGCCAGCGATGTAAAGAACAGAACGGCCAGTGTTACAATTAAAGCGACGAGCAGACTGTTGCCATACCACGCCCGATGATCGGACGATCTGAGGCGGCGGTGACGGCGCTAAAATCCTGGGTGGTATCGGCTGTGGCCGCATCATAAATTTTTTGCGGGGGATGCCAGTTGCAGGACTGGATGTAGAAATCGACAGGGCGATCCGGGGCGGGAAGCTGACCAAATCCGGTGTTGTCAGTGTAGAGCCGCGTCGGATCGAGCGTTTTGCCATAGTGCGAAAGCTCAATCAGCCGAGGATGACCTGAAGGTGTATCAATCAACTCGTTGCCATTGGAGAACAGCACCCACGACGGATGACTTTGCAGCGCGGTCACAATATATTCTAACTCGCGCCGTAAATACTCGTGCATATCCTGAGGCGGTTCCTGCTCGCTGACACCATATAACCGCGTCCAGTTGGGAAGCTCGGCCTGAACAAGCATGCCTGCTTCATCAGCAGCCTGCCAGAAGGGTTCAGGGGCGGTCCATGAGTGCAGGCGCACATGATTAAAGCCATAGCTGCGGGCAATCTGGAACTGCCGCCGATAATCTTCAAGATTCCAACTCGGATAGCCCGTCAGCGGGAAGATACAGCAGTCGACATAACCGCGCAGAAAAACGGGTGTGCCATTGAGGAGGATATTCTTGCCCTCGATGGCGATCTCGCGCAGTCCAATACGCTGTTTGAGCGTATCGACGACCTGATCATTCTGGCGCAGCACAAAGGCGGCATCATACAGATAGGGATCATCATCCCACCACAACCGCGCCTCTTCGCCCATCGGAACGGACACACGAACATGCGTCGATTCAACGGTGGCCTGTCGCCGCGTGTTGCCCACAAACACAATGAGGGAGCAGCCAATCGCCGCCTCTGACACGTCAAATTCAAAATCGAAGCGTTTGTGATCCACATTGGGAGCACAGGTCATGCGCTCAATCGCGATTTTAGACCGCGCGACAAGATCAATCCCGCCTGTGATGCCGCCCCAACGGGTCGCGGTATGTTCAGAATTGGGATGGCTTTCCAGCAGGGGGTAAAGCAGGCGATTGTCGATCTGGATAGTCAGGCGGTGGCTTTGACCTGCACTGACACGGGATGTGATGTCATAGATGTGGGCGGTTGACAATGAGTCGTGCTCACCCACAAGCTGCCCATCCAACCACAGACGACTGCGCCAGCGGACACCCTTGAGGTGCAATTCGATGTGCTGATCGTGCCATGTCAATGGGATTTCAATCGTGCGGCTGTACCACGCCGCGCCTTCATATTCCTGCTGTTTGGTCCATGTGCCGATGAATGTTGTGGGAGGGAGTGCGCCAAAGCCCTGTTCTTCCCACGACCTGGGGACTTGAATTGCTCCCTCAAGCGTTTGAGAAAACCAGGCGTCCTGTTGGCCGCTGTCGTGAGGATCAAGAGCAAACGACCAGCGACCATCAAGCGCAAGTGATTCGCGAATGCGCGGCAATGTTGATACTAAAGACATAAAATTCCTTAAAAAAAGCATTTTATCGTCATATCTAGGGCTGAAATTATCCTCAATATGACATCGTCAAAACAGTAACATACTCTACTCGTGGTGTCAACGCGTGTCTACACATTGGATCGTCAAAAATTAAGGAGGGAAACCTTAGCTCCACGCCTTAAGATAACCACCCCACTGTAGAGAATAGGTTGTAATCTAGCGAACTAATAAATAGTGCTGAACGGGACCACCATCCGTTAGCAATCTAATCAATTTACTAATGGGGGGTTGTATTGGTAAACGGATAATATCTATGAAACTTGGTATAGCTTCAACTTTTTCTCTATCTACTGGAGCCACAGATCCTGAAAATAACTCTACTATGGGTAGATCAATGATGCCTTGTGGTCTCAGTCCAGCACTCTCCCCGTATGAGAAACTCAGCATATTTACTTCATTGACCTTGTCGTTAAGAAAGTTTCGAACATTTAATCCTGTTGATTCAGAAATGTAATCCACCAATACATCTTGTACAACCCAAATTGCAACACCCTGCCAACTAAGGGCAACTTCACTCTTTACAAGTAATTGACTCGCCATACACGCCCAGACTTGACGATAATTGATTCCAGGGCCTTTGTGTGATTTGTTAAGCATAGCATCTTCGAACGCTTGAGCAATTTGGCTTCGCTTATTTTTATTAGCGCCTGAAGTACTTGAGGTCATGTTTTGGTGTAATTGTATGGTTAGTGTTTTCATCAATGATATTGTCGCTTTTAATAACATCGCTGATGGAAATGTCGATTAAAGGCATCAGGATATAATCGAAAGTATAATCAAATTTTTTTGCGATACCTTCATGTCGTCCTACATGATTGACTTTTACCTCTTTCCATATTCCTATTCTTGTACCGGATGGATAGTCTAATAGATCTAGAAGACGAGCCTCTAAATTACGTTGGTATCTTCTTGAACCGGCTTTCTGACGGGCAAGCACTAGTGGGTCACTTGTGACGCAGCCTGGCATAAAAGCGGTGTAGAATGGATTTTAAGCCGAATGCCATGCCAAGGATGTCCGATTATGAGCCGCCGCCGCACCAATCCTCTCCGACGTTTCA
>Ga0105046_10014943_pt1 | contig 11949 bp, 8 predicted proteins | sample MAT03_FD_78385 | JGI IMG/M metagenome (GOLD analysis project Ga0105046, IMG submission 78385) | Freshwater microbial communities from Lake Fryxell liftoff mats and glacier meltwater in Antarctica - MAT-03 (megahit assembly) | ecosystem: Environmental > Aquatic > Freshwater > Ice > Liftoff...
GGCGGGCCAGTTGCCGGCCCACGGTGGATTTGCCGCAGCCGGGCATGCCGACCAGGGCCAAGGGCGTTGCCTGGGCGGTGGGCCCAGGTGCGTCAACGCTCAGTTCGGGTTGGTGCACGTGGTGACGTCGACGCCGAACGGGCTGCGTGCCCCGGCCGGCGCCACCGTCTTGACGCTGAAGTCACCGGCCAGTTTGTCGAGCGGGAAGTCCTTGAACGAGGTGGACTCGGTGCCTGCCACGATGGCCGTGGCCGTCAGGCGCACGCCGATCCAGGGCGCGTACAACTCGGCATAGCGCATCGTGATCGTGGCCGCACCATTGCTGTCGGTGGTCACTGTATTCGCGCCCAGGAACACCACGTTGCCGGGCGTCAGGCTGCCATCGCCATTGGTATCTTCGCCTGGGTCGAGCCGGCCGTTGTAATTGGCGCGGTCCTCGTTCAGGCACTCGGCATAGCTGACGTACACCCACTGGGACGCCGACTCGCTCCAGGCCATCAATCCCTTGGCAAAGTAGTTGGGGATGACCTTGATCGTCACCGGCACGTTGGTCACCCGCACGCCGTTGGCGTCGGTGACGTAGACCGTCCAGTTTTTCTCGTAGGTTTCCGGGTTGAAGTTGGTGATCGTGTTCCCGGTGCCCAGCGCGATGAACAGCGCGCTCTGGTTGACGGTGATCACCGCCGTGCCGCTGACTGCCGGGTTGGATGCCACCGTGCCCTTGAGCTGCACTGCGCCACTGGCAGTGCTTACGGCACCCGACAAATACTGCACCGTCGCCACACCGTTCAGGTCAGTGACGGCGGAAGCCTGCTGCAGCAGCCCGCCGCTGGGATCTGACACCTGGCTGAAGTTGATGGTGCTGCCTGAAACCGGGTTGCCATTGACGTCGGTCACCTTGGCCACCAAGGAGGCCTGTTGTGAGGTGCTGCCGGCCGAGTTGGGGGCCAGCGCCGTGGGCGTTACCTGCAGCACCAGCGTGGCCGGCACGGTGGCGACAAAGCTCAGCGGCAGCGTGGCCTGCACCGCCGAACTGCTGAGCGTGGCGCTCAGCATCGACGAGCCGGCAAAGCCAGATGTCACCGTGACGCTGGCCAGCCCGTTGACGTCTGTCGTCACGCTGGCACTGCTCAGCGTACCGATCGTGGCCGCCAGATTGATGGCCACCCCAGACTGAACCACGCCGGACTTTCGGTAGCGCACTGTCAAGATTTGCGGCACACCCACCAACACCTTGCTGGCCGGAGCGGGCGAAACGAACGCCAGATCCTCGTCGCTGCCCGTGACCGTCATCGTCACCGTCTGCGTGGTGCCGAGGCCGGTGACAGTGACCGTGTCGACACCCGGTTTGGTGGCGGTGTAGTCCACCGTGATCTGGCCCGCGCTGTCGGTGGCCAAGGGCGCCACCAAACCATTGCCCAGCGAACTGGTGACGGTCAGCGCCGCACCCACGATCGCCACCTGCTTGGAGTCAGCCGCGGTGAACGTCAGTTTGGCGGTGGACCCGACGTTGGTCGTCGTCGGCCCGGCGTAGGTGATCTTGGTATTGCCGATCGGCACGTTCAAGGACCGCGTCGCCGGGGTGCCCGTCACCGCAGCGGTCACCACCGCGTCGCGGTTGCTCTTGTCGCTGCCGGCATCCAGCGTGGCGCGCGCCACGCCGTTGACGTCAGTCACGAGCGCCTGGTTGCTGATACGCCCTTTCAACACACTCCAGCGGATCGGCGCGCCGACCCGGGCCACGTTGTTGGAATCAGTGACAAACGCGCTGATCTGTACCTGGTCGCCGCCGGTGCCGATGCTGGGCAAGGCTGCCAGCAATTCGATCGAGGTGGTGGTCGGCGTGACCTGCACCGACACGCTGCTGCTGGCACTGGCCGAGGTGGCAGTGATCGTGGCGCTGGGTTGGATCACCGTCGAACCGGGTGAATAAGTGGCCGTGGCCAGGCCTTGCGCATTGGTCACCGAGACCTGGTTGGTCAAGCTGCCAATGTCGGCCTTCCAGCTGACCGCCGCGCCGCTGATCGACACGTTGTTGGGATCCTTCACCACCGCGGTGATGGTCACCGTGCCGCCATCGGTGCCCACTGCGGGCGCGCTGGAACTCACCACCAACGTGCGCGCGCTTTGCAGGGCGACCACTGCGCTGCCCATGGCCGAGCCCGACGTGGCGCTGATCGTGCTGGTGCCAGCGCTGCGATCGGATGCGGAAAAAGTGGCCACGGCCTTGCCGTCGGCATCGGTGGTCAGCGCGGCGCCGGTCAGGTTGCCAGCGGTGGCGCCCCACACCACTGCCGTGGTGGGCAGGCCCACGTTGTTGGCATCCTTGACGATGGCCGTCACCGTGATGGTGCTCGCGCCGTCGCCCAGCGTGGCGTTGCTGGTGCTCACCTCCACCTTGGCCGCCGCGGATACGCCACCGCCCGAGCCACCGCCAAGCACCGGCGTGCCGGCACCGCCGCCACCCCCACAACCCGCTACTACTGCGGCCATGGCCACCACACCCAACCCGGCCAGCCAGGACTTGATCTTCACGACACTCATTTCAAAAACTCCCCAGTCGGGCAAGGTGCTGATCGACGCACCATTTCAGCGAACCGCCGCACGGTCGGTCACGATCTTGGGCGTGATGAAGATCAGCAGTTCGGTTTTGGTCGCCGTCTTCGTGGTGTTGCGGAACAAAGCGCCCACGTAGGGCACATCGCCCAGGAACGGCACCTTGTTGACGTCGTTGCTCTCGGTCTGCGTGAAGATGCCGCCGATCACCACGGTGCCGCCGTTTTCCACCAGCACCTCGGTCTTCACATGTTTGGTGTCGATGGCAAAGCCTTGCGGGGTTGATTGGCCCACGCTGTCCTTGTTGATGTCCAGCGTCATGATCACGCTGCCCTCGGGCGTGATCTGCGGCTTGACTTGCAACTTCAGGTTGGCCTTGCGGAACTGGATCGACGTGGCGCCACTGGACGTGGCCACTTGATAGGGCAACTCGGTGCCCTGCTCGATGATGGCTTCGTTTTGGTCGGCGGTGATCACCCGCGGGCTGCTGATGATCTTGCCCTTGCCGTCGGCCTCCAGCGCCGAGAGCTCCAGGTTCAAGAATCGGTTGGCCGCCGGGCTGAACAGCGACAGCGCAAAACTCGGCAGCCCCTCGGCGCCCGAGAACACCGAGTTGACGGTGTTGGCCGGCAGGTTGACAAATTGGGTATCAGCGTAGTTCAGCGGTGAAGTTTGCTTGGTCTGCGCTCCCACGGAGGTGTAGTTGCCGGCAATGGTGGCGTAGTTGCCGCCACCCACCTTGTAGCCCGGGATGCCACCCTGGATGCCGCGCAGGTCAGACGCGCCCAGCTTCACGCCCAGCGTGCGGCCAAACTTGTCGTCGGCCTCCACGATGCGGGCCTCGATCAGCACCTGGCGCACCGGGATGTCGATCTTGCTGATCAGCACCTGGATTTCTTCCAGCTTGCTGGGGATGTCGGTGACAAACAATTGGTTGGTGCGGGTTTCGAAGATCACGCTGCCGCGCGGCGACAGGATGCGCTGCTGGGTGCTGCCCCCCGCCCCGCCACCCCCGGCACCACCGCCTGCGCCGCCCCCCGCACCACCACTGCCACCAGCGCTGCTGCCGCTGCTTTGCCCGGATAGGCCCTTGGCCACTTCTTCGCTCTTGGTGTAGTTGAGCTGAAACGACTGGGTGCGCACCGGCTCCAGCTCGGCAATCTTCTTCTTCGACTCAAGATCCAGCTGCTCCTTGGCAGCCAGCTCGTCCTTGGGCGCGATCCACAGCACGTTGCCGTTTTTGCGCACGCCCAGGCCCTTGCTCTGCATGATGATGTCGAGCGCCTGGTCCCAGGGCACGTCTTTCAGCCGCAGCGTGACGCTGCCAGTCACCGTGTCGCTGGTCACCACGTTGAAGTTGGTGAAGTCGGCGATCACCTGCAGCAGCGCGCGCACCTCGATGTTTTGAAAGTTCAGGCTGAGTTTTTCACCGGCAAAGCCGGGGCCTTGCGTCAGCTTGTTCGGGTCAACCTTCATCGGCCGCACTTCCAGCACGAACTGGTTGTCAGTCTGGTAGGCGCTGTGCTCCCAGTTGCCCCGCGGCTCAACCACCATGCGCACCCGGTCGCCACTTTGGAAGGTGGCGATGCTTTGCACCGGCGTGCCGAAATCGGTGACGTCCAGCCGGCGGCGCAGGGTCTCAGGCAGGCTGCTGCGCAAAAACTCAACCACCAGCGTCTGGCCCTGCTGGCGGATATCCACCCCCACCTGCGTGCTGGCCAGTGATACCACCACCCGGCCGGCGCCATCGGCACCGCGGCGAAAGTCGATGTCGCGCAGCGGTAGCTGGTCGCGGTTTTGCGGCGCGGCAAAGTGCACCGGCTCACCGGTGCTGGCGGCCACGGCGGGCGCGGCGTTGTTCTCCAACACCACCACCAACACCTTGCCCTGCAGCTCGGCGCGGTAGTTGGCGGGCTGGCGCAGGTTGAGCACCAGGCGCGTGCGCTCACCGGCCTGGGCGATGGCCACCGAGCGCAAGTTGCCCTGGTTGATGTCGATCACCGACTTGCCGGTGCCGTTGCTCACACCGGGCAAGTCCAGCGCCACCCGAGGCGGGGTTTGCACCGCAAAGCCGTTGGGCAGCGCGGCCAGGGGCGCGCTCAGCTCGATGCGCACCACCTCGGCGCCGGCCTGCTGCGTGCTGGTGATGCCCTGGATGGTGATTTCAGCCTGCGCAAACAGCGGCGCGGCGCAAGCCAGCAAGAAGGCGGCAAGCCGGGTGCGCCACTGGGGCATGGTTGTAGTCTCCTGCATGTTGTTCATCGCGCCTTCTCCTGCGCACGTTCCTGAAGTTGCAGCGTGGCATTGCGCTCGGTCCATTCACCCGCGGCATCCTGCACCACTTCGCGCAACGCCACCTCGGTTTCGGTGATGCGCAGGATGCGGCCGTAGTTTTGGCCCAGGTAATCACCCGCCTTCACCTGGTAGAGCAGGTTGTCCACCCGCAACAGCGCAAATGGCCGGCCGGCCTTGGCCACACTGCCCACCATCGACATGGCATCCAGCGGAAAGGCTTCCAGCGGCTCTTTGCGGCGGTTCATCTCGGCGGCCAGCAATGAATTGGGCTGCTTGGATTCCTGCTTCAGCGCCACGCTGAGCTTTTGGGTGGAAAACGGATCCACCTGCTGCGCATTGGCATAGGGCACCGGGTTGAACTTCTTGGGCGCGGCCAGCGGGGCCACGCTGGGCCGCACCTCGCGGCGCTGCTGCTCCATCCATTCCTGCAGCTGCTGGGTTTCGCCTTCGCAGCCGGCCAGCAGGCCGGTGCCCAGCATCAGGGCCAACGCCAGGGCCAAGGGGCGGGCGGCGCGGCTTGGTATCGCCGCGGTTTGATCGGCCAGGCACAGTTCGGGGCTCAACATGGCGGTCATTTGCCTGGCGGTCATTTCCGTGGCGGTCATTTCCGTCGCGGTCATTTCCGTGGCGCCTTGGCTTTGGCTTCGGCCTCACGGGTTTTGCGCACCTCGGCCAGCTCGGCCACGTCAAGATAGCGGTAGGTGCGTGCCACAGCGTCCATCGACAGCGTGCCCGCCGGCTCTTTGGCCGGCACCAGCGCCAGGTTGTGCAGCGTGACGATGCGCGACAGGTTGGCCACGTCGGCCGTGAAGGCACCCACGTCGTGGAATCGGCCGGTGACCCGCAGCGTGATCGGCAGCACCGCGTAGTAGTCCTTGATCTCCACCTGGCCTGGGCGGAACAGCTCAAACTGCAGGCCGCGGCCGATGCCCGCCTGGTTGATGTCCGACAGCAGCGCGTCCATCTCGGCCTTGCCGGGCAGTTGACGTTCAAGCTGGGTAACGTATTCCTGCACCTGTTGCTTCTGCTTGCGCAGCTCAGACAGGTTGACCGCCTGGCCCAGCTTGGCGCGGTAGTCGTCCTTGAGGCCGGGCTCCAGGTTGCGCTCGGCCTGCAGCGCATCGGCCGCGCCCGATACCAGCAGCACCCAGCCCAGCGCCAGCGCCGCCGCCGCCACGCCCACGCAGGCCGCCACCTTGGGCAGCAGCGGCCATTGGCCGGGCTCTTTGGGATTGAGCCCCTTGAACTGCACCGAGGCACGGTCAAAGGCCGTGCCCATGTCGAGGCCCATCGGGCTGGTGGTGTTGTTGGCCATCAGCGTTTCCTCAGGCGGCCTTGCGGGCTGCGGCGGTACTGGCGGCCGGGGCCGCCGTGGGTGCCGACGCCGGCGTGCCCGGCAGCTTGGTCGATACACGCAGTGAAAATTCGTAGAGCCGGCGCTGCTCGCGCGTGCCCGGCGCGGGCTGTTGCGTCACGGCCTTGATCTCGACCAACTCCATGCGGTCGAGCCAGGGTGAATTGCTTTGCGCGTTGCGCAAAAATTCAGACACCCGCTCGTTGGTTTGCGCCACGCCCGCCACCAGCACCGTGTTGTCGGTCTGCTTGACGCTGGTGAGGTAGATGCCCTCGGGCGTGAGCCGCACCAGTTCATCGAGCAGGTGCACCGGCACATTGCGGTTGAGTTGCAGGTCTTCCACCGCAGCCTGGCGGGCCTTGAGGCCGTCTATCTCTGCGCGCAGCGTGGCGATGTCCTTGATCTGGCCTTCGAGCTTGCCGATTTCGCTTTTCAGGAAATTGTTGCGCTGCTGCTGGGTTTGCGTCATCTGCTGCAAGGCGCCGTACCAAAGCGCGGCCATCAAAGCGCCCAGGCCCGCCGCCGCCCCCAGGGCGATGAAGAAACCACGCTTGCGCTGGCGCCGCCGCTCTTCGCGGTGCGGCAGCAGGTTGATCAAAATCACTGCAAGAACCTCCGCATCGCCAGGCCGCAGGCGGTCAGGTACGAAGGGGACTCCTTGCGCACCTTGGTCTCCTTGACGTTGCCGCTGATCTTCATGCCGTCGAAGGGGTTGACCACCATCGACGCAAAGCCGGTGAGCTCAGTGACCTTGTCCTTCAGCCCCGGCAAGGTGGCGGTGCCACCGGCCAGCATCACGTAGTGCACCTTGTGGTGCGGCGTGCTGGTGAAGAAATACTGCAGCGCACGGCCGATTTCCTGCGACAGGCTTTCAACAAACGGGGTCAGCACGACCTGGTCATAGTCTTCGGGCAGTTCACCGGCCAGCTTCTTGGTTTCAGCTTCTTCGAAGGAAAAGCCGTATTGCCGCGAGAACAGCGTGGTGAGTTGCGAGCCGCCAAAAGCCTGGTCACGGTCATAGAGCATCTCGCCTTCGCGCAGCACCTTCAGGCTGGTGGTGTCGGCGCCAATCTCGAACAGCGCCACCAGCGCGTCGCGGCCCTGGTTGGGCAGGGTGTCGACGATGCGGCTCATCGCCAGCAGCGAGGCATGGCTTTCGATGTCCAGCACGGTGGGCTTCAGCCCCGCGGCCTCGGCCAGGCCTTGGCGGTCCTGCACTCGCTCTTTGCGGGACGCGGCGATCAGCACCTCGACATCACCACCCGACGTGGGGCTGGGGCCGATGACGCAGAAGTCGAGGCTCACTTCGTCCAGCGAAAAAGGGATGTACTGGTTGGCCTCGGATTCGACCTGCAGCTCAAGCTCTTCATCACGAAGGCCGGCGGGCAGCATGATGCGTTTGGTGATCACCGCCGATTGCGGCATGGCCATCACCACCAGCCGGGTCTTGGTGCCGCTTTTTGCCAGCAGCTTGCGCACGGCGGCCACCACCTCGTCGAACTTCTCGATCTGGCCGTCAGTGATCCAGCCCTTTTCGAACGGCTCGGAGGCCATGCGCTCGAGCACGTAGTCGCCCGTGGCGGACTTGCTCAGCTCCACCAGCTTGGCACTGGACGAGCTGATGTCCAGCCCGATCATCGGCACATGCTTGCGGCCCAGCAGCAGGTCCATAAGGCTCACGGATGGCGTCTCCCAACGGGCAAAAGGGGTGGACAGAAAAGCCGGCGGACGGGCCGCCGCAACTTAATAAGTTACTTCAATGCTAGCAGTAAAGCCTATGTAGCCTAAAGGAATTTACCGTTTCTGGCCAGTCGCGGCGTTGTGATCAACCGACGTATTCCAGCCCAATTGAAAGCAAGGGCAACGCGGTTGCGGGCTGCCTGACTCGCGGCTTTGGCGCGCCGGGCAGCGGCAGCGCTTTCTATACACTCGCACGCTCCATGACCGACTCTGCGCGCGCTGCGCCGCAACCCGCTGCCGCCAAGGGCTCCCAAGCCCCCAAGACCCGCCATGGCGCGCTGCGCCTGGTGCTGAAGGCGGCGGGCTGGCTGCTGGCCGCCGCACTGGCCGTGGTGGCCGCTGCAGCGCTGGTGTTGGGCACCGGGCTGGCAGTGGCCTACCCCAACCTGCCCGAGATCAGCGGCCTCACCGACTACCGGCCCAAGCTGCCGCTGCGGGTAATCTCGGCCGACGGCGTGCTGCTGGGCGAGTTTGGCGAAGAGCGGCGAATATTCATGCCGATCGCGCAGATCCCGAAGGTGATGCAAGAGGCGGTGCTGGCGATCGAGGACGCGCGCTTCTATCGCCATGGCGGCGTGGACTACCTGGGCGTGCTGCGCGCGGCCCTCGCGCAGTTCAACAAGGCCAAGAGCCAGGGCGCGTCGACCATCACGATGCAGGTGGCGCGCAACTTCTACCTGTCGACCGAAAAAACCTTCACCCGCAAGATCTACGAGATCTTGCTGGCGCTGAAGATCGAGAGCCAGCTGAGCAAGCCGCAGATCCTGGAGATCTACATGAACCAGATCTTCCTCGGCCAGCGGGCCTACGGCTTTGCTGCGGCCAGCGAAATCTACTTCGGCAAGCCACTGCAGCAGGTGACGGTGGCCGAAGCCGCGATGCTGGCCGGCCTGCCGCAGGCGCCCAGCGCCTACAACCCGATCAGCAACCCCAAGCGCGCGGCGCGGCGCCAGCAGTACATCATCGACCGCATGGAGCACAACGGCTTCATCACCGAAGAGCAGGCCGACGCCGCACGCAAGGAAGAGCTGAAGTTGCGCCCGCCGGCCGAGGCCGTGGTGCATGCCGAGTACGTGGCCGAATCGGTGCGCCAGCTGATCTTCAGCCAGTACGGCGCCGAAACCACCACCCGCGGCTTGAATGTCTACGTGACGGTGGACGCCAGCGACCAGGCCGTGGCCTACCGCGCGCTGCGACGCGGCCTGCTGGACTATGAACGCCGGCAACATTACCGCGGGCCGGAAGACTACGTCGACCTGCCGGCCGACCTGGCCGCGCTCGACACCCGCGTGGCCGAGGCGCTGGCCGAGCACCCCGACAACGACGAGCTGAAGGCCGCCGTGGTGCTGGAGGCGTCGGCCAAGAAGGTGGTGGCGGTGCTGCAGTCGGGCGAAAGCATCACCGTCACGGGCGAGGGGCTGAAACCCGTCACCTCGGGCCTGGTCGACAAGGCCGAGCCCGGCAAGCAGATCCGCCGCGGTGCGGTGGTGCGCGCGGTGCGCGGCCCCAAGGGCGACTGGACGCTGACCCAGCAGCCCGAGGTGGAAGGCGCCTTCGTGGCGATCGACACCCGAACCGGCGCGATCCGGGCACTGGTGGGCGGCTTCGATTTCGGCAAGAGCAAGTTTAACCACGCGACCCAGGCCTGGCGCCAGCCGGGCTCCAGCTTCAAGCCCTTCATCTACTCGGCCGCGCTGGAAAAGGGCTTCACTGCGCAGACCATCGTCAACGATGCGCCGCTGTTCTTCGACGCCGGCACCACCGGCAGCCAGCCCTGGGAGCCGAAAAACTACGACGGCAAGTTCGAGGGCCCGATGGTGCTGAAAACCGCACTGGCCAAGTCGAAGAACATGGTGTCGATCCGGGTGCTGCAGAGCACGGGCGTGAAGTTTTCGCAGGCCTGGATCACCCGCTTCGGCTTCGATGCCGAGAAGCACCCGGCCTATCTGACGATGGCGCTGGGCGCCGGCTCGGTCACACCGCTGCAGATGGCCAGCGCCTACAGCGTGATCGCCAACGGCGGCTACCGGCTGAACCCGCTGTTGATCACCCGCATCACCGACAGCAAAGGCAAGGCCTTGCTGCAGAGCCCGCCGCCGGTGATCGACGAATCGATGCGCACGCTGGAGGCACGCAACGCCTTCGTGATGAGCCAGCTGCTGGGCGAGGTGGCGCGCTCGGGCACCGCTGCCAAGGTGTACAGCACCTTCAAACGCATGGACTTGGCCGGCAAGACCGGCACCACCAATGATTCGATGGACGCCTGGTTTGCCGGCTTCCAGCCCAACCTGGCTGCGGTGGTGTGGATCGGTTACGACACCCCGCGCAAGCTGGGCGACCGTGAAACCGGCGGCGGCCTGGCGCTGCCGGTGTGGATCGAGTACATGGCCCACGCGCTGAAGCGGCTGCCCGAACAGGCGCCGGTGGTGCCCGACGGCCTGATCCAGCGCAACGGCGACTGGATGTTCAACGAGTTCGGCCCGGGCAACGGCATCAGCAGCGTGGGGTTGGAAGACAAGCTGCCCGAGCCGCCCACCGAAACCGAGCGCAAGGGCATCCTCGATTTGTTCAGGTAGCGCCGGGTGCGCAGGTAGCGCCGGGTGGGCCAAACACCAGCGCCTGGCCGGCCTGGGCGCTGACATGCTGTGACAGCGCGGCAAAAAATTCACTGCTGTCGCGTGTGTCGAGCCAGCGGCCCTGCACGTGGCGGTAGTGGTGGCCACCGGCCTTGGCGGCCAGCCACAGCTCTTGCAGCGGCGGCTGGGTGTTGAGGATGATCTTGCTGCCGCCGGGCAGGCTCAGCTCCAGCAGGCCGCCTTGGCGCTGGCTGTCGATGTCGATCACATCCCGGTCGAGCCAGCCGTCCACCGTGGCCTCGATCTGGGCGAGCGCGGCAAACGCCAAGCGGTGGAATTCGGCGTCCGTCAGTGGGGTGGCGGGCGGTGCCGCCGTGGCAGCTGGCTGGGTCATGGTCGATAGAATCCGGCGGATGAAATTGCAATCGAGTGTAGCCAGCAGCGCCCAACCGTGTGGCGCCCGGCCGGATGCGGGGGCATTTTCGGCGGCCGCGGCCCAACGCTGCCTGGCCTGGATCGCCGCGGCGGCGCTGTTGGCCGGCTGCGGCCAGAAAGGTGCGCTGAAGCTGCCTGCACCGCCCGCCATGCCAGCGGTCACCGCCACCGGCAGCGCCACACCGTCCACCTCCCTTCCTGCCACCGCAGCCTCCAAGCCAACCAACCTGCCGGCCATCCGATGACCCCTTCCCTGCTGCCCGGCGCCCCATTTCTGGCCCGCCAGGGTAGTGACCTGTGGCTGGACGGCACGCGGCTGGCCGACGTGGCGGCCGAGTTCGACACGCCGCTGTATGTGTACTCGCGCAACGCCATGCGCAGCGCCGCGGCCGCCTACTTGCGCGCCTTGGCCGGCCGGCCGCATTTGCTGTGCTACGCGATGAAGGCCAATTCCAGCCTGGCGGTGATCAAGACCTTTGCCGACATGGGCCTGGGTTTTGACATCGTCTCGGCCGGTGAACTGGCGCGGGTGATCGCCGTGGGCGGTGACCCGGCCAGGGTGGTGTTCTCCGGCGTGGGCAAAACCCGCGCCGAGATGGCCACCGCGCTGCAAGCCGGTGTGAAATGCTTCAACGTCGAGAGCGAGAGCGAGTTGCTGGGCTTGTCTGAAGTGGCCACCGGCTTGGGCCTCACCGCGGCCATCAGCCTGCGCGTCAACCCCGATGTGGATGCCCAAACCCACCCCTACATCTCCACCGGCCTGAAGGGCAACAAGTTCGGCGTGGCGCATGACCAGGCCCGCGCCATCTACGGCCGCGCGGCCAGCCTGCCCGGCATCCGGGTGATGGGCATCGACTGCCACATCGGCTCGCAGATCATCACCATCGCGCCTTACCTCGACGCACTGGACCGGCTGCTCGACCTGATCGAACAGGTGGAGGCCGATGGCATCGCCATCGCTCACATCGACCTGGGCGGCGGCCTGGGCATCAC
>Ga0105046_10014944_pt1 | contig 11948 bp, 9 predicted proteins | sample MAT03_FD_78385 | JGI IMG/M metagenome (GOLD analysis project Ga0105046, IMG submission 78385) | Freshwater microbial communities from Lake Fryxell liftoff mats and glacier meltwater in Antarctica - MAT-03 (megahit assembly) | ecosystem: Environmental > Aquatic > Freshwater > Ice > Liftoff...
CAGTCACGCACTCGTTGCGCAGTTGGTTGCAGCCAGGCGATGAAGTGTTGACCACCAACCACGAATACGGCGCATGCAACCACGCCTGGCAGTTCAATTGCCAGAAGGCTGGTGCCGTCTACATCAACCACCCGATCCGAGTGCCGCTAACCTCGACCGAGGATTTCATCGAGCAACTGTGGACAGGCGTGACGCCGCGCACGAAGGTGATCTATCTCAGCCACACCACCTCACCCACGGCGCTAACGTTCCCCGTGCAGGCTGTGTGCGAACGCGCCCGCGCAGAAGGCATTCTCACCGTCATCGACGGCGCGCACGTGCCGGGTCAGCGCAATCTGTCGTTGGATGAGGTGGGGGCCGATTTCTATACCGGCAACTGCCACAAGTGGATGTGCTCGCCCAAGGGCACAGCATTTTTGTATGCCCGGCCGGAAGTGCAGTCGATGATTGAGCCGATGATCGTGGGACATGGCTGGCTGCCCGATGAGCGCTCGACCAGGCCGATGGTGGATTACGTGGAGCAATTCGGCACACGCGATGTCACTGGCTTTCTAACCGTGCCATACGCCATCGACTACATGCACGCGCACGATTGGGACGCCGTGCGCGCGCGTTGCAATGCCATGGCTCTGCAAACCAAGCGCACTTTGGAGCACCATTTCGGCACCGCCTCCATCTGCCCGGACGATTTCGAGTGGTTCAGCCAGTTGGTGCCAATCCGGCTGCCCGACAACACCGACATGGGCAAACTTGGCGAGATCATGCGCGAGCACTATCGCATCGAGATGCCGATGATCAACTGGAACGGCGTAAAAATTGCGCGCCTGTCGGTGCAGATTTACACCACCCAGGAAGAGCTGGACATCCTGGAAGAAGCCCTGACCACCCACGTGGCCGCATGCCAGATTGCAGAAGTGCCGGCCGCGTAATGCGATTTTGACCTCTATGCCAACGGCCAGGATTAATTTCGCGCTAAAACCATGCAGTCGTTTTCGAAGTTGAAGCAAACGCTGTCCGGCGTCATCGGGCTTCTCGTGCTGGCGCTGATCGTGGGGTTCTTTCGAGCACCCATCGAGGCAATCAAATGGCTGGGCGCGCCGTTGCTGTTTCTACCTTCCCTGCTGGGAATAACGCCGATCGTGAGTGCGAGTGAAATCCAAACCCTGTCGCTCTACCAAACCAACCCGATTGTGAGGGTAGATCGAGCCGGACAATACGCAGTCTTCACCGATGACAGACAGGTGCTCAGCCGGGCCAACATGCTTGAAGGCATCGGCGTGGGCTGGATGAGCGCGCAACTGACCGGGACGCAAGACCTACCAACAGGACAAGCGCCACCCAAAACCATTGATGGCAGTACCGTGTTGCGCGGGGTGCGGCCATACGATCCTGTAACGGTGCCAGGCCGGGCCATAATCACCTTTGGCTTTCCAGAAGCCGGACGGTACGTGCTATCGTATCCACCACAAAGCGGCACGGTGTATTTTGTGCCGGACTATGTGACGGGCCGGGAGGTCACGATTGCGCTGGCGGTGGCGGCGCAAATCATCGTGGTTGTGTTGGTCGTGATCGTGCTGCGGTGGCCCCAGTTGCGCCGCAGCCGGCAGCTCCACCGGCTATTGGCCCACAAACTTGCCCAAAAACGCGCCAAGGATGAGGCGTTTTGGCAGGCGCAGGAACGCGAAGATACACAGCAGTGATCAGATCAGATCAGATCAAGCGGTTACGAGAGTTCACACTATGGCAAAAATCAAACTGACTCAGGGCAAGTTCAACGGCATCAACACGCTGGCCAATGCCAACGGCATCATCGCTGCGGCCGCAATGGACCAACGCGGTTCGCTGCAAAAATCCATCGCCAAGGCGCGGGGGGCCGACGCAACCACCGAAGATCTGGTTCAATTCAAAATTGCGGTCTCAAAGATTCTCACTCCGCATGCCAGCGCCATTTTGCTGGACCCGGAATACGGCCTGCCCGCTATCAAAGTCCTCGCGCCAGGTCGAGGTGTATTGCTGGCCTACGAGAAAACCGGCTACGACGCGGCCACACCGGGCCGGCTGCCCGATCTGCTGTCGCAATGGAGTGTGCGCCGGCTGGTCGCGGCGGGTGCCAATGCGATCAAGGTGCTGCTGTATTACACCCCGGCCGAGGATGCGCGCATCAATGAGGGCAAGCACGCTTTCATCGAACGCATCGGCGACGAGTGCGCGGCCAACGATGTGTCATTCTTCCTGGAGTGCATCGCCTACGACGACAACATCAACGACAAGTTTGAGTTTGCGCAAAAGAAACCCGACTATGTGACGGCGTACGTGGCGGAGTTTACAAAGCCACAATACGGCGTGGATGTGTTGAAGGTGGAAGTGCCGGTGGACATGGCTTTTGTAGAGGGCAGCAAGGCCTTCAAGGGCAAAGCCGCTTATACCCAGGAGGAAGCCATGCGGCTGTTTCGCGCGGCCGGTGACGCGGCCACCAAGCCCTACATCTACCTCAGCGCCGGCGTCAGCGACGAGATCTTCCGCGAGACATTGGAGTTGGCAGCACAGGCCGGCACCACATTCTCAGGGGTGTTGTGCGGCCGGGCCACCTGGCAGGATGGCATCCCCATCTACGCCAAAGAAGGTGTGCCGGCGCTTGAAGCCTGGTTGCAGGATCGCGGCGTCGAGAACATTGAGGCGCTCAACACGATTCTGGCCAAGGGGGCCAAGCCGTGGTGGTCGATCTACGGCGGCAAAGACCAGATCGAAGTCGTATAAAAAAAGGCGCAGCATGGCTGCGCCTTGCAAAGGCTGGGTCGGAGGCAGACAACGGCTCTAGCCAACCACTTCCAATGCGTTATCGGGCAGATCGAACTCAAAGTCGGTGGGAATGACCTTGGCTTTGTTCTTGCCGACCAGCACGACCAGGCCACCGCTGCCATCTGGCGCGGGAATAGCCAGCGGCCGGTTCCAGGTGGTGAAGTCGCACGCCGGGTAGTTGACGCAGCCGTAGAACACGCGGTTGCCTTTGCGCATGTGCCGCTCAGTCAGCTTGCCGTCGCTGCACTTGGGGCAGCGCACGCCCTCGATCGTGATCGGCGCAGTGTAATCGCACTTGGGATAGCTGCTGCAACCAATGAAGCGGCCGGTGCGGCTCTGCCGAAACACCAGGGGCTCATGGGTCTCACACTTGGGACACGGCTCGCCCACATACTCGATCACGCGCTCGCGCTTTTCGATCTTGCTGGCGGCCTCGGTCACGTTTTGCTTGAACGGGTCGTAGAACTCGTGCAGCACGGGCTGCCAGCGCCGCGAGCCGGTCTCGATCTGGTCCAGCTCGTCCTCGACATGGGCGGTGAAACTGACATCGATGTAGCTGGGGAAGTTGCCGACCAGCAAGTCATTGACATCAAAACCCAGTTCGGTCGGCCGCAGCTGTTTGCCCTCTTTGCGCACATAGTTACGGGTCTGGATCGTCGACATGATGGCGGCATAGGTGCTGGGCCGGCCAATGCCATATTCCTCCAGCGCCTTCACCAGACTGGCCTCGGTGAAACGCGGCGGCGGCTGGGTAAAGTGCTGCTCGGGCAGCAGTTGAACCAGGTTGAGCGGCTCATTGGCTTCGAGCGGCGGCAGGCGCCGGTCACTGCCATTCTCCATGCCCTCGCTGTCCTCGTTCTTGTCGCCATCGTCGCGGCCTTCCTCATAGACCCGCAGGAAGCCGGCAAACTTGATGATGGAGCCGGTGGCGCGAAACCAGAACACAGGAATTTCGGGCTGATTCGGCGAGGTGGGCATAGTCGACACTGCGGCAGCCGCAGCCTGTGTCTGTGCGTCGATATCGACTGTGGTGGCATCAAAGATCGCATTCGCCATCTGACTGGCCACAAAGCGCTTCCAGATCAGATCGTAGAGCTTGTATTGATCCGGCTCCAGATGCTGCCGAATCGAATCCGGCGTGCGATACACCGAGGTGGGTCGCACGGCCTCGTGAGCCTCCTGCGCGTTCTTGGAGCGGTTGACATAGCGCGGTGGCGCATCGGGGTGAAAATCCTTGCCGTAGCGCTCGTCGATGAAGCTGCGCGCCTCTTGCTGCGCCACTTCGGCCACATTGACGCTGTCGGTTCGCATGTAGGTGATCAGACCCACATTGCCCTCGCCGACATCCACACCCTCGTACAAGCCCTGGGCCGCGCCCATGGCCCGGCGGGCATTGAAGCCAAGCTTGCGGCTGGCCTCTTGTTGCAACGTGCTGGTGGTAAAGGGCGCGGCCGGCTTGCGCTGGCGATCCTTGCGCTCCACCTTCCAGACCACATAATTGGCCCCTTCCAGCGCATCCACAATGCCCTGCGAATCGGCCTCATTCTTAAGGTCAGGATCCTGACCGCGCAGTTTGAAAAGGCGGGCCCGGAATTTACTATTGACCATTGGCAATTGACGATTCTCAGGTGGGTCAAGGGTCAATGGTGAATGGGCAATCTTCTCCAGCTCGGCCTCAATCGTCCAGTATTCCACCGGCACAAACGCCATGATTTCGCGCTCGCGCTCGGCCACCAGCCGCAGCGCCACCGACTGCACGCGGCCAGCACTCAGGCCGCGCTTGCTCAGCTTGTCACTCACGAGTGGGCTCAGGTTGTAGCCAACCAGCCGGTCGAGAATGCGCCGTGCTTGCTGGGCATCGACCCGGTTCATGTTGACATTGCGCGGCTCGGCAAAGGCCTTGCTGATGGCGTCCTGGGTGATCTCGTGGAACTCCACGCGATGCACCGGCTTGTCACCAATTTCAGTCTCCAACGCCTGGTGCAGATGCCAGGAAATGGCCTCACCCTCGCGGTCGGGGTCGGTGGCCAGCCAGATTTCGCTGGCGGCCTTGGCCAGCTCCTTGAGCTCCTTCACGGTCTTGCGCTTGTCCATCGGCACGATGTACGACGGCTCAAAGTCGTGCTCGACATCGACCCCCAACCGGCTCTTGGGCAGATCGCGAATGTGGCCGACAGACGGTCGCACCATGTAGCCGCGGCCCAGAAACTTGCCGATGGTTTTGGCCTTGGTGGGGGATTCGACAATGACCAGCGGGCCGCTGTGGCGGGAGGTGGCCACCGCGCGAGTGGCCGCTTTTTTGCCACCCTTGGGGGCCTTGCCGCCGGCCGAAGCGGCGGGTTTGTCCTTCTTTACCCGTGGTTTTCGCTCGACGACGGGGGGCGTCAATCCTTCATGTTCGGGCGTGCGGCCCATTTTGAAGACTTTCTCACTGCCGCAGTTGCTACAGGTGCCCTGAGTGGCTGGCGAGCCGTTGGCAAAGAAGATGGGCTTGGGGTTTAGCAGCTCGTGCTTGCCCCGACATTTGAAACAAAAAGCTTCCATAAGGAATCAGAGATTAGAACTGGACGATCAGGCGAACGTGGCCCTGACTATCGAATTTGAGTGACATTGCAGACGATGTTGGACTTGTTTCGCCAGTCACTAATCTCAATAAACGGTCAGTAATTCGAATAACTCACGCTGGAATCTTGCCACACCAAACTGCTCGGCATGGCGGCGGATTTCAACGGGCGCGAATGTTACCTCAGAATTTTTTTGCACTGCTTCTATAAGATGGTTCACAAGCGGCTCCGCAAACAGCGTGCCAGTGCGATTAGGCAGAACAGTATCGAGCGCGCCACCTTTGGCCAGCGCAATCACCGGCTTACCATAAGCCATGGCCCGGATCGGCGCAATGCCAAAATCTTCAAAGCCGGGGAAGATGAAGGCCTTGCAGCGAGTCAGCAAATCGGCCAGCGCGGCATCACTCACCCGGCCCAGAAAGGTGACATTGGCGGGCGGATGCTGGCTTTTGGCACGGGCGGCCAGTTGCTCCAATCGTGGCCGGTCGCGCCCATCACCCGCGATCACCAATGGCAGGCCGAGCTGGCTCAGGGCTTCAATCGCCAGGTCAATCCGCTTGTAGGGCAGCAAGCGCGACACGATCAAATAGAAGCCCTCGTCTGTCTGCCGCGCCCAACCCGGCTGCCAGTCCGGCATCTCCACCGGCGGATAAATGACAACTGAATCACGGCTATACAGTTGCTTTATGCGGGTCTGAACCTCGCGCGAGATGGCAATAAATTGGTGCACTCGCTGGGCCGCCTGGGTTTCCCAGCGGCGCAAATAAGTGTTCAGCGCACGCAAAATGGCCCCCGCACCGGGTGGAATTCGCTCGCCACGGCCGACATAGCTGTCGAAATCATACGTAAAGCGAGTCGGGGTGAGACAGTAGCAAATGTGGCGGGCAGCGGGATTGAGCGGCCGCACGCCGATGCAAAACGCGCTCTTATTGCTCAGCACCACGTCATAGTCGGCCGGCACGGTTCGGTGCGCCCACGACCAGGCGAACAGCGGCATATACGGCTGGTGGTTGCGGTGGATGCCGGGCAGCCGATCAAGCCCGGTCGAGCGAATATCCCAGGACTGCCAGCTTTTGGGCAAACGCGGCCGGTCGTAGATGCTGGTGAGAATGGGCGCCTGGGGGAAGAAGCCGTGCAGATGCGCGAGGACATCTTCAGCGCCGCCGAGCTGGTTGAGCCAATCGTGAGCAAGGGCAATTTTCACAGGGGCTGGATTGTACGGGTTGGTGAGTTTGGACTGCGGGCTTTAGGTTTCAATTCCTCACCCAACCACCACCACCGGCTCCCCCAACACTTCCATGCGCGGCTGGATGCCGAGGCCGGGTTGAGTTGAGGCTGACATGCGGCCATTCTGTCGCTGTGGCGCGCCCTCGGCGGTGCTGACGGTGACGTAGCTGTTGAAATCGGTGGTGGTGAACAGGAGTTCGGGCGGCGTGCTCTGGGCCAGATGCGCGATTGCGGCGGTGGCAATGTCGCCGCCCCACGAATCTTCCAGGGTCATGGCGATGCCCATGCTGACGCACAGGTCGCGAGCCTGCCGGATTCGCGTGAGGCCGCCGAGCTTGCTGATCTTGAGGTTCACCACATCCATGGCCAGATCGGCCCGCGCGCGCAGCAAAATATCCAGGCCGTCGATGGTCTCGTCCAGCACAAACGGATGCGGGGTCTGCCGGCGCACGGCCAGGCACTCCTCATAGGTCAGGCACGGCTGCTCGATATAGACATCGACCTCGCGCACGGCTTTGGCGACGCGCACGGCCTCATGCTGCACCCAACCTGTGTTCGCATCGGCCACCAGCCGGTCGCCGGTTTGCAATTTGGCAGCCACGGCGCGAATGCGCTCGATATCGACGTCCGGGTCGCCGCCAACCTTGAGCTGGAAGCGCCGGTAGCCCTCGGCGCGATACCCCGCGACCCTGGCCGCCATGGTCTCGGGAGACTCCTGCGAAATGGCACGATAGAGCGGCACATCTTCACCATATCGGCCGCCCAACAGCTCGCACACCGGTAAGCCAGTCGCCTGCCCCAGAATGTCCCAGCACGCGATGTCGATGCCGCTTTTGACATAGGGATGGCCCTTGAGCGCGGCATCCATGCTGCGGTTGAGCCGGGCGAGTTGGCGCGGGTCTTCGCCGAGCAGGTGCGGCCCCAGCTCATGCAACCCGGCCCGCACCCCAGCGGCATAGGCCGGCAGATAAAACGGGCCGAGGGGGCACACCTCACCTGTGCCGATGATGCCGGCGTCGGTTTCCACCCGAATAATCGTGCTGTCGAAGACGGTGACCGATTTGCCACCGCTCCATTTATAGGTCGTTTCGTGTAACGGCAGTTCGACGCGATAGGCCAGAATGCGGGTGATCTTCATGGTTTGGGGGCGCAATGACATGCTCACTTGCGCTTTGGCGATTGTAAACGCCAGACGAATTACGCAGAATGAGGCTCCGTGGGACTCCACCTCTGAGGTGGAGTCCCACGGAGCCTCATTCTGCTTGGCGCTTGGAGCAACCTAGCCGCGTCCGCGCAAACCCTTGATGATGCCGGCCAGCAAAATGCCACTGAAGATGACCCAACCTAGTACGGTGCCGACCACATCGGCACGGCTTTGGCCAGGCTGGCTGGGCTGTGAGGTGGACATCTGGGCGTTGCGGCGCTTCAACTTATTCAATGTGGCTTTGCGCCCTTCGGGGTCCGGGGCCACATCATCGGTTTCGGGCGGAATTTGGGGGGGCGGCTCGGCCTGTGTCGTCACCAGAACTTGCTCGTCGCGCCGCGAGCCATACAGTCGCGCAAACACCTGGGTGAACTCGGCACCAAAGAACAGAATTTGGGCGCTGTAGTAGACCCAGATCAATAGGATGATGAGCGAGCCCGCCGCGCCATAGGTCGATGTGACACCGCTATTGCCGAGGTAGAGCCCAATCAGCAAACGGCCAATGGAGAATAATAACGAGGTCATGACCGCGCCGATCCACACATCGTGCCAGTCCACGTGCACGTCGGGCAGCACTTTGAACATCAAAGCAAACAGCAGTGTGGTCACCAAAAATGACAGGACCGCGCTGATCACCTGCGAGATGATTGCGGCTTCGCCAATAGCGCCGCCGATAAACGTGCTGACGCCGGCCAGCACCGCACTGATCACGAGTGAGACCAGCAACAGAAACCCGATGCCGAACACCAGAGTCAGCGACAGAAAACGGGTCCGCACCATCAGTAGCAGGCCGCTTTTCTGGGGCTGTGGCTTCACATCCCAAATCTCGTTCAGCGAATTTTGTAGCTCACTAAATACACTCGTGGCACCAAACACAAGGGTGGCAATTCCGATGATGGTGGCGATGATGCTGGCGGATGGTTTGCTGGCACCCTGAATCATCGTCTCGATCAGTTCAGCGCCTTGCAAACCAATCAGGCCCTGAATCTGACCGACGAGTTGGCCGGTGGCCGCCTCGTTACCCAACACCAGGCCGGCGACTGAGATGGCAATGATGAGCAAGGGCGCAATGCTAAACACAGTGTAATAGGCCAGCGCCGCAGCCAGCCGGGTGGCATTGTCCTCCTGCCACTCCTTGATGGTCGTTGTGATCAACCGCACAGCGCGGCGTTGTGTGAGCTGCTTTAGCATCGCTACAGCATAGGTTGGAGTATTGCTTGTGCCATCAGAAAAAAGCGCGGATAACCGTAAGTACCAGTCCGATGACGCGGGCGCGATGACGCGGGCGCGATGACGCGGTGGGGTTGCCACACAAACGCAAATCCAGCCAGTTGATTTGAGCGGCGATGGATCAGCTTCTGTAGAATGACGCCCTGCCTGAAATTGGAACGGTGCTCAAACTATGATTAATTCTTCCGGTGTCATGGCCGTGCTCGATCACCACGTCACGATCAATTGGGATGATGGCCCCACCCTGATGCGGATGGCCGGCCAGGTGCGCTACCACACCAACGACTCGCCAACCGTGCAAACCCTGCGGGTCACGGCCTCGCGGCGAAGCAGTGAGGAGCCGCTGTGCTTTTACAGCGCCAATGCCGATCTGCACGCGACCTGGACGGTGCAGGAACGAAATGAGGGTTGGACGTTTCAACTCTCCGTGACCAACGAGAATGATGCCGAGGATGACATGGCCTCCGAGATCTACCTCGACAGCATCGAGGTGATGCGGATCGATAGCGCATACGGCGGCGTGTTCAGCCTGGGCGCGCCAACCGGCCTGTGGCAATGCAGTGCCGAACACTTGCTACTGGGCACGGGTGCTGTGGCCGACGGGAGTGTTGAGCCCGATCGGTGGGCACTGAGCACGCCGACGGCTGCTGGTTTCATACGCCAGCGCGAGCTTGTGGTGCAGCCGAGCGCGTCCAATCGAACCCGGCCTCCAGCGCTGCTGTTTCGGGCGTTGCAAGCGGAAGGCGTCAGCACCGAGCTCCAACTTGAGATCACCGGCGAGAAGTTTGAGCGCTTCGTGGCTCAGCACAAGCTGGATGGCACTCTGATCGGGGCCGGCGTCACCGTTGCCTCGCCTGAATTCTGGGTGGTGGCCGGGGACGATGCGGAGGAGTTGAAGCGAATGGAGGCGGGCGGCTAGCAGCTGGCAGCTGGCAATGATAACCATGGCAAGTTTCAACACGGCCGAACACATTAACCCGACGCTGCTGCACAAGGCCAGGGTTATTTACGAGAAATTGCTCGAGGTCTATGGCAGGCCCAAATGGACCAAGCTGGATGGCGTCAGCGAGTTGGTCAGCACGATCCTGTCGCAGAACACCAATGACGGCAACCGCGATCTGGCCTATGTGCGCCTGCGGGCGCGTTTTGCCACCTGGGAGGACGTGCGCGATGCCGAGCCGGCTCTGGTCGTGGACGCGATCAAGCCCGCCGGCCTGTCCAACCAGAAGGGGCCGCGCATTCAAAAGGCACTGCAACGGATTACCCAGGAGCGCGGCAAGCTGGACATCGATTTTCTGGCCCAATTGCCGCTGGAAGATGCCAAAAAGTGGCTGCTCAGCATCGACGGCGTCGGCCCCAAAACCACCGCCATCGTGTTGCTATTTTGCTACGACATGCCGGCATTTCCGGTGGACACCCACGTGCATCGGGTGAGCGGCCGGTTGGGGTTGATTGGGCCGAAGGTGACGGCGGATCAGGCCCACGAGATCTACGAGCAACTCAGCCCAGCCGGCACGCACGGCGCGTTTCACCTTAATCTTATTCGGCACGGCCGCGAAATTTGCCGCGCGCGCAAGCCCGAGTGCGAGCGCTGTTTTTTGCAGCAGCAATGCGATTATTTTCAGTCGTTGAGATGAATGTTGATCGTCGATCACGCCGAGTCGCGATCCATCTCCCCAAACCAGGCGTTAACCGATTCAAAGTCCTGATCAATTTTTCAATGCCGCTCACTCGAAGTGTGCATATTCTTGGTAGAATGTTGGCCGCGTCGTAGTGAAGTTGGGCGCGTGTTGGAGAGATGCCAGAGTGGTTGAATGGGACGGTCTCGAAAACCGTTGTAGCTCTTTTGGGTTACCGTGAGTTCGAATCTCACTCTCTCCGCTGAAGAAGTGGTTAGTCGTTAGTGGTTAGTAATTAGTTTTCGGATCCCACATAACTAACTACTAATGACTAACAACTAACGACTAATGACTAATCACTAACAACTCCTCTCATGTCCGCACGTTGTGTAGATTGCCTGAATGAAGCGGTTGAGCGCTGTGAAGTGACCAGTGTGCCGCTGTGCGCGCAACATTTGTGGTACGTCGAGGACGGCCGGCGCGTCAGTGAGCGGGTGGCCAAACAGTTGGGAGCCAAGGGAACCACCGTCTACTCACCCCAAACCTATCTCGATCAATTGGGCAGCGCCGCAGCCCTGCCGCGGCTACCCGAGTCCATCCCGCCCATCATCACCCGCCAACGCAATGGCAACGATGTCATCGCCGCGATGGCCCTGATCAGCGGCATTGCCTCCCTCGTCACCTGCTTCGGCATTGGCATTGCCATGTGTGTGCCGCCACTGCCGCTGTTGCCGCTGCTGTTGGGCAGCATTGGACTGGCCGGCTCCAAAAATGCCAGCAAGCCCGATCAGGCCCGGCTGTACTCGTGGATTGGCATCGTGGGCGGGGCCGGTTTTGTAGCCGTGGTCATGCTGCTGCTGGTCGGCTCGGTCGCCTTTGGCACCACCTCGCTCATCCCAACCTTCTACTCCGGCGGCTTTGCCACCCCCACCCCAGTTGCGCCGTCACTGCCTTAGCAGCACCCAAACGGCCCCGCTCTGCGCAATAGCTATAAGAATCCTTCGCTATTACTACGAAATTCCTACTTAAGTTTGACGCGGATCGCGACGAAAGTCACGACGAACAATTACGCCTATTTGAAATGAATTACCAACTCTTCGTAATTCAACAATTTCGATAAACAAGAACAACGATCTTGACAGACGCGAGGGGATGTCGTCTTCATAAAGATCAAGGTTGTGTGTTTCGTAGGCTTTGATACGGTTTGATATGGTTTGTTTGATAGCCCATGTGCAGAGTCGCGAGGGCACAGTTGCCGCTGGTCTGGCGCCAGTCAATTGACAAGCGGCCCTATCCACCTTTTAC
>Ga0105046_10014946_pt1 | contig 11946 bp, 12 predicted proteins | sample MAT03_FD_78385 | JGI IMG/M metagenome (GOLD analysis project Ga0105046, IMG submission 78385) | Freshwater microbial communities from Lake Fryxell liftoff mats and glacier meltwater in Antarctica - MAT-03 (megahit assembly) | ecosystem: Environmental > Aquatic > Freshwater > Ice > Liftoff...
CGCCGCGCGAAGGGTCGCATTGCCGAATGAAGTCGTCGGATTGAATGTTGCGCGCCCCGCGAAGCCAAGGGTCTGCTGCGGACTTACGTGCTCAAAATGATCGGGCGGAGCCTGACGCAGGGACCAAGCTGATTAGTCAGCACAGCAGCAGCAGTGAGGGAGGCGATCTATCGGCGGGACCGTGTTTCCACGCGTTACACGCGCGCCGGCGCGGCGTTGCTGGCGACGGCGAATGAAGCCCACGACACGCTCAGCCGCCCAGCGACGCGCAAGATTCTGGAACCGACGTTCACCGAATACAACAGAACGGAGTACTACCGTTTGGCGGAGATGCAGGTGGCGTACCTGTATCGATTGCGGCACAGCAAAAGCTACCGCACGCGCCGGACTCACTTCACCCAAACCAAGCCGACGCCGGTATCGATCGGCGAACGGCGCTGGCCGGAACCCGAAGACCGCCCCGGATATGTACGGGTGGGCACGGTGAGTCAAAGCGACCGCGACGGGGTCAAAGGCGTCCTAACTGTTCTCGCCTCCCATCTCAATCATAGCCCGGCTCGAACGGCCGCAACGCCCGGCACGGGCCCAGGATCTCCGCCGACAAGACCGCCCGCCGCAGCGTGAGCGTCCTGCGAGTCCGCGTGCGCCCGGCCACCCGAGCCACCGGCGGCGGAGCCGCGGCTTCACCCATGGGGCGACGCAACGCCTGCCGCGCGATCCGGACGACGGGTACTTTCTTCGCTGGTGCTAGTTCTGGCACCTGCATGGGCGGAGGCGTCGGCGGCTTGCGTTCCTGCTGCTTCTGCCAAACCTGAATCAACAGGTTCGCCAGCGGAACCAGCACCAGCACTAGTAGGATGAGAATCTGCTCGAACTGCACGTTAGCCCTTCGCCGGCGGCTCCAAGCCACCTTCCGCAATCGATTCGCGCATGGCTGAATCGGCTTGAATGTTCTTCATCCGGTAGTAATCCATAATGCCGAGGTTGCCGCTACGGAACGCCTCGGCCAGGGCGCGTGGAACTTCGGCTTCAGCCTCCACCACCCGCGCCTTCATCTCCTGTTCAAGTGCCACCGCCATGGCCCGCCGCTCCTCGGCCTTGGCCTGTGCAATCTGTTTATCAGCGTTCGCCTGATCGATCTGCAACTTCGCACCGATGTTCTCGCCCACGTCAATGTCGGCGATGTCGATCGACAGGATCTCGAACGCGGTCCCGGCGTCCAAGCCTCGGCTCAGTATGTTTTTCGAAATGTGATCCGGATTCTCCAGCACGTCCTTGTGGCTCAGCGCCGAACCGATCGTCGACACCATGCCTTCGCCCACGCGGGCGATGATAGTCTCTTCGCCGGCACCGCCCACGAGCCGGTCGAGGTTCGTCCGCACCGTCACGCGGGAGACGGCAATCAACTGAATCCCATCCTTCGCTACGGCCGCAATCCGCGCCGTCTCAATCACCTTCGGCAGCACCGACATCTTCACCGCTTCGAGGACGTCGCGGCCCGCCAGATCAATCGCCGCCGCCCGCTTGAACGGCATTTCGATATTGGCTTTGTCGGCCGAAATCAACGCATTGACGACGCGGGTAACGTTTCCCCCCGCAAGATAGTGCGCTTCAAGATCGTCGGCCGAAATCTCCAGGCCCGCCTTCACGGCGCTGATACGCGCGTTCACGATCGTCGAGGGCGGCACGCGCCGCAACCTCATCCCGATCAGGTTCGAAAGGCTGACGTACGCCCCCGAAGACCACGCCGCCACCCACAGCGGGATGGGCACGATATAGAGGATAACCACCAGGGCGATCAGGCCTGGGATCAGGAGCCCAAAGGCACCCAGGGTGGAGAAGTCAAGTTCATTCATAGGGGAGCATCCTTGATACGATCGGAAAGAGGTTGGACAACAATTCGATTGCCCTCCACTCGGGTTACCTCAATGGGGGAGCCCGCCTCGACGTACGTCCCTTCGGAGACAACGTCTATGCGGTGACCCTCCACCTCGACAATCCCCGCAGGGCGGAGAGGAGAGATTGCCGTGCCGCGGCGGCCGAGCCACTTGAAGTCGGAAGCCGGAGCCGAAACGTAGCCGGCTTCCGCCGTCATATCCGTCGACAAGACTAGCCGCCGGCCCATCGGCGTGTGAGGCAATAGCCGGAACACAATCAGCGCTGCCGCGATTGATACTCCGAGCGAAATCAAGACCTGACCAATAGAGTTAACCACTATTGCGACGGTCGCCCCGGCACCCACCATGGCCAGGCTGAGCCCAGCCAACAGCGATAGCACCCCGGCCACACCCGCCACCGTGAAGCCAGGAATGACGAAGACCTCAAGGGCGATCAATAGGATCCCCAGCGAGATCAGCATCAACTCTTCCCAGCCAGCCAGGCGGACCAGCCAATGGCCATAGAAAAAGAGCCCCAGCGAAAGCAAACCTAAACCCCCGGGGACTCCAAACCCCGGCGTCCGGATCTCCACCAGCAGACCCAACAGCCCAATCGATAGCAGGAACGAACTCAACACCGGATTGGTGATGAACCGCACTAACGACTCGGCCCATGTCTCCGTTAACCGCCGCACTTCGGCTTTGGGCAGTCCTGCCGCGGCCAACGCCTCTTCGAGCGTCGGGGCCTGAAAATCCGCGATCTTGTGCTCCAACGCGCCGGACGTCGTCAACGTTAACAGCTTTCCCTTCGCGATCACCTTCGGAATTTCCACGTCGGAATCCACCATCGCTTCAGCAAACACCGGGTTGCGTTTACGCACCTCTGCCGTCGCGCGAAACTCGTTGCGGACGTAGGAGACAGATTTTTCGTCAACCGGCGTGGGTGGTCCGCCGGTGCCTGCCAGCACCGGAGTTGCCGCGCCGATCGTACCGCCTTCCACCATCACGATCGTGTTCGTCGCCAGCGCGATCAATGCGCCTGCGGAAATCGCCCGCTGATTGATAAAGGCGATTGTCCGCACCTTCGAGTTCAGTAAGGCGTCCCGCATGGCCACCGCCGCATCCACGCGTCCGCCGAACGTATTAATCTCCAACACTACCGCGGCCGCGCCATCCTGCTGCGCCTGCCGCAAAGCCCGATCCAGAAACGGTGCCAAACCCAAATCGATCGTCCCGTCAATCGGCATCACGTAAACGTGTTGCCGCTCCGGTTGAGAGCTCCCAGTTCCGGACACCAGCCAGAAAAGAAGCGGCAGGGTCGCTCGCAATACTCGCCGGATCCCCATGGCCGCTAGTATATACCCTCATGCTCCTGTCGCTACCCCCGCGGGCCAAACTTGAACAAAGAAAGGCCCACCGCAATGGAGATCATCTGGCGTCCGCCAACCTCGGCGTCAATCGGCGAAGCAAAGGTCTGTCCGCCGAGGTACCGGCGCTATAACAGTTGCCCCGATGCCCCAATCCGTCAGCTTCAGCATCGGGTTATAGGAGCCGATGAGCCAGATCGGCCCGCCACCATGCTTCCACGTATCACCGCCCAGGAATTGTTCCCCGGTTCGCCGGGCTCGGGGAGAACCGCGTCGACGATGCCGTCAACCCCTCTCCCGCGAGTCCCTCGCCATGTACTCGCAGATGTACTCGCAGACCCTTCCCCCCGACCATGGCAACGAAGTCATCGGCCGGATCAAGCTTGGCCGGACCCTCCTCCGTCAGCGTAAGTACGCTGAAGCCGCCGTCGAATCCCAGCGCGGTTTTGGCCTTGTTGCAAAGCAGGCCAGCCTCGCCGTCAGTGAGCTTAACAGCGCCCGCCGAAAGCGCCGCTCACTGCCCGTAGCGCCGGATCGGATAGACTAAAGTTTCATACCTTGGCATTGTTCTGAACCGCAAAAAGCAGGATGAGCCGTCCGAGATTAAGACCCGTTCCGGAGCGATCCCATTGGCCCAACTTGTCCGTGATTCCGCCATCATAAAACTCACTCATGGACTGAACCTGAAGCTGCTTGGCGGTGCGCCATCGCTGCGGCTCGCCCTGCCTCCTTCCGCCACCTTCGCGTTGAAACCCGTCGATGTCTTGGGCCTCGAACCCATTCCCCGCATGCTCCATCAGGTAGGCGATACCGTCCTTGCCGGAGATCCTATCTTCGCCAGCAAAGCCACGCCGGAAGTGATCTTTTCCGCGCCCGTCAGTGGCGAGATCGTGGAAGTCCGCCGGGGTGCCAAACGAGCCATTACCGAGATCGTCATCGAAGCCGGACGGCACGTCGACTTCCGCTCCTTCCCAAAGCCCCGCCTCGAATCTCGCGACGCGATCCGCCAAATCCTGCTCGCCAGCGGCGCGTGGGCCCTCCTCCGCCAGCGCCCGTTCAATACCTTTGCCGACCCCGCCGTCACGCCCCGGGATATCTTCATCTCCTGCTTCGACTCGGCCCCGCTCGCCCCGGATAGCGGCTTCGTGATGCAGGGCAGAGAAGAGGCGTTTCTGGCGGGACTGCGGGCTCTCGGCGCGCTCACGGCCGGCAATGTTCATCTCGGTGTGGCGCCCAATTCAATTGAGCTGTTTAGCCGGGCCGGCGGTGCGAAGGTACACACCTTCGACGGCCCTCACCCTGCCGGAACTGTCGGCGTGCAGATCCATCACATCGCCCCCATCGCCAAAGGCGATGTCGTCTGGACCATCAAGCCCCAGGACGTGGCCATCATCGGCACCCTCGTCACCGATGGTATCTTCGATGCCCGCCGGACCGTCGCCCTGACCGGCCCGGAGTTGACGCGCACCGGCTATGTCGAAACCCGACTCGGGGCGGCCGTCGCGCCCTTTCTTATTGGAAATCTTAAGTCCGAACGGGTGCGCCTGATCAGTGGCAATGTACTGACCGGAAAAAAGGTTCAGCCCGTTGGACATCTCGGCCAATTTGACGATCAGTTCACCGTCATTGAGGAAGGCGATCAACCGGAGTTCCTCGGTTGGCTCCTCCCCTCCTATCCGCGTCCGACGCTCTCCCGGACTTTCCTCTCGTACTTTCTGTCCAAACGGGAACTCGCCGTCAACTCCAATCCTCACGGAGAGCAGCGGGCTCTCGTCATGACCGGCGAGTATGAACGGGTCGTCCCTATGGATCTCTATCCTCAGCACCTCATCAAAGCCATTCTGTTTCGTGACTACGACCAGATGGAGGGGTTGGGGATTTATGAAGTGGTCGAAGAGGATTTAGCGCTGTGCGAGTTCGCCTGCACGTCCAAGCAGCCCGTGCAACGTATCCTCCGCGAAGGCCTCGATTGGATCAGGGGGGAAGCATGAAGTTTCCTCGGCTCGTTGCTGCCCGGCGAGGTGCCGGTAGATGAAGGTGTTCCGCGGTCTGCTCGATCAGGCGAAGCCACATTTCACCAAGGGCGGGAAACTCGAAAAGTTCCACTACGCCTATGACGCCTTTGAAACCTTCCTCTTCGTGCCGGGCGACACCTGCACCGAGGGAACCCACATCAAGGATGGCATCGATCTTAAGCGCACGATGTTCACCGTCGTGTTCGCCCTGCTCCCTTGCCTGCTGTTTGGCATCTGGAATGTGGGGCACCAGCACTTTGCCGCCGCCGGGGAGTTCCCGGCGCTCGCGGCCGGCTTCGTTGAAAAGCTTCTGCTGGGCCTCACCGTCGTACTCCCGATGGTCGTCGTCGCCTATTCAGTCGGCCTCGGGATCGAGTTCGCCTTTGCCATATTCCGGGATCATCCCGTCAACGAGGGCTTCCTCGTAACCGGCATGCTGATCCCACTCATCATGCCGCCCACGGTTCCGCTCTGGATGGTCGGCCTCGCCACCGCCTTTGCCGTCGTCATCGGCAAGGAGGCTTTCGGCGGCACCGGCATGAACATCCTGAACGTCGCTCTTGTCGCGCGAGTGTTCCTCTTCTTCGCGTATCCGCCTTATATGGCCGGCGATAATGTTTGGATCTCTGGGGACCCTTCCCGTTTTGTCGATGGCTACTCCGGCGCCACTCCGCTCGCGGTTGCTTACTCTGGCGGCCTCGCGGCCCTCGATAAGTCGTACAGCCTGGAAAGTATGTTCTGGGGTGCCATTCCCGGCTCCATCGGAGAGACCTCCGTCGCCGCCATCGGCCTCGGTGCGCTTATTCTCATCGGCACCGGCATCGGAAGTTGGCGCATCATGCTCAGCGTCATCCTCGGCGCCGCCGCCACCGGCCTGCTTTTCCAGGTGACTGGCATACGACCCTACTCCGGCGTGCCGCCACACTACCATCTCGTCATGGGCAGCGTCCTGTTCGCCGCGGTTTTTATGGCGACCGATCCGGTCACGGCGGCGCAAACGCAGCCTGGTAAGTACGTGTACGGCCTCCTGATCGGCATCAGCGGCATGGTCATCCGCGTCTTAAACCCCGCCTATCCCGAAGGCTGGATGCTCGCCATCCTACTGATGAATGTGTTCGCCCCGCTCATCGACCATGGATTCATCAGCGCCAACATGAAACGGAGGAACGCGCGTGCACTCCAATAAGTACACCGTCATCTACGCCTCCGTGCTCACGGCCGTTGTTGGCGCCTCGCTGGCCGTCGCGGTCAGCGGACTGAAGCCCCGGCAGGAACGCAACGCTCTCATGGCCAATCGCCGGGCCATCCTCCAGACTGTCATGGACGTTAACCCGCAAACCCTCGAAGCGGATTACCCGGCGCTGGTCACCGAGCGCGTCTTCGATCTCGCCGGCCAGGAGGTCTCCGGCGTCGAAGCCTTCTCCCTCAACCTGAGGGACCAAGCCCGCAAGACCCGCGCCGAACAACGGCTGCCCTTGTTCGTGTTCTCCCGCGACGGCGTGAAGCGATACATTGTCCCCATGCAGGGAGCCGGCCTCTGGGGACCTATTGGCGCCTACCTCGCCCTTGAAGCCGATCTCAGCACCATCAATGGCATCGCCTTCAGCCACGAGAAAGAAACGCCCGGCCTAGGCGCGGAAATTGACCGGCCATTTTTTGAAGACCGCTACAAAGGCAAGAAAATCTATGACAAGGGCGCGAAGCTCGAACCCGTCGTCGTCCTGCGCGGCAGCGGCAACAATACGGCGGGCATGCCCCATGCCGTCGACGGTTTGACCGGCGCCACCATTACTTTAAGCGGAGTCTCGCAGATGTTTCGGGACGAACTGTCCCGCTATGACCGCATCTTTGCTTCCATTCGGCCAGCCCAGTAGGTGATTCATGAGCACACAAATCCAAACCCCACCCAATCGCACCGCACCTGTGCTTTCGAAGAAGCAGCGGAAGCTGCTCAGCGACCCCATCGGAGACAACAACCCCATCACAATTCAGGTGCTCGGTATCTGCTCCGCGCTCGCCATTACGACGCAGATGCGGACCTCCCTGGTCATGGCGCTCTCCGTGGTCTTCGTAGTCGCTTGCTCGAACGTCGCCATATCTTTGCTCCGCAAGGGCATTCCGGAACGTATCCGAATGATTGTCCAGTTGATGGTCGTCGCCGGCCTCGTCGTCCTCGTCGACCAGGTTCTGAAGGCCTTCGCTTACGACATCAGCCGCCAACTCTCGGTCTACATTGGCCTCATCATCACCAACTGCATCGTGATGGGCCGGCTCGAAGCTTTTGCCTTGAGTAACCGGCCGCGGGACGCGCTGCTCGACGGCATCGGCAACGGCGTCGGCTATGGCGCCATTCTGATGGCTGTGGCGTTCTTCCGGGAGCTATTTGGCGCCGGGACCTTGTTTGGTTATCAGGTCGTTCCGCAGGCCTTCTATGATGCCGGCTACCGCAACAACGGCATCATGCTCACCCCCGCCGCGGCCATGTTTATCATCGGCATCATCATCTGGATCCACCGCGCGCGCAGACCGAAACTTGTCGATATCTCATAGGACTGCTTATGGAACTTGTCAATATCTTCATTCGTTCCGCCTTCATCGAGAACATGGTGCTCGCCTACTTCCTAGGCATGTGTTCCTTTCTTGCCGTCTCGAAGTCGGTGAAGACCGCCACCGGCCTCGGCCTCGCCGTAGTCTTCATGCTCAGTGTCACCGCGCCTCTCAACTGGCTCATCAACCGCTACCTGCTCGTCAAGGGCTCGTTTGCCTGGATCTCCCCTGCGCTCGCCGATGTCGATCTCACGTTCCTCCAGTTCATCCTTTTTATCGCGGTCATCGCCTCCATGGTCCAACTGCTTGAAATGATCATGGAACGCTTCTTCCCGCCGCTGTATTCGGCTCTGGGCATCTTCCTGCCGCTCATCACGGTGAACTGCGCCATCCTTGGCGGCTCGCTATTCATGATCGAGCGCCAACTCAGCCTCGATGAGTCCGTCGTCTATGGCATCGGCTCCGGAGTCGGCTTCCTGCTGGCGATTGTCGCCCTCGCTGCCATCCGGGAAAAATTGCGCTATTCCAACGTTCCGGCCCCGCTCCGGGGTCTCGGCATCGCTTTCATCATCACCGGCCTGATGGGTCTGGCCTTCATGAGCTTCGCTGGAATCACTCTTTAGACAACCATGACGGAATTCCAAGACATCGTTTGGGCAGCGGCGGCCAGTCTGGCCGCCATGGGCATTGTCGTTCTGGGCATGGTGGGACTCTTGATTCTGGCGAAACAGCGCCTATTCTCCGCCGGAGATCTGGCCGTAGTCGTTAATGGCGACTCGGAGAATCCCCTCAAGGCCAGACACGGCACCACTTTACTAACGGCGCTCTCATCCAAATCCGTCTATCTCCCCTCGGCCTGTGGCGGCGGCGGCACCTGCGCCATGTGCCGCTGCATTGTCGAAGAGGGCGGCGGCGAGGTGCTCGCTACCGAAACCAACCATTTGTCCCGTCGCGAGGTCCGCGAAGGGTGGCGGCTTGCTTGCCAGGTGAAGGTTTCAGGCAACCTGCACATCAAAGTTCCCATTGAGGTCTTCGGGGCCCGGAAGCGAATCTGCACCGTGCTCAGTAACCGCAACGTGGCGACATTCATCAAGGAGTTCGTGGTTCAGTTGCCGCCCGGAGAGACCCTTGATTTCGAGCCCGGCGGCTACATTCAACTCGACGTCCCACCTTGTGTGGTTGATTTCAAGGACATCGACGTCGAAGAGCGATTCCGCCCCGACTGGGACCAGGCCCGGATGTGGGAGCTCCGCATGGTCAATGAAGAGCCGATATTCCGTGCCTATTCCATGGCCAACCATCCGGCCGAAGGCAATATCATCACGCTCAACGTCCGCATCTCCCCGCCACCGTGGGACAAGGATGGCAATCGCTGGATCAATGTCAACCCTGGAATTGCCTCCTCCTACGCCTTCTCCCGCCGCCCCGGCGACCAGGTCACGATCTCCGGCCCCTTCGGCGATTTTCATATTAAACGGACCGAGCGCGAGATGATCTACATCGGCGGCGGCGCCGGCATGGCACCTCTCCGCTCCCACATCCTGCATCTGTTCCAGACCGAGAAGACCAACCGGAAAGTCTCCTTCTGGTACGCCGGCCGTTCCCGGCAGGAGCTGTTCTACATGGATGTCTTCCAGAATCTTGAAGAGCAGTTCCCTAACTTTGACCTCAACGTCATCCTCTCGAGGCCCCGAAAAATAGACGCCTGGGAAGGCCCGGTGGGCTATATCCACACCCTGCTGCTCACCTCCTACCTCAGCAAGCATCCCCATCCCGAAGAGGTCGAATACTACCTCTGCGGTCCGCCGGCCTTGCTGCAGTCCGCGTTGACGACGCTTGACGACTTGGGCGTTCCCAAGGAAAATATCGCGTTCGACGACTTCGGCTCCTGACAGACTTGGGCACCGCCTTTCTCTTTCGCCCGCGGGCAAATCATACACGGATCTTCGTCCGCCTTTCCGGTTCGTCCGCAGATCCCTGGAAATTTACTGTCCTTCACAAACAGCAGGCGGATAGCCAAAAGGGCGAAGCAAACGCCTAGGATTGCGATGCTGAGCAGAACCGTTGCCACTACTCAGTATAGCCCGCGGGTCTAGCGGAAGGCCGCGAAACCCTCGGTCGCATATCTCTGACCATCCGCGGCGACGATCAACGTGTCCACACCAAACTCCCGCGCCAACGCCAATCCCTTCGCCGGGCCCAGCACGAAGATGGTTGTCGCCAGGGCGTCCGTCTGTTCGGCCGTCGGCGCCATCACGCTCACGGAGATGCACTCCCGCGCCGGCCATCCCGTCCGCGGATCCATGATGTGGTGGTACCGGACGCCATCCACCACCCGGAAGCGCTCGTAGTCGCCTGAGGTGGAAATGGCCGCACCGCTCAGCGCCAGCGTCCCTAAGGCTTGGCCCCTTTCGCCGCGCGGGTGCTGCACGGCCAGCCGCCACGGCACGCCGTACTTGGTCCCGGAAGCCAGGATGTCGCCCGCGCCCGCCACCAGCGAGTCGGGAAAGCCGGCCCTTCGCAACACAGCCGCTGCCCGGTCCACCGCGTAGCCTTTGGCAATGCCGCCCAGCCCGATCGCCATCCTCAGCCGGGTCAAGGCCACGCTGTTCCCCTCCACTTGTACCGCCCGGTAGTCCACGTTCTTCCGCCCGGCCTCCACTTCGCCGGCGCTTGGGAGCCGGAACCGTTCGTCGAAGCGCCAAATACCGCCCATGCCGCGCCACGTCACATCAAACGCACCGCCACTCCGCGCCCCATATTCGAGCGCCCGGCGCAACAGCGCGCTAGCCTCTGCCGGCACCTTCACGGCCTCCCGTCCGGCGGCCGCGTTTACCTGTGAAATCGGCGAGTCCGGAAGCCATTCGCTCATCAGATTCTCGATCCGGCTGACCTCAGCCAAGGCCGCATGCGCCGCGGCCCGCGCCGCGCCAGGACGTCCATGGTCCACAACGTCTACTGACCAAAGCGTCCCCATCAGTGTCCGCGATACCCGCTGCACGCCGGCCGGTTCGCCCGCCCTACTCCACGACCACCATGCCGCCGTGCCCGCCAGCAACAGCAAAAGGCCCACGCCGCCCCGCGCCTTCATCGCACTAATCTCATACCGTTCAGCAATTGTCCTGGCACTCCTGTCATCTTCGCGTACCGCGCCGCCATCCGCACTTGCTACAGCGGCCTCCCATTGGTGTTTTTTTCAAACGCGCGCCGGGCAAGGCGAGTTGCCCAATTCGAATCGTAGAACGGCATGTACCAGGGGGGAAGCCTCGTTTGGGATGGGATCGTTCTTACTACAACTCCTCCCTACCCTAACAGGGCTTCACCCCCAATGGCTTGGGCTAATTTGGACACGAGTGAGCGCCTCGGTGATATGTAGAATCGGGTTCTGGTAGTTTGGCTTGTTGAACAGGTTGGTCGCCAGGCCCTCCAGACGCAGACGAATGCGTTCCTTTACGACAAAGGTCTTCGAGATGCTGGCGCGCAAGGTGTTGGTACCCGAACCTTCCAGAATCCCCCGTCCCCTCCACCATCCGCCGGCGGCAAAGCTCGTCCTCTCCATGCGCGAAAAACGTTGCCGGGAAAATGTCGAACTTAAACGCCGTCCCCATGGGAATCAAGTTGAACGGCCGATTGCGCGCAATCGCATCCCGAGCATCTCCAGCATCAACAGAGAAGCTACCCTCCAACCGCGTCGCCAACACAAACGCCTCCTCCGGACTCAAATCCACGACCAGATCAACACCCTGCGTCGCCCGCGAAACCCCATAAGCCCCACTCGCTATACTCCCACCCACCGCGTACGGCAGCTCCATCTCCTCCAGCGCCCTTACCAGCTTCACGCCGACCCCCTCGGCCCATACATATCTTCTCCGCCCGCTCCACCCCGTAATACGCCTCCACCATCCGTCGCTTAATCTCGGTCTCCGCTATCCCCGGCTCCTTCCGCCGCAAATTCGCCACAAACATACTCCGCTCGAGCGCCGTCATCTCGAGCGCCCGGGCAATCTGCTGCCCCGGCGTCCGCTCCCGCTGCAACCGCACCCACACCGCACGCGACTTCTCATCCGTATCCGAATTCACCCTCCCAGTCTCGCAAAATTCCCTGATACGCCTCCCACCCCCACCCCGAGCGATCCGACC
>Ga0105046_10014947_pt1 | contig 11945 bp, 11 predicted proteins | sample MAT03_FD_78385 | JGI IMG/M metagenome (GOLD analysis project Ga0105046, IMG submission 78385) | Freshwater microbial communities from Lake Fryxell liftoff mats and glacier meltwater in Antarctica - MAT-03 (megahit assembly) | ecosystem: Environmental > Aquatic > Freshwater > Ice > Liftoff...
CACGCACGAACTTGAGCTCGGTTTGCAGCCAGCGCGGGGCATCGGCTTTGACGCGCGGGTCAAAGTAGTCGCTTTCGGGATCAAATTGAGTCGGGTCAACTTGCGCCTCACCCACCACTTCGGCCAACCCGACGATGGCCGGCACGGCGCAGCTTGAGTGGTAGAAAAAAACCTGATCGCCGAGACGCTGCTCGCGCAAATAGTTGCGCGCCTGGTAGTTGCGCACGCCATCCCAGCGCCCAATCCCAGAGGGCTCATCGCGCAAGGCGTGCAGCGAATACACATCGGGCTCGGACTTCATCAACCAATGGCTCATGAGCAGCGAATCAACGCATCCTCGGTGAGCAAGTAATCAAGCGGCACATCCCAGGATTCGGGAACCAAGGAATCCAGCAGCTGTGCCGACCAAGCCAGCCCAACGCGCAGCGGCAGGGTTTGCTCAAGGTCACGATAGCGGCGCAGGTAGCGGTCATAGAAGCCCAAGCCTTGCCCCAAGCGATTGCCGCGCCGATCCGCCCCAAGCACAGGCAGCAGCATCATCTCGAAGCAGTGCGCGGGCCGCGCGTCCACAGAAGGCTCGTCGATTCCGAAGCGCCCGGGCGTCAACAGCGAATGGGCGGTGATCTGGTGAAACACCATCTGCGGCGGGTTGACGTCAATCACGCGCGGCACGTACACCTGATGGCCGCGCTCAAGCAGCCATTGATTGAGTTCTGTGGTTGGAAATTCTGTGCCGTGAGAGGCGTAGCTCGCGATCCGCGCCCGCTCTGGCAGTGCCAAAGACGAAAAACGCTGGAGCAATTCGGCTGACGACGGATGGCTTTGGCCATGGCGTCTTAAGCGGAGCTCGGCGCGAAGTTCTGTGCGGGTGGGGAGCATTGCCACGACACCGAGATAAGAGCCACGCAGCGGCTTGATGGACTAAAAGCGGCTGCGTGGCGATTTGCAAAAGGGAGCGGACGTTCCCAACGTATCGACCGGATCCACTTCACGCGACCTCGAACCAAATGGTTCAAGTGGGGATGCGCGTCGGGGCTTAGGCTTTCCGCTGCAAAAGGCGGACCTGCTCACCACGTCCAACATTGCAAACCCTGCGGGTTAAGTTACGGATCGAGGTACATAGTAAAGAGCGAATCCAATCCGTCGAGAACGTCCTGAGTCTATTTTAGGAGCGCGTGCAAAGCGGACTCAAGCTTTATTTTCATGTTGTGCACGCGTGTTCCTAACTCAACGTTGACGTTTTCTTCGCGGCTGCGGAGGGTTTGAATTTCATGGGACATATTGAGCGCCGCCATCACCGCCACCCGTTCGAGGCCCAACACCTTGCCGCTGTCGCGCACTTCACGCATGCGCGTGTCGAGCAACTGCGCGGCGCTCAGCAATTCCTGGCGCTGCGAGGGCTCGCAGGCCACCGCGTAGTCTTTGTCGAGAATCCTGAGCGTGACAAGTTCGGCCACGATCAGGGCGCCTCCAAACTCTTGAGCCGGTTGATCATGGCCTCAACCCGCGAGCGCGCCATTTCGTTTTTAGCAATCAGGTTCGCGCGCTCCTGGGTGAGCTGCTCTTGCGATGCTTTAAGAGAGCGGTTTTCTTCGGTTAAGCGCAGCGCAAGACCAAGCAGCTCGGTCATGCGGGCTTCAAGGTCGGCGAGATCGGCTTGCGGTTGAAGATTGGGCATGCGCTAAAGATAGAGCATGCCGCGGGTTGCAGACAATGACCTTATCGCGTCTTTTCCGCTCATCTGAATGCCCCGTTCGCGTCAAGCCTTCTTGAACTTCTTTTTGACTCCGGCGGGCTTGCCTTTACCGGCAGGACCGCTTGGCTTGCCCGTCTTGGGGCGGAAATCGAGCGTGATCGGCGCGCCTTTGAAGCGCGTGCGGCCAAACGGCGCCTCGCCATCACCCGCGGGTTTGCGCTTCACATAGGCAGGCGTGCTGCCGCTTCCCGCGGCTGCGTCGTGCTCCAAGCCCATCGGCGTACCGCGGATCCAGGTCTTGGCCATGCGCTTGATCAAGGAATCGGCCTGCTCGCGAGGAACATCCACGGTGGTGTAGTTCTCTTCAATCCGGATGGCACCGATTTGATCCCCACTGATGCCGCCTTCGTTGGCAATCGCGCCGACCACGTCCTGCGGACGCACGCCGTGTTCGCGACCGGCCTGGATGCGCATGCGCGTCTTGTCGGGGTCAACGCCGCGCTCGGTGCGGCGGCGCGGTGGCTCAACCGCCTCAAACCCATCGTCGCTGCGTGGCTTGCGTTTGGCTGGGGCATCATCGCTACCCGCCGGCCGCGGTGCGCGCTCAAACTTGGATTCAGTGCTGCGTTCAAACTTCGATTCAGGCGCGCGCTCAAAGCGCTTTTCACCGCTCGGCTCGCCCTTGTTCTCGAACTTGAGCGGACGCGGGCCGTCGCTGGCCTTTTTCTCAAAGCGCGGCTTGTCAAATTTGCCGCGCGGCGCCGGGGTTGCGAAACGCTCCCGTGCGCTCGGCGCGCCGGCTTCCACGCGTTCAATCTCGCGCCCCAGCTTAAGTAAGGGATCGGCCTTGACATTCATCCGGATCAGCGCGGCGGCGACGTCACTTGGCTCCACCAGCGCCTCGGCGGCAATCTGGTAGGCCAGCTCCGAATGCAGCTCAAGACCACCCCGGGCGATGTCCTCCAGCACCATCGACTTGAAGCGAGTCACCCGCAACGTGGACAGATCCTGCAGGGTCGGCACCTGCATCAGCTCAACGGTTTGCTTGGTGTGCCGCTCAATGTCTTTGAGCATGCCGCGCTCGCGTGGCGCGATCAGCAAGATGGCCTCGCCCGCGCGACCCGCGCGACCGGTGCGGCCGATGCGGTGCACGTAGCCCTCCACATCGTGGGAAATTTCGAAATTGAACACGTGGCTGATCCGTTCCACGTCCAATCCACGCGCGGCAACGTCGGTGGCAACCACCACATCAAGCACCCCAGAGCGCAGCTCATCGACGATTTTTTCGCGCTGCTGCTGGACCAGATCGCCGTTCAGCGCAGCCGCAGAATAGCCGCGCGCCTTGAGCTTGTCGGCCACTTCAACGGTGGTGGTTTTGGTTCTGCAAAACACGATCACGCCCTCGCTTGGCTCGCTCTCCAGCACGCGCGCAAACGCTTCAAATTTGTCATGCGGTTTGACCAGCAGATAGCGCTGGCGGATTAAAGGCACGGTCATCGTGCGCTCGCCGAGCGACAGCGTTTTTGGCTCGCGCAGGTAATTCAGCGCGATTTTTTTGATCTGCGGCGGCATCGTCGCCGAAAAAAGCGCGGTCTGGCGCGTGGCTGGGACCGATTTGAGGATGGTCTCAACGTCATCGATAAAGCCCATACGCAGCATTTCGTCGGCTTCGTCGAGCACCAGCACTTTGAGTTCAGCCAAATCCAGCGTCTTGCGATCCAAGTGATCCATGATGCGCCCGGGTGTACCCACCACCACATGCACGCCGCGCGCCAGCGATTTGAGCTGCGTGCCCATGCCCTGCCCGCCATAAACCGCCAGCACATTTAAGCCGCGCTGGTGCTTGCTGTAGCTGCCAATTGCTTCGGCAACCTGCAGCGCCAGTTCGCGCGTGGGGGTGAGCACCAAGGCCTGCGGTTTGGCCCGCCCGAGGTCGATTTTTGAAAGCAAGGGCAGCGCAAACGCGGCGGTCTTGCCGGTGCCCGTTTGCGCCTGTCCGATCAGGTCGGCGCCTTCTAGCAGGATCGGGATCGCCTGCTCTTGGATGGGTGTAGGTGTTTCATAGCCGATGTCGACGACTGCGCGCAGCACGTCCGCATTGAGGCCGAAATCGGCAAATGTGGTCATAGGGATCAAAATTAAGCGAAAGGACAACGTTCATTGTACGCGCAGCACGTCCGAGGCACGCGCGGGCGATATGCTTTGTTGAATCTTTTATGCGGTGACGTACGTGACCTTGAGCCTGTTTTTGCTGACCGCCGCGGCCGGATTTGCGGCCGGATTTCTCGATGCGATTGTGGGCGGCGGCGGCCTCATTTTGACCCCGGCCATGCTCAACCTGCATCCCGGCTTGTCGATCCTGCAGATTATCGCCACCCAACGCACCAGCTCGATTTTTGGCACCAGCGTGGCCGCGTACAACTATTTGCGGCACCTTAAAGTCAAGCGCTCCTGGCTGATCAGTGCAAGCGTAGGCGCAGCGTTGGCTTCCGCCGTTGGCGTGCAGTTTGCCAAGACTCTGGACCCCGAGCTGCTTAAGCTGCTGGTGATGGCAGTGTGCGTGGTGTTGGCGGTGTACACGGTCTTTAAGCGCGAGTTCGGAACCGAGGAGAAGCTCAAGCACCCACCGCAAAAACTGGTCTGGATCGCCGGCTTGATTGGCGTGATCACCGGCTTTTACAACGGCCTGATCGGCCCCGGCACCGGCACGCTGATGGTTTTTGGCTTTGTTGCGGGATTGGGCGTGAACTTTTTGACCTCGTCAGCAATCTCCAAAGTGGCCAATGTCGCCGCCGACTTGAGTTCCTGGACCGCGCTCTATCTCGGCGGCTTTGTGGTCTTCAGCATCGCGGTGCCGCTGATCATTGGCAATGTGCTCGGCTCCTTTTTGGGCTCGCGCCTGGCCATCCTCAAAGGCAGCGCCTTTGTGCGCTGGGTGTTCTTGCTGGTGGTGCTGGCGTTGATTGCGCGCTATGGCTGGCTTGCCGTGGCAAACGACTGAAAGCTAACGCCCCAATCATCGGTCTTTCTGCAAACTATCAATGACTACAAATGAACCAACCAGCATGCGCCTAGCCTTGGCTTTAATGTTTTTCCTGATGCCTACGATCTCGTCTGCCAATCCGGTGCGCACCGACTATCTGACCAGCGAATTGCTTGCATCGGTGACGAGTGTGGCGCCGGGCAGTCGCTTTGAGGTCGCGCTCAAGCTCAAGCACGATCCGCACTGGCACACCTATTGGCTGAATCCCGGCGACACCGGCTTGCCCACCAAGATCAAATGGACGCTGCCGCAAGGATTCAGCGCGGGGGAGCTTGAGTTTCCAGCGCCAGAGCGGATCGCTGTCGGCGAGTTGGTGAATTTTGGCTATGAGGGCGAGATCGTTCTTTTGACCACCATCAGCGCCCCGCAAGACCTCGCTGTGGGCCAGTCAATTGATCTGATCGCAAACGCGAGTTGGCTGATTTGTCTTGAAGAATGCATTCCCGGCAAGGCCCAGCTGAAGCTCACGCTGAACGCAGCCGCGCAAGCCGAAGCCAGCGCAGCGGCGCCGCTGATTGCGATCGCGCGAAGCAAATTGCCGACCCGCGAGACGGTTGCGGCGCGATTTGCCGCGCTCGAAGGCGGCGGCTACACGCTTGAACTGCAGGGCGCGATCGATGCCAAGACACAGGTGTTTCCGTTAACCACACAGCTGCTCCACAACGCACCGCCACAAAGCGATCCGAGCGCTTCAATGCATCGATTTGTGTTCAAGCAATCCGATGAGTTTGAGACGCTGCCGGCCAGCGCTGAGTTTTTGATCGTCCCGCCAGGCGCGCGGCCTTATCTCGTGAAAGTGGACACCGGCGCGCCGCCGCCACCATCAACCGGCGCCGCGCCGCTCAAGGCGCCGCCGCTGCAGCAGGGCCAAGCTTCCCTCGGTTTGCTTACGGCGCTTGCGCTCGCCCTGCTGGGCGGCTTGATCCTGAATTTGATGCCCTGCGTGTTCCCGGTGCTGTCGTTGAAGGCGCTTAGTTTTGCCAATTTGCAGGGCGGCGAAAGGCGCGCGGCGGTGATTGATGGGCTGGCCTATACCGCAGGCGTGGTCCTGAGCTTTGTCGCGTTGGCCGGCGTGCTCTTGGCGCTGCGCGCAGCGGGTCAAGCGATTGGCTGGGGATTTCAGCTGCAAACACCGGTGATTAACGGCGCTTTGGCTTATCTGTTCTTCGCGATGGGCTTGAGCCTAGTCGGCGCGGTCAGCTTTGGCAGCAGCATCATGGGCGTGGGTCAAACCCTGACCGAAGGCCATGGCGCGCGCGCCGCGTTTTTTACAGGCGTTTTGGCTTGTGTGGTGGCGAGCCCGTGTACGGCGCCATTCATGGGCAGCGCGCTCGGCTATGCCGTTACCCAGCCCGCGCCGCTTGCCCTGCTGGTGTTTGCGACGCTGGGCTTTGGCCTTGCCCTGCCGATGCTGGCTTTAAGCCTGCTGCCGCGACTGAGCGCGCTGCTGCCTCGGCCTGGCGCGTGGATGGTGGTGTTCAAGCAAGTGCTTGCGTTTCCTTTGTTCCTGACCGCGATTTGGCTGATCTGGGTGGTCGGCAGGCAAGGCAGCGTGGACAGCATGTCCTGGCTGCTGATCGGCGCTGTGGCGCTGGCGTTTGCGCTTTGGCTCAAGGACGTATCCCCAGGTGGCGGCCTGCTTCGCGTCACCCGCGCTAGCGCAATCGCCACAGCCCTGCTGGTCGCTGCTGCGTGTTTGTGGGCCGTCACCGGCGTCATCGCACCACAAGCGCAGGCGCAAACCCCAGGCGCAAGTGAAGCCTATAGCGCAGCGCGCCTGCAAACGCTGCGCCAAGAAAAAACCCCGGTGCTGATCAACATGACCGCGGACTGGTGCCTGACCTGCAAAGTCAACGAGCGCCTAGCGCTGGATTCGGACCGCTTCCGCTCCGTTCTTGCGCAAAACCGTGTGGTTTACATGAAGGGCGACTGGACCCATTACGACGCTGAAATCACCAAATTTTTGGCGCAATACGGCCGCAACGGCGTGCCGCTTTACGTCTATTTTCCCGCCAGCGGGGAACCGCAAGTATTGCCGCAGGTCTTGACCCCACAGCTGATCGCCGACACGCTCGGTGCAGCACCTTGATTTATCAGTCGCTTACACATGAGGTTATCTAAATGAACTTTCTCCAAACTGCTGCACTGGGCGCCGGTCTGCTGGCCGCGTCAACCGCATTTGCATCGGTCAAAGTAGGACAACCCGCGCCCGATTTTGTCCTGACTGGCGCCGATGGCAAGAGCTATTCACTGAAAGATTTCGCCGGCAAGAAAGTGGTGCTGGAGTGGCACAACCCCGAATGCCCGTTCGTCAAGAAGTTCTATTCAGTTGGCGAAATGCAGCGCCTACAGACCAGCAAGACCGCCGACGGCGTAGTGTGGCTCTCGATTAACTCCGGGGCCGCCGGCAAACAAGGCCACTTTGATGCCGCCGGTGCGCTCTCGTATTTGGGCAAAAACAAGGCGACCCCGACTGCCTACTTGCTCGACGGCAATGGCCAGGTTGGGAAGTCCTATGGCGCCAAAACCACGCCTCACATGTACGTGATCGACCCGACCGGAAAAATTGCCTACATGGGCGCCATCGATTCCAATTCGAGCGCAGATTCAGACGATATCAAAGGCGCAACCAACTACGTCACCACCGCGCTGAGCGCCCTTGCGGCCGGTCAAGCGATTGAGCGCAGCAGCACCCAGCCCTACGGTTGCAGCGTCAAGTATTGAGAAAAGCCGCAGCTCAACGGCGTTCAAACACATGAACGCCGTAACCATTCGGCTGCCAGTCGCGACGCTCGGGCTGGCGGCTAAAGGTTGTGAGATAGCGGAAACCGAGAGGCGCTTCAGGCGCCAAGTGAACCGGCACGAATACCCAGCGCACCTTCACTTCGAGTGTCTTTTCCACCCGGTTAAGAAGTTCAGGTGAAAAGTTGGTCACGCTCAGCATTCGTCGCGGCCGATCCTCCAACACCATCAGCGCAAGCTCACCGTCGGGAAACACGATCCGATCCAAAGGCCCCGCGGTCTGAAGCAGTTCGGCCACCTGCGTCGCCACATTTGAGCGCGAATCGCCCCAGCGCTGCAAATCCTGCTGGCGCTCAAGAAAATGCGCAATTCCTGCCGCGGGCAACGCCATCGCGATCACCGCCAACGCTTGTGTCCAGCGTGGCTTGGGTGGCGAGGCTTCTGTCAGCACCACGCCCATCATCAAGCCGCTGAGTGCGACCAGCACGTACTGACTCGTATAGGTGCGCAACGCAAGCAAATAGACCAGCGCCAAAAGCATCGCCAGCAGCGCAATCCCGAGCGTGCGCTTGAGGTGCGTCATCGGTGTGGCCAGATGGACTGCAATCAGCGTGCAAAACAGCGCCGCAAAGCCCAAACCCACCCAGGGCAGATCGGGCCGAAAGGCCAGCATTTGCAGGGCAAAGCGACGCCCAAGCGGGGCGGCCCCGTGTGCAGACCCCGCCTCGTTGAGCGTGTTTAGCAACACCGCCAACGGGCTATATGGGGAGATTGTCCAAACCAAGAAAGCCCAGCCCATAGCCGCCGCGATAAGCAGTTTGGTCCAGCGCAGAAATAATTCGCGCTCTGGCGATTCCAGCAGCACGACGTTGGCGTAAATCAAACCCGCAAGGACGGCAGGTGCGGGCGAGCACGCGGCGATGAGGCCCACTTCCAGACCATAGAAAGTCGCACTTCGGCGCAAACTGGGATGCACGCGCAAGCCCAGACAAAGGCAGCTGAGCAAAGGCACCAGCTGCTCCGGTCGACCGACGTAAGCAAAGCTGATCATCGCAAGTGCCGCCGCCAACACAAACGCCGCCGCGCTTGCCGGCCAATCGCGCCAGCCGGCTGCGCGCAGGCGCATCCGAAGGGCCAGATAGCCCAATAGGGCAGTCGCCGCGGCAATCCAGCACGCGGCCGCATGAATTGCGAGATAGCTGCCGTCGCGGGCCAGCTTGGCGAGCAGCCAAGGGTAGATCTGGCCGTGCAAATCAAAGGCCCAGCTGTGCGGTTCGCGCGCCAGAAACAAACGCGTATAAACGCCGAACAGCCAGCCCTCAGCGTCCGCAATTCGACTGGCCGCCGGCACAAACAGCACCGCGTCGGAATTGAGCGCCGGCCAGCCATCGACGGTTAGCCGGATCAAGAACCAGGCAAACAGCAGCGCGGCCAGCATGCCGGCGACTGCTGCCCAGCTCACGACATTTTTTGCCGAGACCATTAGACTTCTCGCCCCTTCTGCCCAATTTAAGGAAAATTCCATGTTACGCACACTCGCAACGGTCGTTCTTTTGTTCAGCGCCGCGGCACACGCGCATGATCATGCCGAAAAAGCCGCACCCAAGGTCAAACCAGGCCCCATCTCGGTCGTCGATGGCAAGCAAATCTATGGCGCAGAAATGCCCGACACCGGCAAGGTGGTATCCATTGGTAACGCCATCAAAGGCTATAAAGCGGGTGCTGGCGAGCAGCGGGTGTCCGGTGAGATCACCCAGATCTGTCAGAAAGAAGGCTGCTGGATGGTTCTCACTGAAGGCGATCAGTTTGCGCGGGTGATGACCAAGCACAAATTCTTCTTCGAAAAAGACCTGCGCGGCAAAGCCGTTGCTTACGGCAAACTGGAGAAAAAGGATCTCACCCTCGAACGCAGCAAACACATGGCCGAAGACTCAGGTGTAGACCCCAAAACCGTCACCAAACCGACGTCTGAGTTCAGTATCGTCGCAACTTCTGTTGTGGTTGAGCCCGCAAAATAGTCCATGCACAGCCGCCGTTCCTTCCTTCGCGACAGCGCCCTGCTCGCCGGGGCCCTTGGCTTGGCGGCGCCGCTCGATCCCGTGCTCGCCCAGGCGCTCAAGCGCAAGCGCAGTGCGGGATACGGCCCGCTTAAGCCAGTCAAGGATCTAACCACCGGACAGGCGCTGCTGAAACTGCCTGACGGCTTTAGCTACCGCAGCTTCGGCTGGGCGGATTCGCCGCTTGATGACGGCACAGCCACGCCGCGCGCGCACGACGGCATGGGCATCGTCCATGAACCCAACGGCGTGGTCACGCTGGTGCGCAATCACGAAGTGGTCGCCGCAAGCGGCGCATTCGGAAAATCAACGCCAACCTACGATGCGCTCGCCGCCGGCGGCACCACCACGCTTCGATTCGACACGCGCAGCGGCAAAGTGGTTGACGTCCGCGCATCGCTCTCCGGCACCATCCAAAACTGCGCGGGCGGAACAACGCCGTGGGGGTCTTGGCTTAGCTGCGAAGAGTTTGTGTCGACCGCAAGCCATGCGGCCAACTTTTATGACAGTCGTTCGCACGATATGGCCGGGCTGAAACGAGATCACGGCTTTGTTTTCGAAGTGCCGCTTAAAGGGCGCGCCAGCGCTGAACCGCTGCTGCAAATGGGCCAGTTCCGCCATGAAGCGGCCACCGTGTTTCGCCCCACCGGCGATGTTTACCTGACCGAAGATGCAAGCCCCGCTGCCGGCTTTTATCGCTTCGTGCCCAAGCGCTTAGGCGAGTTGGCGCGGGGTGGCGAGCTTTACATGCTTAAAGTGCCGAGCCAGCCCGACTTGCGCGGCGACCTGCCGGTGGGCAAACGGTTCAAAGCGAGCTGGGTCAAAATCGAGCATCCAGAGCGCGGCAACAGCCCGGGCAGTAACGATGGGAAAGGAGTCCAAGCACAGGGTTTCGCCGACGGTGCGGCCCAATTTACCCGAGTTGAAGGCTGCTACGCGACCCAGGATCGGGTGTACTTCACCGCGACCAACGGCGGTATTGCGAAGTCGGGACAGGTATTTGCGTACTTTCCGCGAAGCGCCGAGATTGAACTGATTTTCCAATCTAAAGACGCCGAAACCATCGACTCTCCGGACAATCTCGCAGTCAACCCACACGGTGGATTGATCCTTTGCGAAGACGGCAAGACCCGCACCGATGGCCAATTTCTGATGGGCTTGAGCAGTGATGCCGAACTCTTCCGGTTCGCCCAGAACAACGTGGTGATTAACGAGCCGATCCATGGCCATCAGGGCGATTTTCGCTACACCGAATGGGCCGGCGCATGCTTCTCAGCCGACGGCAAGTGGCTGTTTGCGAACGTCTATGCGCCTGGCTTTACGGTCGCCATCAGCGGGCCGTGGGCGCGCGGCTGATCGCGTTCAAGGCGCACCAGGCGCAGATTAAGCAGATGCGCCCAAGCGACGGCGGCGCCGCCCGAGAAAAGAAACAGCGCGTGCCAGAACGGAATAAACGCGATCGCAGTCAAGGTGCCGAGAGCCAGACACACCCCGCCCACTGCCCACGGCGCAAACGCGATCAGGCGCTGGTGACGGCGCCAGCCGAAGAGCAGGCTCATCAGGCACAGCGACAGCGAAACAGCAGCAAACGCCCGCTCGAAGCTGTGCGACAGCAGCATCCACTGGGCTACGCCGTGCAGCGGTGATTTGAATTGGTACAGCGCCAGCGTGAGTGCGGGAATCATGACCATCGCCAGCGGCACAATCGCGCAGTGCGCCGCGCAGAGCATGGAAAACGCAGCGGCGACGCGGTCCAGCAGGCGGTGCAATGAAAGAGCGGACGGAAACTTCATGATCGAAATGAGGTTCTGGCTTCGCAGCGGATGATTTCGCGTTAAAGTATAACAGTATCCGCCTCCAACACTTCGCCGAGATTATTCCGATGCCGCTTACCGCCCACGTCCTTGCTTACGCGATTGCACTCAGTTTTGCGCTCAACGCCAGCGCCCACAACCACGGCGAAAAATCGACCGACAAACGCCAGCTCGGCACGCATGAGCACGGTGTTGGTCAGCTAAACCTGGCGCTTGAAGGCAAAATTCTGGCAATCGAGCTGATTTCCCCCGCGGCAAATATCGTTGGCTTCGAGCACGAGCCGGGCAACGATCAGGAGCGCGCGGCGCTTGCCAGCGGCGAAGCCAAACTGAAAAACGTGTTGGCGCTGTTTGCGCTTGATCCGAGCGCCGGCTGCAGCGTCAGTCGCGCAGAAGTCGCCCGTTCGGCGCCCGAAGACGATCACGATCACTCTCATGATCACGACCATGACCACGCGCACGAGGGCCATGAGGAAGCCAAAGGCAGCCATTCAGACCTGGTTGTCAACGCTGAACTGAGCTGCACGCGCGCAGCCGCGCTCAAAACCATCACCGTCAATTTGTTCGATACCTTCCCGCTAACCGAAAAACTA
>Ga0105046_10014948_pt1 | contig 11944 bp, 14 predicted proteins | sample MAT03_FD_78385 | JGI IMG/M metagenome (GOLD analysis project Ga0105046, IMG submission 78385) | Freshwater microbial communities from Lake Fryxell liftoff mats and glacier meltwater in Antarctica - MAT-03 (megahit assembly) | ecosystem: Environmental > Aquatic > Freshwater > Ice > Liftoff...
ATTTGTTCTGTAGAGCTAAGTTCAGTATTGCCAAAGCATAGATAAGCGGGATCCAATATTTTGTAAAATTACAAAAGGCTCTCGCCTATTTTTAGAACATTTATGCAATGTGACATTGTCAAAGTAGTTACCTATCTCGATAGAGATATGGATAGAATACATGTGTTATAAGGACGTCATGCCCATAACCGCCGCACTTTAGGCGAGTTTCACTCGCGGCCAAAGCTACCGCCTTTAGGCGGTATGTAGTTTACATTGCACTTTATCAATCAGATACTACCATTGGAGCATGTGCCCAATCGACGAGTCGGTCTCCGTCTTGAGCCGATCCAGCAGGGCGGCTCACTTTTTTTGGGCGTCGATGATGGCTTCGGCGTCGGCCAGTTTGCGCATCAACCGGGCATTCTCCGCTTCCAGCCGTCTCACTGTGGCCCGATCCGGGTTGGCTTTGGGGCCGCGCGGCGTGTCGGTCAGGCTGCCTTCAGCCTGTGCTTTGCGCCAATTCGACAACTGCGTGTAGGTCAGTCCTTCCCGGCGCAGCAGCGCTCCCAACTCGCCATGCTGACACCCGGCGGCTTCGGCCACGATCATAAGTCTGTAGTCGTGTTCTGCATCCAGGGCGCAAGGGCAGGCGCGACAGCAGCGGAATTGCGAAACGTCTGCATCATGGCTGCAAGAAACATCTTGTTTTGCTCCATAAGATGCGTGATAAATACCTTGTCCTGTGTCCGGCCATCTTAATAGAACTGGTAGGCCGCCCATGCGAAGATAGCGGCCTGCCCCAGCCCATGCCCATAACGATGGGCAACGATTTACGATCCGATCAGGTGGCTGAAGCTCTGGCCTGCTGCGATAGCCGCCAAAAACAAGGCCCCAAAATAGATCACGGTGATGATGGTAAAGACATAGCCTAAAATCACCATCACGCCATCGCGCTGAATGATGCCTGCGGCCAGCAGCAGAATGGCGATCCCCGGCAGCGTGTTTGAAAAAGGAACCAGGCCAAAGGGGAAGATCAGCAGCAGCCCGTTGAAAATCAGCACGAGCCCATTGAGGCGATTCATCGTGCCTGTGTGCGTCATCCACAGCATGCGTGGGCGGATGAAATTGTCGATACGAGAGAATGTCTTCGCACCGCTGCGCATCGAATTCTGCATCGATTTGGCATCAATCGTGCGATTCATAATGCGTTCGGGCAGCCAGAGCCAGTTTGTCGTGACACTAATGCCGACCAGAATGACAACGACTGAGAAGATGGTGCTGACACCGGGCACCGACACAGGCAGCAGGAAGGGCAGCATCAGGATCATGCAGAAAATAAGCAAGCCCTGTTCGCCCACGAGGTGCAACATGTGGCGGACAGTGACGTTTGTTTCGCCTTCCAGCGACATCGCAGCCTCTTCCAGCGTGGCCGCGAAGGACTTTTGCGTATCCTGCAATGGTTCGTCGTTTGGGTGTTTTGTGTCGATTGTTGTCATTGGACGTGATGTCTCTCGTAACTCGTAAGAAAAATGCCATGTGAAATCATGCCTTGTCCTACATAGAGCGTCAATCCCAAACGTGATACAATCCGCCCCACTTGCGACCTGACTGCTGCGAAAGGGATACAGAATGCAACCGATGATCATTGTTCACGGAGGCGCGGGACCCTGGCCGGATGACCATGATGGCCCAAAAGCCGACTCTTTGCGTGAGGCAGTTCTCAAAGGATGGACGATTCTACAAGCAGGCGGCAGTGCGCTGGATGCCGTCGAGAAAGCAGTGAATATCCTGGAAGATTTCCCTCTGTTTGACGCCGGAATCGGCAGCTACCTCAATCAATTGGGCGAAGTTGAGATGGATGCCCTGATTGTGGATGGCAGCAAACACGATTTTGGCGCGGTGGCCGGGGTGAAGCATGTGCGCTATCCCATTTCGCTCGCCCGCAAAGTCATGAGCGAGACACCGCACTGCTTTTTTGTGGGCGCGGGTGCGGATGCGCTGGCTGAAAAATTTGGGTTTCCCAAAATGTCGAATCTGTTCTTTGTGACGCAGGACGAATTTAATCGCTTCCACAATCAGGAACATGCTGAACCAATGGGGACCGTCGGCGCAGTGGCGATTGATCAGCAGGGGCATATCGCTGCCGCCACGAGTACGGGAGGCGTTCCCGATAAAATACCGGGGCGGGTGGGTGATTCGCCGCTGTTTGGGGCGGGTGGCTATGCGGATAACCGCTGGGGCGGGGCAAGTGCCACAGGCGTCGGTGAAAATATTATGCGTGTGCTGCTCTCCAAATATGGTGTTGATCTGATTGCCCAGGGCTACAGTGCGCAGGAGGCTGCTGATAAGGCAATTGCCTATATCAATGGTTATTATGCGGATTCGCAGGCAGGTATTATTCTGGTCGATCATGAAGGCGGTGTGGGGGCTGCCCATTCCACCGAGAAAATTGCGATTGCCTGGGTTGATGCCAATGGCGATGTCCATACCAGAATGCATGGCGGGATTCATCCCTGATGCCATTTGTCGAGGTCGGCCAGGGAAAAATCTTCTATATCGAGCATCGACAGGCTGATGCGACGCGCCCACCGCTGATTCTCGTTCACGGCTCAGGCGCGACGCATCACGATTTTCCGCTCTCGCTGCAAATGCTGCATGGCCTCACGCCAGACTTGCCTGGGCACGGACAGAGCGATCCGCCGAGTTTCCGAAGTGTTGCGGAGTATGCGGCTTTAATGGCGGCGTTTCTGGATGCGCTGGATATTCCAGAGATCTATCTTCTGGGCCATAGCATGGGCGGCGCGGTTGCGCAGCTCTTGGCGCTCACCATGCCGGAGCGAATACGCGGTCTGATTCTGCTGGCGACAGGAGCCTATTTACCCGTCAGCCCGACCCTACTTCAAGGTCTGGGGGAAAAGGTTGTTGAAACTGTTGGCCTCATTGTGAAATGGGAATGGGCGAAAGACGCGCCGCAAAGTTGGCGTGATCAAAGCTTCAAACGTCTGCTTCAAACCCCGCCGCATGTCATCCTGGGCGATTATTATGCTTGCTCTCAGTTTGATGTACGGCCTCGCCTTCCCGATTTGATGCTGCCAACACTCATTCTGGGGGCGTCATTAGACCGTATGACTCCCCCATCACTCCAGTATGACCTTCTTGAGCGTATTCCCCATGCGACGCTGCACATGATTCCTGGGGGCGGCCATATGGTGGCGTTAGAGCAGCCGGATATCGTGACCGCCCTGGTGCGCGATTGGTTGAGTCAACAAGAAGCGATTCGCTCTCAATGAGATTTGCTGTCCTTGGAGGCAGCCTCTTTATGAGCCTGTATGACCGCTGCTCCGTTAATTTCTTTTTCCAGAGCCTGTTCAATCTTCTCCACATTCGTTGGTTCAAGCATCGATTGCAATTCAACGTCACTTGCCACATCAATACCTTGCTTTTGTAGCAGGATCGAAAGCATACCCATCATCTTTGTTAGCTCTTCTTCCGTCAGGATATTGAGCTGCATCATCACTTCCTGGCGCAAATCATCAATCTTACCCGCCCGATTCTGCGAAATGAGCACAACAATGGCCAGGACAATGGCCTCGAGCGAGACAACCATCGTCAAAAAGCCGAATGGAAAGGGATCGAAGGGCTGAATGCCGGGAATAAGACCCACGTTGATAATAATCCAGACCCCGAACCAGATGGCATTGACAAGGAGGAATGGCATACTGCCAAATACGCCTGTGAGGTAATCAGCCACACGTTCCAGAAACGTACGACGTGAATCAAATTCTGCTTTCAGGCCGCGTGCAAGACTCCGACTTGAGTTTTCACTATCCTGCATCTGTTTGCGAATGTGTTTTTTCTTGTGCGAGGTTTCTGATGCCATAAAACCTGTCTCCCGAAGAGGTCATTTATAGCGTCCATTATAGAGTGAGCTCTTTATGAAATTATGAATGCTGACTGTGAGCATAAAGAACCTCGCAACTCTCCGCTAGGATAAGTGGAGAAAACGCTTGTGAAAAATAAAATAATGTTATTTTTCCGAATAATCTCGTGAATGAATTAGAATTTTTCAAAATAGTCCCTGGAGTGACAGAGAATACCTGTCTGATATGGTATAAATGGAAAGACCAATTGACCATTAGGATAAGTGGATGAGAGAGAGATGGGTAAATCGTCATAGATATGGGATATAAAACTGTGGCAAAATGAGGCGATACTCATCCAGTTATGGTGCTCAAAGGGATCGTTATGATGAAAAATGGTCAGCACGATGAAACATCCCCACAACCCACTATTCCTACATCACCTGTAAGCGTAGGCGCTGGATGGGCGAGCACACGTTGTGCGACACAGATGAACGTTACAGAAACATTTGATACTCTTCGTATTCAGACCACTCTGACAGGCTTAGAGCCTGATTCCCTGGTTGTGACGATAAAAGGGGCTTACTTCATTGTGGAGGGCACAATTATCTACAGCGGCGGACGTGGACGTTATGCGCGTCATGTGGCGGAACTTGTCAATGTCCGGGAAGATTATGTGGATGTGACATATCAGGCCAACGGGGATTTAATTATCCGTTTGCTCAAACGGGTTGATACTAGTTCTGAATGATGAGTTGGGCTTTTATCTTGTGATCCCTGTCAGGCGGGAAAACGGCTTCTCCCGCCTCGAAGCCTGGAACGTTAACGCTTTTAGCGAACCTTTTCGCTGCTCTGTATCACCGCTGGAACTCTGCTTATATCTGCCTCATGCACCGTTTGTGACATCACAATCCGATACCCATTTGGATCAATCACTGTGAATGTACGATCACCCCAATCCTGTGTTTTAAGATCATCGGCAATCGCGATGCCTCTGGCTTTGGCTTGATTGTAATAGGTGTCGAGCTGATCCCCTTGCGGCACATAGATCATGAAATCGACATGAGGTGTTGTGGGAACATCACTCACACGCGTCAGGCCGACCATGACATCTTTTCCCAGGCTCACAAAGGCGAAGGCCAGTACACCATCGGGCCCCGGCATTGCCATCTGCTTCTGAAACCCCAATTTTTCATAAAATGTGATACTCAAAGCCATATCCTTGACAGACAGAATTGGGCAAATCACGGCGTTTTCTCCTGGATATAGGCGATAAAGTTAACATAGAATGTAATTTATATTGTGTCAAGCCTCCTAAGGATGACTTTACGGATGCTTTTCGTTTCGTCTCTCGATGGCCTATAATCGCGAGAGTTATTTTCTGTGGAATAGAGGTTTAAGATGGCTTACGAGACAATTTTGTATGACGTCGCAGATAATGTCGCGACAATCACGCTCAATCGGCCTGAAACATATAATGCGCTGACGCCGCCCATGTATCGCGAGTTGATCGATGCCTTTCGTCAGGTACAGCGCGATAGCAATGTGCGGGCCGTGCTGTTCACAGGGGCGGGCAAGGGCTTTTGCAGCGGGGCGGATCTCACCTCATTCGACATTTCAGCGGGAAAGATTGAAGTGGGCGATGTGCTGCGTGGCGGGCTGAATCAGATCGTCATGTCCATGCGCAGCCTGGAAAAGCCCATTGTCTGTGCGCTGAATGGCGTGGCGGCGGGCGCAGGTGCAAGCCTTACCCTGGCGTGTGATTTCCGCATTGCATCAGAGAAGGCCACTTATGTGTTTGCCGCGTTTCTCAGCATCGGCATTATCCCCGATGCGGGCCTGACATATTTGCTGCCGCAGCTTGTGGGGGTGGGGCGGGCGCTCGAACTGGCAATGATGGCTGATGCGCAGAATCGTGTCACGATGGACCAGGCTTACAGCGTCGGCCTGGTGAATCGCGTTGTGCCGCCTGATGAACTGGCTGCCGAATCACGGGCTTATGCGGGCAAACTGGCGCAGATGGCGACACGGGCCGTTGGCATGACCAAACGCGCCATGTATCGGGCTGTGGAACGGTCTCTGGCCGATGCGCTGGAATATGAAGCTCAGGTGCAGGATGGGGCTTTCAAAACCGAGGATTTCCGCGAAGGCGTCTCAGCCTTTTTGGAGAAGCGAGCGGCGGTCTTTAAGGGGAAGTAGTGCTTCACCAGATTGCCTGTCAAATGCTGTTCAATAAGTTGATGGATCGCATAACATGCTCAGAAAGGTCAATGTATGGCATCGATTTTCAGCAAGATTATCGCGCGTGAGATTCCGGCAAAGATTGTCTATGAAGATGATCTTGTGATTGCCTTTCACGATATTAGCCCCTCTGCGCCTGTTCATGTTCTCATCGTGCCCAAACGCGAAATCCCCACTGTGAACGATGTCACCGCAGAGGATGAAGCAGCGCTTGGTCGTCTGTTCACAGCGGCGGCCAAAATCGCTGGTGATAACGATATTGCGGCCAGCGGCTATCGTCTTATCGTGAATGTCAATCGCGATGGTGGGCAGGAGGTGTTTCACATCCACATGCATTTGCTTGGCGGGCGTCAATTGGGCCCCATGCTGAAACAGACGTAATAGCATAAGGGCGCAGCATGCTGTGCCCTTACGATCCTAATTTTGAATTCTGTTCATGTATGGGGCAGAGTGCATATCCTGCCCCTACAACACACGATAGACTAGACGTTAATTCGAATCCGTCGCATCTGCTGTGGCTTCTTGTGTCACCTCAGACTCAGATGTGGCCTCTTGCGTTGCGTCATTGGCGGCTTCTGTCGTGGCCTCCTGAGTTGCGCGAGGGCTGGTCACAGTCGCTGTGGCACGCGGACGAGGCGCATTGGCAAGCGCATTATCAATGGCTGTGCTGAGTGTCGCCCAGTCGTTTGACTCAACCAGCGTATTGTTAACGCGCACAGTGGGTGTTTCAGACACACCTTTTTGACTGGCCAGCGTAATAAGATCGCTGGTTGGCTGACTATTGACGCAGCCGTTGATGCGGCCTTGGTCCAGACCAAGCGCACGCACACCTGATGTCAAACGATTCTGGTTGAACGCGTTGGCAACATACAGATTCTGCCAGCTGAACAATGTATCATGTGCTTCCCAGAATTTGCCCTGATCGTCGGCGCATAAGGCCACACGCGCTGCACCGCTCACATTGCCCTCGCCCGTGAGCAGCGGAACATATGTAAAGGACACCTCGCCTGCTCTTACGCGTTCGAGGAGCTGGGGATAAACATCACGATGGAACTGGGCACAGCCTGGGCAGCCAAAGCTGGCAAACTCCACAACCTTGACCGGGGCTGTGCCACTGCCCAGACGTGGGAAGCCTTCTTCATCCTGACCTCTTTCAAGGCCCTCATAACGCGCAATCTCATCTGTAGGGATTGGCGCTTCAGCGGGCTGATTGGCGCTGAAAAACAGCAGTGCGATAAGGACTGCTGCTACGACAACCCCACCAATGAGATAGGTTCGCTGTGTGCGGCGTGTTTCGCGCTGACGTTCTTCACGGCGTTCTTTGGCGGCGACGGCACTGCCAAGTCGTTTGCTGCTGTCGCCGCTGGTGTTGCTTGACGGTGTGGACGGTGTGCCGGGTGTGGTGGATTTGGGAGCGGGGGGCGTAGGACGCAGCCCGCGATTCGCACGTTTTGCCATGAGAAACACTCTCTCTAGAATAATTAGATTCACGGGGGTTAGTCTACTGCATAGAGCTATGAGAGGACAATGGAGAGGACGAGATATTACAACAGGGACACGATTTCTTATGCCCCTGTTCTCTTTCACAGTATGATTAACCACCCACCAGCACCGCACCATGCGTATGACCCATGCCAAGCAGCTGGCGGGCCTGCATCGGATCGACTGTATCAAAGATCACACGATCCGGCACATCGCCATAGACCTCAGGATTTCTCACGGTGTCGGTCTGGCGCAGCCCGACGAAAAAGGTTCCCAGACGAAACACGGGATAATTTTTCTCATCTGTTTCCATCTCTGTGCCCAGAAGGGCGCTATATTTGGCTTTGGCGGTCTCCAGATCAAGCACAGGGATATAAATTCCGGTCATGCCCACAATCTTATTCTCGTGGGTTGTCGCCTCGGCATGATCCGGTACACGCAGATTGCGCGGCGTCTCGTCCTGGATGAAAAAAGGCGACATGCCCGCCTGCTGCAAGTTGAGGATATTCCAGCGCATGACCTGTCCATCAGGCCGCGCCCGCCCACCTGCTGAGGGCGCTTTGAGCGAGACACTGCGTCCGCGCAGATCTGATTCGACAGACACAAGATCATCCACGCGGAACGCGAAGGCCACAAAGCCCTCGCCCTCATGATGCAAGAAGCCATAATCGGCACTTGTGCTGTCCTTTGCAGGGCGGCCTGTGAGTGCCATGAGTTCGAGATAGGTTCCATCGGCCAGCACAACGAGCGCGTTGTGGGTCGTGCCGCTGGCATGTTCGCCGCCGGGCAGCACGTTAAAACCGAGGCGGCGGTAATCCTCCATCGCCTCTTCAAGATTGCTGACTGAAATGACCACATGATCGAGCTGAATCATGATGTGTCTCCTGATGTTTATCAATACATAGGGCCCATTGTAGACAGAACAGCAAAAAGTGCCGAGGGAATGCGATGAGGATTGTCTGAGGGCGACCCAATGGATCGCCCAGATGTTTTTACGCCAGATCGTAGGCACGCCCCCACTGAGGCCGCCCGACGATGCGCACGCCGCTCCGTACCTGATCAAAATAGGTGTCGAGCACATCACCCTGGAAGCCGCAGACCATCGCCGCACCCCAGACTGCCACTTCTGACTGGCCGAGGGCCGCTGTCGATGTGGAATTAGGTGTCGTGACCGAGCAGAAAACTGAGCGCAAAGCCTTTTTCGCGGGCGATGCGATGCCCCTCTTGAATCAGCGCTCCGCCAATGCCCTGTTTGTGCATGGTTGTATCGACGCCAATCGGTGATAGAACGACTGATGGGACATCTGTTTCAAGCAGGCGAATAGTGTGCGGTGTAAACAATACATGGCCGACAATTTGATGATCCTGTTCCGCCACAAGGGCGAGGGCAGGATCGTAATGCGGTTGCTGACGATGGAGATGAGCGATTGTCGGTGCGTCCATGCCGTTAAAGGCACGCAGGTGAAGCAGTTGGATCGCGGCATAATCAGCCGGTGTTTCGGGACGAATATTCAAAGTGGCCTCCGTGATGTGAGTTTGCACCAACTCTTTCTCTAAAGTTAATATGTATGCTTAAGAGATCATAACGGATCATTTCCGAAGACGCAATTGGATTGTGCAAATTGCGGGCCCATGATTGGGATATGGTTTTGATCTAATAAAAGGGTATGGCAAGCACGGGCGACCCAGCGGGTCGCCCCTACACACCCATCATTTTACGAGTCGCAAAAGCGTATGCCATTGTGGTCTGTGCTGTGCGAATTACTCCACAACGGCATAGACCATGATCTGCCCATCAGGGCCACCGAGCGCGAGGCGTGTCCCATCAGGCGAGAAGGCCATGTCGCCTACAGTTTCCAGGCCCTCCGCGAAGGTTTGCACACGCACACCTGTGGATATGTCCCACAACGCTGCTGTGCCGTTTGCGTCTGCAATGGCAATCTGTGTCTCATTGCGATAGGTCGCACGATACACATCGGCTCCAATGACCATTGAAGAGGTCTGGGTGCGCAAAATCGTGTTCCAGATCACCAGCGATTGATAGCCGAGGGCGACACCCACACCATCCGAAGTATAGGCCGCTGTATACGGCTCAACCGTCTGATCAGTGAGAATCTTTGACACCTGTTCGCCCGTGTCGAGATCGTATAAGGTCACCACGCCTGCTGTATCAACCAGTGCCAGTGTGGTGCTGTCGGGGCTGATGAGTGCAAAAACAGACAGCGCCGCTTCAGGGCTTTCGGGTGTCAGGATGAACTGCGGCGCAAGATTGGCCGCCTCCCAGATGATGATGCCGCTGCTCTCCCACGAGACGAGCCATTTTCCATCCAGGCTGAGGACGAGATTGGGAGGCGTTTCATGGGCGGGGATGCGCTGGACGATCTGCCCATCCTGGAGATTCCAGGCCGCGACTTCACCCGTCGTCAGACCCGTGATGAGAAGTGTGCCCTCGGCGCTAAACACGGCACTGACAGCTTGGGCTTCCGGCGTGCCAAACGTTTTGAGGCGTTCGCCTGTGATTGCATCCCATATTTCAACGGTGCTTTGCAGGCGTGTGTTGTCATCATAGGCAAAACTGGCGGTGGCGACCTGCGTGCCCTCGGTATTCCACACGACGCGTGAGATGTGCTCGTAAGTGGTTGTGGCGTCCCAGACCAGCGGTTCTTGTGCCGAGACACCGACAGCGCAAAGGCCCATCAAGAGGATAACCAGATTGAAGAAGCGCATTCGCAATCCCTTGTGCAATGGACAATACATGTCTATTGAACCACAAAGACAGGCCAGGATGCAAAAGCCGTAGGGGAATCGCTGAGGACAATTGTCATAGGCTGTGTTAGACTGTCACACCGTTAGACCAGAACAAGCCTACGAGGAGGCATCTTCCTATGCCAAAACGCATTCTTCGCCCGCTGCTGGCGGCTACGGTTCTCTTGTTGAGTGCCGCGTGCAGTTCACTCACAACAACGGGTGAAAGTGTCGCGCTCGTCACATATAACGGTGCGCCACAGATTAGCATTGTTTCACCCCAGGCCAACGCCCGTTATCGCGAAGGCGCAAATGTTTATATTGTGGCCCGCGTGGAAAATGCTGGCCCTGATATTAGCAGCATGGTTGTGCGCATCGGTGATGAAGTGATTGCCCAGACGAATAATCCGGCAACAGGCGGCGGAGCAACCTTCGCGATTAATGCCCAGTGGCCCGCGCAGCGCAGCGGCAGCCAGATTATCAGTGTGTCTGTCCAGCGGGCTGATCCGAGCCTCAGCGATATGAAGACAGTCGATATTGAAGTCATTGGATCTCCCACGCCAACTCCTATGGCAACTGTGGTCGTGCCCACAATCGATGCGGCCCCTGCCCAACCGACCACGGACACATCATCGCCTGCGGTCAATGCGCAACCGACCAGCGATACAGCGGCTCAACCGGCTGCACCGACCACTGTATCTGAGCCGCCGACGCAAGCTGTGCCGCCAACGGCGTCTGCACCACAGGTGAAGGTGAAGCAGGGCGCGAATGTGCGCAAGGGCCCTGCCACATCATTTGAACCGCCGTTGGGGAGTATGGCCGCTGGACAGACTGCTGAAATTCTCGGCAAAAATCTGGATGGCACCTGGTACAAAATTCGCTTTTACAATGGCGAAGGCTGGATTGCGGCCCTCACAGTTGATGTTGAGGGAAATGTGAGCAATCTTGTAGCGGAGGCTGGCCCCGCAACACCGATTCCAGCGCCTCCGACGGCTGTTGTGCCGACGGGCGTGCCTGTTACAGCACCCCCTGCCGCGCCGAGCACCGGGCCGGATCTGGTCGTTGTGGGAATTAAAGTTGATCCTCATCCGTTTGTATGTAATGAGGGTTCCAATATAACCGTAACAGTCAAAAACAATGGCACGGCGGCGAGTGTTGGCACTGAGATCGTGATCCAGGATCTCTTCAACGGCCAACCAGGGGCGAATACGAGGACGATTATTGGCGCTATACAGCCAGGTCAGACTGCTGATTCAGGTTTAGCTGCCCTCACAGTGGCGACAAACTATAGCCAGGGACACGTCACACGCGCAATCGTCGACCCGAATGCGAATAACACAGAAACTAACGAGACCAATAACCAATTGGACAGTGCTGTCTATACATTAGCACAGGGCAACTGCCCATAACCACCGTCATGAGGACATGGATTGTCTGTGCCCTCTCATCACCCGTGTCTGAAAACACAACAGGGCCTCAATCATCGAGGCCCTGTTTCGTTTTGAACTTGTGAAAATCGATGTTAGCTGTTTACGCGGGTGATGTAGGAGCTGTCTTCAATGTTCACACGCACGGTGTCGCCTGCATTGATGAACATCGGCGCATTGATTTCCAGACCAGTTTCAAGCGTGATC
>Ga0105046_10014952_pt1 | contig 11943 bp, 7 predicted proteins | sample MAT03_FD_78385 | JGI IMG/M metagenome (GOLD analysis project Ga0105046, IMG submission 78385) | Freshwater microbial communities from Lake Fryxell liftoff mats and glacier meltwater in Antarctica - MAT-03 (megahit assembly) | ecosystem: Environmental > Aquatic > Freshwater > Ice > Liftoff...
CAACTATCTCATTGGCATTAGACATTGGGAATTAGAAATTAGAAATTTCCCATTGTCTCCCCTTCCCCTTATCTCCCCCTCCCCTTTGTGGCTTCGATACATTTTGCGAAAAAATTATAGTAATTCCAAAACATCATTCATTTCGCAAAACACTCAGCCACCTCTTATTTCTCAACTATCTCATTGGCATTAGAAATTAGAAATTAGAAATTAGAAATTTCCCTTTGTCTCACTACTCACCTCTCTCTTCCTGCGCCTTCACCAATTCCTTTGTTGACAGCAACCCGCAGGCGGCATCAATATCCTGCCCCCTCGAGGCACGCAGTGTGGTTACAATGCCCTTGTCGTTAAGCGCCTGCTGAAAATCAGCGATGGCGGCATCGTCCGACCCAAGCAAAGGTGTACCCGGTATCGGGTGAAAGTGGATAAGGTTGATCCGGCTTTTTACTTTATTCAACACCCGTGCCAGTTCATTTACATGACGCCGGGTATCGTTCACACCTTTAAACATAATGTATTCGAACGAAACGCGGCGATATTTGCCGATGTCAAATTCGCGGATGGTCTCAATCACATCTTTCAGGGGGTAAACATTCTGTATCGGCATCAGGCGGCGACGCTCCTCATCGAAAGGGGTGTGAAGGCTGACTGCCAGGTTGCATTTACTCTTTTCGAGGAAAACGCGCATGGCAGGAACAATGCCTATGGTAGATACAGTCACTTTCCTCACGCTGATGGCGAAACCATACTCTGCAGTGAGTATCTCAATGCTTTTCATCACAGCATCGAGGTTATCGAAAGGTTCGCCCATGCCCATATAGACTACGTTGGTCATTGCGTTTCTTTCCGGGATACTGCGCAATTGATTAAGGATTTCGCCGGTTGAAAGATGGCCTTGAAAACCCTGTTTGCCGGTCATGCAAAAGAGGCAACCCATTTTACAGCCTACCTGCGATGAAACACACAACGTATGGCGTTTACCGTCAGGGATGAAAGCCGCTTCAATGAATTTGCCGCTCCCTGCCCTGAAAAGATACTTTTTGGTCCCATCGGCTGATTGCTGCACATTCACCGGTGCCTGAACCCCGATTTCAAAATGCTCTGCCAGCAGGTTTCTGGTCTTTTTCGAAACATTGGTCATCCCATCGAATGAATCGATGTCTGTTTTGTAGAGCCAGTAGGCTAACTGCCCCCCTGTGTATTTCGGAAGGCCCAGGTTATCTGCAATTTCCGTCAATTCGGCCAATGTTTTTCCAAAAAGGGGTTCTTTGATTTCGGGCATGCTTTAAAAATAAATTTCCGAGATAATGTTGTCGAACGGAATTCCCTTTTCAATCAGAATATCACGGACTTCGACCACCATTTCAGCGCTGCCGCAAAGGTAGTACTTTTCGTTGGTCGGAAGTTGTTGCTGTTCAGACAGGTATTTTGTAATCCGCCCGTCGTATATGCCTTCGGCGCTGTCGCGCGAACAGCAACGCACATATTTATCTTTGAAAAATCCACTGAAATCTTTGCTGAAATAAAAAGAGTTAAGGTCACGGCCACCATGAATCAGTTTTTTGCCGGCAGTCAACCCCGAGCGAAACATGGCGCTAAAGGGAGCGATTCCTGTTCCGGAGGCAATCCACCAGGCCGCTTCTTCGGTTCCTGTGAAAGAGCCAAATGGCTCACTTACCCAAATATTGTCGCCGGTAACAATCTTTGAAAGCCAGGGAGTAAGTTTTCCGTCAGGGTTAATGTTGTAAAGCACATCCACTTCATTGTCGAGTTCGCCACTGGCAATGCTGTAGAGCCTTGCTTCGTCGGTGGCATGGGCGCCAATGCCCAGCACCTGACCGGCCGTGAAATCCCATGGTCGGGGAAAAGAGAGAATAAATACGCCCGGCGCTATTTCGGTCTGGCGGCTGATTTTTACTTTATTGAGGGTTAGTTTACTTTTCATGAAAAGATCAGATTGTTATTTAAAACCGGCCAAAACAGACAGACCTCCGATTTAGCCGGACGAAAAGGCACTTGCAAAATGTCAGACCTGTGAATGAATGGCTTTGTTATTGGTTAAGATAACGCTAAACACAAAATACTGTACTTTGTTTATGTTTTTTTTGGGAAATATTAAACACCCCGAACGCATCAGGCAATGGTTCTGGTGAAAAACAATAAGAAATTCCGAATTATTTTCTTTTCTTTAAACTGCTGTATATCAGGTAGGAAACAAACAGAATACCCAGAACCAGCATACCGTAGGAAAGCTCTTTGTAATAGAGGTTTAGCAGTTCCTGCTGTGAGTAAAGAAAATAGCCGAGTGCTGCAAGCACCATATTCCAGATTCCGGCGCCCAGTAAGGTATAAACAATAAAATCTTTGATTGGCATTTTTGCCAGTCCTGCCGGAATCGAAATCAGTTGCCTGACGCCGGGAACCAGTCTTCCGATAAAAGTGGAACTCCGGCCGTGTTTTACAAAATACTGTTCTGCTTTCTCAACTTTTTCAGGCGTAATCAGCAACATGCGGGCAAGCCTGGTATCGGCAAATGAATAAACCAGTTTCCGGCCCAGGTAATAGGAAAGATAATAATTTATCAGTGAACCGGTTAAGGCGCCCAGTGTACCGGTAATAACCACTAAAAAAATATTCAGGTCACCCTGTGCAGCTTTCCAGGCAGCAGGCGGAATAACGACTTCCGATGGAAAAGGAATAAAAGAGCCTTCAATTGCCATTAATAAAAAGATGGTCAGGTAGCTGATATTTTGCATATACCAGTCGATAACGGAATGAAGTGCATCCAACATAATCAGCTATTTTAAGCCGCAAAAGTACGATTTTTAGGCAATTCCATAAAGGTCTGCTGCAAACTCAATATCAGTTTGTTTTAAATTACTTTCATCCTGATTGTTTCAACCGTATTGTGTTTTTCAGATAATCAGAAAAATATTACCTAAGTTGAGCGATTGGAGTGCAGCGATAAATCGCTTTACTTAGGTAAATGCCGATTTGGAAATTGTTGCAATTCACCAGAACCCTGAAAATGATTATCAGTGAATTGCTTAAAATTTCCTTATCGATTGAGCGATTTTCTTCTTCAAATCGCTCAATTTGTGTATTATTGTTATTTTAGCAACCAAATACGCGTTCATGAATAACTCTACGAATATGAAATCGGATGCACTGGCAGCCAATCTACGCGAAACCCGCACCGATAAAATCAATATACCCCCCTACCACCTTAAGTTCATTGAACTTTCAGTTGAATATTACAGCATACACAACCGGGCTTCAGAATGCCTTAACGAATACAACCACCCGTTTTCCAACAGCAGTTTTGTAATTGGTCAACTGCGAAGCATCAGCCTGGGCGATTTCTGGTTTTACGAAAAGCATGAGCAATCAGATTTTGCCTGGGATACCATTATCGGTATTTATGGCGGTGTACTCGACAGGCAATTAAATGACAGCACTGCCGAAGAAGCTGTTCACACCCTGCTGGAATTCATCGAGAAGTTGCTTGAATCACCTGACAGCAGAGAAAGAGCTGTTTCAGGTGCACTCAAAGTCATTGATAAAGCCGCCGACAAGCACAGTGCACCTGTCACCAGAAATTCGACTTACATGCTCAGGGTGTTCTCACGTGCCAACTGGCCCGGGAACAGTAGCAAAGAAGCCATTGCACTGTCCGGAAAAGTTTTGATTGCAACCGCAACCTATTGGCGCGATACCACCAAAGTAGATCAATGGCTCGTTGAGAAGCGCAATCTTTTCAGCGCAGACAGCCGGAGTAAATTTAAAACCATCGGCAAAGACTGGTTTAACAGTATGATTGACCAAACCGGCAAAGCCAACAACTGGGATGATTTGCTGAAAATTCCCGGCTTCAACGATATATCGCTGCATATACGCCAGCTTCACCATGGGTTCGAAAGGTTTCACGAAAAATTCTACTTCCTGCTTTATCTGCTTCATCTCGACGGGATGCAGAACCAGAAAGAACTGCTGCTGCGCGATTTTAACAACCTGTTGCGCAACATCAAAAACGAATTGTCGAGCGACGAGGTTTTTGGCTTTCTCGACAACATCTTCAAGCTGTTCACCGACCTGAAAATCAGTAATCCCGGAACTGTGCTCGATTGCATCCTTACCCTTGGCAAGGAAATCTTCCGTACCGATAACCAGCTCCATATCTCGCATTTCGAGAAACTGCTAATCCGCCATGGCTTCATTGCACCGGGAATTATGTACGTTTCGAAAGACTGGCAGTTGGAAGTGAACGAATATCATATAAAAAACATCCGTATCTGGATGGAACTGATTGAATATTCTCCAAACACTTTCCGTGATTTGCTGTCCGCCCTTATCATTCACCTCAGGCTTGGCGGTGTTTTCGTCTCGGATACCGACCTGTTCCAACGCGATGTTACGGCATTGCTGAACTCCGATATCAAACCTATCTTTAAACAGATCAAGCAGTTATCCCGATTGTTTCCGGTCTATTTCAATGAAATAGGTGCCGAAGGCGAGTTGCGCGAAGTAACCACTGCCGTGGATGAACTCTCACATCGTAACGACCGGCTCATCCATTTTCTGCGGAAGCAGGTGCATACCGAAAGCAACAACACGCACATTGAACTCACAACAAATATTATCCGCTACTGGTACGATGGCGATACAAGCCAACTCGAGAAAAGATTGCCTGAGGATGTGAAGCTTTTTCTTTCGCCTGATTCCATGTGGTTTACGGGGATCAATGGCCTGATGAAGAGCCTCTGCGAAACTAATAACTGTATGCCGGATGTATTGATGGGTATGCCTTCCGACAAAATCAGAAAACAACTCGAAAATCTTCCTGACGACAATACGCTCGACAAACAGCGGATATATTACATTTTCAGGCTGATTGAACTTTTGCGGGAAAAATACTCGTTCAACACGGTGAACCTTGGTTTCTTGCTGCACAAATTCAGCTTCTTTACCCAGAATGAAATTGATGGCCTGCTCAGTGTTATCGACAGGAATACGCCCGACCGCTCGCTCAAACAGGTGTTTAACTTTATGCGCAAGCTGAACCTCATCATCATGAGCTCCGAAAAGACCGAAGGCTGGGAAGACATTTACCACAAGCGGCACATCGCCATAGGGATTCCCAGCATGTATGGCAAATACCGTGAGCCCAAATTTGAAGCCCTCGGGCTGGCATTCCGGCTCGAAAAAGTGGCTGCCGGCATGATGGAACAGTTAATCAGCAGCATCAACCTGGATTACATCACCGCAAAAACACTCCGACACATTTCCATTGTGCTGGAGTTGTTCCGCGAAGGCCTTGAACTCGATGGCATCAGCGACCAGGGTTACGACTCCAACCTCAAAATGTTCCGTTATAGCCTCAGTTCTTCCAGCTTTTCGGTCGGACAATACATCAATATTCTGCAGTTTATGTCGGGCAGTGTGCGCGAAATCATCAGTAAATATTTTCTGCGTATCTACGACCGCCAGCTCAGGGTGGTGGTGCCCCAGTTGTATCCTGAAGAGATGAAACTCGACGATGCGGCCGGCAAGCAGTTCCTGGTGAAGAAATCAGAGCAGTTTTACCGCGAAATGCTCTCCTCAGCCTTTATGGTGCAGCAACTCGATGCCTTTATCTCACGCATCCTCGGTTCGTTCAGGCAAATGGTGGATACCTACCCCGAGGAGACCATTCGCAGCATCATGTCATACAACACCGATCTGGTGATTTCTTCCCTATATAAGGAAACACGCGCAATGGACAACCAGGTTTTTCTTGGGTCCAAGGCCTACTTCCTGAAGAAGCTCTTCCTGCTCGGTTTCCCGATTCCTCCGGGTTTTGTGCTCACAACGGAGATTTTCAGGCGGCGCGAAGCCATTCAGCAAAATCCGTTTATCGAAAAGGAGCTTGACCAGATGATCAGACGGCAGGTTGCAGCTTTGGAAAAACTTACCGGCCAGCAATTTGGCAATCCCAACAATCCGTTGTTGCTCTCTGTCAGGTCGGGAACTGCCATTTCGATGCCGGGTGCCATGAATACTTATCTGAACGTAGGGCTGAACGATGACATAGTGGAAGCATTGAGCAAACAACCCAATTTCGCGTGGACTTCATGGGATTGCTATCGCCGTTTTTTGCAGAGTTGGGGCATGGCTTACGGAATCTCACGCGATGAGTTCGACCAGGTTATGATTGACTTTAAAAAGCGCTATGGCATCAACCAGAAAATTGATTTCCCTCCGGCGCAGATGCGTGAAATGGCCCTGACTTACAAAGAAATCCTTCAGGGACACAACATTCATTTCAAAGTGGAGCCTTATGCACAATTGAAACAGGTTATCTTTAATGTGCTGGATTCATGGTCGAGCGAAAGGGCGCAGGTTTACCGCGATTACCTGCAGATTGCCGATGAATGGGGAACAGCAGCCATCATCCAGAAGATGGTACTCGGAAACCTGCACCGCAATTCAGGAACAGGGGTATTGTTCACCCATGCTCCTGATCTTGAACAACCTGGCGTTCACCTTTACGGCGATTTTACCTTCTGCAGCCAGGGCGAGGATATTGTGGCAGGCCTGGTACACCCATGGCCGGTGACCGAGCGTCAACGGAAACTGATGTTTGGGAATAAAGGCTTATCGCTGCAAACCGCAGTTCCCGAGATTTATGCGAAGCTTCTCCAGGTTGCCGAAGCGCTCACCGAAACCCACGGATTCAGCCATCAGGAAATCGAATTTACCTTTGAAAGCGAGAACGCTGATGATCTGTTCATCCTGCAAACCCGCGACCAGGAAATCAGAAAGCCAGACCTGAGTTATGTTTTTGAATGCAAGTTGAGCGAAATGCGACTGCTGGGCAGGGGAATCGGCCTCGGCAAAGGGGTAATGAACGGTATTCTGGCATTTGACATGGACGACCTTAAGCGCTTCGCCGACCGTAAGGAGAATAAAATTCTGGTGAGGCCTGACACTGTGCCCGATGATATCGGGATGATTTTTACCTGCGACGGGTTGGTAACTGCCCGCGGAGGCTCAACCTCGCATGCGGCCGTAACAGCCGTGCGACTTGACAAAACCTGCGTGGTCAACTGCACGGAACTAATTGTTAATGAAAAGGATAAGATTTGTACAATTAATGGCAAAACCCTGAAAAGCGGCGATCTTATCGCCATTGATGGCAACCTTGGAAATATTTACGAAGGAAATTATCCTGTAAAACTCGCTGAAATCATTTAAGACCTAAGTTGAGCGATTTGAGCAAAGCGAAAAAGCGCTTTACATAGGTAAATCCCGATTTGGAAATTGTTGCATTCACCAGAACCCTGAAAATGATTATCAGCGAATTGCTTACAATTTCCTTATCGATTAAGCGATTTTCTTCTTCAAATCGCTCAATTTGGGTAAGAGTCTGTTAAATTTTGCATTCATTTTTCAATAAGCCCGTCCTTAAGGGCGGATTTCGAAAAAAAACAACAACCCCAGGGGCAAAATCCTGAAAAATTTATAATTTCATAATTAATTTTTCAGGATTTTGCCACTTTCTTAATATATTTGAAACCCGCCTATTCATGAAAAACCGCTTTAAAGGACGGGCCTATTCATGAAGTTAATAAAATTTTAACTTTCTCTAATTGTATTTTGTAAATTGCAGCATATTTAGAAAACAAAAAACCAACCAGATATGGAAAGACCGAATGGAAAAAACCTGCTCGGGATAAACGGAGCGGGCAGAATAGGCAAACTTACTTTATGGAATCATTTGCTCACCAAGAGCTTTGGCGGTATCGTGGTGAATGTGGGCCGCGGGGTTGGCAAAAACCTGGATGCCCTGATTCACAATATTTTAAACGACTCAACTTACGGCTCTCTTGAGAATTTCCTTTATGGCCATTCAGGTAAAAAATGCAAAGTAAAGATACTGGATTCGGCTCAAAACCTGGTTGAGTTTGACGGCATTCCGGTTCAGTTTCTCAATACTGCCCGGAATCCGCGCGAAATTAAATGGTCGGAAAACAACGTTAGACTGGTGGTTGACTGCACCGGGGCTTTTCTCGATCCAACGGTTCCAGCCGACAGTGCCAAGGGCAGCCTGCGCGGCCATTTGGAATCAGGTGCAGAGAAAGTTGTGGCCAGTGCACCATTCAAAATAAAGGATTCAACCCTGAAAATGCCAGCCGATTCTACCATGATGGTCTTTGGCATTAACCACCTCGACTTTGATGTCAATAAACACCACATCATTTCGGCTGCCAGTTGCACCACCACCGGCCTCTCCCACATGATGAAGCCTTTGCTCGACACCCCGGAGACTTCAACCATTCTGACGGCCTCCATGTCAACCATACATGCTGCTACCAGTACACAGAGCATACTCGACTCGGTACCTTCCGCAGGCACATCCGACCTTCGCAAAAGCAGGTCGGTGCTCAACAACATCATTATAACTTCGACCGGTGCTGCCAAAGCCCTGGAAATAATTATACCGGATGTACAGAAGATTGGGTTTATGGCAGATTCAGTGCGTATCCCAACCAATACCGCCAGCCTGATTATTCTCAACATCACCTTCCATTCACCGCTTAATGAAATCGGCGATCCGGTGGTTACCCGCGAGTTTCTGAACCATGTATTTGAGGAAGCAGCCAATGGATCTGCCCACGGCCTGTTAGAATTCAGCGAAGAACAGAATGTGAGTGCCGATATGATTGGCCGCCGCGCCGCAGTGGTTATCGAAGGCATCGAGACACACACCCGTACCGGCTTTATGGCCCTGAGCCCATCGCTGCTGAAGAATTTCGGCATTAACCTTGCCCAGGATATCATGATTCCTGTGTGCCATGCCAAGATCTTCGGCTGGTACGATAACGAGTTCGGCAGCTATGTAAATATGCTCGGCAAACTGACGGAGTATGTGGATAAGAAGATGTAAGCTGCTTTTTAGGACTTTGAGAGTGAGTGAGTGAGTGAGGGAGGGAGAGAATGGGAGACATAGAGACTGAGGGACTGGGAGAGTGAGAGACTAAGGGACTGAGAGATTGGGAGACTTGGGAGACTGAGAGACTGGGTGATTCAGGGACTGAGAGAGTGGGAGACTCAGGGACTGGGAGAGTGAGAGACTAAGGGACTGAGAGAGTGGGAGACTCAGGGACTGGGAGGCTGAGGGACTGAGATTCCGGAGCAGGCAAAATCCAAAATCCGAAATCCGAAATCCGAAATTAGAAATTGGAAATTAGAAATTAAAATCGTCCTCTTCAGTCGGGCAGGTTTTGAGCTTTACTATCTTTGCGCCTCAAAATTTTAACTCATATTTATGGAAAATCACCGGACAACCGCGCCCGGGGTGGTTTGTTTCAGGCGCTGGACCCGCAAATCGTACGCGGTATTCAACAGCCTTGGACGAAACATCCGCATCGGGGCACTTAGTCTGTCGTGTTCCATTCTGGTGCTGCCCGGTCATAGCCAGGAGCAGCCCGACAGCAGCCGCACTGCACTCTCCGACCGTGAAATAGAGCTCGGCGAGTTGGTTGTAAGCGCGCAACGGACCCCAACGGTTCAGTCGCAGCTTATGCGCACCGTGCAGGTGATCACCCGCGCTGAGATAGAGCAATCGCCCGCCAACGATCTGGCCACCCTGCTCGAACATCTTCGCGGAGTGGATATCAGGCAGCGGGGAGCTTTCGGGATGCAGGCCGACATCAGCATCAGGGGCGGAACCTTCGACCAGATACTTATTTTACTAAACGGTGTCAACCTCACCGACCCGCAGACCGGACATCACAACCTCAACCTCCCGGTCGATCTGTCTTCCATCCAACGCATTGAGATCCTTCAGGGCCCCGGGGCCAGGGTTTTCGGGCCCAACGCCTTTAACGGAGCCATCAACATCATCACCGGCGAACCGGGTAAGCCTGCCCTATCCGCCTCGTTGAGTGCAGGTGACTTTGGCTTTATCAGGATATCGGCTGCCGGATCGGCCAGTACCGGCAAAGTTCACCACCACCTTGCCCTGAGCGGTGTGCAAAGTGATGGCTATACCGACAATACCGATTTTAAAAACGGGAATCTATACTACCGCACCGTTCTTCCGGCCGGAAAGGCATCTTTTGATGTGCAGGCTGGTTATACCGCAAGGGCTTTTGGCGCGAATAGTTTTTATACGCCCAAATATCCCAACCAGTTCGAGGAAACCCGATCGGAGTTTGTATCGCTGAAGTTTCGGCCTTCCGGAAAGATAAACCTGAAGCCCGCCATATACTGGCGCAGGCACCACGACCGTTTCGAACTTTTCAGGGACAACGCCCCGGAATGGTACATCACCCACAACTACCACCTGACCGATGTTGCCGGAGGCTCACTCAACTGGATGACGGCTGGCCGATATGGAAAAACATCGCTGGGCGCCGATTACCGGTTTGAGCATATTTTCAGCAATGTGTTGGGCAATCCAATGAAAACTCCCAAAACAGTGCCCGGAGAGCGGCAGGCCGAATTTACCCGTTCTTACCAGCGTGAGGGTCTCAGCCTGATGGCAGAGCAGGTATTTTATCTGAAACAGTTTTCGGTTTCGGCCGGGCTGCTGGCGCAGTTCAACCACTCCCTGCCCAAAGGATACAGCCTCTATCCGGGCATTGACCTTGGCTGGCAGTTAAGTCCCAATCTCCGCTGGTTTGCCACGGCCAACCGCAGCCTGCGCCTGCCCACCTTTACCGATTTGTTCTATACCGGACCAACCAACCTGGGCAATCCCGACCTTAAACCTGAAGAAGCGGTTTCGCTGGAAAGTGGGTTGAAGGCATCGGTTGGAATTTTCTGGACAGAGGTTTCTGTCTTCAGGCGATGGGGCAAAAATATGATCGACTGGGTAAAATTCCCGGGCGATGAGAAGTGGAAAAGCATGAACCTGACGGAAGTCAATATTACCGGTATGGAAGCCGGATTTGATCTTGTTTTCAGCGAACTGAACCATCAAATGTTTCTGCGCCATGCCTCACTTCACTATACCTGGCTGGATGCCGGCAAAGAGAGTGACGGCTTCACTTCTTTGTATGTACTTGATCATTTGCGGCATAAGCTCGATCTCAGCCTGGGCCACCGCATTACCCAAAAAAGCGGCATCGACTGGAAACTGTCGTGGCAGGACCGGGCCGGCGGATATCAACCTTATACCGAAGGGGCCTTCACCGCCGAAATCCCTTACCAGCCGGCGCTGGTTGCCGATGCGCGGGCATATTACAATTTCCGACAACTTCAGTTGTTTGTTGAAGTTACCAACCTGACCGATGCAGAAATTGTTGACCATGCCAATGTGCCCCAGGCCGGAAGGTGGGTAATGGGTGGGATTAAGTTCAGGCTGGATTCAAAATAAAATTGAAAGATTAAATGTATTGGGTCAACATACTTTACGCGCAGGGAAACGACATATCATGTCCTTACACCCTTACCACCTGTCAGCAATTTCTGCCATTTTTTGAAAATAGCCCTATTTCTTATCCTCAATCATATCGAAAGCACAAATTGGGTACCGTCGATACCTGCTTGCTTATTAGGTTTGATATGGTAAATTTGGTTGGATGGGACAAACTCACCAACCTAAAAGGTTAACCGACGCTATTCCTTTACAATCTTCCGGTAAATAACCTTCTCACCTGCCAGCAACTGCAACTGATATACACCGTGGCTGAGATCAGCAAGACTGACCGGTTGGTTGGTGTTTACAGTTACACTTTTTACAAGCCTGCCGCTTATATCGAATATATTGTAAGCTTTCAGGTCAGGCACTTCGAGATAGAGCAGATCAGAAACCGGATTCGGGTAAATTTTCGAGCCAAAAGGCAGATCTGTAGCACTCGTAACCAGCGTGGTGTAAGTTACGATTCCGGTCACAGTACCGTCATTGCCCAGGGTCATCGCCAGGTTACCGCCTTCAATCAGCCAGAGGCCGAATTC
>Ga0105046_10014953_pt1 | contig 11942 bp, 6 predicted proteins | sample MAT03_FD_78385 | JGI IMG/M metagenome (GOLD analysis project Ga0105046, IMG submission 78385) | Freshwater microbial communities from Lake Fryxell liftoff mats and glacier meltwater in Antarctica - MAT-03 (megahit assembly) | ecosystem: Environmental > Aquatic > Freshwater > Ice > Liftoff...
ACATATACATCCGGATAATGGTCGCCATTGACATCCCCAACCGTAACGCCAAGACCAAAGCTGATAAGGCTTCCATAAATACCTGCCTCCTTACTTACATCACTAAACTTTCCGCTATCATTCCGGTATAAATGATCACCACCCCCTTTTAAAAAATCTGCCACGGGCCAGTCCGAAGCTCTTACTTCTCTTTTATTAGCATAGTTCAATGTATTGACAGGGATGAAGCTGTTATTGATGATAAAGCAATCAAGATCACCATCAAGATCGTAATCAAAAAATGCGGCATGCGTAGTGTACCCGCCTTCATTTGTTAAGCCGTATTCAGCCGCCTTATCCGTAAATGTCAAATCATGGTTATTGATAAAAAGCTGGCATTTCGGTTTTTTGCCATCAATATAGCCTGCATTGCACACAAAAATATCTAACCAGCCATCATAATTAATATCCACCATTACAACACCGGTGCTCCAGTCTTTTTTTTCAATAAAGCCTGCTTTCACAGAAATATCATCAAACCGCCAGTTCCCTTTATTAAGGTAGAGTTTATTGCTGCCCATATTAGCGGTAAAAAAAACATCTGCTAATCCGTCGTTGTTAATATCTCCTATGGCAGCACCACCTCCATTATAAAAATTACGATAGCTGAAAATATTAAAGTCAGTCGTGTTTTGAATAGTGTTCGAAAACTCAATCCCTGTCTTTTCCTGTAAAGTAAAAAGTGTTGGGTTTGTTTTGCTGTTGCGGCAGGCAGCAAACAATAACATAAGAATAAACAAACAAGGCCAGTTGCTCTTTATGATAGTTTTCATTTTTTGCTTTGAAGAACAATATTCAAATCTATTGCATTTGTATCAGCCGGGTCATTTCTTTGTCTTTTTAAATAAGGTTCAGGATTACCTGAAAAACGAAAAAAAGCCATTTGACAATGGCTTTTTTAATTGCTAAATCACTAACTGCTTGTTCTATAAAAAATTAATACCCCGGATTTTGAGTAAGATTTGGATTGATAGTGAGCTGCTGGTTAGGAATAGGGAATATCAACCTCTCAGCTGTTGTTGCTGCTTTTAGTTGTCTTGCATTCAGGAATGTTCCAAAACGAATCATATCATTTCTTCTCCAGCCTTCCCAGTACAGCTCAAACCCTCTTTCTTTATACACTGCAGCCAGATCAACTGTACCTAATGCAGCTAATCCTCTTGAAGAATGTGTGCGGATATTATTTACTATTGATGCCGCAGTTGCACCGTAGGCACCTGGTCCTGGTGTAGCAGTACCTCCACGAAGGATAGCTTCTGCTTTCATCAATAAAATATCAGCCAGGCGGAAAATGACCAAATCATTATTTGCAGGGAATTGACTTACCTGATCCTGTACATACTTTACTACACGGACACCGGTTACTTCAAGGTTGTTTCCCGTTTCTTTTAATGCTACTGCTTTAGTGAATGAAAGGGGATTCCCTTTTCTGTCAAGGAGATTTGCACCTGCTCCATCTTTTTGCTGACCAAATAACAGACCTACTCTCATTCCTGTTACATTGGTAAAGCCAGGATAATAACCAAAATCGCCAGGGCCGGTGTTACCACCGCCTCTTCTTTTATCATTGGCAGCAAAAGCATCATAGAAATCACCCAGGGTTGTAAATCCATTCCAGCCACTTGGAGTTTGATTGTAATGCGTGCCGCAATGATACTGGAACATAGCACCATTGCCACCGGTGCCGGATGCATTGTCATTTTTTAAAGTATACACCAGTTCTTTTCCGATAACATCATTATTCGGGGTAAAATTGTCAAAGAAATTGGGTGTAAACCCACCCGGGTAAGCTGGAAAATCTGCTAATATCTGATCAGCTAATGAAATAACCTGGTTCATATCGGCGGGAGAAAAAGTAGGTGTAGCACGGTTTGCATAAACCCCTTTATTCAGGTAAAGTTTCATCAATAATGCTCTTGCTGCATTTTTAGAAGCAATTCCAATTCCGTTACCTGCAGGAAGACCCGGTATAGCACCATTTAATTCTGAAATGATATAATCAGCAGCCGCTGTTCCTTTTTTAACCTCAGGAAGAGTTTTGGTTAAATCACCTGTTGAAGTGGCACGGAAAGGAACCTGGTCCCAACCATCCAGCACACACCACATAACTAATGCCCGGATAAATTTTGCTTCCCCGGCTTGCTGTGCAGTAGGGCTATTGTCCAAAACTGTAGTAGCTGCAAATTGCGATTGCGCAAGATCACGGTAAGTATCTGTTAAAAATCCATGATCCGCATTCCATCTGTGGTTATGATATACCCTCCAAATACCATTATCATCCCAGTCACCCCCTCTTGTAGGACCCACCGCTTCATCAGTTGTATGTTCAGAAGCTGCCCACCAACGGGCTTGATCCTGAAATGGATTATTTAAAGATCTATAAGCATTCTTAAGAAGGGCTGCAGCATTGCCCCCGCCCCCACTACCACCACCACCCTGTGTGGTTTCGCTATTGAAATTTTCCTCAAGCTTAGTACAAGCTCCCAGAAAAATAACAGCTGAAGCGACTATAATTAATTTATTGTATTTCATAAATAACAAGTTTTAATTTTTACAATGAGAAATTTATACTAAACTGGAACCTTCTTGAACTCGGGAATGGAATATACTCAATCCCCACAGAAGGAATTCCACCAATATTCTTATCGACATTTACCTCCGGATCGAAGCCTGTATAGTCAGTGATTACAAACAAATTCTGAGCAGTAATTGCTACGGTTGCGTTTTTAATAAATTTTGAGATATTTCCGATAGAATAACCGATTCTGGCATTCTGACATTTCAGGAAGTTTCCTTTCTCAAGGAACCTTGTTGAAGAGGTAATCGGGTTAGATAAATCTTCTCTTACATCACTGTTGATAAAAGGTGCGTAAACATTCCGTGTTCCAAGGTTTGTAATAGGTATAACGTTCATCGCTGTTTCGTTAAAAATATGATGACCAAACGCCCCATTTAAATTCATGTTAAAAGACCATTTCTTATAATTCACTTCTGTGTTTATGCCCAATAACATATTTGGATTGGGATCTTCACCATAGAACGATTCATCACCATCATTTGTATAATTAGCTTGCCCCGTAGTTTTATTAATGCCCAGATATTCTCTCAAATAGAATACATTGAGGGGATAACCTGAAGCTAATTTCTGAACAAAAGCACCGGAGCTTCCTTGTCCACTCAGACCACCAGTGTTATAAGTACCACTCAGGCCTTCCAGCATATTTTTAAGCCAGGTGGCATTTACACCAAAATCCCAGGTTAAATCTTTTTGCTTGATAATATTTGCATTTATAGAAAGCTCGACGCCTTTGTTATTAATTGTAGCAGGCAGATTCTGCCATATTTTAGCTGAAGAAGCACCGGGTTGAGGGAAATCCAGTTCAAACAACACATCTTCTGTTTCCCTGTTAAAATAATCTGCAGTTACATTAATTCTGCCTTTCCATAAAGTAAAGTCAACTCCTGCGTTGAGTGTAGTTGAAGTTTCCCATTTCAGATCAGGGTTACCTACATTCTGCTGGCTAATCGAACCGGGGCCAGAAACACCAAATCTCGTTTGTGAAGCTCCTGAAGGGAATTCCTGGTTACCGGTTTTACCATAGCCGAATCTTATTTTCAAATTATTCACTGCATTCACATTTTGCATAAAGCTTTCATTACTTACATTCCATGCAGCAGAGAAAGAAGGGAAAGTTGCATATTTGTTATTTGCACCAAATTTGGTTGAACCGTCTCTTCTTACAGTGGCGGTTAACAAATACTTATTTTTAAAATTCACATTAGCTCTGGCGAAAGTTGATTGCAGTTCATTAGTGGGTGATTCATAATGCGAGATATTGCGGCTTGAATTTGTGGAATATCCAAACATGTTATAATAAGGAATGCCTATATCAGCAAAATCCTGTCCTGTAATACTTGAGTTGGAATTTTCAAAGTTCAGGTATTCATAGCCAACAACAGCATTCAGATTAAAATTTGAATTGATTTGCTTGTTATAGCTTAAGGTATGGGTAAATTGTTCTACGAGTAATTTTGATTCTGAAGAACTTGCCCAACCTCTATTTCTAATATCGTTAATGTTAAGAAGCTGGCGGCCAATCATTGCGGTACGTCTGCCTTCACTTTGATTGCGGCCATACTGGAATTTGTATTCCAAATCCTTTGTAATCTTATAATATGGAGCCAGGTAACCCCAGATTTGTGAAACATTTACATTATCATCATACATTTCGAGCATCCAGAGAGGATTTACTGATGAAGCACCAAACTGTGGCTCAATCCAGAAAGTACCATCGGTCTTTTTGAAAGGATGAGTTGGGTTCCATTGTAATGCCTGGCCAATTAAACTTCCCTGGAAACCGGCGTTATTGGTGATCGGAACTAATTCTTCCGTTAACTGGGCCGTATTAATATTAATATCTATTCCCAATTTTTTACTTTCAAGAAATTTGAAGTTCCCGGTATAACCAATTGTATATTTTTTCAACTGAGACTCTTTAACGATACCTTTCTCATTCAGGAAGCTTATGGATACTCTCTGACGGGCATTTTCATTTCCACCACTTAATGCAACGTTAACATTTTGAGTTGCACCAGAACGGAGGATGGCATCCATTGCATCTACATTAGCTCCATAGTTTCCTGTGGATACCGCTGTAGTAGAAACCGTAGCTGGAAGATTATATTTTTTTAATGCATCCACATATTCCGGTCCATCAAGTATTGGAATTTGGTTTGCAATTTTGGAGATACCTGTAGAATATCCCACTTCTATTGTTGTAGCACCTGCTTTACCTTTTTTAGTGGTAATAAGAATTACACCATTTGCGCCCCTTGAACCATAGATAGCTGCAGCAGATGCATCTTTCAATACATCAATGCTTTCAATGTCATTGGGGTTGATAAAATTTAGCGGATTTGAGCCCGGAGCACTTCCAAAACCAGGAGATCCAAGATCCGGACGACCTGATCCGCCTTCCAGCGGAACTCCGTCAACAACTACCAACGGGTTGTTTCCGGAACGAACAGAACTTGTGCCCCGTATACGGATAGAGGAACCAGCCCCTGGCTGGCCATTGTTGCTTGTGATCTGTAAGCCAGCAACTTTACCCTGAATCAACTGATCGGGTGAAGTGTTGACACCTTTGTTAAAATCTTTTGCCTTTACTGAAGTAATTGAACCCGTCAAATCTCTTTTTCTGGAGGTTCCATATCCTGTTACAACCACTTCATTCAAATTGGAACCGAATGTGGCTACAAAAGAAATATCTACAGAGGACTTGCCTGCTATAGAAACCTCCTGTGCATCATAGCCAATTGAAGTGATAACAAGTGTGGTAACATTTGAGCCTACATTAATACTAAATGTACCATCGGCTTTAGTAGAGGTTCCTGTTCGGGAGCCTTTTGGCTGAACAGAAGCACCCACTACCGGAGAGCCATCTTTTGAATCCGTTATTTTTCCGGTAATTACCCTGTCCTGAGAAAAGGCAAGTGCAAAAGACAGAATTGAGGCACACAGAAGGGCAGCCTTCTTGAGTAGTCTACTAAGCATAAGCAGTCGTTTTTAAAAGTTATAATGAGAAAAGTACCGAACCGAAATTTAATTTATATCAATAAGTCTTTCTAAATATCTGTTATTTTCAACACCTGATATGCTTGCATAACTAATAGTTACATCCTTATTTTTATGCAGTTCTAAAATGATCATGGTCAAAATCTTTCTACTGAATATTTTAAACAAAAAAATATCAAATAAATGGCAGACTTGCAGGAGAAGGTTAGTGCTGTGTCAAATGTACATTAACATATTGATGAATAATGTGGCTATCAATGTGACAAATGACAAAATAGGCAATTAATCTATCGAAATCGTTTGCGGTATGCTTTGCGGAAATGTTTTCTGTTAAAAAATTAAATCTTAGTTTTAAAGATGAACTACCGCTCAACCCTGAAAAACATTTCGGAAAAGCTAAATATCAGTATTTCTACTGTTTCCCGTGCCTTGAAAAATCATCCTGACATTTCAGAATCTACCAAAAGAAAAGTAAAAGACCTGGCGGCGCTGATGGAGTATGAACCCAATACTTATGCTGTAAATCTGCGCACCAATGTGAGCAAAGTGTTTGGGTTAATTGTACCTGCTATTTCCAATTTATTTTACGAGTCCTTTATTGCTGCGGTAGAAGAAGATGCCCGGCAACTTGGTTATTCGCTGATGATACTTCAATCTGGTAATGACCCCGTTACTGAAATTGAAAATCTGAAATTATGTAAACAGACCCGTGTAGCCGGTATTTTTATTTGTGTGGCCACCCATGCTGCACATACTGAAACCTACCTGAAATATATACAAGCTGGAATGCCATTAGTGTTTTTTGATAATGTGCCAGATATCGATTCCTGCAATAAAGTGTGTCCCGCTGATGAAGAAGCAGCTACAATAGCAGCCGCTACCATTATTAAATATAAAAAGAAAAAAGTGCTTGGCATATTTGGCAACCCCGAGTTATCTATCAGCAGAAAAAGAATGGAGGCGTTCCGTAAAACATTTGCCGCCGATGCGCCCAAAATACAACTGGAAATACAACATGCAGATTCATCGCAGCAGGCAAAGGAAATTGTACAAACTTATTTTAGCACTAAGAAAGCAGATCATATTTTTTGTATGAGTGATGAAATACTGATAGGAGTAATGCAGGCCAGCTATAAACTTGGGCTAACCATTCCAACCGATGTTTCTATTCTGGCAATCAGCAACGGATTTCTTCCGGCACTTTTTAACCCGGCTATTACTTATGTTGAAACCAGTGGTTATAAACTGGGAAAGCTGGCAATGAGAAGCATGTCGGATCATTTAAACGGGCAAACGTTTACAAAAGTAATTATTCTACCGTCGTTGCTTATTGAAGGTGCTTCTATGCAATAGTCTTCAGATCCTTGCCGTCAATAGATTATTTCTCTTGTGTTCTACTTTTAGTCTATAAAGCTTGCCCGGCCTGTGGGGCACATCATTTTCCATTTCATCCATATCTACCAGCCAATCTTTAATCGAGATTTTTTTTCTGAAATTGCGGCGGTCCAATTCCACACCAAGGATTGCTTCATAAAGTTCCTGTAATTCACGGAGGGAGAATTTTTCCGGCAACAGGTTAAACACAACGGGTGTTTCCATCACCTGCTCTTGCAAACGTTTTAAACAGGTATCAAGTATAAGTTTATGGTCAAACGCCAGCTTCCTGATAGTATTAACAGGATGCCAGTTAAGTTGGTTATGGTTAAGTTGCAGTTTGTGATTTTTAATATCAATAAGAGAATAATAGGCAATGGTGATTACACGGCCTGAGGGGTGCCGGTTGATGCTGCCAAAAGCCTGTACCTGCTCCAGGTACACATCATCCAACTCTGTTCTTTCTTTCAGTATCCGGTAGGAGGCTGTTTCCAAATCCTCATCCGGTCTTATTAAATCACCAAGCAATGAATGAAGGCCGGCAAATTCCTCCAGGTCCGATTTTATGAGTAAAACTTTTAATTCTTTTTCATCATATCCAAAAATTACACAGTCAACTGATATGGCTATATTAAAATAATCAAGATGGCTTATCTTTTCTATCTCGGCGGTCTTCAACCGCAACTCTTTTTCCGTCATGGTCAGGTAGCTTTTGAAATTATTGAATCACCAGCTTTACCGGTGTTGCTTTGTTAGCAGACTGTATACTGAGTAAATAAGTCCCGGCGGGCAAATTATTGATTTTATCAGAAAGTGGCATCCTATGTTTTCCACGAGGCAGATTTCCTGAAAATATAGTGGCTACTTTTTGCCCAAGGTTATTCAACAGATCCACCTGTAGTTTTCCGGTTTGTGGTATATCAATATCAAGAACTGAGCTTGATTGTGCAGGGTTAGGATAAACTGCTGCCAGCAATTGATTGCCGGGAGTGTTATTATTAGTAACAGGTGTTGTTACTGCATTAACCAGGTTTCTGTTTAAGTACACATGAAACTCTCCGGGTTGCAGCGTCATATTTTGTGCGCCGCCCGTAGCAGTGAAAGTACTTGCATTAAGATAATCATACCAGGTACCTGCAACCGGAAAGCTGTAAGAACCTGTTTGTACATTCACATCGAAATTTCCTACCACACAAAGCATAGATGAATCGGTGGCACTGCGAATGGTCATTGATTTAAAAGCTCCGCTTAAACTTCGTGTAAGGTTAATATTATTGGCAATAAATACATCTTTATACCAGGGATGGAAACGAAGCTTATTCAGGCTGCTGAAAACATCATACAGTCTTTTACGTTGTATTATATTTTTATAATCCCAACGAATAGGTTTATTGCTAAGTCTGCAATCATTGCTGATACTTCCGTCAGTACAGCGGTTAATGGAAAAATCGTATCCCAGCTCTCCAAACTGCCATATCATTTTTGGCCCGGGTGCTGTAAGAAAGAATCCGGCGCAAAGTTCAACTCTTCTTAGTGCAGTATTTAAGTCTCTTACATTATGTGAGCTGTTGGATGTATTTCCAAACTGAAGATTCCTGTACATCATCCTTTCCTCATCATGGCTTTCCATATAGCCTATTAAATGAGGTTTGTTCCAACCCCTGGCAGTGTGTAAAAAAGATTCGAAGTTGGATGTTGCAACCCATCCCATGGCAGCTTCAGAGAAATTATAATTAGCATTGCCCCAAAGCATCATTCCATAATCAGATAATTCTATTTCTTCATTATTTGCTGCAAAGTGCTCCAGTATTGCATATGATCCCGGCGATTTTAATTGTGTTGTATCATAATATCTTTTCCAGATAGCAACACGGCTGGCATCATATTGTGCAAAGCAGGACTCATTTGATGTGCTGCCTCCGCAATTTGTATTTTGGGTAAACCCTTTTGAAAGGTCGAAACGGAACCCATCCAGCTTATACTCCTGTAGCCAATGCTCAATTACCCGGCTGCTAAAATATCTTGTCCACAGGCTTTCATGATTAAAATCGTTGAATACATTATAAGGATGTGTTGCCGTTACATTCAACCAGGGATTGTTAGCAGCAGGCTGGTTCGTAGCACTGTTCCAATACAAGGCGGCTAATGGATTAAGCCCTGTAGTATGATTTAATGCTATGTCCATAATAACTGCAATTCCCTGAACATGGCAGGCATCAATAAATTCTTTCAAAGTATTCTTAGGACCATAATATTTATCCGGAGCCAGGAAGTAATCAGGGTTATAGCCCCAGCTTTCGTTTCCTTCAAATTCATTGAAGGGCATTAGTTGAATGGCATTTATTCCCAATGTCTTAAAATAGCTCAATGTATCTTTTAATGTTTTCCAGTCGTGGGCTGCCAGAAAATCCCTGAGCAGCATTTCATATATCACCAGGTTTCTTTTATCCGGTCTGGAAAAATTATTGATAGCCCAGCTATAACCGGGAGGATTTGTTTGCAACACACTTACAATACCGGATGTAAGCCCTGTTGGATACGGTTTTAGTGAAGGAAATGTAGTTGCAGTAATAAAACCATCATTGGAAGGGTCCAAAATTTTCTCTGCATAAGGTTCGCCAACTTTTAATGAGCCATCCACCAAATATTGAAAAGCATACTCCAATCCCGGTGTTAGTCCATTAATTTGCAGCCACCAGTAATTACCATCCGGCGTTTTATTCATTACATAAGCAGTTTGCTCTGCCCAGTTGCTTCCCGGAAACTCGCCGATAACAGAAACCCTTGTTTTACCCGGCGCATTCAACACCAGTGTAACTGAAGTGTTACCGGGTAAATAGTTGATACCATCCCTTACACCAACAGGCAATGCAGCCACATTTGGTGCAGTGGCCACAAAAAATGAAAAGGATTGAAATTTGGTTGTCGCTCCGTCTATTGCATCCACCCTGATGGTTTGACTACCGGCAGTGGTCAATGTTGGATTTGCAGAAATAGTTGTTGCCGCAGTTGCTGATTGTATTTCTGTTCCATTCAGAAATAATTTCATAGTAGAAGGTTTGCTGGCCACAGCAGTAAGAGCAATATTATCCCCTACCTGTTTTGAAATAGGTTCCGGTATAGACGTATAAGTTGGTTGAAAGAGAGGAACGGTGAACCTGGTAGCAACAGTATTATCGTAAACAGGTATATACATATCGCTGGCATCAGCATTGCGCTGCACTGCTGTACCTGCTCCGTTGCGAAACAAAATGGCAATTTTCTGAATCGTTTCTCCAGCAGGCACTCCATAAAAAACCCTGATATTGGTGATGGTGTATTGCCATTTGTTGTTTCCGAGGTAAGTGGCTTGTGCAGCAACGGGAGTGGTGGCCCAGGTAAATTTTGAGTACCTCCAATCTGTAGCAGTGGTACTTGAACTGGTTATTACACCTGTATGCACATATACATCGCTGGTGGTGGCATAATTATTTAAGCCCTGGTTGCCTTTAGCAGCATCCATTGTTATGGTGATGTTATCATTGTCTTTAGCGAAATCGGGTGTCCAGGTAAGTAATTGTGCATGGACGGTAAACGAAACACTTACCGCAGCAAATATCAGCGTAGAAATTCTCTTCATAGCAAGCTTTTTACAAATTCAAAATCGTTTATAATAACAGATACCCGCATCCTCTTTAAGCAAATCGGATTTCGAAGATAATAAATATGTACTTACAACACATTAATTTTTTCACTTAAGATTTCACCTGCTCCTTATTTTAAAGAGAGCCATTAACTTTACCTACTAACTATTTCAAAAATGTATTCAAAGGAAACGACAAGAGAACTGCAAAAACTTACGACTGAACTGGTTAAAAAACAATCGTCTATTTCAAAAAAAGATGTTGCACAGGTAAGGGACGTTCTTCGTTTTCATGAACATCGCTATTACATATTAAATGATCCCCTGATAGCAGACTATGAATATGACCAGCTTTTCAAGGCTTTAGAAAAAATAGAAGAAGAAACCCCTTCTTTAAAAACTGCCGACTCCCCTACCCAACGGGTAGCAAAAGGCCTGACGAAAGACTTTCCAACCGTTCAGCACCTTGTCCCTATGCTATCGTTGGACAATTCATATAACAGTGATGACCTTATTGATTTTGACAGAAAGGCAAGAGAGTTAACAGGTTTAGATAAAATAGAATATTGTGTAGAACCAAAATTTGACGGAGGAAGTATCTCCATCGTTTATGAAAATGATTTAATGGTTCGTGGTGCTACAAGAGGTGATGGTGTGGAAGGTGATGAAGTAACAATGAACATCAAACAGATTCGTTCTGTTCCTCTATCAGCAAAATTTTCTGATTACGGATTACAACAAGTAGAAATAAGAGGTGAAGTGCTTATTAATAAAAGCAATTTTACCAAATACAATGAGCAATTAACTGAGCAGGGCCTGGCCCCGTTAGCTAATCCCAGAAATGCTGCTGCCGGAACACTTCGGATTAAAGACCCGAAGGAAGCGGCTAAAAGAAACTTAGAAGCATTTGTTTACCACGTCAGTTACTACTCATTGGTTAAAGGAAAAAAAATCCCTGTTGAGTTAACAACTCACTCCGGGTCGTTAGCATTACTTTGGGAACTTGGTTTTCGCAGTCCACAAAAAGAAAAAAAAATTTTTAAAGGAATAGATGGAGTGATAAAGTACTGTGCCGACTTTGAAAACGGCAGAGACGATTTGCCTTACGAGATTGATGGGATGGTTATAAAAGTAAATGATCTTGTCCTGCAGGATAAAATGGGCATGACATCCCACCATCCCCGCTGGGCTATTGCCTACAAGTTCAAAGCGAGACAGGGAACTACAAAATTGCTGAATGTAGAATTCCAGGTAGGAAGGACTGGTGCCATAACTCCTGTTGCTAAACTGGAACCTGTTGCAGTAGGTGGCGTTACAGTCAGCAGCATTTCA
>Ga0105046_10014956_pt1 | contig 11941 bp, 8 predicted proteins | sample MAT03_FD_78385 | JGI IMG/M metagenome (GOLD analysis project Ga0105046, IMG submission 78385) | Freshwater microbial communities from Lake Fryxell liftoff mats and glacier meltwater in Antarctica - MAT-03 (megahit assembly) | ecosystem: Environmental > Aquatic > Freshwater > Ice > Liftoff...
GGACAACACGAAGAAGACTCTCGGCTTGATCTACCCCGGCACCTACCACTTCGGTACCGACAAGGCGGAACGGATGGAATTGGTCGCGGGGGCGTGCCGCGTCAAACTCGACGGTCAAAATCAATGGACAGATTACGCCGCCGGCCAAGCGTTCGATGTCCCGGCCAAGTCCGGGTTTGATATCGCCGTGGCGCAAGGTCTTTGCGAATACATCTGCTCCTTTATCGGGTGAGCGGCGACTTATCCACCGGTTATTCACAGGCGAAGAAAACCGTGTAAACCATTGAATTTTGGCTTGCTTCGGTAAGTTCACTCGTTATTCTGCTGGGCAAAGAAAGGGGTAGGGACCCTGTTATGTATCTGAAGAGTTTGCAGTTGATCGGCTTCAAATCGTTTGCCGAAAAAACCACACTAGAATTTTTACCGGGCGTGACCGCGATTGTCGGTCCGAACGGTTGCGGCAAATCGAATATCTCGGACGCCATTCGGTGGGTGCTGGGCGAGCAATCTGCCAAGGCGCTGCGCGGTAGTGAAATGGCCGACGTGATTTTCAGCGGCACCGATGGCCGCAAAGCCATCGGCATGTGCGAAGTCAGCATGTCGTTCGCCGAAGTGGACCCCACCAAGTTGTCGTTGCCGGGCGTGAATCTCGATTTCACCGAAGTCACCATCACCCGCCGGGTATATCGCGATGGCAACGGTGAATATTTCATCAACAAGACCCCCTGCCGGCTCCGCGATATTCAGGGCTTGTTCATGGATACCGGCATCGGGCGCAGCAGTTACTCGATGATGGCGCAGGGGCAGATTGACCAGATTCTTTCCGCCCGGCCCGAAGACCGCCGCACGATTTTCGAGGAAGCCGCCGGCATCAACAAGTACAAGCACCAGAAGAAAGAGGCGCTGCGCAAACTCGAATACACCGAGCAGAACCTCGTCCGCCTCACCGACATCATCAAAGAGGTGAAGCGCCAGATCATTTCGCTCCAACGCCAGGCCGGCAAGGCGCGGCGGTTCAAAGAGTTGTTCGACCAAGTGAAGGCGCTCGACACGCGGCTCCAGCGGCACCGGTACGATCTGTTGCAGACCGAGATCGCTGATTTGGAAGCGCAGATCATCGCGCTGGCCGCGCAATCCGAACAGTACGCCGCGCAGATTGGCGCGCAGGAACAGCAGATCACTGACTTGCGCCGGTCACTCCGCGAGATCGAGGGCGCGATCAGCGAGACGGTGACGCAGGATCACGAGTTGAAAAGCGAAGCGGACCGGCATCAGCACCGCATCACGTCCAATACCGAGCGGACCGTTGAGTACGAGCAATTGATCCGCAACCACCGGCTCGAGATTGCCGGCAACGAAGAAAAAATTCGCAACAACGAGCAGGATCTCGCCCGGCTGAATGCTGAGTTTGACCAGATTGACACGGAACTCGCCAGCGCCCAGGAACAATTCCGTACCCAACAAGAAGCGCTCCGCCAACTCGACGCCGAGTTGACCGAGAAGAACCGCACGTTTGAAGCCGCGAAGTCCGCCATTTTCGAGTTGGACAGCCAGTTGGCGAGAAACCGCAACGAACTCACCGTGCTCGACCAGCGCCAGGCGCAAGACCTGATTCGCACGGAGCGGCTCTCCACGGAAAAATTGCAGATCGAAGACAATCGCCGGGCTGTCGCCCAGCGGCTGCAAGACTTCAACGCCGGCGTCGAACAACTCCGCGCCACCGTCGAAGAACTGCGCCTCAACCTCGCCGGCGCCACGGAAACCGCCGCCACGGCGGCGCGGGAATTGGCCGCCGCGACGAGCGCGCATCGCGCCGCCACCACGGAAGGCGCGCAAAAGCGGGCCCGGCTGGATGTGCTCCGGCAATTTTTCGCCGCGCCCGATGGCCGGCAGACGCTCGGCCAGGTCTTGGAAGTGGAACCAGCGTACGGCGCCGCCGTCGAGGCCGCGCTCAATGGCAAAGTCCACACCATCCTCGCCGACGACCGGGTCGCCGCGCGGGAATTGTTGACCGGCGAACTGAAGAACCCCAGCGTCGCCGCGCCGGATTTTGCCCGCACATCTTCCCTGATGTTGCCGTTGCCGGCGGATGCGCGACGCGCGGCGGATGTGGTGCGGGTGCATGACGAACGGTTCGCCCCCCTCGTGCAGTCGCTGCTCGCCAATGTGGTCATCGTCGAGAACCTCGATGTGGCCGAGTTTGTCTGCGCGACGTTGCCAGGTGTGTCGGCGGCCACGGTGAAGGGTGAATTTCTCAGCGCCACCGGCATTCTGAGTCTGGTTTCCACGAGTCACATCGCCGAGATCGCCGCGTTGACGGAGGAAGTCAGCCGGCTGGAACGCGCCACGGGCGAACGCGCGACCCGGCAGGCGGAATGGCAACAGCAGCAAGCCGGCGCGAATGAAACGCTCAGTCAGGCGCGCGCCGAGTTGCACACGCAGGAACTGGCGCTCGCTTCCAAGCAGGGCGAACTCAACACGCTGGCCACCGAGCAGCGCGATCTCGACAGCAAAGTCCACACGGTGATTTTCGAGTTGTCGTCGCTGGAGCAGCAAAGCCAGCGCGAAAACGAGCGGCGCGCCGAACTCGCCCGCGTCGTGCTGGCCGCCGAGTCGCGCGAGCAGCAATTGCGCGCCGATGTCGTCGCCGCCCAACAAGCGGTTGCCGAACTGGCCGGCCGCAAGGCGGAGATGACGGAGGCGTTGACGGAGATGCGCGTTCATGCGGCGGGCATCGAGCACCGGCGCGCGTCCATTCAACAACAACGCGAGCCGTTGGCCGGCCGTATTCGTGATTTGCGCGACCGGATGACGACGTGCGCGAACGAGATCACAAGTTACACCGCCAAGTCGGAGCAGTTGCTGGCGGAAGTGGCCGAGTCCGAGCAGGAAATCGCCGCCGTCAGCATCACCCGTGAACAGGTGCAACATCAGTTGAGCGGGTTCCAGCATCAACGGCGCGAAGTGGCGACCGGCATCGAACACGCCGAGACCGAGCTGCGCCAGATTCGTCTGCAGGCCGCCGAGTCCCAGAACCAGAAAGCCGGGTTCGATGTGACGGTGGCGCAAAAGCGGATGGAGATGCAAGGACTGCAAGAGCGCGTGTGGCAGAAGTACCAGCTCAACGTGGAAGACATTCGCAGCGAATCCATCACCATCACCGTCGCCGATCAAGGCCCGGCGGTCAGCGAGCAGGTGCCGTTGCCGACGGATTGGGACGCGATCGAACTCGAAGTGACCGAGTTGCAGTCCAAGCTCGACGCGATGGGGCCGGTCAACGCCGAGGCCATTCAAGAATATGATGAGTTGGAGGAGCGCCACCAATTCCTCAGCCAGCAACACGAAGACCTCGTCAAGGCGAAGGAACAGTTGTTGCAGGTCATCGCCAAGATCAATTCGACGACCAAACAACTTTTCACCGAGACGTTCGAGAAGGTGCGCACCAACTTCCAGCAGATGTTCACGGAGTTGTTCGGCGGCGGCAAAGCGAACCTGTTGCTGCTCGACGAAAGCGATCCGCTCGAATGCGGCATCGAAATCGTCGCCAAGCCGCCCGGCAAACAATTGCAGAGCATCACGCTCCTCAGCGGCGGCGAGAAAACGCTCACCGCCACCGCGTTGCTTTTCTCGATCTACATGGTCAAACCGTCGCCGTTCTGTGTGCTGGACGAGTTGGATGCGCCGCTCGACGAATCCAATATCAACCGGTTTGTTCGCGTCCTGCAACGGTTCATCACGATGTCGCAGTTTGTGATCATCACGCACAACAAACGCACCATCGGCATGGCCGACGCCCTCTATGGCATCACCATGGAAGAACACGGCGTCAGCAAAGTCGTCAGCGTCAAATTCAGCCCGCGCGAGGAAACCACGCGCCGGGCCGAAGAGAAAGCCCGCGAAGCGCAGGAAGACCGCATTGACGGTGCCGCTGTACCGGCGGACTCTCATTCCCCGGCAGACAAGTCGGCATTTGGTCTGTTACCACACGAGGAAGACCTGCGCAATGATCTGTTGGTTGCCAAAGAGCAGACGGTCGCCCCCATTCCGGAGGCGCCGGCGGCTGTCGCCGAAACCGTTCCCACGCTCAACAACGCGGCGCCGGCTGACTTGAAAGCGGAAGTGCAAGCGGCGGTTGCCGCCGCTACCGAGGTCACCAACTCCGTCGCCGCCACCGTTGCCGAGAGCGAGCTGGTTCAGCCGACAAATTGAGCGAGCCATCCGATCAGTCCGCCGCCCGCCGTGGCGACAACCACGGCGAACCAGTTCCCATTGCCGGAGTTCGTCATTCGTGCGACTTGCGGGGAATCAGCAACACTTTGTCCACCTGCGTCCCATCCATATCAATCACTTCCACGTCGAACCCATGCGCCACAAAAATCTCCCCCTCCGTCGGCGTGTGTCCAAGCTGCCGCTCGACGTACTCCCCAAAGGTTGTCGCGTCGCCATTGAGGGGAAACTCCCGCACCACCTGCGCAAATTCAGCCGCCGGCAACGCCCCATCCACCAACCACGACCCATCCTCCCGGCGCTTGGCCGTCGGTCGCAATCGCTCTGCCGGGTTGGGAAAATCACCCAACACCGACTCCAACAAATCATGCAACGTCACCACCCCGGTCATCCGGCCCGCCGCATCCGTCGCCAGCGCGTAATGCCGGCTGCTCTGCTTGAACGTGTCCAACAACACATTCGCCTTCGTCGTGTCCAGCACGAGAAACGGTGGCGTCATCAAGTCGCGCACACGGACCGGCAAGCCGGCGGCCAGATTGGCGTAAATGGACTTCACCGAAATGACCCCCACCACATGATCCCGGTCGCCCTCGTACACCGGATAAATCGAGTGCCCGCTCACCACAATCTTATGCCAGATCTCCTCATGCGCTTCGGCGATATTGATCCAGATGATCTTCGGGCGCGGCGTCATCAAATCCCGCACCACCAGCCGGTCGAGTGCCAACACACTCCCGACCATCACCGATTCCATCGGCAAAAACACCCCGGCGCGCAGCCCCTCGCGCATCAACAACTTCACCTCGTCCTCAGAGATTTTGGGCTGCGCCTGCGGTCGCACGCCAACCAAGCGCAGCAACAAATCGGTGGAACCACTCAAGAACGTCACCAACGGACTCCCGATGGCCGCCACCCGTTGCATCGGCCGCGCCACCCACATCGCCACCCGCTCCGGGTTACTGAGCGCGAGTCGTTTGGGCACCAACTCCCCGAGCACCAACGAGAAATAGGTAATGATCAACACCACCACCGCGAAGCTGAGCGGCTCCGCATACTCCGCCACTGCCGGCACATCCCGCAACAGGTCCGCCAGCTTGCCGGCCAGCGTCGCGCCGCCAAATACGCCGGCAATGATCCCCACCAGTGTGATCCCGATTTGCACCGACGCCAAAAACCGGTCCGGCCCCTCCGCCAAGCTCAACGCCGCCGCCGCGCGCCGATTGCCACCGTCCGCCAACTGTTTCAACCGCACCTTCCGCGACGAAACCACCGCCAGCTCCGCCATCGCGAACAAACCGTTCGCCAAAACCAGCAACAAAATAATTCCCAACTCCCAAATAATCGTGATCATACCATTCCGTGCTGCATCCTTCCCGCCAGGGCGATTGGTGTCGGCTACTTCTTGCGCAGAATCAACTTCACGGGCGTGCCGACGGGGGGCGTCTTCGCCGTGTTCACTTCGAAACCTTGATCGTCGCCTTGGTACGGATTGCCGAACTCGCCGCGCACGTTGACCGGGATGGAAGGATTCAGCCACATCGCGATGTGCGCCTGCTCGGAATCAGCCAGAAAAACATCTTTGTCATCCAGGTCTTTGGTGAAATACGAGCCGGAGAAATACCACTCGATCTTGGCCGGGGGCTGTTTGGTTTTGCGGTCCAGGACCCATTCCTGCACCGGCACGCGCTGCGGTTTGCCGGCTTGTTCCCATTCCACCTCGATCTGAATCGCATCCCCCGGCATTGTCTTCACCTTCGCCCACGCCGGCATTCCCCCGTACGGATCCACGCCCGGCTCGCAGCCGATCAGCAACAACGCAAATTGCAGCGCCGCCGGCTTGCAGGTGATCGCGAACAAGCTTTCGTATTCCCGTCCACCCGGCTCCACGGCCAAAAACTCCAGAATCCCATTCGTCAACGCGACTTTGCCGGTCACTTCGATGAATTTCTTTTCGCCCCCATGAATCACCAGCCCGGGTAGTTCCACTTTGCTGCCGGCTTGCGTCAGTTGGCCGGTGTTCACTGCGGAAAGTTTTTCGGCCTGCGCGGTCGCCACCCACAGGCTTAACACCCCGAGCATGATGATTTTCATGCCGGCATCTTCGCTGGGGGCTGGCGGAACTTCAAGCACCCACTTCGATGCCGACCAGACAGACATCGTCGGTGAACTGGTGGTGCGCGGCGTATTGTTGAATCTCGCCGAGCAACTGATCGCAGAGCGCGTCCGCTGGCAGGGCTAGTTGCTGGCGGACGGTTGCGAGCAGCCGGTCTTCACCGAACAGCTCGCCATCCGCGCCGGCCACCTCGTAGAGACCGTCCGTGAACAGCAACAACCCATCGCGCGGCGCGAGCGGCGTGGTGAGGGTGGGGTACACGTGATCGGCGAACAGCGCGAGCGCGGCCTGTTCCGCCGGGGCGGGCGACGGCAACGGCGTCACCGTCCCGGCCGTGCGCCGGAGATGCAAGGGGCTGGGATGGCCGGCATTGGCAAAGCGGAGCTGGCCGGCCGCGGCGTCGGCCACCAGATAATAGGCGGAGGTGAAGAGAGGACGCCGGGTCTGTTTGAGGACGCCGTGCAGGCCGCGGTTCACTTCTGTGAGAAAGCGGCCGGGATCGCCGGCGAGCGGCATCAGTTCCTCCACCAACCCGCGCAGGATGGCGGTGACGAGCGCGGCGCGCAGCCCGTGGCCCATCACGTCGCAGATGAAGACGCCGGCGGCGGTGTCGGAGAGGGGGAGAATGTCGAAGAAGTCGCCGCCGACTTCCGTGGTGGGCCGGTAGCGATGACTGAAGCGCAGCGCGTTGTCGCGAAACGGCGGGTAGTGCTGCGGAAGAAATGCCTCTTGGATTTCCCGCGCCAGCCGCAGATCCTCCGTGAGTTGTTCGGTCTTCACACGGACTTCGCGTTCCAGCCGATGCCGGGCGAGGGCGCTGCTGATGGCGCGGGTGAGGGCGGGGAGGCCGATGTCCAGTTTGGAGAGGTAATCTTTCGCGCCACGTTTCATGGCTTCGACGGCAATCGCTTCGTTGCCGGTCGCGGTGAGCATGATGACGGCCGGTTGCTGGTCAGGCGGGAGCCGGGCGATGTCCGTCAACACATCGAGGCCATCGGCACCGGGGAGTTTGTTATCGAGGAGCACGAGGTCGTAGCGGTGGCGTTTGATTTCGGCGAGGGCGGCGGGCGCCGTGTCCACGCAGTGGGTGGCGAACGGGGCGTCGAGGTTGATGATGTCGAGCATGCTGACCAACAGCGCGACGAACGGCGGATCATCGTCCACGATCAGGAGCGGAATGGGCGTGTCCGTCATGCCAGACATCAGGCGCCGGTGCGTTTGATTTCCAGGCCGACGAGACAGACATCGTCGAGGAACGCGTTCGTGCTGGCAAATTGTCGGACTTCATCGAGCAACGTGTCCAGGAGTTGGGGCCCGAGCAACGCAAGATGATCGTGCACGGCGGCCAGCAGCCGTTCCTGACCGTAGAGGTCGCCGGTTTTCCCCTCCACTTCGTAGAGGCCGTCGGTGTACAGGACCAGACCATCGCCGGCGGCCAGCGCTTGGGTGTGACTGAGATATTGAGAGTCATCGAAGACACCGAGCGCCGGGCCGGGGGCGAAGACGGGGCCGCCCAGTGATTGGAGGGTCTTCGCCGCGCGCCGGAGATGGAAAGGTGCGGGGTGGCCGGCGTTGGCAAAGCGAATCTCGGCGCGCGCCACGTCGGCAATGACGTAGAACGCAGAGGCAAACATCGGCATCCGGGTTTGTTTGAGGATGCCGAGGAGCTGGCGGTTGATGAGCGTGAGAAATTGATCCGGCTGCGTCGCGACCGGCTGGTTCTCCTCGACGAGGGCGCGCAGGAGGCCGGTGATCAGCGCCGCCCCCACGCCGTGTCCCACGACATCACAGATGAAGACGCCGGCTGCCGTGTCGGAGAGGGGCAACACGTCAAAAAAATCGCCGCCGACGGTGCCGGTGGGCAGGTAGCGTTTCTCGAATTGGAGGCTGCTGTCGGCAGCGGTGGCGCGGGCCGGAAAGTGGGGGAAGCGCTGCGGGAGGAGCGCTTGTTGAACTTCGCCGGCGATGCGGAGATCGGCTTGCATCTGCTCGTTTTTTTCGCGCAGCTCGTGGGTGTAGCGGGCGACTTGTTGTTCGAGGCGTTTGCGTTCGCGGGCGCTGGTGATGGCGCGGACCAGCGAGGGGACGTCGAGATGATCTTTGGCGAGGTAATCTTTCGCGCCGTTCTTCATGGCCTCGACGGCAATCGTTTCGTTGCCCATGCCGGTGAGCATGATGACCGCAGGCTGTTTCTCCGTGGGCAACCGGCAGACGTTGGCCAGGACTTCGAGGCCGTCCGCGCCGGGTAGTTTGTAATCGAGCAGCATCACGTGATACGCGGTGCGGTCGAGTTCGGCGTACGCTTTTTCGGCGGTGTCCACCCATTTGCTGGCGAAGTGCAGGTCCGCGCCGAGGGTGGGCAGCAGGCGTTGGAGGATTTCCGCGTACATCGGGTTGTCCTCGACGATGAGCAACGGAATCTGGCTGGGCTCGTCCATGGGGTCCCTCAACGCGGCGGCAACTTCGTCAGGCTCAGCCAGTATTCCTGGATGCTGGCGACGAGTTGGAGACACTCGTCAAACTGCACGGGCTTGGTGAGATAGCTGTTGGTGCCGTGGAGATAACACCGGCTCACATCCTCATCCCGGTCGGAGGTGGTCAGGACGACGACGGGAATGGTTTTCAGGCCATCGGTTTGTTTGATGACCTGTAACACTTCCAAACCGCTTTTGCCGGGCAGGTTGAGGTCGAGCAGAATCAGGTCGGGTTTGGGGACGGGGGTAGTGGTGCGGGCGTACTTGCCGCGGCGGTGGAGGAAATCAATCGCCTCTTCGCCGTCCCGGCAGATGTGGACGCGGTTGCCGCCGTGGGTGCGGCGAAAGGCTTCGATGGTGATCTCGACATCCGCCGGGTTGTCTTCCACCAGCAAGATATCAAATACTCTTTGCAAGTTGCGATTCTCCTTTGGACGTGACTTTGGCCACGCCGGTCGGTGTGGCGCCGCTGGCGAGTTTGGGCAGCGTGAAAAAGAACGCGGTCCCGGTACCTGCGGTGCTTTCCACCCAGATCCGGCCGCCATGCCACTCCACGACGCGTTTCACAATCGTCAAGCCGATGCCGGTGCCTTCTTCATCGCGATGCAATCGCTGGAAGAGTTGAAAAATTTTCTCAAAGTATTCCGCCTTGATGCCTTGTCCATTGTCGCGCACGTGCAATAGGTATTCGGGTTGACCCGTCTCGGTGTTGATTTGTTCGCGGCAACCGACTTCCACCACGGGCTGGGGCTTATCGTTATATTTGATGGCGTTGGAAATCAAGTTGTGAAACACCTCCGTCATCGCCGTGGCGTCGCACACCACGCTCGGCAGACCCTCGACGTGCAAGTCCACCTTCTTGGCATCCAGCGCGTATTGGAGGTTGAGGCGCACGTGCATCAACATCCCGTTCAGGCCCACGGTTTGGAGCGCATTCCGCTGCTGGCCGAGCCGGGAAAATTTCAAGAGATCATTGATCAACCGCTGCATGCGCAACGCGGAATTGCGGATCACATCCACGTGATGCCGGCCATCGTCGTCCAGTTTGTCGCGGTAATCTTCCACCAGGAATTTGCTGAACGCCTCAATCCCGCGCAACGGCTCCTTCAAATCGTGGCTGATCACGTACGTGTACTCGTCCATCTCCTTCTGTGCGGCTTTCAACTCCCGCTGCGCTTTGGCGAGTTTGCCTTGCGCCTCTTTCACACGCGCCATGACCTCATCGAGCAACGTCCCCACCTGATCCACTTCCGCGAGATCGCTGTCGAGCCGTTCTGCGCGCGCTTCCCCGGCGGAAACCCGTTGCACAAAACTCAACAGTTCCCGCAACGATTGCCGCACCGGCCGCGACGCATAAACCCCAATCCCCACCGCCACCCCCACCATCAACGCCCCCACCAGCAAATCCCGCATCACCGTCTGCATCAATCCCTGACTCAACGACGCCTGGCCAATCCCGACTTCCACCGTTCCCAATGTCCGGCCATCATGCACGATCGGTTCCTGCACCACGAGCAACGCGGTCAGGGCGCGTTCCTGCCACGGGCGATAGACGGCGTTGCCTTGCAGATCGAGAATCTTGGTGTGGTAAATCTCCTCATCCACCACCCCGTTGGCCACCACGCCCGGCAACCGATCCACCTGATTGGTGGCCAGCCACGGTGCCGCCGCCTTCGCCAGCGTCCGGGCTGTCAGAACCGCCCGCTGCCGGGTAGCCTCCTCCCGCAGCTTCAGCTCGTGTAGCAAATGCACGCCGGTGAGCACCACAACCGTCGCCAACGCACCCACCGCCATCCACGCGGCGTACTGCACTTTGACATTATACTTCGCGGCCATAATTCCCTGCGGCGCCGGCATTCTCAACCTCGCCCCCGCAAACGTCAAGCATCACAACACCCTTGGTCGCATTTACACACGCTGTAAATATACCGGCACCCACCGCGCCCACTGCCCAAAACCGCCACGCCACTTAACGCGCGATAAACCAGTCAGTTCCATCAACCTCGCCCCCCACGGCTCCCCCCGTGGCACACCAACGGCTAAAGAGACATTTGCCGCGCGTGACGATGCGCGAACCAGTGTTCGCCAAACTTATTACATCGTTGCCAAAGTCCTGCCTTATCCCGTCGGAAGCTGAACCCCTCCTCGCGAAAGCGGGGAGGGGTTAAACTTTTCCAAAAACATTTTCCCAACCGTCCCGCGTCCGTCACGCTTCCGCCACACGGCTGACCGATAACCACCCCGCCTCGCGCGTTGTGCCGTAACCGTCAACACGACGCCAAAATCCTACCTGCCTCCTCGAAAGCTGAGACCCTCGCGACACAATCGCGAGGGATCTCGGCTTTTCTTCGCCATGGCTTGTGATAGTTTTTGCCGCACCAACAAATACATCATGAACTCCCCACCCAACCCCGCCATCATTTTCCAACTCGCCACCGGCTACTGGGCCTCTGCCACCCTCCTCGCTGCCCAAGAACTCGGCATCTTCCCCGCCCTCGCCGCCGGCCCCCAAACCGCCGCCCAAGTCGCCAGCCAAATCACCGCCCACCCCGACGCCACCGCCCGGCTCCTCAACGCCTGCTGCGGTTTGGGCCTGCTCGCGAAACAAACCGACCAATACGAACTCGCACCCGTCGCCGCGGCCTTCCTCATTCCCGGCCGACCCGGCTACCTCGGCAGCGCGTTACGCTGGAGCGCCGAGCAATACCCGGCTTGGGGTCAACTCGCCACCGCCACCCGGCAGGGCGGCCCCGTCGTCCAACCGGCCTGGCACCTCGGTGAAGATCCCATCAAGACCCGCCAATTCGTTCTCGCCATGCACGAACGCGCCGCCGGCGTTGCCCGTGGCGTGGTCGGATTTCTCGATGTTGCCGGCTGCCAGGACATGCTCGATGTCGGCGGCGGACCCGGCACCTACGCGACGTTGCTCGCGCAACAACATCCCACGCTCCACATCACCATCCGCGACCTACCCGGCATCGTTGCCGTCGCGCAGGAATTGGTTGCCGCCAGTCCCGCCGCCACGCGCATCCACTTTCAACCCGGTGACGGCACTACCGGTGACTACGGCCACGACCAATACGACGCCGTCCTCTTCGCCGGTGTCCTGCACCAGATGAACCCGGCC
>Ga0105046_10014957_pt1 | contig 11941 bp, 9 predicted proteins | sample MAT03_FD_78385 | JGI IMG/M metagenome (GOLD analysis project Ga0105046, IMG submission 78385) | Freshwater microbial communities from Lake Fryxell liftoff mats and glacier meltwater in Antarctica - MAT-03 (megahit assembly) | ecosystem: Environmental > Aquatic > Freshwater > Ice > Liftoff...
TAGATCATCACGGTATTGCTGCGCCTGTTGTTGATCTTGCCGGTCAATCGCCTTGGAAGGTCGTTTGAATTCGATGAGCAGGTAGCCACCTCGGAGATTCTCCGCGAGAAACAGGTCGGGGCGTTTGGATGCACGGCCGCCGATGAGCTTCGTCGCGGTGTATTCCTCAATCGTCCGCGCGAGTGTCTTGTTCGAGGAGATAAGGGAATGGTCGTAGCCGAGCACCCAAAGGTTCCGCTCAATGACGCTGTGGACGTTCTTCTCCAGCGTTGCCGGGGTGCGAACAAAGTCGTCCAAGTCGTCGAGCACTTTGAGCCGACTCTTGGCTTGGTTCGCCATGAGCGCCATGTCGAGTAAGCCGAAGACTTCCAGCGCGGAGGCGAAGGTCTCGACATCGCCGCCTTTACTTTCGTCGATTTGCTTCAGCACGAGCCAGTATTCGTCCTTTTCGAAGGCGTCGAGAATGACGGAGGCGACGGTTTCGACCTTCTCCTCACTCTCGCCGTAGAAACGCTTCATGACCTTTTCCAGCGCGACTTGCGCGAAGCGACGGCGGTGCTCGGGCATCTCCGCGAGACGGAGATTGATTTGGCGTTGGATGCGGGCTCGTTGAAGGCTGACTTCCCGTTTGAAGACTTCTTCGAGGGCGTTCTTCAGGTGAGCCTGAATTACGGGCTTCAGCGCTTGGAATGCCTTGCTGTTCTCAACGATGTCGCCCCAGTCGGCGGTGACGCTATCTGAGAGGCCGTCTGCTTCGACTTCCCCATAGAGTTTCTTCAGGAGCTTTGGTGGAATCTCCGGGTCATCCTCAAGTCCGAAGAAGCTGGGCTTGCCCACGATTTTCCCGCCCACGCGGAGAGCGATGCCCGCTTGTTTGAGTGACTTGGTGCCGTCCGACACTTTGAAGTTGAGCTTCACCGTCCCGGCTTCCGCAATGGTTTCGTCTTTCTGGAATCGCTCGCCCGGCAAATCGTCCAAACCGAGCGAACTGCCGTTCACGCTGATGCGCACGTCCTCCTCACGGCCATCCTCGGTCATCAACAACGTCTTGAGTCTTTCCGGCAAAGGAAACTCGAAGCGGTCGCTCAGGGAGGAGAGAGTAACCTTTGTGCCTGACACGCCCTCGGCGGCTGGGATCACCGTCAGCGGCAAGTCAATCCGCTCCAAATCACGCGAGGCATTGAGCAAGTCCTCTTTGGCAATGACGACGCGGGTCGTCTTTCCTCGAGCGGTCGTCTCAATCTCCATGACGTTTGCCACCATCAAGCCCGCGAATTTACCGATGCCTTTGCGTCCTTTAACGAGGCGTTTGAGTTGCTTGGTGCGGTCGCCTTTGCGAGAGCGCCGGTCATTTGCCACGACAAGATATTCATTGCGCAACTCTTGTTCCGTCATCCCCGAACCGGTGTCTTCGATGACAATCGGATTCGCCGTCATCGGATCCGGGAGAGTGATGGAAATGGTCGGAGCATCGGCGTCCCAAGCGTTGTCCACGAGTTCCTTCACTGCGTGCTCGGTCGAACGGTAAGTTTCACCAAGCAAGCTGGCGAGGCGCGGGTCCACTTTGAAGTTGGCTTTTTCGCTCATGGTGTAGAGGTCAATTGTTGGAGTCGCCCGCGAGGCCGAATCCGGCGCGGCCCTTGGGATTGAGCGCGGAGTAGAAGAGTTGAATCCAGAGGTAATTGCCGTTGTCGGTGCGCGGCAGGCCGAAGGGGAAGCAGCGGCCCGGCCCGACCGAGTCGCGCATCCGCTCCTTGTCCACGGCGTTGACGTTGAACGGCGGATTGGCGAGGACGAAGTCGAAGCGGCCACCCTCACCCCCAGCCCTCTTCCATCCGATGGGAGAGGGTGGCAAGCCATGTGCGGGTCGTAGTAGTAGCTGTTCAAGTGGCCGCCGTGGCGGATGTCGCCTTCCAGGCCATGCACGACGAAGTTCATGCGGCAGAGGCGTCCGGTTTCGTCGGTCTTCTCGACGCCGTGGATGGCCAGCTCCGCTGTGGGATTCATTTTATGTTCCGCCACGAATCGAGCCGACGAGACGAACATGACGCCAGAACCGCACGCGGGATCGAGGATGCGCCCGTGATACGGCTCGAGCATATCGGTGGCGAGGTCCTTTTCGGATGGGGCGATCCAGATCATGGGGTTATCGGCAAGCGGTAGAAGGCACGGTGGGCCACTGCATGATGCACGCCGTATCCCGCAGCCAAATTCCGAGGGTGAAAACTTCCAAGCGTCCCGCGTCAACCATGCGGGAGTGAACTCGCAAACCGCAGATTCGGTCAAGGAGTTTCCCCGCCGGTGAGGTAAACGGCAAGGCTCCTGGGGCTTCTCCGGTGGAGCCCATCTGGCGTCCATCCATCCGACAGCCATGAAGGGTGGACGGACGGACGGACGGCGGGTGGCGTAACGGGTCGAAGCAACGAGGCGAGACGTCCGGGCCGTGGGGAGAGGCGGATGGACGATGGCCGGGGGTTCCCGGAAGGGAAACTTGCCCGGCGCGTTGGATACCCGCAGGGCATGGCCGCCGCGCAAAATGGCCCCCAAAGAAAGGAAACATCCGCCTGCCCGGTGGCACCGCCGAAAGAGACAAGCGGCGGCGGGCGCCGATACGACCGCGCTCGGCAGCGATCTTGCGCCAGTTGGAGGAAAGTAGCGGAGCCGGGCGGGGACAGGGGGCAGAATGGGTTCGGTCGGGGGGAAACTCCGGACCAAAGAGGCAGACGGTTTGAGGAGGGCGTTATCGGCGTCTTTCTTCGTGCTTCCATTCTTACTCAGCCCTCAGTTGAAGATGGATGCAAGGCCTGAAGCATGAACCACAATGATTTCACTGGAAGTGGCGACCCTACGGGGATTCGAACCCCGGCAACCACCGTGAAAGGGTGGTGTCCTAACCACTAGACGATAGGGTCGTTTCCGACGGGGCGGCAAGTATATGGCGCACCCTGATCGTGTCACGGAAAAAGGCAGAGGAAGCAGACCCTGTCGGCCGGCTCCCCACGCGCGCCTTGAATTCGCACTGGGGGGCCGTATCCTGCCCCGGTGGCCTGACCCGCTTCAGCAGTTCCTTGAGGCGAGCAGCCCCGCCGACCATGCTATCCAACAACCCTACCTGGGTGACCATCGAAGAAACCCGCCAGGCGGCTGAGCAGGGCCTTCCCGAGGCCCAACGCGCGCTGGGTTTTGCGTGTCTGGCGGGGCAAGGCGTGCCGCAGGATTACGCTGCGGCCGTGGGCTGGTTTCGCAAGGCGGGGGATCAGGATGACTCCGTCTCGCTGTGCTACCTGGGCGTCTGCTACCTGAACGGCCAAGGCGTGCCGCAGGATTTCGGCGAGGCGGCGGATTGCTTCCGGCAGGCCGCGGAACTGGGAGATCCGGCGGCCCAGTTCAACCTGGGCGTGCTCTACGAAACCGGCCAGGGCGTGCCGCAGAATTACGCTGACGCGCTCCGCTGGTACCACGAGGCGGCCGAGCGCGGGGAGGCGCAGGCGCAATTCAACCTGGGGGTGTTCTTCGACAACGGCCAGGTCGTGCCGCAGGATTTTGCGAAGGCTGCCCACTGGTACCGGCGGGCCGCCGAGCAGGAATGTGCCCCGGCCCAGTGCAACTTGGGCCTGCTCTACGAGACCGGTCGCGGTGTGCCACGGAACATCCGCATGGCGGTGCGGTGGTTTCTCCAGGCCGCCAAACAGGGCGACAAGACCGCGCAGCACAATCTCGGCATCTATTACGCCAGCCTTCAAGCGGCGGAGCAGGCGCAGGCCGAGGAACTCCCTGACGAACCGCCCGCCGAGACCCTCCCGCCGCCGGGCTGAACCGCCCGCGCTTCAACCAGACGCTCCCGCATGACATCATGACTCACCCTGCCTCTGAAGGACGCCTCTGCCCGAAAACCGGTTGTCTGAGTTCACAATGCTTCCGCTTCTGGGGCGTGCGCGGTTCGGTCGCCACGCCCGGCGCCGGCACCGTGAAATACGGCGGCAACACCTCGTGCGTCGAGGTCCGCGCCGGCGGACAAATCATCATCCTGGATGCCGGCACGGGCCTGCGGTTGTTGGGCCGGAGCCTGATCCAAGAATTCGGCACCCGCCCGCTCGACGTGACGATCCTGCTCACGCACACGCACTGGGACCACATTCAGGGTTTGCCGTACTTCGCCCCGATTTATCAGCCGAACTCCCGCATCCGCATCCTCGGGTACGAAGGCACGCAAAAGGGTCTCGCCGCCGTCGTTTCCGGGCAGATGGAAAGCCCCTATTTCCCCATCGGCCTCGACAAGCTGCCCAGCACCGTGACCATCGAGGAACAGCGGGAAATTGATTTCCCGATCGGGCCCGTCGCGGTCCACGCCCGCTGCGCCAATCATCCCGGCACCTGCATGGGCTACCGCCTCGACACGCCCGAAGGTTCGCTGGCTTTTTTCCCTGACAACGAAACCGGCTACGCGCACTGGACCGTGCCGCCGCATCCCGGCTGCGCCCTCATGCTCCGCGAAAGCGGCCACACTCCGCGCGCCTGCCTGCAGCAGTTCCTCCACGGCGTGGACGCGCTCATCATGGATGCCCAATACACCGCCGAGGAATACGCTGCCCATCGCGGCTGGGGCCATGGCTGCGTGGATGACGTGGTGGACATCGCCCTCGAAGCCGAGGCGCGCCGGCTCTTCCTCTTCCATCACGACCCCGACCACGACGACGCGCAGATCGCGCAAATGGAAGCCCGCGCTCAGGCGCAAGTCTCCACCCGCCACGGCAAGACGGTGGTCGCCGCCGCACAGGAGGGACTTTGTTTCGACCTGGGGCGCGCTTGAGCCGCCGCCGGCTGATTTGCTCCCGGCTCACGGAACCGGCGCTTGCCCGCGCCAGCAGCCTTGCCTAGCCTGCGCCCCCTTCATTCCAGAAAACCCAAAACCTGCTTCCATGAGCGTCCTCATTGTCGGCTCCACGGCTCTCGATTCCATCAAGACTCCCAAGGCGGAGAACCCGCGTCTGCTGGGTGGTTCGGCCAGTCACGCGGCGGTGGCCGCCAGCTTCTTCGCGCCCGTGCGGATGGTCGGCGTCGTCGGGGAAGATTTCCCGAAACGCTACCTGGCGCTGTACCGCAAGCATGGCATTGACCTCGCCGGCCTCCAGACGAAGCCCGGCAAGACCTTCCACTGGGCCGGCGAATACGAGGCCAACATGAACCGCCGCCGCACGCTCGCGACCGAGCTCGGCGTGTTCGAGACCTTCTCCCCGGAGCTCCCGCCCGCCTGGCGCGACACGCCTTTCGTCCTGCTCGCCAACATCGCGCCCTCGCTCCAGCACCATGTCCTCGACCAGATGCGCCGGCCGAAGTTTGTCGCCGCCGATACCATGGACCTCTGGCTCAACATCGCTCTGCCCGACCTCCTCCGGCTGCTCCCGCGCGTGGACCTCTTCATCCTCAACGACAGCGAAGCCCAGCAACTCGTGAAGGAGGACAACGTCATCGCCGCGCTCCCGAAGCTGCACCGACTCGGCCCGCGCTACGTCATCGTGAAGAAAGGCGAACACGGCTCGATCCTCTCCTCGCCCAAGGGTCTGTTCCTCGCGCCCGCCTATCCGCTGAAGAGGCTCGTGGATCCCACCGGCGCGGGCGATTCGTTCGCGGGCGGCCTCATGGGTTACCTCGCCAGCGCCAAGGGCAGCATCGAGGCCAACCTCCGCCGCGCGATTGTTCACGGCAGCGTTGCGGCCTCCTTCTGTTGCGAAGGATTCGGCGTGGCGCAAACCACCAAAGCCACCCGCGCCGCCATCACCCAGCGCGTCCAGGAATTGGGAAAACTCGCCGCCTTCTGACGGTGCCCGCCAATTGCCCCTTGGCCGGCCACATCCAGGCATCGTTCACCGGCGGCCAGACTGCCCCACGGTGCCGGCGCGCGTCCCGCCACGTCGCAGTCGAGGTGGAACCTGGATTTTCCTGCACCCGGATCCGCCTTTTCGCTTGCGCACAGGGGGCGGACGATTTCACGCTTGGCCACTCCGCAAACCATTCACAGCCATTTCACCATGAACACCATCCATTCACTCCGCACCGTTACCAAGAATGTTCCCTCGCTCGTCGAAGCCGCACTGGCCGACACCGGCGGGCTGCTGCGCCTCGCGCCCGCCTGGGTGCCGCGCTCGTTCCTCCAGCCCGGCAAGCGCCTCAAGCTCCACCCCGACGACCTCTACGCTTACGGCCTGAACCGCGGCGGCATTGACGAGCGGTGGTTCGCCTCGACCACGCCGGCCGCCAACGAGGGCCGCGTGCCCGACGAGGGCCTCAGCTATTGCGTGGTGGGCGGCCAACGCTTCACCCTCCAGCAAGCGGTCGCCGACTGCGGCGCGGCGCTCGTCGGCCAGGCCATCTGGAAGAAATACAGTCGCTGGCCGGTGTACTCGAAGTTCTTCGACAACATGGGCCCCATCCCGCATCACATGCACCAGTCGGCGAAGCAGGCCAAGCTCGTGGGTCAGGAAGGCAAGCCGGAGAGCTACTACTTCCCCCCGCAGCACAACAACGTCGGCAACAACTTTCCCTACACCTTCATGGGCCTGGAACCCGGCACCACCAAGGCGCAGGTCCGCAAGTGCCTCGAAGATTGGAACAAGGGCGACAACGGCATCCTCGATCTCTCGAAGGCCTATCGCCTCAAACCCGGCACCGGTTGGCTGATCGGGCCGAGTCTCCTCCACGCGCCCGGCAGCCTCTGCACTTACGAGCCGCAGTGGGGCAGCGACGTCTTCGGCATGTATCAAAACCTCGTGGAAGGCCGCGCCGTCCCGTGGTCGCTGCTGGTCAAGGACGTGCCCACGAAACACCACCAGGATCTCGATTACCTCGTCGAGCAACTCGACTGGGAGGCGAACGTGGACCCAAAGTTCAAGGACCACCACTACCTCGAACCCGTCCCCGTCGCCGACACGCGCAGCGCTGGCTTCGTGGACCGCTGGATCGTCTATGGCAAGGTGGACGGCGAACAGCTTTTCACGGCCAAAGAACTCACTGTCGAACCCGGCGTGAAAACCACCGTGAAGGATTGCGGCGCCTACGGCCTCATCTGCGTGCAAGGCACTGGCAAGATCAACGGCCAACCGCTGAACAGCCCCAAGCTCATCCGCTTCCACGAACTGACTGAGGACGAGTATTTCTGCACCGCGGACGGCGCGAAAGCGGGCGTGGCCTTCGAGAACACCAGCGAGACTGAGCCGCTCGTCTGCCTGCGCTACTTCGGCCCCGAGGTGAATCCGGACGCCCCGGCCATGGGCGCGTACCGGAAGAACAAGTTCGCTTGAGGCCGAACTCGGGCAGCCGCTCCGGCGACCGGCCTCAGCCACCCACCGGCGGGATCTGGCAAAGGTTCGCGCGCCGACGCAGTACCTTGCGGGGCTTGGCTTAGCCGTAACAATGCAGTCGGAGCGCGGCTGTCTCAGCCGCAGCCGCGTTCGCAAACCGATGGCTCAAGGGTTTTGTCACCGCGCCCACAGGCGCGTTCACACTCACTTCTTAGTGGTTGTGAGCACCCGACGAAGTTGCTGGCTGGCCCCTTATTCCCCGCCGCTGCGGCTGAGACAGCCGCGCTCCGACTGCCTCCTTACGGCTTAGCGGCGCGGGTTGAAGCTGGAGTCCTGCGCGAGTTGCTCCCACAAGGTCCGCTCGCGCTCGTTGATCTGCGTGGGCACTTCCACGCGCGCCACGACTAACAGGTCGCCGGGGCTGCCGGTGCGGTTGGGTAAGCCGCGCCCACGGACGCGCAGTTTCTGGCCCGTTTGCGTGCCCGCGGGCAGTCGGATGGTGACCGGTTCGCCCAACGTGGGCACCGCCAGGGTCGCGCCCAGCACGGCCTCCCACGGCGCGATTTCGACCTCTCGCAACAAATCGTGCCCCTCCACCTCGAACTCCGGGTGCCGCGCAAAGCGGACCCGCAAATAGAGGTCGCCCGCAGCACCGCCCCCGCCTGCCTCGCCGCGTCCCGCCAGGCGCAACCGCTGCCCGGCGCTGACCCCGGCGGGGATGCGCACCTGGTATTCGTCGCTCTTCGAGACCGTGCCGTTGCCGGCGCAGGCGCGGCAGACGCGATTCCCCTTCGCCCCGGTGCCGCCGCAGGTGTCGCAGTCCACCAACCGCCGCACGGAGACCGTCCGCACCGAGCCTTGGACCGCCTCCTCCAGCGTGACCAGCAGGTCGCCCTCGATGTCACGGCCACGGGCCGGCGCCATTGCCTCCTCCTCGAATCCAGGGCGCCCGCCTCCGCGGCCCGTCGCGCCGAAGAATTGCTCGAAGAAATCGCTGAAGCCGGTGCCGCCAAAATGAAATTCCTGCGGCCCGCCGCGGCCGCCGCCCGCGCGCGCGCTGCCGCCTTGCCGAAAAGCCTGTTCCCAGCCCGGCGGCGGGCGGAACTCGGCCCCGCCCTTCCAATCCGCGCCCAGTTCGTCGTACTTCTTGCGCTTGGCGGGATCACTGAGCACCTCGTAGGCCTCGTTGATTTCTTTGAACTTCTCCTCCGCGTCCCGCTTGTTTTTCGCCACGTCGGGATGGTACTGGCGGGCGAGTTTGCGGAAGCTCTTCTTGATGTCGGCTTCGCTGGCGTCGCGCGGGACGCCGAGGCTCTGGTAATAATCTTTGAATTGAACGGCCATGATGTCGCGCCAAGCTTCCGCATGTGGGCGGGGAATGTCAAAGGTGCGCCACTCTTGCCCGGAGCGCGGTGGTAACCTCGGGACCAACCGCAGCGCGCCTCCACCGCCCGCAGGTCGGTTCAGGCGCGGGGTCAGCGCGTTTGCATGAAGGCGAGGATGGCCCTGATGACGGGTTGGAGCTCGGTGGTTGGGAGTCCCGGCTTCAGCCGGTCGGTGCCGAAACCGCCTGATTTGCTTGGCCGAAAGGCATGAATGCCTTCATGCAGACGCGCTGGCGCGGGGTAAAATCTTGTACTTTTGGCTTGCCCTGATTAGTGGCTTGGGGCTAGAAACTTCCCGTCCGGTGCGGAACGTTTCTTCAGCGGGATTCCCCATCCCCACCTCCTTGGCGTTTCGCACCGGACGCTCTTCTTACCCCTCCAACGCTCGGCCCTCCCAATCCTTGCCGAGGCTCATCCCCCCCTCCACCGCCATCTAGCTAAGCCGTCCGCCGGGTCGCTTGCTCTTGGTCGTGCTCTTTTTCGTAATCTTCTTCGGCGCGCTGCGATTAAGATAAAGAGCAAGCGCAAGAGCAAGCGTCCGGCAACCTCGCCCCCCCTTCCGGCTTAACTAACTGGCCGTGCCCCTCTGCCCTGCCCCAGAACCCAAGAACCGCCACACCGCATGCACGGTCGGCACCTGCAGAAACAAAAAGACCGTGCCCTGGAGTGGAGCACGGCCAAAAGCGTGGCGGAAAAACTTAGCGCGTGGAGGCGGAGGTCCGCTCCTTGATCCATTGCCAGTCTTTGCTGCCCGGCACGGCTCTGCGGCTGACGTTGCCACCCACGACCTTGGTGCTGCCTTCCTTCCACTTGTGGACTTCGGAGTGGCCATCGCCGAACGCGATCCCGCAGCCCATGGCGTGGTAGGTGCCCGGCCAGTCAATCCACTCGGCGGTGTTCATCCCGACCGCTAGCCCGCCGTCGTTCAAACTGTTGGCGTCCTCGTCAATGAAGACCCAAATGCCCGCGGGGGCGGCGACGGAAAAATCGCTCATCTTGCCGAAGGTCTTGTACGGGTTGTCCCGCTTGTGGGTATGGCCGTTGTTGAGCCACGGGCCGTTGGTGCGCAGCTTGGGTGCGCCGGAATGACCACTGCCAGAACCATCGAAGCCCGGGCAAATGGTCCCGACCGCCTGGCTCATGGCGAAGGTGCGCGCGGCGGGGACAGTCGTGTTGAGCAAGCTGGGATTGGTGCCCGTGTAGCGGCCCATGCGCTTGTCGGCCGGACACTTGAACATGGCTGGATTCCGGGAGACATACGGGGCCATGAGACAGAGGGTGTCGTTGATGAGCACGTCGGGATTGAATTCCTGGCCGTCGCCAGTCCCAGCGCTGCCCGGCACCCAGTTGTGGCCTGGCACCTGGTTAGAGTCATCTGGGTTGGGCATGATGAAATCGGCGTTGTCGGTGGCATAGACATGCATGGCAATGATCATTTGCTTGCCGTTGTTCATGCACTGGATGGCCTGGGCGCGAGCCTTGGCATTGGCGAGGGCGGGCAGCAACAGGCCCGCGAGAATCGCGATGATGGCAATGACCACCAGCAGCTCGATCAGGGTGAAACCCGCAGTCGAGCGGCGGGCCGGAAACTGGCAATTTGAGCAGGCGGGAAACTTCATGGTGACGACTTTGGTTGATGGTTTTTCTCTACGGGGAGTTCGACAGAACGCCACAAGCTACATCCGGCCAGCCCGTCGCGTCAATGGGGTCGAAAAAAACAAATCCGTGCGCCCGGACGCTTGCCTGAAGCAGAAGCCCTGCGCCCGCCACGCCAGCCCTCGCGGGTGCGGAGCCAGTAACGCCGGATCTCGAAGCGCTCGCCACCGGCTCCGGCGGTTACGCGGCTCGCCGCGCGGGACGGTTCGCCCCCGGCTCCCGCCGCATGTCCAGCGTGAGCGTGAAGCGGGAGCTGACGCAGTACACTTCGGCAAACTCGAGCGGCCGGTTGCCGACGTCGCAGACCGTGTGGCGGCGCAGCAGGAGCGGTTCCTTGCGGGGTACTTGCAACCGCCGCGCCTGCCGGGCGTCGGCCCCGACAGCGAGGAACTCTTCCCGCGCGTCGTGGGGCTTGACGCCGCTCGCGGCCTCCAGCGCCTCATACAGCGGGCGGTTGAAATCCTCCGTCCCCTTGAGGCCGAGCCGGGGATGAAACCACGAGGTGGAGGCCAGCACCGGTTGGCCATCCCAACCCCGCACCCGGTCCACGCGCCTCAGGGGGTGCCCGCGGCAAGCTGCAAGGCCCCTGCGGCATCGGCACTGGCTTCGACCGCGGAGTAGTCCAGGTGGAAATTCCCCACCGTGATTTCCTTGGCGGCCATCTCGCGGGTGAAGCTGCGCCAGGCCCGGATCCCCGACTCCGACTGCGGTTGCGCCACGCGCGTGCCGACGCCGGCTTTGCGCTCCAGCAAACCCTCAAACACCAGCTTGCTCAGGCCCGAACAAGCCGACGCCACCCCAATGCAAAACAGCCTCACCATTCCCGACGAAATCCTGCGGCGCGAGGCACGCAAGGCCGCGCTGCAAAAAGCCCGGGCTGAGATCGAAGCCCGCGTCCACGCCCGCTCCGCTGCTGAACTGGCCGAGCACGAACAAAAGCTGGCCGCCCGCGCCGCCCAGGCCGCGCGCGGCGAACCCGTCCGGGGCCAAGCCCCCGCGGCCCCCAGCCCGGAACCTGCGGCCAAAGACCAATACAACTTCACCGATCCGGAGAGCCGGATCATGAAAGCCGGCAACGGCCGTGTGAGCCTGTCGGCCTGGGTTTGGGCCGACGCCCGTCCGGATTGGGCGTCGATCTTATGCGGGGACTCCGGCGTGGATGGAGTGGGGCAGTTCAGCGCGAATCCATACCCCACCTCGGACGGTTTTGTCGCCTACGTGCAGAGCTCAGCGCGCACCCAGATCGGCGTTCGGGAAGGGGTGGCACTGCCCACCAACCAGTGGCAACACGTGGCGATGGTGGCCGATGGCAGCCTGCTTCGCATCTACTGCAATGGCGCCCAAGTTGGCACCGCGCCCTATGGCGGAACGCTCTTCAGCCCGACCAATGCGTTGAGCATCAGCGTCACGCTCAGCACGGACGACACCGGCCCCAATCTGACCACTCCCGGTTACTGGGAGGGCAAGCTGGACGACGTGGCCTATTGGACGCGCAACCTCTCGGCGAGCGACGTCTTCGCATTGTTCGCCGCGGGCCTGGCCGGCCAGCCCGTCACCACCGCCGATGCTTATCTCAATACCCCGCCTATCATCACCAGCCCA
>Ga0105046_10014959_pt1 | contig 11940 bp, 10 predicted proteins | sample MAT03_FD_78385 | JGI IMG/M metagenome (GOLD analysis project Ga0105046, IMG submission 78385) | Freshwater microbial communities from Lake Fryxell liftoff mats and glacier meltwater in Antarctica - MAT-03 (megahit assembly) | ecosystem: Environmental > Aquatic > Freshwater > Ice > Liftoff...
GCCCCCCACCACGACAGCGTCGACCCCATCGCCGCCGATCGCTGACTCCTCGGCCTCGGCCGCCGCTCTCACGACCACCACGCCGTCGCACGACCCCGCGGCGACTTCGATCGAACGTTCCAGTACCGAGCGGCCGCCAAGGTCCATGTTCTGCTTGGCTCCCCCGAACCGGGATCCCGAACCGCCGGCCACCACGATGCACCACACGGGCCGTTCCGACGTCACGACTCGACGATACCGGCGACGCATGATCGGACCTGTGACGAGCGGCACTAGATTGGCTCCCGTGTTCGACCCGGGTCTCATTTCAGCCATCGAGTTGTTCGACGAGTTGGACGCCCAGGCGGTGGAGCACCTCCTGGCCCGCTCCACCGAGCTCACCCTGATTCGAGGCGATGTCATCTTCGAGGAGGGCGCCGGAGCTGCGTCGCTCTACATCGTCGGCTCCGGCCGCATCGCCATCTCCAACAAGAGCTTCGACGGTCGGGAGTCCATGGTTGCCCTCATGGAACGCGGCGACCTGTTCGGCGAGATGAGCCTGTTCGACCGCCTCGGCCGCTCGGCCGAGGCGCGCGCTCTCGAGGCGTCGACCGTGCTCGACATCCCGTACGCGCCGTTACAGGAATTGTGGGAATCCCGGCCGGAGCTGCTCTGGCGGGTGATCGCCATGTTGACCCGCCGGCTCCGGGCCATGGACGAGGCTCTGGCCGACTCGTTCTTTCTGGACGTGACCGGGCGGACGGCCAAGCACCTCCTCGACCTGGCCGGCGAGAGCGACGAGTTCGAGATCCCCATCACCCAGGAGGAGCTGGCCGGACTGGTCGGAGCCAGCCGCGAGCGAGTCAACAAGGCCATCTCCAGCTTCCTGCGGCTCGGGTGGATGGAGCAGCTCGATGGGTCCTACCGGATCCTCAATCGCCGCCAGCTGGAGATCCGCTCGAAATAGGGGCCCAACCGGTCACCCTTTATCGGTCGCCCGACAGGAACGCCTCCGCCCGCGTCCAGGCATCAGCCGCGTCGGCGGCCCGGTAGCCCTCGCGATCGGGATCCTGCGCCCAACCGTGCCCGGCGCCCGGGTACCGCACCACCTGTGCGCCGAGTGCCTCCAACTCGTCCTGATCTGCTTCGGGACACCACGGGTCGTCACCACCGAAGACCGCCAGGAGATCTTCGGGGCGTGGCCGAATGAAGTCCACGGCATCGCGCTGACCCTCGCCCGCCCACCCCGTAGGTACGTGCACCATGCCGTAGAAGGCCACGCTACGAGTGATCGAACTCGACGCGAGACTCTTCATGGCGTACATCCCACCCATACAGAACCCCATCACGTGTGTCTCGGCCGTCCCGCACAGCCCGATGGCCGCCTCGAGGTCGGCCAGCTTGTCGTCGTCCTGGAAGGCGGCCGCCGCACCATGGCGATCCTGCACCGCCAGCGTCTCCTGGCCCGGGTACATCTCGATCACACAGACCGCCCACCGGTGGTCGTCGGCGAGGCGCTGGGCATGCCCTTCGAAAACAGGACGAAGCCCGAAGATGTCGGGCCACAGGACGAGCCCGGTCGTGGGCGTCGAGCCATCGGCCGGACCGGCCAGGAACGCCGGTGTGCCGGTGCTGAGCGCGAGATGAGTCATGCCGACGATTCTTACCGCTCGGCAGCGATCGCTCGATCAGCCGAATGGCTGCACGAGCGAAATGGCCGCACGAGTCAGTTGTACCGGTCGAGGATCGACGTCTCGGCGATGTGGGCCAAGGCCTCTTTGACCTGGAGCGCCCACTGGTCGGTCACGCCTGACACCGAGGCCAGATCATCCGGCGTAGCTCGCATGAGCTTGTCCAGCGTCCCGAAGTCATCGATGAGTCGGTATGCCAGGTCGGCGGGCAGTCGCGGGACCCGAGCCAACATCCGATACCCGCGGGCCTGCAAGCTGCCGTCGAGGTCCGTGGTGCCGCCGGACAGATGAAGCGCCTCGGCCACCGTCTCGACATCGAGCAGCTGATCGGTCTCCAGATCCGAGAGGGTGGCCATGGCCTGCTCGAGGTTCCAGGACGCGTCCGGCTGGAAGTAGTCCAACACCACCTGGCGTCGATCGTCCTCGACGCCGGCCATCAGTTCGTTGAGCTGGAGGCGGACCAGTCGGCCATCGGTCCCGAGCTCAACCAGATAACGCTCGATCTCCTCGGAGATGCGCATCACGATCTCGGTCCGCTGGAGCAGCGTCACCACGTCGTTGACCGTGACCAGGTCCTCGATCTCCAACGCCGTCAGCGAGGACGAAACCTCGACGAGTCGATTGCGGTACCTCTCCAACGTCTGCAGGGCCTGGTTGCACCGGTTCAGAATCGAGGGAATGGTGTCGAGTTGGTGCTTGGCGTCGTGCATGTACATGGTGAGCACGGCCATGTCCTCGCTCACCGAGATCACCGGCACACCGATGGCGCGGGCCACCCGTTCGGCCGTCCGGTGCCGGGTCCCGGTCTCGGTGGTCGGCACATTGGGATTCGGCACCAGATGGACGTTGGCCCGGGCGATCCGGGTGGCGTCTGAGGCGAGGATGATCGCACCGTCGGTCTTGGCCAGCTCGCTGAGTCGCTGGGGGGAGAAGGCCGCATCGAGCAGGAAGCCACCCGAGCAGATGTTCAGCACCTCGGGTCCGTCGCCGACCACGATCAGTGCCCCCATTGACGCTTTCAAGATGCGGTCGAGCCCCTCGCGCAGGGGCTGTCCGGGGGCGACGATCGCCAACGCATCGAGGAGCGCTTTGCTTCGCCGGGCTGCCATCGGGTCAATCTACCGGTGAGTGGACGACCGTGAGCGCCGAAGTGGCGACCAGTCGGTCACTCACCGTGATGTTCGGCCCACCAACAGACGACCGAAATGCACTGAACTGGTGACGGCGGGAATGTGACCACCGTCGAGCCGGATCACCTCGACCAGCCCCGGGAGTCTGGCGCGACCGATGCGACCTCGTCGTCCACAGTGAGCGTTGCGAGGTCAGCCGGATGCCGGCCTCGTCCTGGGAGCTCGGCAGCCAGTGTCGGCTCGCTGTCAGAGAAACGCGGTGGCGTCGAAGGTCGCAAGGTCGATGATCCGCAGGCGTGGCAACACACTGTTGAAGCAGCGGGCGTCGGACTCCAGATCCAGGATCTCCAGCCCACGTTCGACCAGGTCCAGGTAGCCGACGTTCAGGAACTCGCGGAAGGCGAGCACCCCGACCTGGCGATCACGTTCCAGGAGGTCGGTGACCTGGGGGAGGAAGTCCCCGTCGTGGCTGCCCAGGATGACATCCCCCGAATGACCGGCGATCGCCTCGAACATCCGTTGGATGCCGACGTCGACCACCTTCACGTCCGCCGGGCCGGACAGCGGAATCGGCTGGATCCCGATGGCCACCAACGCTTGGATGAACGGCAGTGGCAACGTCCCTGAACTGGCGTTGAGGAAGAACAGCACCTTGACCGGCTGACCCCAGTGAGCCTCGGCGAAGCGCAGCACCTTCTCCCAGCGAGGTCGCTCCTCCGGGGCCGGCCGCCGGCCGAGGATGCTCGAGCCCAGGGTCGTGTCGAGGTTCTCCCCATCGATGAGCACGTAGGTGGTGGTCAGGGCCACCTGCTCGGAGTCGCCTCGATCCAACGTCGCCGTGGACTGTGCATCATTGGACATGGGTCCCCTTGCCGGTCGTTGCCGAAGCGTAGGAGCATCAAGCTCGGCTGAACTGCGGACCCGCTCCACCAGGGGCGCTCACGAGCAACCGATCACTTCGGGCCGGCCAGGCTCCCGGTCAACTCGTCGAGCTGTTGCGTCAGCCCATCGAGTCGATCGCCGATCGTCGGTTGGCTGGCGATGGTGTCCTCGATCTGCTGCTTGGCCTGCTCCAGTTCGGCGCGAGCCGAATCCCTCGCCTGCCGACCGGCATCGCCGACCGCGCCGCCATCGACAGCCTTCTTGGCGTCATCGATGGCCGTCTGGGCCTCGCCCAGCGCCGACTCGGCCTGGGCCTTCGCCTCCGGAGCGAGGCCCCCCAGTTGGCCACGGGCATCCTCCACGGCCTTGCCCGCAGCGTCGCTGAGTTCCCCCAACTGCGCAGTGGCGTCGTCGACCACCTGGGACGCCGCCTCAGAGGCTCTGTCCTTGGCGTTCTGCACGGCGTCGCTTCCGCAGGCCGGCGCGAGCAGCGTGAGTCCGACGATGGGTGCGATCCAGAGGTTCCTTGACATGACGCCACCGTAGCGAGCCGGGAGCAGTCGTCCCGAGCACGGCCTGAGCACGGCCTCACCGCCAGCTCAGCGCGCTCAGCCGCCGGCGAGTCCCAGCGTGTGGATGGCCGCCGCCAACGTGGGCACCCGGATCAACTCGATCCCGACATCCAGGTCGCCGACCGAACGAGGCACCACGGCTCGTCGGAACCCCAGTCGTTCGGCTTCGGCGACACGACGCTCGATCGAGTTCACGCTGCGTAACTCGCCGCCCAGACCGACCTCGCCGACCACCACCACGTCGTCGCCCACGCTGGAGCCGGACAACGACGAGGCAATGGCCAGCGCCAGCCCGAGGTCTGCCGCCGGCTCCGAGACCCGTGCGCCACCGACCGCCATGACGTATGTGTCCAGCCCACCGACCGCCAGACCGACCCGGCGCTCCAGCACCGCCATCATCATGGCCACCCGACCGTGGTCCACCCCGTGGGTCTGACGGCGGGGCTGGGCCAGGGTGGAGTTGGCCACGAGCGCCTGTACCTCGACCAGCAGCGGACGGCGGCCCTCGACCGTCGGCACCACGACGGATCCAGGTGTCCCGGCCCGTCGATCCGCCAGGAACATCTCGGACGGATCGTCCACCGTGAGCAATCCGCCCTCGCCCATGGCCAGCAGCCCGAGTTCCTGAGTGGAACCGAATCGGTGTTTGACCACCCGAAGGACGCGGAGCGCGTGGTCGCGCTCGCCCTCGAACGAGACCACCGTGTCCACGATGTGCTCGAGCACACGTGGGCCGGCCAGGCTGCCGTCCTTGGTCACGTGGCCGACCAGGATGACCGCCAGGTTCTGGGCCTTGGCCATGGTCACCAGTTGGTGGGCGCAGTGACGCACCTGGGCGACCGAGCCGGGCGAGGAGGTCAGCTGCGCATCCGCCATGCTCTGGATCGAGTCCACCACCACGACCTCGGGATGCACGGCATCGATGTGCCCGAAGACATGGGACAGCGATGTCTCCGAGGCCAGGAAGAGACGTTTGCGCAACGCCCCGAGTCGCTCGGCCCGAAGCTTCACCTGTTGGGCCGACTCCTCGGCCGTGACGTAGAGCACCGGCCGATCGGCGGCCAGACCGGCCAACACTTGGAGGAGCAAGGTCGACTTGCCGATCCCGGGCTCGCCGCCGAGGAGTGTGACCGATCCCGGGACCACACCGCCGCCCAGCACGCGGTCGACCTCGCCCACCCCGGTCGGGAGGACCGCGGCCGACTCGGTGGCGACCTCGGCGATCGGGACCGCTGCCACCGAAGGCCGGGCCGGCGGGGTCGACCGCTCGTCGAGCAGGTCCACTTCTTCCACGATCGAGTTCCACTCGCCACACGATGTGCACTGGCCGGCCCACTTCGGGGCGACCTCGCCGCACGACTGACATCGAAAGGTCGTACGGCTTCGGGTGGAGTTCGCCATGGGCGCACGCTACCGACGCGGTGGGACAGTCCCGGCCGTTTACAGGGGCTCGTACACGTGGCGTCGACCGGACGCCGCCGCCGCCAACGGACAAGCCAGCAGGACCCACGCCAACGCGCCCCAACCGAACAGCTCGACGCCCATCACGACGGCGGTCATCGGGGCCGCAGTCGCCGCGCCGAAGCAGGCCACGAAGCCGGCACGAGCCGGGACGGCACCGGAAGTTCCGAACCAACCGGCAATGGTGGAGCCGCTGGTTGCGCCGATCACGAAGAGTGGTGTGACCTCCCCACCCGGGAATCCGACGCCGACGGTGACACAGGTGAGGGCGATCTTCAGCAGCAGTCCCTCGAGATCCGGCGCTCCCGAGGTCGACGAGGCCAAGAGCTCCAGCGAGAGTCCCGTGGCCCGGAAACCGTCGGTCGCCATGACCATGAGCGCCACCACCAACCCGGCGACTGCCATGGCGGTGGCTCGTTGCCGGGCAGCGGAACCGGGGAGTCGACTGGCCCCGGCGCGGACGAGGTCCATCAGCTCGAGCATGGCCCGGGCGATCACGCCGACGGCCAGTCCGACCACGATGAGGGTGATCCAACCCTGCGCCGTGGATGGGCCGTCCACTCGGGAGTAGCTCGTGTGGTTCACGCCCAACCCGATCACCACCAGATGGCCGCCGACGGCGGCTACAGCGGCGACCGGAAGGGCAGCCAACCGCTGCTTCGCCGGGACGCGGCAGACCTCCATGGCGAAGACGATCCCGGCCACGGGCACCCCGAACACGGCGCCGAACCCCCCGGCCAGGGAAGCCACCAACAGACGACTTCGCAGGGATGGCTCGCACCCGAACCACCGCGATCCGGCGTCGACGGTCGCGGCGGTGATCTGGATTGCCGCACCTTCTCGGCCGGTCGAGCCGCCGAACAGGTGGGTGACCATCGAACCGAGGAACGCGGTCGGGGCCATCCGGCCCGGCACCCCGTCGCCCGGCTGGTGGATCTCATGAAGCACCAGCCGGTTGCCGGCCGCGGCCCGCCCGGACGTTCGCCCCAGTACCCAACCCATGACCCCTCCGGCGAGTGGCAACAGCCAGATGAGCCAGTGGTTGGCCAGCCGGATGGACGTCACCCGGTCCAGCCCGAGCAGGAATGCGGCAGACCCCAGGCCGGCCACGATGGCCACCCCGACCGCTCCCGCCGCATTCATCAACCATCGCGACCACAGGTCACCGCTCCGCGGCGCGATGAATCCCGGGTCGCCGTCGGTCACTGAGCGTTCACCGAATCGTCCGGCGCCACAGCAGCAGGATCACCGAGCTGATCGCCGCCGTGCCCGCCAGGATCACCAGCAGCCACGGACCGATCGACCGAGACGACGCAGCGAGCGCCAGTTGCTCGGATCGCGCCCCAGCAGCCAGGTCGATCGTCCACTCGTGGGTGGAGCCATCGACATCGGCTCCCCCGCTTGCTGCGTCGATGCCGCCGGGCAACTCGACCCGGAAGGTCAACGGGACAGACGGCTCGGTCCCGAGACCACGCTCCAGTTCCTCGGCTGTGCGTCCCAGCGGCAGACCGTCCAAGGCGGCGGTCACGTCCGGATCCGAGAACGCCGCCAGGTCGGCGGGAGCGCTCAGCGTCGCGCCGAGCCTCCACGACGTGGAGCCGAACCCATCGGACACGTCCAATCCCACCCCGGTCACCACGTCCGATCCCAGCTCCGCCATCACGCTGGTCAGGCCCGCCTCACCGACGAACGGTTTGGAGGCCGACAGCGTGGTCTCCCCGTCGTCGACCGTCGGTGGGCGAACAGCCCACCCCGCAGCCGTCAGATCGTCGAGCTCCAGTTCTTCGGCCGGGTCCCCCAGTTGTTCGGTCGCGTCGGCATCGAGGGTTACCTCGATCGTCACCAGGCCGGACGCATCAGGCTCCACCTCCACCGTGACGACACCTTCCACCCGGCAACCAGCGGACACCAGCACCGACGAAGCCACGAGCATCCGGAGCACGAGTCCTGAACGTCGCGTCACCACCGCGACGCTAGAACGTGAGTGACGCGGACCCTGAACTCCCCTGGACATCGACCGGACGCTTCTGGGGCGCGATTGTCGGTGGGCCGCGGCAATCGCTCCCCAGAACAAGCGCTGTGGGCCGAACAGCGCGCGAGTGAAGCAGGTGAACGCGAGATGACCGGACGAGCGCTCCGTGGAGCGCACGCCCGGTCGCGCCTTGGAGTTCTCAGTCGAGCGGCGGGAGGTCGGCCACGGCCGGCGCGGCCGAGGCAGCAGTCGCCGCCAGCTCTTCCTCCGGCGAGGCCGGCGGCACGAAGCCGTCGTGTGCGGTGAAGGACAAGATGTTCTCGCCTTCCTTTTCCGGGTCCGGCATGAGGTCGACCACGACCACCTGCCCGGCGCGGAACTCCTTGTAGAGCAGGCGCTCGGAGAGCGGATCCTCGACCAGTCGCTGGATGGCACGACGCAGAGGACGGGCCCCGAGCGTCGGGTCGTAGCCCTTGTCCGCCAGATGGATCTTGGCGGCCTCAGTCACCTCGAGGCCCATGCCCTGACCGAGCATCTGGACGCCGACGCGCTTCACCATGATGTCCACGATGATGGTGACCTCGGGCTTGGACAGCTCCGAGAACACGATCGTCTCGTCGACACGGTTCAGGAACTCCGGACGGAAGTGCGCCTTGAGCGCGTCGTTGACCTTCTCCTTCATCCGCTCGTAGTTGACCGCTTCGTCCCGCTTGGAGAACCCGACCACGGCCTTGCGGAGGTCCGACGTGCCGAGGTTGGACGTCATGATGATGACGGTGTTGCGGAAGTCGACGCTGCGACCCTGACTGTCCGTGAGGCGACCTTCCTCCAGGATCTGGAGCAACGTGTTGAACACGTCGGGGTGCGCCTTTTCGATCTCGTCGAAGAGAACCACCGAGAACGGCTTGCGGCGGACTGCCTCGGTGAGCTGACCGCCCTCCTCGTACCCCACGTATCCGGGGGGCGAGCCGACGAGCCGCGACACGGTGTGCTTCTCCATGTACTCGCTCATGTCCAGCGTGATCATGGACTGCTCGTCGCCGAAGAGGAACTCGGCCAACGTCTTGGCCAACTCGGTCTTGCCGACGCCGGATGGGCCCAGGAAGATGAACGACCCGGACGGACGCTTGGGGTCCTTGAGTCCGGCGCGGGTCCGGCGCATGGCCTGGCTGACGGCCTTGACCGCCTCGTGCTGGCCAATGACCCGCTTGTGGAGCTCGTCCTCCATGCGCAGCAGCTTGGCGGTCTCCTCCTCGGTCAACTTGTAGACGGGAATTCCCGTCCACAGCGACAGCACCTCGGCAATGGCCTCCTCGTCGACTTCGTCGAACAGGTCGACGCCGGACGCCTTCATCTCGACGTCCTTGGCATCCTTCTGACCGAGCAGTTCCTTCTCGCGGTCCCGGAGCAGCCCGGCGGCCTCGAAGTCCTGGGACTCCACCGCCTCCTTCTTCTTGCGGGTGACCTCGGAGATCTCGTTCTCGAGCTCGCGATAGTCGGGGGGTGTCTGCATGCGTCGGATGCGCAGCCGCGAGCCGGCCTCGTCGATGAGGTCGATGGCCTTGTCCGGCAACTGGCGATCGGCGATGTACCGGTCGGCCAGGTTGGCCGCCGCGACCAAGGCCTGGTCGGTGATGGTGACCCGGTGGTGGTTCTCGTACCGCTCGCGCAGGCCCTTGAGGATCTCGATCGTGTGGGCGACCGACGGCTCCTCGACCACGACCTTCTGGAAGCGACGCTCCAACGCAGCGTCCTTCTCGAGGTGTTTGCGGTACTCGTCCAGGGTGGTGGCGCCGATGGTCTGGAGCTCGCCGCGGGCCAGCATGGGCTTCAGGATGCTGGCGGCGTCGATGGCGCCCTCGGCCGCACCGGCACCGACGAGCGTGTGGATCTCATCGATGAACAAGATGATGTCGCCGCGGGTCTTGATCTCCTTGAGGACCTTCTTCAGCCGTTCCTCGAAGTCGCCGCGGTAGCGTGAGCCGGCGACGAGAGCTCCCAGGTCGAGCGTGTAGAGCTGCTTGTTCTGCAGTGTCTCGGGGACGTCGCCCGAGGCGATGGCCTGGGCCAGCCCCTCGACGATGGCGGTCTTGCCGACGCCGGGCTCGCCCACGAGCACCGGGTTGTTCTTGGTGCGCCGGGACAGGATCTGCATCATCCGCTCGGTCTCACGGGCGCGCCCGATGACTGGGTCGAGCTTCTTCTCGCGGGCCAGCTGCGTGAAGTTCCGGCCGAACTGGTCGAGAACCAGCGAACCCGATGCGGCATCGCCCGAGCCGCCTCCGGTGGTGGTCTTCTCGCCGGTGCCGGGCTGAGAGCTGCCCGAGGGACCGGGGTACCCGCTGAGCAACTGGATCACCTGCTGGCGAACCCGCGACAGGTCGGCGCCGAGCTTGACCAGGACCTGAGCGGCCACGCCCTCGCCTTCGCGGATCAGGCCGAGCAGGATGTGCTCGGTCCCGATGTAGTTGTGTCCGAGCTGCAACGCTTCGCGCAAGGACAGCTCCAGCACCTTCTTGGCCCGAGGCGTGAAGGGGATGTGGCCGGACGGGGAGGACCCACCCTGACCGATGATCTCCTCGACCTGCTGGCGAACGGCCTCCAGGCTGATCCCGAGGGATTCGAGCGCCTTCGCGGCGACGCCCTCCCCCTCGTGGATCAGGCCGAGCAGGATGTGCTCGGTCCCGATGTAGTTGTGGTTGAGCAGCCGGGCTTCCTCTTGGGCGAGGACGACAACCCGGCGGGCACGATCGGTGAAACGTTCGAACATCTGAGCCTCCCAGGGCGTGAACACCACTCTATCGGCGCCCTCCGACAAGTGGTGTCCGGGGGTCCTCCCGATTTCATCGCCCTGAGGGTCAGGACGAAGGTCTCGTTCAGAGGTTGAGTGTGAGTCTGTCAACTCTGGCGCGGGCCATATGCTTCCCGCCCGTCAGGCGACCGATGTCACATTGCGCCGGCGACCCCCGAGCGGCCGAGGGCCCGCCCCCGAGGTGGGAGGCGGAACCGTCCCGGGGTATCTTCGTGACGTGTCCGGAGGAAACCCCCTCACCGTCATCGGCTCCATGGCCGACGATCTGGCCCGGGTGCAGACCGAGTTGGAACTGGTGGTGCAGACCCCCAACCACTTCCTCACCGAACTCGCCTCTCACCTCATTGCCGCAGGGGGCAAGCGGATCCGCCCGGGATTCGCCATCGCAGCCGCCGCCACCGGGTTGACCGTCGACACGCCGGCCGTGCACGAGGTCGTGCGCGGCGGGGCGGCTGTGGAACTGGTGCACCTCGGCTCGCTCTATCACGACGACGTGATCGACGACGCCGTCACCCGGCATTTCGTCCCGAGCGTGAACTCGTTGTGGGGCAACCACAAAGCGATCCTGGCCGGGGACTTCCTCCTGGCCAGGGCCTCGGAGATCGCCGCCTCGCTCGGCACCGAGGTGGCGGGGTTGCTCGGGGCGACCATCAGCAAACTGGTTGAAGGTCAGATCCTGGAGCTCCAGACCCAGTTCGATCCCACGCGGTCCGAGGCCAGTTACCTACGCTCGATCGAGAACAAGACCGCGGCGCTGCTGGCCACGTCGTGTCGGGTCGGGGCCATCGTGGCCGAGCTCCCCCGGGAGCAGATCGACGGTCTGACCAGCTTCGGACTGGCCTATGGCATGGCCTTCCAGATCGTGGACGACGTGCTCGACCTGGTCGCCACCGACCAGGACCTCGGCAAACCGTCAGGGCATGATCTCGAGGAAGGTGTGTACACCCTTCCCGTGCTCCGAGCCCTCCAGACCGACCTGGCAGACGAACTCGCCCCGCTCCTCGTTCGTGACATGGACGAGGTCCAGCGTCGAAGCGCCGTGGAGTTGGTGCGCTCGTCGGCTGTCGTTGCGTCGGCCATCGACACGGCCCGGTCCTACGCGGCCACCGCCACGAGGGTCCTGGACCAGCTGCCCCCCAGCCCGGGCGCCACCGGCCTGGCCGCCGCGGCCGACTACCTGGTGGCATCGGTCGAACGGGCCGCCGCACGCCAGGTCGTCTCCTGAGCGACCCGAACCCCTGACGGGCCCGAACCCCTGACGGGCCCGAACCCCTGACCGACCCGAACCCCTGACCGACCCGAACCCCTGACCGACCCGTTCCTCAGGGAGCAGCGGGCCGGCGCCGATGACATGGTGTGTCGCTCAACTCCTCGACCCATCCGGTGACCTGGGCGACCCCTCCGACAACACCGCCCGTGCCGGTCGACACTCCCCGCGAGC
>Ga0105046_10014960_pt1 | contig 11939 bp, 11 predicted proteins | sample MAT03_FD_78385 | JGI IMG/M metagenome (GOLD analysis project Ga0105046, IMG submission 78385) | Freshwater microbial communities from Lake Fryxell liftoff mats and glacier meltwater in Antarctica - MAT-03 (megahit assembly) | ecosystem: Environmental > Aquatic > Freshwater > Ice > Liftoff...
AAGCTGGTGCGCAGCAAAGAGCCCAGCGCCTTGCTCATTTGCGCCAGCATGCGGTTGTGGCAGGCAGCGATCAAGCGCTGGTGAAACAGCAGATCAAAGTGCACGTAGTCACCGCCCTGCTCGATGGCCTCACGCATGCCCTGGTATGCGGCTTCGATCTGCTGCAGATCGGCCGCAGTGGCGCGCTGCGCTGCCAGCCGCACAGCAGCCGGCTCGACCACACGACGCATTTCTTGCAGGTCACGCAGGAAGTCGCGTGTCAATCCGGCCTTGGCCTGCCAGGCCACCACGTCGGCGTCAAACCAGTTCCAATGGTCTGCAGGCATGACCCGGGTGCCGACCTTGGGCCCGGTGCTGACCAGCCCTTTGGCCACCAGTGACTTCACGGCTTCGCGCACCACCGTGCGGCTGACCGAGAAGCGCTCGCACAACACCGGCTCTGGCGGCACCGCAGCACCGGGCGCGTAATGCCCGGCGACGATCGCCTCGCCCAACTGGTCCAGCGTCAGGGCGTGGGCGTTTTTGCTCATCCTCGAACGAAAGCGGTCACCAGCGGCGCATCACCACACTGTCTGCTCCAGTGGCCATGCACTTGAGCATCGAATGTCGCGCCTGCTGGCAAGGTATCAGCGGAAAAGAAATGTTCGCCAGGACCGAAGACACGCGAGCTGCCGTCTTGCAAGCCGATCTCCATCTGCCCCGAGAGGATGAAAACCCACTGCGGATCTTTTGTGCAGTGAAAGTCGCTCTTGAAGCCCACCGGGCTTTGACGCAACTGCAAACCCCCGCTGGGCATCAAGCGGCTCAGACGGGCCTGGGATTGGCCTTCGTCCAGCGGCAACGGCTCTTCGCGAAAGCAGGCGCGGCCGTCGCTGTCGGTGAAGAGGATCACGCGGTTGAAGTGCATCAGGTGGGTCGCTCAGTGGGGAACTCAGTCAGGCGATCAGTGGGGCACACCCGGCGCATGCCAGTCGAGTTCACGCAACACAGCGGTCACGATCTCCGCCGGGCCGGGGGCGATGTCCAGCACGATCGCAGCTTCTTCTGGCGCCGGCCACTGCAAGGTGTCAAGCTGGCTTTGCAGCAGCGAAAGCGGCATGTAGTGTCCGCTTCGGGTCTGCATGCGCTGCGCCAGCATTTCAGGCGAGCCGTGCAGATGCACCAGCCGCAGATCGGGTGCGCTGCGGCGCAGACGGTCGCGATAGGCGCGCTTCAATGCAGAGCAGGTGACGACCACCCCAACCTTGGCTGCAGCCTCCAGCGTTGCCGCCACGGCATCCAGCCATTCTTTGCGATGCTCATCGGTCAACGGTGTGCCGGCAGCCATCAAGGCCACATTGGCCGGCGGATGCAAGGCATCACCTTCAACATAAGCGACCTGCAGCCGATCGGCCAGAGCTTGCGCGACCGTACTCTTGCCACAGCCGCTGACCCCCATGACCACGATGCGTGGGATTTTCACTGCGCTCATCGCGGTCTGCTTTCAGGAACTGCTGCCAGCGGCAGCCAGGCGCTGCCCGTCGCGGGTGTCAAACACATGCGCCTTGTCCGGGTCGATGGACAAATGAACCAGATCGTCGGGTTTGGCGAGCGTGCGGCCGTGTATCACCACCACCAGTTCTTGGCTGTCCACCCGCACCACCAGCTCGGTCTCGGCGCCGGTGGGCTCCACCACCACCACCTGCGCGGGGATGCCTGTGTCGGCCAAGTTGATGTCGGTCGGACGAATGCCGTAATGCACCACTTGCCCTTGCGCACCCAAGCCGGCACGCAAGGGCCAAGTTTGACCCAATGCGTCAACGCCGCTGTGTCGTATCTTGCCCTCCATCACGTTCATCGATGGTGAGCCGATGAACTGGGCCACGAAGAGATTGCCCGGATGGTCAAACAGATCCAGCGGCGTGCCGATCTGTTCGACGATGCCGTCGTGCATCACGACGATGCGGTCGGCCATCGTCATGGCCTCGATCTGGTCATGCGTGACGTAGACCGTGGTGGTCTTCAGGCGCTGGTGCATGGCCTTGATTTCTGCACGCATGGCCACCCGCAGCTTGGCGTCCAGGTTGGACAGCGGCTCGTCGAACAAAAACACCTTGGGCTTGCGCACGATGGCGCGGCCCATCGCCACGCGCTGGCGTTGGCCGCCACTGAGCTCGCGCGGATAACGGTCAAGCAGCTTGTCCAGGTTCAGGATGCGCGCGGCGTTCTCCACCCGCTCCGCCGTGGTCGCAGCATCTGCTTTGCGCAGGCGCAGGCTGAAACCCATGTTCTCGCGCACCGTCATGTGCGGATACAAGGCATAACTCTGAAAGACCATGGCAATGTCGCGGTCCTTGCTCTCCAGCTCGTTGACCACCCTGTCGTCGATCAGGATCTCGCCGCCGGTGATCTCTTCCAGCCCGGCCAGCATACGCAGCAGCGTGCTCTTGCCGCAGCCGCTGGGGCCGACCAGCACCACAAATTCACCATCGGTGATACCGAAGTCGATGCCGTGGATGACCTTGACCTTGCCGAAGGCTTTACGGATTTGCCTGAATTCGACGGCTGCCATCTTGTGAAGTCTTCTTCGTAGAGTTGTGTGGGTTTGGCCATGTCACGCAGGGCCGGCTGAGAAGCCTGCGTCAGGACTTGACGGCACCCGCAGTCAGGCCCGAGACCATGTAGCGCTTGAAGGCGTAATAAATGGCTGCAGGGGGCAGCGCATAAATCAGGCCAGTGGCCATCAAGACCTCCCAGGGCGAATCGTCTGCAGACAAGAAGTTGCCCAGCGCCACTGCCAGGGTCAGATCGCGCTCTTTGGACAGCAACAAAAAGGCAAACAGGTATTCGTTCCAGGCCAGCAGCAAGGCGTAGGTGCCCACCGCTACCAGGCTGGGCACCATCAACGGCACGTAAACCATCCTGAACAACTGCATGGGCGATGCACCATCGATGCGCGCTGCTTCGTCCAGCTCCCAGGGCAACTTGTCGCTGGCCTGCTTGAGCACCCAGATGCAATAGGGCGTGGCGATGGTCACCATCGCCAGAATCAGCGCCCAACGGCTGTTGAGCAGTCCGTAGGTGGCCATCGTTTTGTACATCGGCACCGCCAGAAAAGCCGCCGGGATGAAGTAGGTCAGCAGCGCCAGATTGAGCACCGTGCGCCCACCTTTGACACGCAGCCGGCTGATCGCAAAAGCCGCAAAAGTGGCGATGAACAAGGTGATCACACCCACCGAAACTGCCACCAGCAGAGAGTTGCCCAACTGCACCCAAAAGTGGTTCAGGTAGAAGTGCTTTTGCCCAAACACGGTGTCAAAGTTCTGCAGTGTCGGGTTGGCTGGCCACAGCCGCCCGCTGGTCGCGGTGTCACGCTCAGACAGCGCAAACAAAAACATATGGTAGACGGGCAGCAGCGTCCACAGCAGCACCGGGATGCCGATCAGCAGCAACTGCGCTTCGCGTGAGACGCTGCGCCAACTCATCTTGCGGGCGGTCATTTGGACAGCCGCTTCATCATGAAATACACCAAAGGCAGGATCGCCGGCATGGCCACGACGATCGACGCCATCGCCATGTCGATCTGGTCCAGACGCAGGTAGCGAATGCCCAAAGTGGCCAACACATGGGTGCGGTCGGCAGGCCCGCCACCCGTCAGCAGGTAAACGCTGTTGAAGTCGCCCAAGGTCCAGATCATCGACAAAATCAAAGAGGTGAGATACAGCCCCTTCATCGCCGGCCAGGTGATGAACCTGAACTTCTGCCAGCGCGTGGCGCCATCGACACTGGCGGCTTCATACTGCTCGCCCGGGATGCCCATGCGGCCTGCCAGCAGGATCAAAGTCCAGAACGGCAGCGATTTCCAAATGTGCATCACCATCGACAGGCTGAGCGCCAACGTCGGGTCGTTGAGCCAGTTGGGCCCGTCCAGGCCGGTGTACTTGAAGTAGGTGCTGTTGATCACGCCCCACTCGGGGTTGAGCATGAAGCGCACCGACAGGATGGTCGGAATCGAGGGCACCGCCCAGGGCAGGATGAACAGCAGCGCCAGCGCCTGGATCCACCAGCGGGTCTGCAGAAAGAAACCTGACAGGCCCAGCGCAATCAGCATCTTCAGGTTGACCGCGACCAACAAGAAAACCGCCGTGTTGATGGCCGTGCGAAAGAAGATCGGGTCGTTGAAGAGCTTGACGTAACTCTGCGGGTCCCGCGCCAACCACAAACCGTAGCCCACGGGGTAGACCACGAAGACGACGAAGATCACCAGATAGGGCACCACCAGCACTCGGCCCCAAAACTCCCAGGCGCTCAGTGGCTTCTTGGGCGGCACGGCGGCCGGGGCGTGGGTGGCAATGGTAGACACAGGGAGCAGTGTTTTTGGCCGCAATTCAACGCTCAACAGGCCGATTCATCGACCGTGTTGAGCGTCTTGTTGAAAAGCCAGGAATCAGTTCGAAGCGATCGTCTTGATGCGGCTGATCATCTCGTCCACCGCCTGCTCGGGCGAGACCTTGTCGCTGAGCACGCGGTTCATCGCCTTGGCCCAGACGTTCTCTTTGTTGACCACCGTGAAGTGGTAGTTCTTGGTGAACTCAAAAGGCGTGGTGCCAGCCTGGAACTGCGCATGCACGGCTGCACGGTGTGGGTCTGCCTTCCAGAAGGGCCTTTGCTGACCTGACTTGGTGACCGGGTACCAGCGGCCCAGTGAGCCTTCGACGTACGGGGTCAGGTTGGCGTCTTCCAACAAGAACGAAACAAACTTCTTGCCGGCAGCCTTGTTCTTGGCCTCAGCAAAGATCACCCCGGTCTTGACGGCGGCGCGGTAGGTCATCTTCGAGCCATCCGGCTTGTTGGGGAAACCTGCCGTGGCGATCTTCTCCGTGTAGTTGGTTTTGGCCGTCGCGCGCTGCTCGGGTGTGAGCGCGGCGTTGTTCATGTCGTCCAACCACTTGGCGGCGATCGAGATCGTCGCGTTGTGCGTCATCACCGTGGTCTTGTTGTGGAAAGCGACGTTGTTGTCCGGGTCCTTCCAGTTGGTGGCCGAAGGGGGCGTACAACCTTCGCGGTAGACGTAGGTGTAGTCATTCAACGCGTTGATCAGACCCTGGCGCACGGCTGGGTCGTCCACCAGCAGTTTGCCGGCGTCGCTGACGAGTTTGACGTTGTAGGCATCTACAAAGGTCAGGAATGAATAAAACGAATCGCTCGAATCGACGCCCATTGGAAAGCCAGTACCGAAGCCCCGTTTGCCGGTGTTCTTTCGATACCCAACCTGCACTTTCTCGCACCAGAAGCTCCAGTAGCCTTTCCAGTCTTTGGGGATGTCGGACTCTTTGAAGCCCGCCTCAGCCAGCATGTCTTTCCAGTACTGGATGTGCATGGTCTGCTGCTTGACCGGGAAGGCAAAGTACGACCGCGTACCGGTCTTGCCGTTGAGCAAGAAGGTGGTGGACAAGGCTGCAGGCTCGAAACGGTTGGCGATCGGGTTGATGACGCTGCTCAGGTCTTCCAGCTTGCCGTCAAAAGCCCACTTGCCGGTGGCCTGGAAGTCGAAGACGTTGCCAAAGGCCACATCCGGCGGGCTGCCTGCGTCCATCGCGGCCACACTTTTGGGAATGATCTCTTGTGTCCCGTAGAGCGACAGATCGACCTTGATCTTGAATTTGTCTTCGAACTTCTTGATCAGACTGAACAAGGCATCGTCTTCTGCCTTGTAAAAGCCCTTCTCGAACCAGACCGTCACCTTTTCTTGCGCCGAGGCGACGCCGGCGACCAACATCGCGGCACCTGCAACAGCACCGACCATCCACTTATGCAATTTCATTTCTTGTCTCCAGTTGGGTTCTCTGCAACCTATCGACGGGCTGGGTTTGCACCTGTTCAGGCTGTACTTCGCCGCTACGTTTGCTCGCGATCGTATGATGATTGGGCCAGATCGGATTGGGTAAAAACCCGCAAAATTGCCAGCGTGTCGTTCAGCGTGTCGTTCAGCGTGTCGGTCAGCGATTCGGGCCCAGTTCAGGCACCATGCTCAGCACGGGCCGGCTGGCGAAGTGTTCGCTGAGATTGCTCAAAGCCAGATCGCACATGGCTTGCCGGGTCTGCACCGTGGCACTGCCGATGTGTGGTGACAGCACCACTTGCGGCAGGTCGATCAAGGCCTGCGGCACCTGCGGCTCTGACTCGAACACGTCCAGCGCTGCACCCCCCAGGCTGCCTTCTTGCAGCGCGGCGATCAACGCCGTCTCATCGACCACCGAGCCGCGCGCCACGTTGACCAAAACGCCTGTGGGCCCCAGCGCCTTCAGCACCGCAGCGTTGATCATCTTCAGAGTCCCCGCGCCACCGGGCGTGATGATGACCAAGAAGTCGCTGGCGGCAGCCAGCTTTTCTGCGCTCTCGTAAAACGCATAGGTCAACTCGGGCTTGGGGCTGCGCGCGGTGTAGCTGACACTCATGTCAAAAGCCAGCGCCCGGTGTGCGATGGCCTGGCCGATGCGGCCCATGCCGACGATGCCCAGCCGCGCGCCGGACATCTTGCGCGTCAACGGCATCGGGCCTTTGAGCCATTGCCCGCTGCGAACAAAGCGGTCAGCGGCAGGCAGTTGGCGTGCGGCGCACAGCATCAGCCCGATGGCGGTGTCGGCCACTTCGTCGTTGAGCACGTTGGGGGTGTGCGTGACCTTGATGCCGCGCTCTTTGGCGGCCTGCACGTCCACACCGTCGTAGCCCACACCCATCACCGAAATCACCTCCAGCGCCGGCAACTGCGCGATCAAGCTGCCCGGCACCTTGGATTCGCCGCTGGCAGCGATCCCCCGCACGCGGGGCGCGACAGCGGACAGTGCGGTGGGGTCTGTTTCGTGCAGACGATCGTGCAGTTCGTAAGTGGTGAGCAAAGGCTCCAGATACAGCGGGGGCAGACGCGAGGCTGTCAGAACTACAGGTTTGTTCATGGGTGGGTTCCGGTTGGGAAAGTGAGTGGGGGGTGCGGGCGTGAGGCGGGCGTGAGGCCTGACATTGGGGATGACCCCTGCCAACGGTCCAATCGTCATACCATATTATTCCGTCTCCATCCTCAGCTCACCCAGGGAAAGCCTGTAGCCATGAATGCACCCGCTCGCAAGAAGCCCGGCGATTTACGCAGCCAACAATGGTTTGGCCGCCAAGACCGAGACGGCTTTGCCTACCGCAGCTGGGTCAAGGGCAAAGGCATCCCGCACGATCAATTTGATGGCCGGCCCGTCATCGGCATCTGCAACACCTTCAGCGAGCTGACACCGTGCAACAGCCACTTTCGCACGCTGGCTGAGCAGGTCAAGATCGGCGTGTACGAGGCGGGCGGTTTTCCGCTGGAGTTTCCGGTGATGTCGCTGGGTGAAACGCTGCTGCGCCCCACCGCGATGCTGTACCGCAACCTGGCCAGCATGGATGTCGAAGAGAGCATTCGCGGCAACCCGATCGATGGCGTCGTGCTGTTGATGGGCTGCGACAAGACCACTCCCGCTTTGCTGATGGGTGCCAGCAGTGTGGACTTGCCGACCATCGGCGTCAGCGGCGGGCCGATGCTCAGCGGCAAGTGGCGCGGCCAAGAGCTGGGCTCGGGCACAGGGGTGTGGCAGATGAGCGAGCAGGTACGCGCCGGCACGCTGAAGCTGCAAGATTTCTTTGAAGCCGAAAGCTGCATGCACCGCAGCCACGGCCACTGCATGACGATGGGCACCGCCAGCACGATGGCCAGCATGGTCGAGGCGCTGGGCGTGGGCTTGCCGGGCAACGCCGCCTACCCTGCGGTGGACGGCAGACGCAACGTGATTGCCAGAAACGCCGGCCGCCGCATCGTCGAAATGGTGCACACCGACCAGCGCCTGAGCAGCATCCTGACGCCTCAGGCTTTCGAGAACGCGATCCGCACGCTGGCCGCCATCGGCGGCAGCACCAACGCCGTGATCCACCTGTTGGCGATTGCCGGACGCATCGGCGTGCCGCTGAGCATCGACGACTTCGATCGCCTGGCCAGCGAGCTGCCATGCCTGGTGAACATGCAGCCATCGGGTCAGTACCTGATGGAAGATTTTTGCTACGCGGGGGGTCTGCCGGTGGTGATGAAGCAGATCGAATCGCTGTTGCATCTGGATGTGGTGACCGCCAACGGCCAGACTTTGGGCCAGAACATCGCCGACGCACAGAACTACAACCCGGAAGTCATCAAAACTCTGGATCAACCTTTCAAGGCCAAGGCCGGCATCGCCGTATTGCGCGGCAATCTGGCGCCGCGCGGTGCCGTCATCAAGCCCAGCGCTGCGACCCCGGCACTGATGCAACACACCGGCCGCGCGGTGGTGTTTGAAGACAGCGATGATTTCCATCGCCGCATCGATGACGAAGCGCTGGACGTCGACGAACACTGCATCATGGTGCTGAAGAACTGCGGCCCCAAAGGCTACCCCGGCATGGCCGAGGTGGGCAACATGCCGCTGCCGCCCAAGGTGCTGAGAAAAGGCGTGACCGACATGGTGCGCATCAGCGATGCCCGCATGAGCGGCACCGCTTACGGCACCGTGGTGCTGCACACCGCACCCGAAGCAGCTGCGGGCGGGCCGCTGGCGCTGGTGCAAAACGGCGACCTGATCACGCTGGATGTGGCTGCTCGCAAGTTGCATCTGCATGTAGAAGACGAAGAGCTGGCGCGCCGACGCCAATTGTGGGTGGCGCCAGCCCCGGCCATGACCAGCGGCTACTGGAAGCTCTACATCGACCATGTGATGCAAGCCGACGAAGGCGCAGATCTGGACTTCTTGCGTGGCTGCCGAGGCTCGGCTGTGCCCAAAGACAACCACTGACAACCACTGACAGCCAGTCGCCGGGGCATTGACCAATGACTGGCGAGATGACACAACGAGGAGAAAGCAAGTTGAACAAGATTGCACTGGTGACGGGTGCAGGCAGCGGCATCGGCCGCGCCTGCGCCTTGGGTTTGCTGAAGGAAGGCTGGACGGTGGCCCTGATGGGGCGGCGGCTGGAGCCACTGCAAGAAACCGCCACTGCGGCGGGCGAAGCCAAAGGCAAAACCCTGACGCTGAGCTGCAACGTCGCTGACGAGAACGAAGTCATCGCTGCGTTTGCACAGATCCAGAAACAATTTGGCCGCCTGGATTTACTGTTCAACAATGCGGGCGGCGGCCTGGGTGCCAAGTCACCCGACGAAGTCACCGGTGCAGAATGGCGGCAGATCGTGGACGTCAACCTCAATGGCGCTTTTTATTGCCTGTCACAGGCCTTCAAGATGATGCGCCACCAGCAGCCGATGGGTGGCCGCATCATCAACAACGGCTCGATCTCTGCCACCACACCGCGCCCCGGATCGATTGCCTACACCGCCACCAAACACGCAGTCAGCGGTTTGACCAAGACCGCTGCGCTGGACGGCCGGCCCTACGACATTGCGGTGGGCCAAATCGATATCGGCAATGCCGCCAGCGAGATGACCGCACGCATGGTCCATGGCGTGTTGCAAGCCGACGGCAGCACCCAACCCGAGCCCCGGATGGACTTGCAAGCCGTCGTGGACACCTTCCTGGCGATGGCGCGGCTGCCGCTCAGCGCCAACGTGTTGTTCACGACCGTGATGGCCACCAAGATGCCTTTTGTTGGGCGCGGCTGAGATGGCCAACATCGGATTCATCGGCGCCAGCGGCATGATGGGCCACGGCATGGCCAAACACTTGCGTGCCAAAGGCCATGCACTGGCTTTGACCGTGCACCGCAACCAGGACCGCGTGGCCGATCTGTTGCAATCAGGTGCGCAACGACTGCCCAGCGCAGCAGCCGTGGCAGCAGCCAGCGAGGTGGTGTTTGTCTGTGTCACCGGCTCGCCCGAAGTCGATGCGGTGCTGAACGGGCCCGAAGGTGTGTTGGCGGGTGCCAAACCGGGATTGCTGGTCGTTGACTGTTCCACCAGCGAGCCCGCAGAAACTGCGCGGCTGCGTGCACTCTGTGCCAAGCAGCAGGTGAAGTTGATCGACGCCCCGCTGTCGCGCACGCCGGTGCAGGCCGAAGCTGGGCAATTGAACGTGATGGTCGGCGCAGAGCCCGAAGACTTTGCCAGGCTGCAGCCGTTGATCAGCTGCTTTGCAGAGAACATCTTCCACGTCGGCGCGCCGGGTGCTGGCCACACGCTGAAGCTGCTCAACAACTTCATCGCCCAGGCCATCTGCACTGCCACTGCCGAGGCTTTTGCGGTGGGGCAACGCGCCGGCATCGATCTGCGCAAACTGGTCGAGTTGATCAGCATGGGGCCGGTCAACAACGGCTTGTTCCAGGCCATGGCCAAGACGCTGGACGGTCAGATGGACGGCCTGCTGTTCGAGCTGGACAATGCGCGCAAGGACGTGCGCTACTACACCCATCTGGCCGAAGGCCTGTCGGTGCCCACCGTGATGGGCGAGGCCGTGCACCAAAGCCTGGCATTGGCCAGCGCTCTGGGCCACGGCAAGAAATACGTCCCTTCGCTGGTCGAAGCGCAAGAGCAACTCAGCGGCGCCAAGATCGTGCCGCGCTAAGTTTGTCTTGAAGACACCCCCTCAGGAGCCCACACCCATGACCCAACGCCTGGCCGGCAAAACGGCCTTCGTCACTGCAGCCGCGCAAGGCATCGGCCGCGCCACCGCCACTGCTTTTGCGCGCGAGGGTGCACGCGTGATGGCCACCGACATCAACGCCGATCTGCTGGCCAGCCTGGCCCAAGAAACCGGCTGCCGGACGCAGCAGCTGGACGTCACAGACCCGGCCGCCATCCAAGCTGCTGCAGCGGCTTGGGGCGCAGCAGATATCCTTTTCAACGCCGCCGGATTCGTGCACGCCGGCAGCTTGCTGGAATGCAGTGAAGAAGACTGGGACCTGGCTTTCCAGCTCAACGTGCGCTCGCAGTTCCGCACCATCAAGGCCTTCTTGCCCGGCATGCTGGCCAAGGGCGGTGGCTCGATCATCAACGTCGCCTCGGTGGTCGGCAGCTTGAAGGGCGCGCCCAACCGCTTCATCTACGGCACCACCAAGGCCGCAGTGATCGGGCTGACCAAGGCGGTGGCGGCGGACTATGTGACACGCGGCATCCGCTGCAACGCCATCTGCCCGGGCACGGTGGAGTCACCCTCGCTGCGCGATCGAGTCAAGGCGCAGGCAGCGGCCAGCGGGAAGACCATCGCCGAAGTCGAAGCCATGTTCGTCGGTCGCCAGCCGATGGGCAGACTCGGCCGGGTCGAAGAAATCGCCGCGCTGGCGGTGTACCTGGCCAGCGACGAGTCGGCCTTCACCACTGGCACCGCGCAGGTCATCGACGGCGGCTGGTCGAACTGACAAGCTGCTGCTCTTTCATCACTCTCATCTGCTTCAAGAACAAACATGAAACTGCTTCGCCACGGCCCCAAAGGCCAAGAAAAACCCGCAATGCTGGATGCCAAAGGCCGACTGCGTGATCTCAGCGCGTTGCTGCCCGACATCACCCCTGCCACCTTGTCGCCCGCCGGCTTGGCCGCTTTGCGCAGCATCGATCCTTCGACCCTGCCCTTGATCGCCAAAGCTGGCACCTCGGGCGTGCCTTGGACAGGCATGGGCAAGTTCTTGTGCATCGGCCTGAACTACGCCGACCACGCAGCAGAAAGCAACCTGCCGATCCCCAAAGAGCCGATCGTGTTCATGAAGCCCACCAGCGTGGCGGTGGGCGCCCACCACGCGGTGGTGTTGCCCAAGAAGTCGGTCAAGAGCGACTGGGAAGTCGAGTTGGGTGTGGTCATCGGCACCCAGGCGCGTTACGTCAGCGAAGCCAATGCGCTGAAGCATGTGGCGGGCTACTGCGTGGTCAACGACATCAGCGAGCGCGAGTACCAGATCGAGCGCGGCGGCACCTGGGACAAGGGCAAAGGCTGCGACACCTTCGGCCCCGTGGGCCCTTGGCTGGTGAC
>Ga0105046_10014961_pt1 | contig 11939 bp, 9 predicted proteins | sample MAT03_FD_78385 | JGI IMG/M metagenome (GOLD analysis project Ga0105046, IMG submission 78385) | Freshwater microbial communities from Lake Fryxell liftoff mats and glacier meltwater in Antarctica - MAT-03 (megahit assembly) | ecosystem: Environmental > Aquatic > Freshwater > Ice > Liftoff...
CAGAGCTGCCGATGGCCCTGGCCGGAGGCGATGAGCAGAAGCTCCTCGATCGTGGCGCGGGCGACCGGCTTCGGGATCGGGAAGTCGAATTGCCGCCGCAGAAAGGCGATCGCCTCGTGCTTGACGCTCTCGACCCGTGCCCGGTCCGCGGGGTCATCCGGGTCCAGCTCGTGCGATCGCATGAGGCGACGGGCCTCGTCGAGAGTCGAGAGGTTGAGCCGATGCCAGTCGATGATCGAGTCGCCACGCAGCATGAGCCGGACGGCTTCGACGTCCGCCAGCGTGAGCTTCTCGATCGGCTTCAGCCGACCGGGGACGTGGCGAGCCATCGGCCGAGGCTAGTGGAAAAGTGCGCCCGTGGGCGCGACTGCTCGGTGGGAGGGAGCCGCCGCCTGCCAGACGCCGGACAGCGACGTGCCGACTCGGGATCGGCCTATCGATCGGCGAGCGATGGGCGGAGAGTCAGACTTGCGGGCGCTCTTGAGCGGGAGGTAGCGCCTCGGTGACGGGGTTGGCCGGAAGGGCCGTGGAGCCGGAGGTCTGCGCGACGGTCTTACCGAGCGAAAGGGTTCCCAGGAAGATGCCGACAGTGAGGACGACGACCACGGCGTGGCCCAGATAGCCGTTGTAGGCAATGGCGCCGAAGGGCGCGAGGGCAGCAAGGAACCAGGGGGTGAACTTCATTCCAGTGTCTCCTCCGAGGTCAGAGCCCAAACCCTCGATACAGCGAGGTTTCAGCGGGCTCCGAGGGTCAGGCAGGGCGAGGGCCGAGCCATGAGGCGCTCGAGTCGTGAAAGGCAATCAAGCCAGGAACAAGCTCGGGAAAGAGGGTCGGAGGGGCTTGTCAAGCCGGCCGCGCACGATGTGAGACAAGCTCCCACACGACGAAGTGGTGGGCCAAGTAGAAGCGGACGGGGAACTAGCGGTTCGGGTTGCATGGCGTCCAGCCAAAAAGACTGAGCAAATGATGTGCCCATGCTGTCCGCAGTTCCCATGCGGAGGATGTTTAGACTGTAGTATCAATTAGATGGCTAACCTGATCGCAGGTATCTGTCGACCTGATGCGGTGAGTGCGCTTTTCCGCAGGTGCGTGGGCAGGTAGACGCAGCCAACTGCGCGAAGCGACACGCGAGCACGCCGTTCGTCAGCACCGGAGCGCGACCCCGGGGTCAGCGCACGAGGCGGCGGTCGAATTCAACGGGCGAAGAGCGTGATGCGATTCCCGTCGAGATCGATTCTCTTCGTCTCTTCGCGAGCGTCGGCAGGTCCGCGCAGCGTCACGATGCTGGCGTCGTAGGAACCGTTGGGCGTCGAAAGGCGAGTCTCCAGACGCGGGGGCGCTTGCCCGCTCTCGAAGCTCCAGCTGGTGGCGAAGATGGGATCGGTCTCGCCGTGCGGAACGATCGAGAGCGAGACGCTACGAACCTCCGCGGGCGTGTCGAGCGCGATCTCCACCTGATGCGTCGAGGGCCACTGATCGGCCAGGGGTGACGCGAAGACCGCGACGCCGATGGCGACGACCGCGGGTCCGAACCTGCGCAGGATTCGCCGAAGATCCCAGCGCCGCCCCATGGACGCACCGACATCTGGCGCAGCTGGGTCTGGCGCCGAGCCGGGCGCCAAGGCGGGCTCAGAGATCGAAGGAGGGTCGGGAGGGTCGGAAGGCACCTTGCGGCCTTCGTGGCTCACGGCGCGAGGCGGCCCTTGCCGCGGATGCGCTTGACCAGCCCTTCCACTACGCTGGGAGGCAGGTCGAAGGCAGGCATCTTCCCTCGACCGTTGCGGATGGTCTGGGCGAGCTCGGCGTCGGTTACGCGGGCCAGGAGCTCGTCGCGGGTCAGGTCGGGTGCGGCGTACATGGCGGCGCTGGGACCGTCACCCTGACCGCGTGGCCCGTGACAGCTCGCGCACTTCTGTCCCCACGACAGATCCACCACGGACGGATCGACGCCACTGCCCGCCGCTCGCGCCGAATCAGCCGGAACCTGGCGGGCGGCGTTCGGCCCTTCCTGGTCGTCGTGATCGGTCGCGGCCCAAGGGCGAATGTCGGAGCCGCGGTCGGGGCCACATCCCGCAACGGCGGCGCCAGCCGCGAGCAGGGAACCGAGCATCCAGCCGATGTTCCTCACGTCGGGACAGTAGGCACGCAGACCCCAAACGGAAAAGCACCCGCGAGCAAACGCTCACGAGGCCTCCTCCGTCACGGGGCGGAGCCGCCATGCCCCGCCCCGCCCTCGAGGATCTTCAGCTGCAGGAATCGCCAGCCGCGGTGCCGCCGCCGTCGATCGGCTTGCCGCCGATGGCCTTGCGCTTGCGCTCGGCGTTCACGAACTCGGTGCGGCGGTTCTGGCCCTTGCCTTCGGGGGTCGCGTTGGAAGCGATGGGCTTGGTCTCGCCGAATCCAACCGGAACCAGGCGCTTGCAGGATGTGCCGCGGCCCACGAGCCAGCGCGAGACGCTCATCGCGCGGCGCTTCGACAGGTCCATGTTCGCCTTGTCGTCGCCATCGCCGTCGGTGTGCCCCTCGATGCGCAGCTTGGTGACCTCCTCTTCCTGCTCCATGTAATCCTGAACGATCTGGAGGACCGGCTCGGACTCCGGGCGGATGACATCGCTGTTCGTCTCGAACACGATGTTGGGGAGGTCCATCGCCTCGCCCTTCATCTTGAAGGTCTTCTTCTCCTTGGGCTTCTTGGGCTCCTCCTTCTTCTCCTCCTTCTTCTGGGGCGGGGGAGGCGGCGGCGTCTTCTTCTTCTTGTCAGGCGTGTTGCCGATCGAGGCCGAGGCCTTGCAACCGCTGACGAAGACGCTGCTCGACGCGAGCGCGACGCAAAGGACAGAAGCGAGGAGCTTATGCATGGAAGTCTTTCCTCCGACAAAGGCGCTAGGCGCCGAGATGAAGCACTTGGGTCCGCACCGAGGCACTCCCGGTGAGGACGGCCGTCTGCAGTAAATCAAGCAGGAGCCAGGCCCGACCCCCCGGTCGAGACGTTCCATCTGCAGGGCGCCTTGGACGGGTCGCGCCAAGGAAACTTCAGAAACCGGCCGCCTCGAGCGCGTGATAGTCGAACGCCGACGGCTTTGATAGGGGGGCCTGCGAAGAGCGAGTGCGAGGCCGCCCGCCGGCGGGGCAACCTAGATCGACCAGGGGGGACGGCCTCGTGCTCGAGATTGGGACGCTCGAGCGGTGCTTCGCGGCTCATCGAGATTCGCCGGCGCGTCCGAAAAGGTGAAGGGCGCCTCCCGGTAGAGGGCGCCCTTGTCGTTGGGTGAATCGAGGTGGGCGCACGGAGCGCCCGCCCTCGTCAGCGGGGTGCGGTCACTCGCAGTTGGAGGGCTCGCCCGGCTCCGGGTCCGGAGCGACCTCGCCGAAGACGACGGTGTTCATGTCGAAGCCGATGGCGATCGAGATGCCATCGCAGTTGACGCCCGCCTTGTTGCTTCCGTCCTTCAGGAGGTCGGAGGCCGATCGGATGTTCTGGACGATGCTCTCGAAGAGCTGGTCGCCGGGGCAGAGGCCTTCGGTGTCGCCAGCGACGGAGCTTGCGACCTCGCCGAGCTCCTGGACGAAGGACTCGGTGTCGAGAACACCCGAGCTGACGCCTTCTGTCCCGCCGGTGCGGTCGCCGTTGAGCTTGACCGAGATGACGGCATTCTCGATGTCGAGGGCGAGGTCGATGCCCGAGAGCGACAGGTTGAGGGTGATGAGCTGCGGCTCACCAGAAACCCAGGTGTTGTCGACGACGTAGGCAAACGGGAAGCTGATGACCGGGTTCTCGGTGTCGCCACCGACGAGCAGGGCGTTGACGTACTCCCATTCTCCGTCTTCGCCGCCGATGCCGGCGTAGAGGTTCGTCGGGATGGGGTCGTACTCGCTCCCAGTGCCGAGGGTCGACATGTTGAGGGCGATGGTGAAGCTGCCCTCCTCGATCGCCTGGCTGGCCAGCTCCGACGGGTCCTCAAGGATGCTCGAGAGAAACGACAGGATGTTCTTGCCGAAGCTGTTGTCGACGCCGCCGGGGCCGTCCTCGACGTTGCCTGCATTCACTTCGCCGCCGACCGGTGTGCAATGGTTCGCGAGGTCGTTGCCGTCGAAGGTCCCGCCCTCGTCGTTGCCGTCGACCGTCGCCTGGCCATCCAGGTCGTAGCCGTACTTCTGCCAGGCAGTCGTGCTGGCGGCGCCGCTCCGGTCCGTGTCGCCGAGGTAGAGCTTGGAGATGCCGAGGAAGGCACCGTCGCCGTCGCCCGCGGGTGCGCCGGCGGGTCGCTCCGGAGGCGTCGCGAGAACGACGTCGCCAGCTCCGGCGCCCTCGGTCTGGCTCGAGCTCCCACCAGTACCGCTGCCGCCCGCGCCCGTTGCGGCGCTGTCATCGCCGCAACCCACCGCGCCGAGACCGAAGATGCCCGCCGCGAACGCGGCACCGAGAACGAAAGACTGTCGAAGCTTCACGGCCGACCTCCCAATGCGAAAAGAGAATGTCCAAGCTCGGGGTTCGCTGCCGAAGCCCCGCCTAGGCGAGGGAGGATACGATGCCCGAGTGGCGATCCTTGCCACGGATAGAGCTGTTGCGCTCGGGGCCTTGTCGGCAAACGAGCGTCCGACATCTACCTGGCTCGGCGCGCAATCGCAACGGCATGAACCAAGGATGCCAACAGCGAAGGCGCGACGCGACGCAGCATCTTTGAGCTGCGTCGCGCCTGCGCGTCCAGTCGAAGGTCGGCCTTGTCTCCGGGCGACGCAGCGCGTAGCCGGGTAGGCCGTGTCCGCCGAGTTCGTGCATCTGCACGTGCACAGTCAGTACTCGCTCCTCGATGGTGCGCTCCGCGTCAAGGAGCTCGCCAAGCTCACGAAAGCGCTCGGAATGAGCGCTGTCGCCCTGACCGACCACGGCAACATGTTCGGTGCGATCCAGCACTGGCTCGCCTGCAAGGAGCTGGGCGTGGGCGCGATCCTCGGGTGCGAGGTGAACGTGGCGCGAGAGGGGGCCCAGACCCGGGCCCCCCGAGCGCCAGGAGCGTCGGCCGATCTGGGGGCCGACGTACCGGTCGACCACCTGGTGCTGCTGGCGTCGAGCGCCGAGGGCTACAAGAACCTCGTCCGCATCGTGTCTGCGGGCCATCTCGACCCGGCCAGCTCGCGGGCACCTAGCATCTCGCTGGATGTGGTCGAGCGGAACAAGACCGGCATCATCGGCCTGACCGGCTGCATGGGTGGCGTCATCGCGCAGGAGATCCTCGAAAAAGGTGAGGACGCGGGCCGCGCTCGTCTCGATCACCTGCGGTCCCGGTTCGAGCCCGGGTCGCTCTACGTCGAGTTGCAGGACCACGGCCTGCCCGAGCAGGGCGTGCTCACCGACATCATGGTGCGCGCCGCGACCGACATGGGCCTGCCGCTCGTCGCGAGCAACGACGTCCACTTCCCGGGACGACAGGACGGTGAAGGCCAGCTCTACCTGCAGTGCATCGCCAACAACCGGACCTTCGCCGAGGCGCTCGATCAGCACCACGGCAGCTGGGAGATGTTCCTCAAGAGTCCGGACGAGATGGTCCAGCTCTTCCGCGATCGCCCGGATGCAGTCCGATCGACGCTCGAGATCGCCGAGCGATGCTCGGGCCTGAAGCTGAAGCTGGGCGAGCCGATGCTGCCCAGCTTCAAGGTGCCGGACGGCTTCGACGAGCCTGGCTACTTCCGCCACGTCGCGCGCGAGGGCTTGAAATCACGCTTCGAAGAGATCGGGCGCACCGGGCGTTCAATCGATCACGCGGTCTACCTGGCGCGACTGGAGACCGAGCTCGACGTCATCTGCAACATGAAGTTTCCGGGGTACTTCCTCATCGTCTGGGACTTCATCAAGTACGCCAAGGACAAGGGCATCCCGGTGGGGCCGGGTCGCGGCTCGGGCGCAGGATCGATCGTCGCCTATGCGATGCGGATCACCGACCTCGATCCGCTCCCTTACAATCTGCTGTTCGAGCGCTTCCTCAATCCGGAGCGCGTGAGCATGCCGGACTTCGACGTCGACTTCTGCATGGACCGACGCGACGAGGTCATCCGCTACGTCGGCGAAACCTACGGCCAGCGCAGTGTCGGGCAGATTGCCACCTTCCACGAGCTGAAGAGCCGCAGCGTCCTCAAAGACGTGGCGCGCACGATGGGGCTGCCCGCCAACGAGGCCCAGCGGATCGCCAGCCTGGTGCCGCAGAAGAGCCCGGGCATCATGTACACGATCCCCGAAGCGCTGGAGATCGAGCCCAAGCTCAAGGCGCTGGTCGAGACCGACCCGACGGTCAAGGAGCTGGTCGCGCAGGCGCAGAAGCTCGAAGGGCTCACCCGGCACGCCGGCATGCACGCAGCCGGCGTCGTCATCAGCGAAGGCCCGCTCGACGATCACGTCCCGTGCTTCAAGAACGGCGACCAGATCGTCACGCAGTACCACAAGGACGACGTCGAGAAGGCGGGGCTTGTCAAGTTCGACTTTCTCGGTCTCAAGACGCTGACCGTCGTCGACATCGCGGTTCGGCTCGTCGAGGCCCGGCCCGATCGCAATGGCCTGCCGCGGCTCGACATCACGGCGCTGCCCCTCGACGACAAGGAGACCTACGAGCTTCTGCAATCCGGCGAGACGACTGGCGTGTTCCAGCTCGAGTCGAGCGGCATGCAGCAGCTCTTCAAGGATCTGAAGCCGACCCGCTTCGAAGACATCGTCGCGGCCGTCGCGCTCTACCGCCCGGGCCCGCTGCAGTCCGGCATGGTGAAGGATTTCGTCGACTGCAAGCACGGGCGCAAGCCGATTGCCAAAATGCACCCGCTGGTCGACGTGCTCCTCGAGCCGACCTACGGCGTCATCGTCTACCAGGAGCAAGTCATGCAGTGTGCGCAGATGCTATCTGGCTATTCGCTAGGCGGCGCCGACCTGCTTCGCCGCGCCATGGGCAAGAAGAAGCCCGAGGAGATGCAGAAGCAGAAGGTCGCCTTCGTCGAGGGGGCGCTCGGCAAGGGAGTCTCCCAGGAGGACGCCGATCGCATCTTCGGCCTGCTCGAATTCTTCTCCGGCTACGGCTTCAACAAGAGCCATTCCGCGGCGTACGCGCTGATCACCTACCAGACGGCGTACCTCAAGGCGCACTACCCGGTGGAGTTTCTCTGCGCGCTGATGACGGCGGACAAGGACAAGACCGAAAAGGTCGTCCGCATCATCGCGGAGGGGCGCGCCTGGGGCGTCGAGACGCTGCCGCCCTCGCTCGACGAGAGCATGATCGATTTCACCGTGGTCTACGGCGACCCTGCCGCGCCGCGAACGGGCAAGGGCAAGAAGTCGCAGCGCGGTCGCGGTCGCGCGCGCGATCCATACCAGCCGAAGATCCGGTTCGGCCTGGGAGCGGTGCGCGGCGTCGGCGAAGCGGCGCTGGAGGCGGTGCTCGAGGCGCGCGCCGAGGGCGGCTTCTCCGACATGTTCGATCTCGCTGAACGCGTCGACCCCAAGCGCGTCAACAAGGGCGTGCTCGAAGCGCTGGTGGCGAGCGGCGCGCTCGACGAAAACCATGCGGGTCGCACGATCTCGCGGGCGCAAGCGTTTGCGGCGATCGATCGGGCACTGGAGCGCTCGCGCAGCGCCAGCAAGGACCGCGAGCGCGGGCAGACCAGCCTGTTTGCGATGTTCGACAAGGTCACGCCGCCCGAAGCGGCGGCACGCGCAAGCGCCAACGACTACCCCGCGGCCGAGCCGTGGGATCTGCGCGAGACGCTGGTGCGCGAGAAGGAGGCGCTGGGCTTCTATGTCTCGGGCCACCCGCTCGATCGCTACGGGGTGGAGCTGGGTCGCTTCGACGTGCAACCGGCGGCGAGCCTTGGATCGATGGAAGCGTGGGCGAAGGTCCGCGTCGCCGGCGTGGTCGAGGGCTACCGAGCCCGAATCTTCAAGGGCGGCGGAGGCAAGATGGCCTTCTTCACGCTGGAGGATGCGGCAGGACGCGTCGAGGTGAAGGTCCGCGAGAAGCAGATCAACCTCTACGAACATGTCCTCACGAGTGGTGAGCCGCTGCTGGTCAGCGGCAAGCTGAGCTTCCCGATGGTGGAGGACGACGAGGAGGTGCCGACCGGACCGCGTGAGCCGACGTTGCTCCTCGACGAGGTCGTGGCGCTGGCCGACGCCATCCGATCCCAGACCAAGAGCATCCTCGTGAAGCTCGCCGCCGGCCGGACGGTGCGCGATCAGATCGAGCGATTGCGCGGCGTGCTCGCCGACAGCCCGGGGTCGTGTCCGGTGCAGCTCACCATCCAGCTCGACGATGGGGCGGAGGCACTGTTCTCGCTGCCCAACGTGCGCGTAGAGCCGAGCGATCTGATGATGTCTCGGCTCGAGAAGCTGTTCGGCGAGCGCGTGGTCGAGCTGCGCTGAAGAACGAAGCCGGAGAGACGCTCGCGCAGTGGCTTCACGAGTACGCGAGCTTCGTGCTCGAGCCCGCCTTGCGCACCGGGGCTGCGATCAGAGCGCCCGCAGGCCGGCGAGTTCATCGCACCGCTCGCGGGTCGGTAGGCGTCGGGTCGCCCGCGCCAGTTGGCGGTCGGAACAAGAAGGCGAGCGCCTCGCCCATCACCCGCTCGCCGTCGCGCAGCTCGGCGTGGCGCGAGTCGGGGATGGCGATGAAAGTGGCGTCCACCTTGGAACGCGCCAGCGCCAGGGCCGATTGCTTGGGAGCCCATGTACCTTCATGCTCGCCGGCCATGAGCACCGCGCGCTGGAGCCTTCCGACGCGTGATGGGAGGGGCCAGCGGGGGGCTCCCATGAAGATCGCGCGTCGATAGCGCTTCGGGAATCGGGCGAGCAAGGCTTCGGCCCGCATCGCGCCCTGGGACATCCCGATCAGCACGATCTCCTCGTCGTCGCCGAGCAGCGACGAGCCTGCGGCAGCGAAGGCTGCTTCGATACGCTCGTCGATCCGCGTGACATCGAGAGTCCACGTGCGGAAGGCCGGGTCCGAGCCGCAAGCGGTGTCGCCGGAGAGCGCGATGACGGTGCCTCGCTCCGCCGCCGCCCTCTGGAACGCCTGCACATATCCCTGACCATGGCCGCACATGCCATGCAGGAAGACCATGCGCGCCTTGCCGCGCGCGCCGCGCAACACGTATGCGGGCAGGTCGCCGGGAACGGGAACCTCGTCGACGGAGATCGCGCCCGACGCAGCCGGTACGACGTCCTCGGAGCGGTCGCCCTGGTCCAGCGTGGTGCGCGTCTCGACACGATCGCCACGCAACGGCCCCGACCCGCAGTGAGGTAGGGCAGCAAGCGCAGCCACGGACATCACGCGCAGTAGCATCCTCCGCTGGAAAGCCGGTTCCGTGCCACCCGTTGTCTGAGCGCGAAGGCGGGGTGGCCTACCTGGGCTCGCTGAGCAACATGCCCGCGGCCACCGTGGCGTTCGTGTTCTCGTCGACCAGAATGAACGAGCCCGTCGTTCGGTTGCGGCCGTAGTCGTCATAGAAGATTGGCGCAGTCGTCCGAATCTGGACGCGGCCAATGTCGTTCAGGGCGAGCTTGCCCGCTCCTTCATCACGGTCGAGTGTGTTGACATCGAGGCGGTACTGGATGTGGGTGACCGTCGCTCGCACCCAGCGCGTGGTCTGCTTGAGCGCGAGGCGGGTGCGCGGAGTCAGGGGCTGGTCCGTCATCCAGCACACCATCGCATCGAGATCCTGACTCATCGTCGGTCGCTCCTCGGGGCGGCAGATCATGTCTCCGCGCGACACGTCGAGCTCACCCTCGAGGTGGATCGTGACGCTCATCGGCGGATAGGCTTCGGCAACCGGTCCATCGAACGTCTCGATGCGCTCGATCTTCGTGGTGACCCCGCTCGGAAGCACCGTCACGTCGTCGCCCGGCTTGAGGATGCCCCCCGCGACTTGGCCCGCGTAGCCGCGGTAGTCGTGGTGCTCAGCGCTCGCGCTTTGCGGCCGGATGACCCACTGCACCGGGAAGCGGGCGTCGATGAGGTTGCGGTCCGACGCAATGTGGACCGTCTCGAGGTGGTGGAGCAGAGGCGAGCCCTCGTACCAGGGCATGTTCTCGCTCCGCACCGCGACGTTGTCGCCCTTGAGCGCGCTCATCGGGATGAAGGCGATGTCCTGGACATCCAGCTTGCTCGCGAACTGCCGAAACTCCGCCTCAGTCCGGCGAAACACCGACTCGTCCCAGTCCACGAGGTCCATCTTGTTCACTGCGAACACGATGTGCGGAATTCGCAAGAGCGAGGCGAGAAACGAATGCCGCCGCGATTGCTCGACGAGGCCCTTGCGCGCGTCGACGAGGACGATCGCGAGGTTCGCAGTGCTCGCGCCGGTCACCATGTTGCGCGTGTACTGAATGTGCCCCGGCGTGTCGGCGATGATGAACTTGCGGCGCGGGGTCGCGAAGTATCGATAGGCCACGTCGATGGTGATGCCTTGCTCGCGCTCGGCGCGGAGGCCATCGGTCAAGAGCGCGAGGTTCGTGTATTCGTCGCCCCGCCGTCGCGAAGCGTCCTTCACGTGCTCGAGCTGGTCTTCGAAGATGCTCTTGGTGTCGTAGAGGAGTCGACCGATGAGCGTGCTCTTGCCGTCGTCGACGCTGCCGCAAGTCGAGAAGCGCAAAAGCTCAGCGCCCTCCTCCATCACCGCGGCATCACGGACCACGCCCCCTTCGGGGGTCGAATGATCGTCCATCAGAAGTAGCCCTCGCGCTTTCGGTCTTCCATCGCGGCTTCGGTCGCACGGTCGTCGGCCCGCGTGGCTCCGCGCTCGGTCACCCGCGACGCTGCGACCTCCTCGATGACCTCCTCGATGGTGCTTGCGGTGCTGCGGACCGCGCCGGTGCAGCTCATGTCTCCGACGGTCCGAAAGCGCACCGTTTCGGTAGAGAAGCGCTCGCCCGCCAGAATCTGGGTGAACGACGTGCGCGAATAGAGCATCCCGTCGCGCTCGAAGACCTCGCGTTGGTGCGCGAAGTAGATGCTCGGGATCTCGAGACGCTCGCGGGCGATGTAGGCCCATACGTCGAGCTCGGTCCAGTTCGAGATCGGAAAGACTCGGAAGTGCTCGCCGCCCCCTTGAGGCGACCATCGAAGATGCGTGTTGTAGAGGCTCCACAGCTCAGGCCGCTGATTCTTGGGGTCCCACTGCCCGAACTCGTCGCGGTGGCTGAAGATGCGCTCCTTCGAGCGCGCGCGTTCTTCGTCGCGACGTGCGCCGCCCACCGCGGCATCGAAGCCGTGTTCCTCGATCGCGTCGAGAAGCGTGATCGTCTGGAGGCGATTGCGCGACGCGCGCGGGCCCACCTCTTCGACCACGCGGCCCTTGGCGATCGACTCCTCGACGCTCGCCACGACGAGGCGTTCGCCGAGCTCGGCAACCCGACGATCCCGGTAATCGATCGCCTCGGGGAAGTTGTGCCCGGTGTCGACGTGCATCAGCGGGAATGGAAAGCGGGCCGGGCGGAACGCTTTCTCCGCGAGGCGCAGCAGAACGATGGAGTCCTTGCCGCCCGAAAACAGAAGGACGGGCCGCTCGCGCTCGGCGGCCATCTCGCGCAAGACGTGAACGGCCTCCGCTTCGAGGAAGTCGAGATGCCCGAGCTGATACGACGGCATGAGGCCGCCGTCGTACTGCTCGACCCCTCACTGGGCAAGGCTGTTCGAAGGAGGCGCTGAGCCGAAGATGTTCCCGCGCGGAACATCCAGCGCTCCAGGTCTGCATCCGTGTTGACGGATGCGTGCCCGTTTTGCTAGATCACGACCCTCGTTGAGAGTGCCATGGGTCTGAGGTCGAAACCAGAAAAGCGCAGGATCCGCATGGTCCTGGCCCTCGTTTTGCCCTTGGTGTCGGGCGCGCTCGCGGTCTCGGGCGGAGGGGCCTGGGCGCAGCAGCCACCACGCCCAGCAGCGTCCGCCGAAGCGGAGCTGTTACG
>Ga0105046_10014962_pt1 | contig 11939 bp, 9 predicted proteins | sample MAT03_FD_78385 | JGI IMG/M metagenome (GOLD analysis project Ga0105046, IMG submission 78385) | Freshwater microbial communities from Lake Fryxell liftoff mats and glacier meltwater in Antarctica - MAT-03 (megahit assembly) | ecosystem: Environmental > Aquatic > Freshwater > Ice > Liftoff...
GTCGGGCAGGACCTTGTCGACCCAGCGGGGAAGCCACCAGGCCTTGGGTCCGAGGAGGAACAGTACCGAGGGAACGAGGACGAGCCGGACCACCAAGGCGTCGAGGAGGACAGCCGTTCCCAGGATGAGCCCCATCTCCTTCATCGGCAGGGTGCCGGCGATGGCGAAGGTGTAGAAGACGGCGATCATGATCCCGGCAGCGGCCACGATCGGCCGGCCGGTGTGGGCGATCGACCCGATCACCGCCTCGTCGGCGTCGTTCGAGCGTTCGAAGTGCTCACGGGTCGATGCGAGCAGGAAGACGGTGTAGTCCATCGAGATCGCGAACACGAGTGTGAAGAAGAACAGTGGTGCCCACGAGGTGAGGTACCCCTGGCTCTCGAAGCCCATCAGGCCGGCGGCCCAGCCGTGTTGGAACGCCAGTGCACCGACGCCGAACGCCGCACCCACCGACAACAGGTTGAAGATCACCCCGATGAAGGCGACGAGCAATGCCTGGAGCGCCAACACGAGCAGGACGAACCCGAGCACCAGGACCACACCCATGACGAGCGGTGCCTTGTCGCGCAAGGTCTTGTCGAGGTCGTGGTTCTCGGCCACCGGGCCGCCGACGAGCACGCCGGCCGGCACGGCATCGCGGAGCGACGCGATCAGGGCGATCGCTTCGCTCGACGACGGGTCGTAGGCCCCGACTGCCTGGATCATCGAAGCGCCCTCCATGCCTGGCTGTGGCGGGAATGCCATCACGATGCCGTCGACAACACCGATCTGACCGGCGACGGCTTCGGCGTCTTGCCCGGCGGGGACGATGACCTGGATCGGGCCCGGCCCACCAGGGCCGAACGAAGCCGCGAGGAAGTCGTACCCCTGGCGTGCCTGCTCGTCCTTGGGCAGCATCGTGATGCTGGGCATGCCGGTCTTCAGCCCGAGCAGGGGAGTGGCGAGGCCGAGCAACAGCACGACCGAACCCACGGCGGCAGCAACACGATGCTTCTGCACCCGTCCGGCGAAGTCGGCGAACTTGGCGCTGCGGTGATCACCGACGCTGTGCCAGGGCATTGCGAACTTGTCGATTCCCGGGCCGAGCAGAGCGGGCAGCAGCGTGAGCGCTGCCAGGAGGACGAACGCGACCGAGAGCATCATTCCTGCGGCCATCGACTGGAACGCAGGGATCGGGACGAGCAGCACGGCCGAGAGACTGATCAGGACGGTGATGCCCGAGAACAGCACCGCCTTGCCGGCGGTGTCCATCGCGACTCCCGCCGCATGTTGCGGGTCGTCGGGGGTCGCGTGCAGTGCGGCACGGAATCGGGTGACGATGAAGAGCGCGTAGTCGATGCCGAGCGCAAGGGCGAACATCATCGCGAAGTTGAGCGTCCAGATCGAGAGGTCGGTGAACCGCGTGATGCCGAACAGCACTCCCATCGAGCTGATCAGACCGGCCGCCGTGAGCAGCAGTGGCAGCCCCGCCGCGGCGAGGGTGCCGAAGGCGATGACGAGGATGATCGCTGTCACCGGCCACGTGAGGATCTCGGCTTTGACCATGCCCTCGCGGTTGACTGCGTTGAAGTCGCCCCAGAATGCAGGCGAACCGGTGAGGGCCACGGTGATCGAGCCCCCTTCATCGGTGGTCGACAGCGCGCCGATGTCGTCATGGATCCGTTCCGCGGCGCGCACCGCCTCGGTCGGCTCGACGAGAGCACCGGCCTGGATCATCACGGTCTGGCCGTCCATGCCGGGCTGCGGAGGCATCGATGGGCCGAACGCCTCCTCTGCTGCCAAGACCGCTGTCGCATCGGCGATGGCCTGCTGGAACTCGGGGGCGTCGATGGTGAGGGTGTCGCTGTGCACCACGACCGCAGCCGATTGCGATGAGAATCCGCCGAACTGCTGGTCGATGACCTCCCGGGCGGCGAGGGACTCGCTGCCCTTCACCTCCCACATCGCGCCTGACAACGCGTGCTCGAGACGAGGTGCGAACACACCCAGGCTCACGGTGAGCAGCGCCCACACGACGATGACGAGCTTGCGGTTGGCGTGCGCCCATCGCCCGAGGCGGGCGAGCGGCGTGTGGTCGACGGGTGTGTCGATCATGGCGAGGACTGCTCCTTGAACGGTGTCGCGACTGCGACTGATCGGTCACGGCGGATACCGGTAGGGGTACTGTATCAGATACCCCTAGGGGTATCAACCCTTCAGCGTCCGACGAATTCGGATACCCCGGGACGTATGGCCCTACTGGTGGGCCGAGAGTGAGGAGATGGTGCAGTGCAGACATCTGCCGCGCTCGATGTGGTGATCGAGACCCTCCGCACCGGGAAACGCCAGACCCTGATCATCGGGATGGGTCACGGTAGCTGCACCTGCGAAGGTGCCGCATTCGAGTACGTGTTCAACGTCGATCACGTGCTCCGCGAACGGGGAGTGCGCGACCTTGCCGACGTGATCTATCTGACCAACGAACACGAGTTGGGCGACTTCGGCGTCGGGGGAATGGTGTTCGGCGAGGGGGATCGGCAACTCACCAGCGAGAGCTGGATGGATGGCATGTTCCGCGAGCGCGGGATCGGCGTCATCCTCCAGGCGCACGTCACCGAAGTGCAGGACGGCGTGGTGCTGTACGAGACCATCGACGGCACCTCCGGCCGCCAGGAGTTCGACTTCGCGATGCTGCTGCCGCCGTTCGAAGGTGTGGAGCTCGAGGCGTTCGACCGGGAAGGCCGGCTCATCACCGACTCGCTGTTCGCCGCGAGCGGCTTCTCGAAGGTGGACGCCGACTACACGGCCAAGCCCTACGAGGAGTGGTCGGCGGCCGACTGGCCGAAGACCTATGAGTCGCCTGCGTACGCGAACGTCTTCGGTGTGGGCATTGCCTTCGCCCCGCCGCATGCGATCTCTCGGCCTCACCAGACGCCGAGCGGTGCGGTAGTGGCGCCGGCGCCACCTCGCACCGGCATGCCCTCGGGTGTGCAGGGCCGGGCGGTGGCCGAGACGATCGCCCATCGGATCCACACCGGTGACCCTTCGGCGCCGGCGCACACGGCATCGATGGCCAACATGGGGGCCGCCTGCATCGCGTCGATCGGTGCAGGCATGCGCCGAGGCTCAGCCGCCACCATCACCATGTCGCCGATCGTGCCGGACACCACGCGTTGCCCGGGCACGGGACGAGATCCAGCTGCGACATTCGGGGAGGTCGGCCTCGCCGGCCACTGGATGAAGCGACTGCTACACACCATGTTCATCTACAAGGCGAAGGCCCGACCGGGTTGGTGGCTGATCCCCGAATGAGGACTCGATGACCGACCACCATGTCCACCCCGGAACCGCTCCGGGACCGACAGCCGCCGAATTGCGCCGCCGGTCAAGCTTGCCGCGCCAACTCGTACGCTTCGTCGTGCTCGACATCGAGATCCTGAAGCTGTCGCGACAACACCACTGACCGCCGAGACCACCGAGACCACCGAGACCGCCGAGACCGGCGTCGGCCTCCGCGAATGGCGGAACGGTCGGATTCCGTCAAGTCCGCAGGTCGGGCTGCCGATGATCAGGTCATGTCTCGCGTTGTGGGTCACCGATCAGGGAGAGTTCGACCGCTCGTGTGGGCTGCGATGTGGTGTGTGCTCATCGGTGGCCAACTGGCTGCGTCTCTCCTGCCGGGCGACGATGTTCTCTGGGAGAGCCCGCTGGCACTCTTCCTCATCGTCGTGATCGCGGCATCGACATGTGCCGTCGCAGCCGGCGTGGTGATCGCAGTCGCATGGCGTGACGACACGGCCGAGTTGGGGCTGCTCGGAGCATTCACGATGGCGATGTCGTTGCTGCCGCTCGTGCACGGCATCACGACGCCGGGAGTCTGGTACGGGCCGAACGACGCCACGATGTCGTCGGTGTTCTGGGCGCTCCCGATCGCTTCGGTCGTGGTGGTACCGCTGATCGCGCCGCGCTCGGCCTGGGCCCGGGCTACGACCCGTCGGTGGCGTGGCCTGGTCGCCATCCACCTCCTGATCATCGGAGTGGTGAGCGTAGGGTTGCTCGTCTCGCCTTCGCTGCTGCCGGTGTGGCCGATGAGCAGCGTCACCGCGATCACCGTTGCGGTTGCGTCGATGTCGGTGTGCGTGGCGCTGTCGTACCGGCAGCTCACGCTGTCGGTGATCGCCAACTCGTTGCGTCCGTTCGCCGTCTCCGTCGGCTTTGCGTTCGTGGGGGTGTCGAGCCTGGTGTGGGTCGCGCGTGCTCCGTTCACCGCCGGCTTCTGGCTCGCACATGTGCTCGACATCATCGGTGTGCTGATGGTGACCATCGGTGCCGTCGTGGCGCTTCGCCAGAAGGCAGATGTGCGAGAGATGCTGCGCCCGCTCACCGTTCACACGCCCCTCGCCGCGTTCGAGCTGGGTCTCGATCCTCTCGTACACCGATTCGTGGCGTCGCTCGAGACCAAGGATCCGGTGACTCGCGATCATGTCGTGCGGTCGGCCGAGTTGGCGATGGCGGTGGGCGACCGACTCGGGATCTCCGCTCATGACATGCATGCGCTCGGGCTGGGGGCATTGCTGCACGATCTCGGCAAGCTCACCATTCCCGACGAGATCCTGAACAAGCCCGACCGTCTCGATGCCGACGAGTTCGCGATCGTGCAGAGTCACGCGGCTGCGGGCGAGCGACTCGTGCGCGAGTCGGTGGCGCTCGCGCAGATCGGCCCGATCGTGCGCGGCCATCACGAGCGCCTCGACGGGCGCGGCTACCCCGACGGCCTGGTCGGCGATGCGATCCCGCTGCTCGCACGCATCGTCAGTGTGTGCGATGCCTTCGACGCGATGGCCGAGACCCGGCAGTACCGCGTCGGCATGGGCGCCGAGAGGGCCATCTCGATCCTGCGCGAGCACGCCGGATCGCAGTGGGATCCACGTGTGGTGGAAGCGCTCGTCGACGTCGTGCAACGTCAGCGTGCCGAAGTCGGTCGACTCGGCCAGGTCGGACGCGTGCCGGCGCACGAGCCGGACTCCGTCTCTCATCTCGTGAGTTGTGGGTGCCAGGACTCACTGCCGCGCGAGGTGTTGATGACCCTCGCTCGGTCGCCCGACTGAGCCGCGCACATGCCAGCCGGACCTTGGCGTAGTGAGCGATGTTCGTCGATGTGCTTCTCGACGACGACGTATGCCGGTACGGCTGGAAGACTGGTCCGATGTCTGATCGTGACGTCGAGAGCATTGCATCCGTGTCCGAGTTCGTGGCCAAGCTGCGCCGCCTGGCCGACGCCCTGGAATCCGGCAGATCGTTCCGGATCCAGGTGGCCGGCGAGCGCTTCACCGTGCCCGCCGGTGCCCATTTGAGTGTCGAGCACGAACGCTCCGACGGAGTCGATGAGGTCGAACTGCAGTTGCGGTGGACCTCAGTGGATGCTGAAGCTCCCGACACCGAGGACGACGACGAAGCCGGCGAAGACTCGGCCGTCGTCTGACAGTCACGGTGGCGATCGCCCGCAGCGGTTCAGCACCGGTGCGCCGAACCGCCGATCAACAGGTCAACGCCCTCGCCACGCCCGAGCTTCGACCGACCGACGCTCGTGGCACACGTCCACCGGCACTTCGGGGCCCTATTCGCGCACCAAGGCCTACCTGGATCGAAACCGCTACGAGGACGATGCACTGCTCGGCCATTGGCCGCAGGGTGATCGAGAACGCACCACGATGGTGCCAGTCCGCCGACCTGACCTTGCGTATCGGCTCAGTGGCAGTGCGCTGATCGGGCTGATCTCGTCGACCGACCAGCTGACCGTTGCGACGCTCAGCCTGTCACCCGGTGCGGCCTCCGCACAGCAAGAGCTTTGCGGAGACGAGATCATCTTGGGCACCGCCGGGGTGACCCATGTGTGTGCGCGCTATCGGCATCGATGTCGGTGGCACCAAGACGCTCGCAGCAGTTGTCGAGACCGACACCGGCCGGGTTGTCGAGGTGCAACGTGTCGACACCGCTGCAGCGGAGGGTGGCGCCGCCGTGCTCGAACGCTGTGTGGCCATGGCCTGGCGCCTGCGGAATCGCCCCGAACTCGCCAACGCCCCGATCGGCGTTGCTCTGTGCGAGATCGTCGACCCTGCCGGTTCCCCTGTCTCGGCCGCCACCGTCGACTGGATCGGCCTCTACGTCGACGCAGCATTCGGTTCTCTCGGCCTGGTGATCGTGGAATCTGACGTGCATGCGGCGTCGATCGCGGAGGCCCGCTTCGGAGCCGGTGCAGACGTCGAGCAGTTCGTCTACCTCACGGTGGGAACCGGCATCGCCTACACCCTGATGCTGTCTGGGGTCCCGCATCGTGGGAGGGGCGGTGCAGCGATCTTGCTCGCTGTAACGGACGCAGGCGCACAACCAGTGGAAGTACGCCCGGCGACCTTGGGTGCTGCGTCAGCGGCGGTTGGTGCAGCGCTGCTCGCTTCGAAAACACGATGATCGTCTCAGCAAGCACGTCGGTGTCGATGACGACCACGACGAGATCGGAATACGTTCGTTCCCTCAGGCGCCGGTCCCGAGCGAACGCTGGCGTCATCGCCGGACGGCGGATCCCGCCCGACCAGGTGCACCGCGATGGAGCGCTGTCAGGCCTGCTGGCCGCGTCAGAGCAGGCGCAGTTCGCGGGCTGCCTGCACTGCTGCGTGCCGGCTGGTGACGGCGAGCTTGCGATAGATCGCGTTGCGCTGGGTCTTGACGGTGTTCGGCGAGACGTAGAGTTCGCGTGCGATCTCCGACAGCGAGAGCGTGGATGGCAGATAGCGGAGGACGGCCATCTCGCGCTGCGACAATTGCTCCACGAGGCTGGCCGTTGGGGCGAGTCGTGGTGGGGAGACGCCATGTTCGGCGGCGACTCGCTCCAACAGTGCCAGGTTGATGCCGGGGTCGGGGCACTTCTTGATGATCTGCCGGGCCTCGTCGAGCAGATCGCGGCCGCGATCGGCTCCTTCCCGCAGCAGCACGTCGCCAGCGAGGGTCACCACGAACACCAACCCCAGCATCGTGGTCGCCCGGCGGGCGAGTACGACTGCGTGCTCGGCGTCAGCGATCGCCGTCGTGTCTCGTGGAGACATCGCCGCTCGGATGGCGATCGCTGGCGCGATGCCGTGGTACTCGCCGAGTCCAGAGGTCGTGGCGAAATCGAGCGCCCGCTGCGCTGCCGCGCGGGCCGCCTCGTGGTCGGCGCTGTGGAATGCGACGACTGCGGCTGCGACGAGTGCCATGGCATGCGCGGTCACCCGCTGCTCCACATGGGTTCGCGTCAGCGCGATGGCGAGAGCCGCGTGTGCCTCCTCCGGCAGTCCCGCCCACGCGAACGCAGCCGCTGTCGCAGTCGACAGCTCGCTCGGACGAGCCTCGACCCCGCCGGCTGCAATGACTTCCCGCGCGCCGGCGAGCGCCGTGGCGACGTCGCCCTTGCCGATGGCGAGGTTGATGCGCAACGGCATGGTCCGCATCGGATCGACGTCAGCCGGCAGTGTTGCCGTTGCCCGATCCAAGAGATGCTGGGCTTCGTCGTAGCGGCCGATGAGGTAGTGATCCCAACCGGACAGCATCGAGCAGACCGCGTCGAGCTCGCCGCCGGCCGACAAACGTTCGAGGATGTTGCGCAGCGTCCGCAACTGGCCGCTGCCCAGGAGATCCGGGCCGACGAACCGCATCAGGTTCATGGCTGGTTCGCGGTCACCTGCGGCCAGCAGGTGGTCGATCGCGCCGGCCCGATGATCGGATTCCTCGAACCACGCGGCGGCGCGCCGATGAAGGTCGGGCAACCGGTCAGGGATCGAGCGGCGCGCCTCGAGGAGCAGCATGTCGCGGAACAGGTGGTGGTACCGGTACCACTCGCCGACAGCATCGAGCCGGATCACGAGCTGATTGCCGGTCGCGAGCGCGTCGAGCCAGCGGGCGCCGTCGTCGGAGCCTGTGACCGCATCCAGCAGTGGCCCCGACAGTCGGTGCAGCACGGCTGCCTCCACCATCCGGCGACGCTCGTCCTCGTCGACCACGGCGAGGAACTCGTCGGTGAGATAGCCGGCGACCAGTTGGTCGTCGCCACGGAAGGTCTGGACGAAGCGATCGGGGTCGCTGGTGCGCTGGAGCGACAGCCCGGCGAGCACGAGTCCGGCGGCCCAACCCTCGGTGCGCTCGCACAGGTCGTCGAGCCGTTGTTCGTCGAGACCTTCGGCTGCTTCGCCGAGCAGGGCGGTGGACTCGGCCGGGTCGAACCGGAGGTCGCCGGCTCGGACCTCCCGGACACGTCCCCGAACACGCATCCGCCCCAGCCGGAAGGGAGGATCGGCGCGGGTGATCAGGAGCACCGTCAGTTGAGGCGGGCACAGGTCGATGAGGCGCTCGACGCCACGATGCACCTCCGGATCGTCGATCAGGTGATAGTCGTCCAGCACGATGACGAGCCGCTCGGTCAGTGACGAGAGTTCGTTGACGATCGCTGGCACGATGACCCGGCCGGCCCCGAGCGAACCGGCCACCAGCGGCTCCAGGTGCGCTGCGGCCTCCGGGTTCACTCGACCGATCGCAGCCGTGACCGACACCCAGAAGCGTGCGGGATCGGCGTCGGACTCCTCCAGCTGCAGCCATGCCACCGCACCGCGGTGCGCGGCCGCCCACCCTGCTGCGAGCGTCGACTTGCCAGAGCCGGCTGGTGCACTGATCAGCACGAGGGGCATGTCGGCACGGTCGGCCTCGTCCAGGACGGCGCCCAGCCGTACACGGTCGACCAGCCGCGACGGAGGCACCGGCGGGCGCAGTTTGGTGGCCGCCAGGTTGGAGTTCGACCGTTCGCCCACCGGGCGAACATAGCGGCGTTCACCCGGGTGATTCGCCGATGAGGTGAAGCCCATTCACCCGGGCGGGTGTGACCGTACTGGCATGCCCGACGCACACACCTACGAGATCGTGCTCCGGGGCCGCCTCGGTGGCCGGTTGCTCGATCCCTTCCTGGACGACTTCACCGTCGGCCACGACGAGCCCGGTGTCACCCGCCTGAGCGGTGTCGTCCGCGACACCTCGCACCTGCACGGCCTCGTGGCGTACCTGGCATCGATCAACGCCGAGTTGATCTCCATCACCCCGGTCACTCCGACCCCCGACACGAGGAGCGCCTCATGATCAATGTTTCCCATCTCACCAAGTCCTACGGCGAGCGTACGGTCGTCGACGACCTGTCGTTCGAGCTCGCTGGCGGTCGAATCACCGGCTTCGTCGGCCCGAACGGGGCCGGTAAGTCGACCACGATGCGGATGATGGTCGGCCTCGCCCGGCCCGACACCGGCACGGTCACCTTCGGCGGCTCGAACTACGCCGAACTCCGCGACCCGGCCCGCGCCGTCGGCGTGGTGCTCGATGCGAGGGCGATGCATCCTGGTCGCTCGGCTCGTAACCACCTCCGGGCCATGGCGGCGATCAGCTCGCTGCCCTCGGCCCGGGTCGACTCGGTGTTGCACCTCGTGGGCCTGGAAACCGCCGCCGACCAACGAGTGGGTGGGTTCTCGCTCGGCATGCGCCAGCGCCTCGCCATCGCAGGGGCACTGCTCGGCGACCCGGACGTACTGATGCTGGACGAGCCTGCCAACGGCCTCGACCCCAACGGCATCCGCTGGCTCCGCACCATGCTCACCGACTTCGCCCACGCCGGCGGCACGGTGTTCGTCTCCAGCCACTTCATCGCCGAGCTCGCCACCTTCGCGCACGACCTGGTGGTCGTCGGCAACGGCCGCCTCATCACCGCCGAACCGCTGATCGCGACCCTCGACCGAGACCGCTCGCGCAGCCTCGAGGACATCCTCGTCGACCTCACCAGCGACGCCGCCCGCTACACCGCCGCCTGACCCGACATCATCCCGACACCACCCCGATGCCACCCCGAAAGGACCTCCGATGAACACCACCACACTCCTCCGTCCCCCCTCGTCCCCGTCGCCGATCGGCCGTGACCTCAGGGCCGCCATCCGTAGCGAGTGGATCAAGCTCGGCTCCATCCGGGCGACGCCGATCTTCGTCGGTCTGTCGATCGCGATCGGTGTCGCCATGTCGCTGATCCTCGGCGCGATCGTCAAGACCGACCCTTACGACCACCTGCCGTTCACCATCGGGAACACCTTTCTCGTATCGAGCTGGCTCACCACGCTGTTCGCCGTGGTTGCCGGCACCCTGCTGTTCACGTCAGAGGTGCAACACGGCACACTCGCGAGCGCTCTCACCTCCCGACCGTCGAAGCCGATCATCATCGGTGCGAAGGTGTGCATCGCCGCAGTGCTCGGGTTCGTCATGGGAACCCTCGGCATCGTCGGCGGGCTTTCCGGCGGCCTCGCCAGCGGGATGGCCACCGGTGACATGTCGGGCGCCGGGTCGGGTGTGGGCTGGGCGCTCGTGCTCACCACGCTCGCACCGGTCTTGGGCCTCGGCGTCGGCCTCATCGTGCGCCACAGCGCGGCCGCAGTGACCTCCGTCCTCGTCTGGGCGCTCGCCGTCGAGAACCTCGTGCGAGGCATGGCCCCCGCCTCCGTCTCTCGGCTGCTGCCCTTCACCGCCGCCAACGGCCTGTTGGGCACCCGTTCCGCAGCCGACACGCCCGAGACCCTTGCCGCAGTGTTCTCCAGCGTGGGCAATGCGGCCGTGATCGGCTGCTGGGCTGTTGCCGCCGTCGCGATCGGCACCGCCCTACTGATCCGACAGGACTCGTGATGGCGCGCTTCTCCGCCTTCCAGCACACCAACTTCCGGCGCTACTTCGCCGGTCAAGTGATCTCCAGCGTCGGAACCTGGCTCCAAGCGCTCGCGGTCACCTGGCTGGTGCTCGACCTCACCGGCCGCAGCGATCGCCTCGGCATCGCCGTGGCGCTGCAGTTCCTGCCGCTGCTCGTCCTCGGAGTGCCAGCCGGCGTGCTCGCCGACAGAGTCGACAACCGTCGGCTGTTGCTGATGACGTCGACCGTGTCAGCAGCCCTCGCACTGGGGTTCGGCCTGATCGTCCACAACGGGACCGATGACCTCCGGGTGATCTACGCCCTCACCTTGCTTTCCGGGCTGGTGCTGGCCGTCGAGCGACCGGCGATGCAGGCCCTTCTGTTCCAGCTCGTCGGACGTGATGACCTGCCGAGCGCAGTTGCCGCGAACAGCACCATCATGTCGGTGTCACGGCTCGTCGGCCCGGCGCTCGGCGGTGCGATGGTGGCCGTCACAGGCATCGCCTCCTGCTTCTTCGCCAACGCAGTGTCGTACGCAGCCGTGTTCGTCGCCCTCGCGAACATCAACCGCAACCGGCTCGTTCCTCGGCCGATCGGCACCCGAGCGAATGGCAACCTGGGAGCCGCCGTCGCCTACGTTCGGCATCGGCCCGACGTGCGTCGCCCGCTCGTGGTGATGGCCGTCGTCGGGTTGGTCGCCCTCAACTTCCAGACCACGTTCCCCTCGATGGTGCGGTTCGGGTTCGATCGAGGAGCAGGTGCCGTCGGGACTGCGATGAGCGTCAGCGCGATCGGGTCGATCCTCGGCGGCATCTACGCCGCCGGCATCGCACCCAACCCGCGACGGACGCTTGCAGTGGTCCTCGGCGGCTTCGGCGGCATGCTGCTCGTGTTCTCCGCCGCGCCGAGCTATCCGACGTTCGTCGTCCTCGGCATCCCGCTCGGCTTCGCCTCTGCGTGCTTCCAATCGATCAACACCGTCGCCGTGCAACAGGCGACCGAGCCATCCATGCAGGGGCGAGTGATGGCGCTGCACCAGATGGCCTGGTACGGCAGCACGCCGATCGGGGCGTTGGTGATGGGATGGGTCATCCAGACCACCTCACCTCGGGTCCCCTTCGTGCTCGGCGGCCTGGCCGCCCTCGCCTGCGCGGTCGCACTGGTACGAGCGGCCCGCCGCCACGCCACAACCAACGCGGACGATGGGTGGACTTCATCGATTGCTCGA